>Ga0153920_1000009_pt1 | contig 115761 bp, 155 predicted proteins | sample TSNJ004MetaG_FD_104713 | JGI IMG/M metagenome (GOLD analysis project Ga0153920, IMG submission 104713) | Attine ant fungus gardens microbial communities from New Jersey, USA - TSNJ004 MetaG | ecosystem: Host-associated > Fungi > Mycelium > Unclassified | place: USA: New Jersey, Brendon T....
GAGATAGTAATAAGAATGGACTCTGCCTCTGATTACAACTCCATTTTAAGACATCTTGACAGTACAACATCAGATAGTATAAGACTGAAAACCACACTGTTTAAATTAACAAGGAACAAGAATTATAGTGGATATATCTTACACACCTATGATTATTTGACAGAAGCCATGTTACAGAATAATCAATTGCCTGCTGCCAAAGAAATAAAATTTAAGGGTGTAAATTCTCTGGATTATCCTTTCTTGGTAAGAGACTGCTTAGATGAAAAAGTTTCTGAAAATGATAAGGTTTTTGTATATAATAATCGCTTAGCTAAATTTATTTAAAATAAAGAGGCTGCGGTAGCAAATAGTTAATAAGGATAATATATAAAAAAATAAAAGGAGATAAAATAATATGGTAATAAGCGTTAGCAGAAGAACCGACATTCCCAATTACTATTCAGATTGGTTTTACCAACGAATTAAAGAGGGATTTGTTGAAGTGAAAAATCCTATATATCCAGATAAAAAAAGTAAGATTAATTTATCAATTGAAAATGTAGACTGCTTTGTTTTTTGGACAAAGAATCCGAAAAGTATGTTGAATAAACTTGATGAACTTAAAGAGTATCAATACTATTTTCAATTTACATTAAATGGTTATGAGTCAGATATTGAGCCTGGTATCCCAGATAAGGATGATGTCTTAAATACATTCAGGCAATTGTCAGAAACAATTGGTCGTAATAGAGTAATTTGGAGGTATGACCCAATCCTGATTACTGAAAAATATTCAATTGAATATCATATTGAAAAATTTGATTATCTTGCCGAACAGCTTAATGGATATACTAATACTGTGGTTATATCATTTTTGGATTTATACGGACATTCAAAGCGTAACATGGCTACTTATAATGTTCAAGAATTGTCAGAGAAAGATATGAGAGCTATTGCAAAAGCTTTTGTAATGAATGCATCTAAAAATGATATGAAGATAGTATCTTGTGCAGAGAAAATTGATCTAAAAAATGAAGGTGTTGAGTATGGTCATTGTATAGATCAAAAACTAATTGAAGATCTTGTTGGACACAAGCTAAAGGGTGGTAAAGATAAGAACCAAAGAATAGAGTGTGGTTGTTTCCAAAGTCGAGATATTGGCGTGTATAACACCTGCCAAAATGGATGTAAATATTGTTATGCTAATTATTCCATTCATGATGTAAACAAAAACATTGAGCAATATGATGTGAAGTCTTCACAATTATGCTGAAATTTTTAATTAAAGTGAAAAGAGAGTTCGCTCTCTTTTTTATATAGCCAAATAAGCACTAAAAACAAATACTTGCCCAGACATTCGGCTACGTCCGCTTTGTCTTATAACTATTGCTTAGATAAACGCATTAAGGTAGATTCCATAGCCTTGCAATCATCGATTAAAAACTTGGATACTGCTTTTAAAATCTTTTCGTAAGACCCAAAACAGGGATTCCAGAGTTTAACCAAAGCCAAAACGGTTGGGTAAAAAAGTCTCCCGGGCGACACAAGGCAAAATACTTCCATCACGGTATCACAAACACCAGCCAGAAGGTATGTTTTGATCTGCTGGATTGAAGTAGAGGTGCTTCCCAAAAGCATCTGTCAAGGTAGAGAGATATATATACTAAAAATATTATGATGAAGGATTTAAAAGAAGTTTAAAAAAATGAGGAAGCCTCGGCGGATGAAAGAAGAAGGATAGAAGAATACATTTAGTCAACCTCTAAACCAACATGAGTTGATTTTTTGACTATATTATAAACTTGAAAAAACCAATATGATTTTTATTTAAATAAATAAAAATACATACTATTAGTATCATGATAAAAAGAGATTAAATAAAAGGAGAAAATTTAAATGAAGAAAAAAATGGGCTTATTTATGCTTATGGCGGCTATAGTAATGGTTTTGGCATGTGGATGTATAGATAGTATGACTACAACTGTTGGCAGTAATTCTCAAAGCACATCCCAAAATACAGATGAATCACAAGAAGATGAGAAGATATCCTTAACTTATACTGCAGACTTTTACGATAATGGAGGTGAACGCTGGTTATCTGTAAAAGGAAAATCTTTTTCGATTAAGCCTAACAAAGTAAAAACTTATAGTTGGGATTCAAGTGGTTCTTGGATATCAGCTTATGAAATGTCGTCCATCGTTTCTGTAAATATCGATGGAAATGATATCGAAACATGCGGAAGCACAGTGATTTTTGCGGATGACAGATTAGAAAAGTATACAATTCCAAGCGATATGGCGATTGTTACAGAAGAATCTTTAGATGCAGAAATTGATCTAAATGTATCGCATTCCTCAGATATGAGATTTGAAGATTGGTATAAACTTCAGTGGTGCTGGAATAATAAAATTCTGAACAATGAAAGTTCTGGTGCAAAAGTTGTGATTATTCAATCGCAATTGGGCAATCCTATTTGTATGTATGTTGGTAATAATGTTAGTTGGAATATTCCAAAGAACTTACCTAAAACGACATTAGTGAAAATAGATGGCATGCCAGTATATATTCATCGAGCAAATTTTGCTATTATTGATTCTTCTTTATTAAACTAATTATGAAAAGGCTAATTGGCCTTTTTTTGTTTTTTTATATTTGTGTATTCTTACTGCTGAAAAATAATACATACTATCATTAATAATGAAATAGGAGAAAAAATGATGAATATTAAAGAAGGATTAAGTGAATTAAAAATTCAATATTATAAGTGGAATGCAAGAGGATTAACAGATGAGGAATATGAACTGTTATATGGCGCGTATATTAAGCTAAAAATAAAAGTCCCTGAGATAAAATATATCCAAGCAGATAAAACCTTTGCTTATGTTTGCCCAGATCCAGAGGGTGAATTTCCTAATGTGTATATTTTGCCTGACGATGAAAACAAACAAAAATATATGGAAGCTATTTGTGCTGGGATAGAAGAATATTATAGCAATCATTATTTTTATGATTCAGTATCGGATCTTTGTTATAACGAATTAGTGGCGTTTGCGATACATGAAAATCAAGTTCCAATTGTAGCCATATATAATAATACAGAATTATTGAATATACGATGGTTAAATAAAATTTGTGAATAAAAAAAGAAATGCCTTGAATTTATCAAAACATTACAATAATGCGCCTGCCTCTAATGAAAGGTGGTGAGATGAATTGTTTTTGCTTATTTTCTCACATAATGAAATTGATAAAGACAAATAGAGTGAATGATTAGGAGGAAGTTAAAATGAAAAAGTATGATGTTGGATTTTGTTCTTGTGGAAGGGTAGATTATGTAAACTATGATGAACTATGTGAAATATGTGATGCTGTTGGTCAAGCATTACTTATTTGCAAACGCACCATAGTATGATTACAACTTATCTTTGATGTAGCCAAACTCTGTCAAAGACGGATTTGTGAATTCCAACAAAGTTGGATTTGCAATCATTATGGAACTACAAGCATAATTAGACTAGATGATCGTGGTGATGGTAAATATTGGTACAGTCATAACGATGAAGAAACAAATGACACAGCAGCAATTAAGAAGATTATTGCTGCGGAAGGTGAAAAGATTGATAGAATCGCAAGGTCAATTTTTTATAAGAAATCAGAATGATGGGTGGCGGAGAAGCTACGGCACATCATAGCGATTTCACTGATTGGGAAACACCTAAGCCAGGGCCAGTAACAGCAAAGGACTGGGAGATGCACAAAAAACTATCAATTGAATCAAAGACGAAGACAAACTTCGGGAGATGAACCATTATGCGGAACGAAAGTATAAAAGGTTTTTTACGTAGATTCCTGAATGGAAAATGGCTGTTTGAGTCGTTTGAGATATTAAAACATCATGTAAAGGAGAACAGATAATATGAGAGCAAATTATGATGAAATTGCAAGGGTTGAAGCAGTAGCCTTTAAAGATGAGTACGATAAAGAGATAGGCAAGCGAGTAATATGTAGATGCAAAGAAGAAAAAGCAACAAGATTATTCATCAGCGGTTTAACTGTTTACGCTGATTATGTGAATAAGGATGGCTGGTGGAGTACCTTTACAGTAAGTAAAAAGCCTTGTGAGCATGTGGGAAGTTACATTTGTAAAATTGAGGAGTTTAAGGTAGACAAGAATGGTTTTTTAATGTGCATTGTAACTCCGGAGAAATATATTGGAGATGTAATACATGTCGAAAGCAAGATGTGGGATTACTTCAGAGGATATATATTGTCTGCTAAATATGTAAATCGTCTAGTGTTAGGCAGATTTAATATTGATGCACTACACGCCAGATTCCATGAACAGATAGAAAAATACATAGAAAGTGCAGAGCCACATGCAAAATTCTACTTAGAAGCCGCTAGAGAAGTTATATACAACAACTTTATCAATGGAGTAACAACGGTAGAAGAGATTGACAGTTTATTGGATACAAGAGATGAACTGGAGCAGCTGGTCTACGACTTAAATACAAATAGAGATAGAATTTGCACTTTGAAAGCAGCTTACCCAAATGCCATGGAAAAGATGGCCAATCATATAAGAAACTTATCTTATCCAACTTATGATGATCACATCAGATATATTGCAAGCCTTTGCTGGAAATACGATAACAGCAACCTTGGAGAAAGAAATGTTCCAAGAATGGAAAAATTAGAAGCATTAGCCATTCATTACAAGAAAGAAAAGGAACTCGAAAAAGCAGCTAAAAAGGCAGCACGATTAGCTAAAAAAGTAAATAAAACAGAGAGCGCATAAAGGAGAGGAAACAGGTTCTTTCTGATCTTTGGATATTCTATTGGCTTCTGATTTTGCTTTGTGCTTTCTGGTACAAGCAAATCAGAACGCCAACTGATATTAATTATCCAAACATGAGAAGGGACCAGAAAAACAATTAACGGATAAGATAAGGAGAAAAAATATGAAAACAAGAAGATTTAGGGCATTGAATGGAGCAAAGGGTGAATATTCAAGAGTAGTTGAAAAAATCGCTATATACGATGATAACGGAAATCAAGTTGATTGTTGTGTCATACATAGCGACCCAAAAGAGTATGAAGGAAAAGAATACTATTATCCATCAAATCCTAATGATAAATTTGGACTCTATACGGATAAACCAATGGATGCTATTGAAAGTATCAGAAATGGAATTGGAGACGGATTACAGCAAAGTAAACTTTTCGGATTTACTATGATGCATGTTCTTAGATTTTTAGATAGAGAATATGGAGAAAATATCCGACAGAAAACTGTTGAAGGCTGGAAAGATTCTAAATTTGCATATGCTGTAAAAATGAGTTATTTAAATTCATTCGAAGGAGGAAGAGAAGTATTGAAAAACATGAAATTGTATGATATTGGAGATTTCAAAGAAGATATTCTTACCTTTGATAATATTGAAGATGCAAGCAATTTCATTAAAGAAATAGAAATAAAAACACAGGAATATTGTGAACAATACGAAAATCTCCCATTAACTGGAGATGATGTGTATGATTATAAAAATGTTATAACACCATTTTTTGATAGTATTTTTTTTGATAGTATTGAAAAAGAAATGAAAAGCGGAGTTGATTCAGTTTATTGGAATGTGTTTAGTTCTATGGAAGAAGGCAGAGAGAAAAACAAAAAAATGTATAAACTAAAAGTAATTCAAGTAGTTTTACCTTAGTTTGTTAAAATTAAAAGTGGAGGAAACAATGATGAAATTTTACACACTTACTCAAAATAATGTTAGCGGATATCTTTATCAAAACAATAATGTTGATCAGTTCATAATAGTTGAGGCTGTTTCTTCATCACATGCAATTGCTATTCTGCCAGATATAATAGATGATTATCGGGACTATTGTTCATGTTGCGGGCCAAGATGGTATGATGATTACCTTAATGACAAAGACGGTGAGGAAGAGCCGATGATTTACGGTGAGCCTATCAAGTCATTTAATGATTCTTTTTGGACAAAAGGAAGTAAAGCAATAGTATATTACCTGGATGGGAGAAAACGGATTTTGAATCTTGAGGATAAGACGGAAGTCTGGCAGTAAATCAAACGTTAAGCGAAGGGAGAAAAACATGAAATTATTTTGTGGGAGAAACAAAAAAGGTGTATGGAAAGCATCATTAGATGAAGCCAAAGTAGCTAAGTTCGATAAAGTTTTTGAGACAGAGGTAGACACGATACACAACAATAAAGTGTATTTGATAAAAAAATACCATGGCTTTGACTATAACTATGGCTCTGCAACAAATTCAATCTATGATGTTATGAAATATGTTCACAAACTATATCATTCTGTATCGGCAGCCAAGAAAGATAAGGTATGGAAAGAGAAAGAACAACGTGCATATGAAAATCCTAAAGATTATCATGTGACTCCATTTTCAATAGCATCAGATGATTTTGGTCATCCTTTTTTTATGGTGATGCAATGGAGGGCATGTTCAATATGGAAATTATAGGAATAAGGATAATTTAAAAATAACTATTTAAAATGGAGGAAGAATATGAAAGTAGCAAGCACAAGAGAGATGATTGAAAAATTGCAGGAATATGAAAGAACAAATGATGTGGGTGCGATTGTTTGCATTGCAACTGTTTGTAACGGCGACAGAAAAGTGGAATATCGAGTTGAAATTGCAAATGATTCTGATATGAACAGAGTATTTAAAAAAGATGGTAATTATAAAGAAAAAGTTGTGGAAATATCTTCTATAGATGATGATGAATTATTTCTGCCCAAAAAAGACGCCTTTTCAGAGGGAGAAAATAACATGAGAAGAATAACTGATAGCGAATTACTGGATCTGCCATTTGGAAGTAAGATAAAGATTATCTGGCATAACTCTAAGCGTCATAAAAAGAATGAAAGATATAGAGGAATTGTTTTCGGTGATATGATTGGTTGGGAAGATGGTCTTTCGGATACTTTAAGAATTATTGCTGAGAGTATGTATAATGAATGGTGTATGGTTTACCTATTTACATAAAGCAATAAATTGTATCTTTGAGAAAAGATGTCCAAGAGACATCTTTTTTTTATACCTTTTTAAAAAATATCATACTATTTAAAACAAGTAAAAAGGAGATAAAAATGGATAATTTAGAAAGAGCATTATTGGATGGAATTAAAAAAATGGAAGAACTTCGTGATGATTATAAAGCAAAGAAGTTAGAACCAGTGGTTATAGAGGCTTGTGACAACATGATTAATCATGCGAAAAGAGCTGCGGCTAGAGGATTATTTCCAAACAAGGTTAATAGGATTAAAGATTTGGTAGCGATCATGATTGAAGCTCAAATATACAACAACACAAAGGTCGTAGATTGTATGGCAGAGCAATTGATTTACGAAATGATCATTTCTAAATAAACAACCGAAGATAGAGAGATTTTAACTGAAACGATATTTATTAGGAGAGTCGGTGATAAATGGGATGATAGCAAAATTAATACGAAAATACAGTTTGGGTTCTATTTTGGAAAGTGCTACTTATAGAAAGAAAAATATAAATTTTGTCTCTAGAATGCCAATTATTGAGAGCAAAATAAAACATAGTGATGATATTCTTTCTAAGAAAATTTTGAATGGCAAAATGGAGGAAAAGTGATGGAAGGAATATGCAGAAGCTGTATATGCCAAAAGAATTGCAAAAGCAATGCGGAAAACTACGCAGACGGAATATGCAGAATATAAGAAAAACAATTAATTTTTGGAGGTGAAAAGTATGGTTGAAAAATACGAAGTAGTGACATTGTGCGGAAGCACCCGATTTAAAGATGATTTTATAAAAGTCCAGAAAGCGTTGACGTTGAAAGGTCGCATAGTCATTTCTGTGGGTTTATTTGAGCATTCTGGTGATGTAATAACAAATGAACAGAAAATAATGCTAGATGATATGCACAAGCACAAGATTGATATGGCCGATGTGATATTTGTTATCAATAAAGATGGCTACATTGAAAAAAGTACAGAATCAGAAATTGAATATGCTGAGAGTCGTGGAAAATCGGTCGTATACCTGGAAGGTTGCGGCAGTTATGAGGATGACGAAGATGACATACTTAGTGAACTAAATTTAATTTCAGGTATTCCAAATGAAAAAGAATGAAAAACAGGAATGGATCGAATTTTATATCAAAAATTCAAAGTTCAAAAACGTGGATATATTTGACGAAGAGTTTGTGGACGCCTATATCAAAACGTGCAATCCAAACAAGGTTATAGAACAACCATATGGTGCACATACAGTTCCGGAACTGGGCAGATATTTGAGTGAGATGTATCATTTGAACATTCTTAACCGGGTGCGAATAGGATTAACACAATGTTATTCAGGGTTTCCAAAGTGGTGTTATTCATATTATTTGCGTAATTCATAAATTTTGATTAGAGGAAAGAAAAATTATTAAATTTTGGAGGTTTTGAAAAAATGCCACGATATAACGTAGAATACAACGGAAAATGGGCTTGCTATACAAGCATATCAGACGGCTGGATAACGCCATTTATGAGCAAAGATGAATACGAAAAATGGAGAATGGTTGAGTATGGTAGCGCCGATTATGCACCAGCCGAAAAGAGAAACCGCATGACAATCCAAGAGGCGGTATTTAGTGCAAGCCTCAATCGGGATCATGTTGAATTAATCGAAATTATGCAAAAAAGCGGATTATCACAAACAGAAATAGAAAAGCTTGTCTATGATATTGAAACAGAATACTATTGCCCAATTCCAGACGAAATGAAGGGTTATAAATGCCCAAATTGTAGCTGTACGGTTGAGTATGGGCAAAAAGAATGTCAAGCTAAAGATTGCAATAATAGATTTGTTTGGCGAATGTAAATATGACAATTAAATTTCAAGAGAGGAGAAGTATTTTATGTGGGAATGTGAAACATGTAAGCACAAAGCCGTAGAGGGATTTATAAATACGTATTGTCTGGGTTGTAAAAGACAGTATCCGAATCAGGAAGCGGGATACTATAAGCCAGACAGATTTCAGCCTGTTGATGAATCAAAAGTGATAGTTGATGAAGTATTTATAAAAAAGGTAAATTAATTATGGAGGAAGAGAATGAGTAATCAAGAAGCAGCAGAAATTCTTAAAAATCATATTGATACTTACAATTACCAATTAAGCGATGGTGGATGGGCCGAAATGGTACGAATAGGAATCGCCAGACCAACTGCGCGGGAACGGGCTGCATTTATGGCAGACGCAACAAGACAAGTGGAAGCCTATCAGATGGCGATTAAGGCTCTTCTTGGTAATTAATTTCTAAGAGAGGAGAAGATGACCATGGCAAATAAAAATGTAATAAAACCAAAGCATACAAACTATAGAGTTTGCTACGAAAGTGGAAACCCTATTACAGGAAACGAAATTTACGAACTACAAAAACTTTGTAAATGTCAAGATTGCAGAGATAGAGCTAATTATAGAAGAGGTACAGTTAATCGTGCAACAGCAACAACGCGAGATATTTCAAAAGTTGATGAAGTTGCAGAGTTCTTAAAAAAATGGCATTGTAAGGATGGGAAGCAACAATTAAAAACTGCCTATTTTAATTTTTAAATATGATGGCAATTAAACTAAAATCAGGAGGTAATGTATGATTTACAAATGTAGTAAATGTGGTATGGAATTTACAGGAGAATTTGCTGAACGGTGTTGTCAAAAACATGAACATGAGCATTGGTATAATGATACAGAACCAATTAATTCTAAGCCTTATATCAGAGAATACGAAGTCATGGAGCCAGATTTTGGTGATTATTTAGAAATTCGACTGCGAGATTTGAATACAGGAGCAACATATGTTGATAGTGCGTCAAGATATCTTGAGAATACAGATATTAATACAAGTGTAGTAAAAAAGCTAATTGGGAAAAAGATTAGAATCACCACAAAGACACAAATATTATAAATTGAATATTTTAAGGATGAAAAGCTATGGAATTAAACGTGTAATTTAAAGGTATTGAGTATTATTTCGAAGATGATGAGGAATTATTAGAATTGCTTGATTATCATTGTGACAGTAAATGTGTGGCAGATGATATCCACAAGGAAAATGTGATTGTTTATGATGATGAGAATTAATTATAAAAAGCAGAGAGATTCTCTGCTTTTTTGCAATAAAAAATAACTTTGTCTTTTTTATCTAAGTCAAAATACAGCATACTGATTCTATATGAGGCAAAAGGGAGTTTAATTATGAAAGGATAAATATATGAATGAATAAATTTTTTGTATTATGTCAGAAACACCATATTGCTTTTGCTGCAACTTTTGTGTAATGGAATATGGTGGTTCAGAGACATATGAAGATACACTATAAAACAAGATGTTGAAAGGATGGAAAAATTATTATGAGATGTAAAGAATGTTATTGGTGTAATAATTTAGGTACATATAAAGTTTGACGTAACAAAGAATCAAAAAATAACAATACTGTTTTAAAAAAAGAGGATACGGAAAACCTTGAATGCAAAGATGCAGAGTCGGTAGTAGCTGTAGATTATAGAAATATGACTCCCTGGGAGTTTGCGGTAAAGTATTATTAAAAGGAGAATAAGATTATGATTATAGAAACAAAAGGATATCTGAAAGGTTTTGTAAGTCCAGAAAAAGTACTATATGTAATTCAGAAACTAATTGATCCCAAAGCCAGATTGCATACAAATACAACTATTGTAGCATTAGAAAATGATATGCAAACAGTAACGAGTGGTTTTATTATAATTGATCATTCCGCTAACCCTGATTCTGACCCAAATGTTAAAAGGATTTTTTATCATTATGATAACATGAATACCTATGACGACTTAGAATCTTGTGCAGAGATTGAATTAGAAGATATGGTAAAAGCAGAAAAAACAAAATTAACTATGGACTATGACGAAGCTGCAGTTAACATCATGAATAAAATCATAAAAGAATTCGGTGGCTGGATTGATGAAAATAGTAACGATGACAACCCATATAAGCCGGTAAGTAAAGATCCTACAGTGCCAGATTCGAAAAATAAAGAGCGAACATATTTCTTTAAGGCTAAACGTGATAATGGAGAATGGATCGAAGGCGATTTAATACGAAGTAATTTTAGTACCTTCATCGTAACTATGGTCAATACAATTATCGATGTATCAAAACCAGAAGTAGAGCAGGAAAGAATATATTCTTTAGAATATTATAAGGTGGATCCGGATACTTTGTGTGAATACGTTGGAGTTAGAGACAAAAACAATGTTAAAGTATTTGAGCACGATATTGTTATTCATAATGTTTATGGAACGAAAGAGGTCTCATTTGGCAGTTATTATGATGTTTTAAAAGGCTGTCTTGGATTTATGTATAGTCCGACAATGGCATTCCTTCATGAGCGAGACACCAATGACATAGAGATCATAGGAAATAGTTTGGATAATCCTGATTTGATTAAATAGCAAAATAAATCATACTATTATTATAAAAGCGAAAAGGAGAGAAGTATGGATATAACAATGAACACGCTAGAACAAATGGAAAGCTTTATGGATAATATAGTTTTTCGTTGCCGAGATATCATAAGATGGAAAAGTGAAAATGATCCAAATAAAGTGATCTGGAAACAGCAATATATAAAGGATGAGTTACCAATAAACGTACACTTTATAAATGGTCATATATCTTTTGAAATGCAAGAAACTTGGTCTTTTGGAGGGAGTGAAACACATTATTATAGACTTCCGTTTAGTGAAATAATTAATGACAGCTATCAAGAAGCTTTTCTAAAAACAGTAGAAGAAGCTGAATTAAAAAAGCAAAAGGAAGCGGAAGAAAACAAACGCAAAGAAGCTGAAAGAAAAGAGGAACATGATAAAACACTGTATGAGTCACTAAAAAGAAAATATGAAAATAAATAATTATTATTGTATAGCAATTCATATAATAATAAAATGGAAACGATGATGCTTGTTCGTTTCCTTTTTTTAATACCAATTGATTTGTTGCTCTCTGCCTCTGAACTTGGCTCCAATCACTCATGATTTTATTTACAATCACAATCTGTACCTGATAATATTCCGGTTTGGCTCATTTAATACTATCAGCTTTCCCATCCTGAAAGAATTCTGGAAATAATACAAAACAGAGATTTCGGTTTTACTACAGATTCAACTGGAATAGAAACTGATACGTCAAAAATATAGATACAGTGAAAACTTTGATAATATTAAGTGATTTATTTATATTGATAAATCAAATCAGCCATTATATTCTTCATATCTCGTCCGGCATGCCCATAAGCCGGAAAAATAATCTGAACTATAAAGCCTTTGTTTTCACCAATGATTGTTTTTTCGCTCAATCGCTTAAATGTTCCTCCATTAGATTTAACCCATTCTTTCACCTTACTTTCTGCCGAATACATATTAGCATCCCTGCCCTTAAAGTAAGTGCTGATAAAGTAACAATCAGTGTAATTGCAGTAATTATAAGGTTTGATGTATGATAATATCTTTTCTTCTCTTTTCAATAATTTAGTGTTCCCACACATTTGTTCCGCCTCTCAATTTTAATTCTTAGTCAGAATATCAGCAAATATTCTTTCGAGCCTTATTCATGATACATCCTCATGCATATCCGCTCACTGTTCCAATTTCACTCCATCTGCCATCTTTATAATTACCATATCGATATACGTTTCCTCTTAACGGATATTCAGCAATAACCGTTATTAAGGATTCGCCATACTGCTGCTCCACTTGAACCTTGATATCCTCTAAGGTGAGAATTTTTTCACATGTTCCTTGGACATTTGGCCAAACCGGTTCATATAATATTTTTTCGAATTCGTTTTGTATAGGTTTTACTATTATGATTATGTAAACACCTCCCGTGAGGTGAAAAACTTCCGCTGATGCATCCTCTATTGATTTCATATATTCTACTCCTGGCATTAAAAAATTAATTGGTTTCTCATTTCCATATCAGATACCATGTCATAACAAATTCATCAGTCACCCATTTCTAAAGGAATTTAATAATCTTTCGATACAATCTGTTTAGTCTCGGCTGGCACGTACTACCCAAGTTATCTAAGCCAACTTCATAAACATCCCTATCTTCAACGATAAACAGTCTATGAAAATCATCTGCTCTCCCAATATAGACTGATTTATTATAATTCAAAAAATCCGGATTATATCTAAACTGATCGCCAGTGATATCAATAATAATCTGATTATCAGTTAACAACCATGTATGAGACTGAATATTTTCTGGTAAACAATCTCTATATGTCCCGCAAACATTATATGTTCTGATACCGTTGTCCAATAAAAAATGCGCTAATAAATCACTTGCATCACCACAGCATCTTTGTGGGAATTTGCAAAATGAAGAATCCTTATCGAACTGCCCAGCATCCCTAGCTGCATCTATAGCTTCTCGAAACTGAATGACCAATCGTTTAGTATCCTTCATTTGTTCTTCATTATCCATACGGTCACCTCTATCATCATTATCTAACTCAAAAAAGTTCTATATCATGATTAGAACGACAAAAGGGCACTTTTCTGTCTAAGCTAAAAAAATATGCACAATACAATGGAATCAAATTTGCTTTTCCAGTCTCTTTTTAGACCTATTGTTCGTAAAATAGCGGTTTATCAGAAGACTATAATGGAAATATAAAGTACTTATTTGTGCAAATTGCTAAAGTGATTTATTATAAACAGCTTTTGTCGATCTAATCATATCATTGCTATTTGACATTTTAGAGCTAGTTGTAGATATCTTATCATAAATAAATAATTGATGCAATGATTCCGGAATTTAAAATTCCAAACCTCAAAACTCATATTAGCTTCTGAAATAAAATAGACTAGGCATCAATTATAAATATTCAAAAAGAGATAACGAAAGAGACTATAAGATTATCTTAGCGTCTTTTTAAGTGCCTCTGCTGAAGTCCTTCTGCCACAAAATATCCTGACATTGTAAATCGCAGGAAAACTGAGTGCAGCAGGCCAGATCCTGTTGTCACATAGCAATATAACTCTATCGTTATTTAGCAATAAACTTACTAAAGAAGAAAAACAAAACCCGAAGTGGGTTATAAACGACTTGAAAGACCTTGACCCTGATAATGAATTAGCTGATGGATTGAATTAGAGACAAAGAGCGTGTTGACTTTGGTGCTGAGCTTGGCGTTGAGATGGAGATAGAGGCAGACATAAAGGCAAAGACGGCAGCAAGGAACAGTGCTATGTTGGAGTTCGATCAGATCGATGATGTGGTTGAGTCGCAAAATGTTATTTTGCGCCTTACCGCATAGCAGAATGAGCTAAAGCACATTACTGTAAACAGAGTCACTCGTAGAACTCGTTCCTTGCAGCAAAGCCGAGTTACAATAGATGCTCCTTAATAACTGAATAAAGTATAAGAAATAAACTGGACTTTTTTGCTCTGCATCTTAAACTTTTATGTGATATTAAATGGATAATATTTATGTTAAATATACTTGAAATAATCAAAGTAAGGAAAGAATATAAAGGAGTCATAATTCAGACACAAGACAAATACTTTGAATAAATAAGATATAAGTTTGGTCAGCATTATGACATTACTAATAAACAAAGTATTGTTAATTCTTCTATGGACCTTGATTGAAAGTAGATTTTTATTGCTTGATATTCAATGTTTTGATACAATAAACTCACCAGGCTATTTAGTTGTCCCAAAAATGAGAAACAGAGGTGGAAACGAAAATTGGCGGTGGAAGCCGTTATTAATTCTGGAATTTCTCCATAATATTGATGGCTAAAAAAGAAAAAAAGAGATATTCTATCACGAAGGATTATCTAAATATTTTAAGGAGGATATTATGACATTGGTATATGATAAACATGCAGAAGAAATGAAATCCTTATATGAGCATTTAACTACAAACAAAATGAGTTTTGAACAGTTTCTTCGGACATTTAATTTTATTCAAGATATGAGCCAGGAACAGTTAAATCAGTACATTGAAGCTTATGAGGATGGTGAGTTTAAGAATAACGGGTGGTATTAGTAATAAAAGGTTAAGTCTTAAAATAAAAGATTATAAAAAGAAAAATAGGAGAGTAAGTGTGTATAGTGCACAAAATGCTGATAAGCAAAAAATATATTTGACTGGTAAAGATGTGCTTGAATGGTGTAGAAACCATAAATGCACAGAAGAGAGTTGTGAGTACATGACCGGATATTGTCATATTACAGAATATAAAGATGAAAGATGTTTAGAATGCTTAGAACCAAATTGTAGAAAATGCAAGTATGTTAATTGAGTAATAAAAAAAACTCAAGGTCTTTGCGAAATTAATATAAATGACATAATATTTTTAAAAAGATAAAAAGAGATTATAAATCAAATAAATAAGATAAAAATGCAGATGTGTTCTGCGTTTTTTACTATTAAAATAAGAGCAGAACTTATTCTGCTCTTATTTTAATAGTTATCAAAACCTCATAGCAATCTCACTAGGGAATGAAATCCCTTTTTCTTGTGCATATTGACGCAAAGCATGATATTCTTCAGTAGCAGAATTGTATCGATTATCATGCTTGTCACAAATGTCAAAAATATCAAGCATCCGTGCCGAAAGAGCATTTGTTAAAATTTCTTCTTCGGTAAAGCCATTATACTTCTTCCCTATACTACTCATAATGTTAAAGCCTTTCTTCATTTACTTATATCATATCAAAAAACTCATAAAAATCAAGGTGTATATAAATACATAAACCCTGTCCCTATCTTTAATTTTAATCAACTAAAACACAAATCAAAATATTTAATTCCAGTAGACATCTAACATATTAAAAGAAAAGGTGGGTGAATATAGGAAAAAGAAAAGAAACAATTGATATAGAAAATGCTTTGCATAAATTATGTAAAGAAAAACGTATATATGGATGTGAAGAAGCTGCTATAGGCTTTTACAATAATGGCTTTGGTAATGAAATTGTTGATTTTATTACTATGGATGGTAAAGGAATTATTCGCTGCTATGAGATTAAAGTTACATTACAAGATTTAAAGTCAAAGGCAAAGAAATCATGGTATGGACATTATAATTACTTGGTAGTGTCAGAGGATCTGTATAGTAAGAGTGACCAATGGCAAGATTCTATTCCGAATCATGTTGGAATAATGAAACCATACACGGACAAACGCCTGGGAACTACATATTCGATCTCTGTTTGTAGAGTAAAGAAACAAAAAATAGAAAATGAATCAAACATTATGTTGAAAGAAAGCCTTGTTCGTAGCATGTATTATAAAATGCAAAAATACAAAGATTCTTCAGATGTGGATAGATACAATAACTTAAAGAAGAGAGCTAAGGAATGGGAAAACAAATATGAAGCAGGAAGAAAGGAACGATTGCGATTGCATTATTTAATTAAATGGTTTGAGCGAGCTTAAAGAATTATTACTGGGAAAAAAGTGGATTTCGAAATGTTGGTAGATGAAGTTAGGGACAAAGCCGGACTGTCATATGATAAAAATCATTTATTTGAGTAATAAAAATCACATATTAATCTTAACAAGAAATATTGAGTATAAAAAGGAGATTAATTATGGGTTATTATTCAAGACATGAATTAAGTATTGAAAAAGGAGATTATAATGCAGTTGAAATTGCAAGGTATATGCACGACCAGAACAAAAAAACTAAGGCATTTTACCCTTTTATCGAAGAAATAAAAGAGTACATTGTTTGTGATGAATCCGATGCCGAGTTTGAACTGTCAGATGAAGAATCAAAATGGTATGACCAAGAAGAGGAAATGGAATGTCTTTCTACTCAATTTCCGGATGTTATTTTTAAAGTGCATAGAAAAGGTGAAGAATCTGGAGACATCTGCGATAGCTATTATAGGAATGGAAAATCAGTTACATATGAAGCTGTGATGCCTTCTTTAAATGAAGAAGACCTTAAGTGAAAAAAGACTCAATATGAGTCTTTTTTTAATAGTCCAAAATTTCAAACACTTTATCATAATAATATAAAAAAGAAAAGCATAAGCTTCTCCTTTTTTCATCTATTACATAAGAACTGAATGTTCATATCAAAAGAGTTAATTTTAACACCGTAAGCGTTATTGATGTTCTAATAACTAGCGTGTTCTTCTTTTTATAAAGTTTTTAAATTAATGGTTTATCTATATAAACTAATTGTTTTTTATTGAGATGTATTACGATTATTGTATTATGGTTTGATAAATTTTGATTTATAGTTGTATGTATAGAGCGTGTTGATAAGAATGTGGTATATTGTTTAGTAATGGCTAGGGCCTAGAATAAATTCCTAGAATATCTTCTTGATAATTTGAAAATGATTTTACTTTCAATATTTACATTTTTTGCAGCATCCCACTTCATCTGCAACTGAAGCAACTATTTATCAATTTATATTCAGCTCTTATATAATAGATGAATCAGAAAGAAAAGGCTTATACCTTTTCTTCCTCAAGAATATCAATCATTGTTTCTGAAATTTCCCAAAGAGGAATATATTCAACCGTTGTAGTAATGGTATGTAGCTCAATCTGTTGAGAAATACTATCAGCTTCTTTTGTTAGTTTTGAAATTTCCTTTTTAACTTTTGACCGATCAAAATCGATTGTAGTAATTTCTTCAACATCATAAACATAAGGTGTCTGATCACCATTGGCATTGATTCTATATCCTCGTCCCTGTGTCTGCCTCTTTGTAGATGCACTGACTTTAGAAAGACGAGTTAGATCATTAATAACACGATGTTTCTGATTATTAATAGCAACCATTTTATCAAGGTCAAAGTCAGAACTCCTTTTGGCAGCCCAGATGGCGTCAGATAGTTTCTCTTTTTCTATCAGGATATTACAGGCAAAATCAATAACATCTTTTGGCTGAAAATCCACATCCACAGATTTGTCCACAGTTTCAGTCATCTCGCCCTCTTCTTTTTGACTAATTCGTTTGGTAGTTGTGACAAAACTCAAATTATGCATAAAGTTAGATGCAGCGTCTGTTAAACCATCAAGGTAATTCATATAACGGAAAGCTTCTTTTAATGTCATATCAAAATCTCCTGTTCTTTTTTATTATCTAAATTCAGTATGTGTGATTTGAAAAAAATGTTTAATAATATTTCGGATTTTTTTAATAAAATCTTACATATTAATTTCAATAAAGTATTTAGTGTTAAGGAAAAGCAATAATATGAATTGTGCTATTGAATAGTAACAAAATAATTAAAGTTGGAAGTAGGTGTTATATGAACAAACCAGTAAGTGAGTGCAGAGGGATGTCATTCTATCAGAATCAGATTATGCTAAAGGATATGTTGTTAAAAAGTAATTCGGAACTGATTATAATAGATCCTAAAATAGAATTACTCAAAAATCTCAAAGTTGTACATGAAGAAGGTGTAGATAAAAAGTTATGAAAATAATCTATTAAAAATCAGGAAAGGATTCTTAATTGTTTTTATGAAAACAGAGTTTTACTCTGTTTTTTATTGGACTCTAAATTGTTATTTACGTAATTTATAAATCAAACATACTAAAGTTAATAAAGATGATTGGAGGATTTTGATATGAGTAAAATGGTTAGTAAGTTGTTCGACTACACATGTAATTGCAATAAGGGATTCAAAATAGCATTTGGTGATGTTATTGTTTCTTTGGTTTGTCGCAATTATCTGGATGCGTACTCAGAAATGGAAAAAGAAAATATTCAGAATTATGAAACATTAGATATACATGAAATGCCTTGCGATTTGCAATATTTTACATTCAAGAGCAATAACAATATTCTGGCGGTTTACAACCAAAAAACTGATGAATACTTAACAAAGCAATTTGTTGATGGTATTGCACAGAACGAAGAATGTGATGCCCTAGCATATGGTGTTACGCCTATCCAGTTAGTTGAAATACTGGTTAGAGTAAAAGTCTATTGCGAAAGCCATCTGCCGGCACGAAAAATTCCAAAACCAGAAGATTTGGCTGAAGGAGAACTTTGGTTAAATTGGCCAAAGAATTAGATCTACTGACAAAATAACTAATTAGAATTCTCCGGGAGGTAATTTTATATAGATGAGGGTAAAAGATATGAAACATAAGGAGTGTTCGGATAACGAATTTAATACAGCCATGAGGAAATATCGAGATTGGAAAGCCAATAAAATACAATTAACAGAAATTAAAATCGAGGAGCTTTTCATTATATGCTCAAAGCTAAAAGCAGATGCTACACATCTATCTGGTATTGGTACTGGATATGCAACAGGATTAAGAATATCCACTACATCAAGCTATAAGAAGATTGAGCAGGAAATAAATGACAGGTTTGTCAAGAAGGAATGTCCGAGATGCGGAAATGAAGATATTGAGTTTGGGCAGAAGCATGCTTATATGAAAGATTTAACAAGGAAAAAAATTGGTATGAATGTGGCCACCCAGAGAGTATTAACTGTAAGCGAGAACGAGAGAGAGGGAAAGAACAAGTAAATTAAATTTTAAGGAGATAGCATTGCAGAAGTGGTCGATGACAGTAATAAGAGACCGGAACATACGGTTTTTGCCTTTTTGCTTGAGGATGATGGTGCATCATTTGATGCATTTCAGATAAAATCCTTAATTAAAGTCGGTGTAATGATAGAAAGCAATGGCGGAAAGTACTGTAAAAGTCTATCAGAAGTAGTGGACTTTTTAAACAGTTAAGCGGTCAATAAAGAACCCTTGTATACCAATAATTTAAAAGTAGAGCCTGTCTCTGCTTTTTTCTCTGCCTATATATCAATTTATTATTTCAAATATTACACCATATTATTAGCATCAATGATAAAAAGGAGAAAAATATGAAAATAGATAAGTTGATTTACATTGAATATTATTTTAAAATTAGCGGAGAATCATATGGTACTTTAAAAACCAGTTATGTGCATTTTGAAGGTTCATCAACACTTGGTGTAAATCCAGAAGATTTTGAATACACAAAGTTAAAGGTAGTGGAACATGTTAAAGCCAGTTTATCCCATTTTGAAGGAGATATTTCGATAGAAAGCTGCACCAAGGAAGAATATCAGTCGCAGAAGAGTTTGGATGTCAAGGCTCCAATTGGTTATCTTAAACTATTCCAGAAAATCGATATGAAAAAAGATGAAAATCACTATTTTGCAATTAGTTCTTTGGATTGCGATTTCAACAACTTCTTTAGTGAAGAAATATGGGATATCCTTGCAGGAGGAGCAAAAAATATCTATGAGAAAGCGGGCTATACAGAAGTAAGTATATCTCCAGCTACAGAAAAGCAGTACCAGGCGTATATGGAATCAAACTCTGAAATTTTAGTAGAGAAGAGGTGGAATGAAAGTGAATAAAGGAAAGTTAGAAGAAGTCAGAGTGCTAATTAAGACTGATGCTGCTTATTCTGAGTTTAGAGATAACGAAAAAGTCAAGGACAGAGTACATCTATTAACATTAAGTGGCTCTCATGCATATGGGACTGCCCGGCCGGAATCTGACATTGATATCAGAGGTGTTGTTGGTCTAGAAAAAAAATATGCTACGGGAGCAGTGGAAGATTGGCAGACAAAAGTATTTTCAGAAACGGATACTGTAATTCATTCATACAAAAAAATGATGAGTTTATTGGCTAAAGGTAATCCCGATACCGTAGTATTGGTTGGCATTGACCCTGATATGTATTTGTATCTATCTGATCCAGGCAGAGAACTAGTTGAAAAGCATTCTGATTTTCTAGGAGCCACGGGATTATACAATAGTTTTATTGGTTATGCAAATGCTCAGTTAAGAAGACTTGAACTAGCTGAAATGGGAAGGCTTGAAGGTAACAACAAATTAGTGAAAGAAAAGAAAGAACGTATTTTAAGTGATGCTACTTTTAATTTTCATACTAAATATACAACCATTACCAATGATAACTTAAATGTTTCATTTGTTGTTCCAGAGGATATTAATGAAAAAGTTATCATTAACTCAATGACCTGTAGTAACATCAATATTGATGATTACTTTGATGTTGCACGAGATTTAAAAAACATTGTAAGCAGTTTTGGTACCAGAGGAAAGAGAGAAAAGAAAACGGATCTTAAATTGAATAAGCATTGTATGCATACAGTTAGAGGAATGCTTATGGGAATTGAAACTTTAGAAACCGGGAAAGTGATTACCTGTCGAGAAAAGGATTTACCATTACTAAAAAGTGTCTTAGCTGGTGATTATATGGATAAAGAGGGAAGAATGAGACCAGAATTTTATGAGTTAATTGAAAAACTAAGAAAAAAGGCAGATTACGCTTATAAAAACACTGTATTGCCTCTGACTCCGGATATGAACAAAGTATCGGATATGTTAGTTGAATTCATTAAAGCAGATTTAAACTAAAGTATAAGCGAGTGGTGTTGGTTAATTTCTAAAAAGCGAATTGATTTTGAATAAAGTGAAGGAGAAAAAGAAAAATGAAGAAGATCAAACTATTCCCGGCGCCTCACCTGGAATTGAAAATTTTTGTGTCAAGGCAGATGGAAGATGATTTGAAACATTGTAAAAAATTAGCAGCACTTCCAGGCAGCGGGCCAGATTGTGAACAGTGTAGTTGGCAAGATGTTAAATTGAATCATATTGGAATGTGCGTATTGCCAGAAGTACATAAATGGTTGCTAAATGATGAACAGAATGAAAAATAATGGAAAAATGAAATTTACCCAGTAAAAGGAGGTGTTGGAGTGGAACTTGTGCTATTAGAGGATGGCAGCCTAGTAATTATTAGTGACGTCAAAGATATAGTTGACATCATTGATGAACGGATGGGATTGGAGTTTGCAACTGTAGTATCAAAACTTATCACTCAGACAACGGCAGAGAATGATTCAAAGATAATGGCAAAAGCCAGAGCAAATACGGATGCAGAGGCGTATGAAGCGGAATTGGACTCAGCAATGGATATCTTACGAGAAATAAAAGAAGAAGTTTATGCAGTCAAAGAATTGATTAGCCAAAAAAGGATAAATAAAGAAAAAGTATTGAATGGAATCGGTCGGATTATTAAGCAGGTCGGTTATTATGTGTAAAATAAATATATGAGCGACATTTCACATGCCGTTCACTGATGATAACGTTTATCATATGGATAGTGCACTCATTTCAAGTGTTGCTTTTGTGGGAATATTAAAGATACCACTACTGGAATTCACAAAGACAATGTTATTATAGGCTAAAAATATACTAAGAGGCGGCACATCAGCAAAAGAATTACTGAGCCTGCTGCCGGAAGCAGAGCCATATTTAAAAGAAAGTAAGGATTGTTGAAATTTATGATATAGACAATAAAAGTCTAAAACTCATAATATAGCCAGTTTCATATTGGATGAAATAAAAGAGAACAGTAAAATGAAAATAAAATCAGGAGAAATAAAAATACAATGGAATATGAAACATTTAAAGAGATTGTTGAATCAACTTTTGTGGAATATCTTCCAGAAAAGCATCAGGCGATGGAAATTAAAATCATCCCTGTAACCAAGGTAAATATTACAGCAGATGGACTTACGCTGGATAATGGAACGAATATTATTTTTCCAACAATATATATTAATGATATGTATAACGAATACAAGGAAATAAATGATATCAAGGAAGTAATACAATCATCTGTAGATAGAATGGTAAAATTCATGGAAAATATCCCATATGTTGGTGCTTTGCTTAACATAGATCATGTAAAGGAAAATATTACTTTTCAACTTATAAATACAGAACATAATAAAAAGTTGTTAAACGAATCTCCAAATAGGAAATTCCATGATTTGTCTGTTATTTACCGTTGGGTAGTTGGTGAATGTGAAGATGGTGTGCAAAGTACAATTATCAATAACTCAGTAGCAGGATGTTTAGGCTTGTTAGAAGACCAACTGTTTGTACTTGCAATGGAAAATACCAGAAGGCTATTTCCAACAGTTGTTCTAAATATAAATGATATTATGAGAGACATCTACATAAGAAATGGAATGTCAGAGAAACTGATAGATGTATTGCTTGAAGATGTCTTGGGAAATTTCATGTGGGCATTCACAAACAGTGCAAAAATAAACGGAGCTACTGTCATGCTGTATGAAGATGAACTCTATCAATTGGCTGAAAATCTTAAAGCAGACCTTTATATTATGCCTTCATCTGTGCATGAAGTTATAGTCGTTCCAACAAGCATAGGAGACCCAAATGATCTTGCAGAAATGGTGGCTCAAGTTAATATAGCCGAGGTTGAACTGAAAGACAGATTATCTAATCAAGTGTATCACTATGACAGAAATCTTCGAAAACTAAAACTTGCAACAGACACATCAAATAAAAGATTGGATAATAAATATTAAACAGAGTTTATCTCTGTTTTTTTCTTCTCCTAAAAAATCATTTTAAAGTATTTAATATTAAGAATAATCCCACATATTGATTATATCAAAACAAAAAAGGAGAAACAAATGCAAGATTATATGAAAGATTTTGATGCGGTAAAAGTAAAGAATGAGTTGGTTGATTGGATTAGAAATTGGTTTGAAAAGAATGGTAAAAATTGTAATGCAATTATTGGTATCAGTGGAGGCAAAGACAGCACCATTGCTGCTGCACTATGTGTAGAAGCTTTAGGCAGAGACAGAGTGCTGGGAGTGTTGTTGCCAAACGGTGTCCAGGAAGATATTCAGGATAGTTATGATGTTTGTAATTTTTTGGGAATTAGATATGTCGAAATGAACATTGAAAACATGTTTAATGAAATGATTGTACAGCTTAGTACAAATAAATTCGACATTACGGATCAGGCAATTATTAATGCTCCAGCAAGACTACGAATGGTAATGATTAGAGGTGCTGCTCAATGTAATAATGGAAGAACTATTAATACATGTAACTTAAGTGAAAATTGGGTTGGCTATTTCACTGTTGATGGTGATGGTAGTGGCGATTGTAGCCCTCTTGAAATGCTTACTGTACAGGAAGTAATTGAAGTTGGAAGAGTGCTGGGTCTAGCAGATAGACTAGTGGAGAAAGTTCCGATTGATGGGTTGTGTAAGATGACAGATGAGGAAAATCTTGGATTTAGCTATGCCGCATTGGATAAATATTTAAGAACTGGCAAGTGCAAAGACAAGACCATTAAAGAGCTAATTGACAAGAAACACAAAGCAAATAAGTTTAAACTGAAAACTTCAGATCATTATGGTTATCCAGGAAAGATTTTAGCCGAAGACTGATATTCCTTCTTTTATTAAGTAGGAGAAGCTTAAGCTGAAAAAGGAGAAAATAAATGTGAACTTCCAGCATTTTTTCCAATATTTGAGTGGTAAAATATCTGGAAGTTCACAATAAATGGAGGGATGATTGAGTTGCTCTTATATCATGGAACCGATTATAATAGTGCAATTAAAATATGCAATGAAAAGAAAACATCTCATGATGGACTTTGGTGTGCCAATGATGCAAGCCTAGCTGCTTCATATGGAAACGTTCTTGTATGTATATGGATTCCAGAAGGAAGTTATGAGGTAGAAGCGTATCCTCTGTCTACAGGGAAAATAACAGATACCTTAGACTGGCAAAGTGAGCCAATGGAGTTTCGCATTGAAGAGAGTTCATGCATAGTGTGTGATTTAGTTTAATAGCCATATTTGCTGTTGAAAATAAGAAATATAGTAGTGCAGCAATTGACAAAAGAGACCATACAGTCTCTTTTTTGTTTGCAAAATCAATCGATATTTTGATTAAATTCAAATATAAACTGTACCGGAATATTTAAAGCATTAGCAAGTCTTATTATAACTAAAATTGATGGATTGGGAAATCTTGTTGATGATTCAATACTGCTAAGGGTAGCCTTGGCGATATCCGCCTTTTCCGCCAATTCATCTTGAGTCATGTTACGGAGTTTCCTATAATGAGCAATATTATATCCAATTTTGGCGAGTTGTTTACTTTCTTCAAGCGACATCGGCTTTGATAGGGCCATATTTACACTCCTTTATTTTGAGGAACTAACTATAATTATAATTGAGTTGGAATATGGTACAAAGGCATTGTAATAATTAAAATGTTACTGGAATAACATTTTAGCATTGACACAAGTAGAGGTAACCTATATACTGATTGTATCTCATTGAATTTAAAAAAGAGAAAATACCAATGAAAAGCAGCTTAAAATAAATGAATATTATAATTTTTGAAGACGATAAAGAATTCGCTGAGGATTTAAAATCACATATTACTCAATTAGGGCATAGCATAGTGCTTATTACTGACAGTATCCTTGAACTTAGAAACCATTTACTTGATAGTACTTTCAGTGAGGTCTATCTATTAGATATCCTAATAGAAAATACAACAACAGGAATAGAGGCTTTTAATTTAATCAGAGAGTTTTCAAAAAATAGCTTGTGCATATTTATTACAAATCACCTGGACTTAGTAACCTTTAATCCGGAATTGAAAATTAACTCATTTAGTCATATATCAAAACAAAAGCTTAATGAATTACCCATAACATTGCAGCTGGCTGCTGAGGAGTTAAGTGACAAAAATTTTTTTAGATATAATAGCAAATATCAAAAGATATCAATATCTTTAAATGGAATATTCTACATAGAAAGCAATAATGGAGGCATTATTTATATATATCATGAGGCGGGAATTTTTTCATTAAGAGCTTCACTTCATTTTATAATGAAACAGCTCAATAGCGATTTTATATTATGCCATAGATCTTATATAGTGAATAAATGTCAATTTCAAAAAATAGATTTTGAGAATAGACAACTAATTTTAAAAAATGGGCTTAAATGTCCATTTACAAGAAGTAGGATAAACACATGGTTACCTTAATTAATACAATTTCAAGTACTATAGCTGTTTTACTAATCATATCAGGGATTAAGAAGCTTCCAGGAGCCTTTTATATATCCTTTTTTATTGTTGTTGGAACTATTGACTGGTTGAGTTTAGGGAGTGTATACACATTACCGTTACGAATTATAGGTGGAATGGCTGTTTTGATATTTTATATTAAAGATATGGTTTATTCATTATTTTTAGTATTAACCGCAGAAAGCCTAATATCATGTTTTGTTTTTCTTCTTGCGCCATTATTATCCATCATTTCTATTACTAATAATTCCATTATATTTAATATGGGAATGTCAATACTTGTTATTTTAGTTAGTGGTTATTTTAAAATACTATTTGAAGAATTTAAAAAACACATAAAACTATTGCCCAAAAGAGCAATTCTATTCTTTATATTTTGTGAAGCAATATCAATTATTCCAATCAGTATCTTTTCAAATAGAATATCCCAAAACTATTTATTTTTATTCACATCCTTTCTTTTACTGTATTCAGTAATTGTACTTAGTTTGATATGCTGGATATTAAGATTGTTATTAAAAGAAAAGACCCAAGATTTTGAAAAGAGTATTGAATTACAAAAGAAGTTGATTACATGGAATATAGGGAAAAATTCCCATTTTACAATACCAGCTATCTCGTTAATGAGAAAATATATAGATAATAATGATATAAACGGGATCCGAAGTCTATATGAGAAATACATAGGCCCAACACATCGAAATAACCATATTGAAGGTGAAATTGATAAACTAAAACAGATTAAGATGCCATTGATATATGATTATTTATATGATTTAATCATTAGAAAAGACAACATAAATCTAATCATTAATGGGCCGATTGAGATAATTACTGTCCCAGAAGTTGATCTTTTTATCATTCTGGCGCAGTACATACAAAATGCAATTGAACATCTAGGTACTCATAAAGAAGGTGAGATAACTATATACTTAAGCCAGAGTTCTGAAGGTGATGCTTATATCGAAATTACAAACACCTACTATGGAGACAAGTTTGAAATAGTCCATATCCTTAATTCGCCAAGTAATGAAGACCATATGGGCTTTGGATTGAAATATATAAAAGAAATCATTGATAAGAATAATCTCATTAATAATACCTATATAAAAGGTAATAGATTTATTCAATCAATAGAAATAGAGGTTTGATATGCTAAAAAAATGGGAAAACTGGATAGATTTAAAACAGATAAAGTTATTAGACTGGATTATATCAGGTGCCGGCAAGGAAATAGATTCCTCAACACCTGAATATCAAAAAGCTAAATATATAATTGCAGTAATGTATGAAAACGTTTCGAAATTTATTGTAACTGGGTTGATTGCCATCTTATTAGGCGTTGGCCAATACTTTATATTTTTTACTATTGTCTATGGAAGCTTAAAGGTTTTAGCATATGGAGCTCATTTGCAAAATTCATTTACATGCCTAATTACTGGTACAATAATTTACTTTGGCAGTATTTATCTTTCCATCTTTATATCTAACTATGATATAGCAAAAAGCCCATATCTCTATATAATTGTTTTTGCTATATGTTATTTCCTATTTATTTTGTATGCGCCGGCGGTCTCAAAGGAACAATATTTAAAACAAGAACGGAATAAAAAATTAAAGAAAATTCTGATATGTTATTTACCTGTAATATATATATTAGCAGTTTTTTTATCACCAATTTATCGTTTATTGCTTACATTTTCAGTCATAGCAGAAACGATGAATATATTGCCACTTACTTTTTTGATTTTTGAAGGAAGGAGGTGAAACCATGAAATCAACCAAAATTAAAGCTTCTAAATTGAAAATCTGCAGCAGTATTTTAGCCTTAATTGTAGTCTTACAACCCATTTTTTCTAATTACTGTTATGTCTACTGGCATCATGCACCAAAATTACCAGACTGTATGACAGAGGAATAAAAGTATAGCAAAATTGACAGGAACTCAATCCTGTCAGCTTTTGTTATAAGAAAGGAGGTGTGCCTATTTACAAATTACAATTAGGTTATTTTTCTCTATTTATCTCTATGTCATATATGACTTTTTGGTATGAATCTTATGCAGAATGGCTATACGGTGATATTAAATCAAGAACATATATAATCAGTATTTTTAGCGGATTACCCTTGTTTTTGTTTTTAAATTACAAATTTTATGTTTATCCAATTAACATGTTGTTTTATGGTCTAATTATGATAAGATTCATAATACCCATATTTGATGAACTAAAATTAAATAAATATAATAATAAAATTCACTTAACATTAGGACTCATTACATTAATAGGAGCAATACTAATTACAATGTATTCTTTCTATATTTATTTCATTGCTTGAAAATAAAAAAAGGCATGGTTAAACCATACCTTTTTTATTTTGGCACTCAGTTTAATTCTTCAAAGTAAGAATACCTTAGTCTCTGACTAAAATCTCACATAATAATTTCAAATAGAAAAATAGAGATAAATGGAGGAAATAAAATGAGTGCAGACAACGGGATTTATATTTTAAAAACAAAGGAACAATACAGAGTTGCCCATCTTCAAGGTGCAGACAACATAATATGGTCACATATAGATGGTGCCTGTGACAGACTCGTTCCAACAAGGGTAGTTGAAATGTTTGGTGACTGTAAACTCACAAGAAAACAAAAAATAGCTTTTAGTATTGCAGATAAGATGTTAAAAGAACAATTTTGCGAGTATGGCATTGTACATTTGGAATATCCAGGGACATGGTCAGAGATCCTAAATAGTGCTAAGGAATATGCTCAAAAGGAGATTAATTATATCAAGGGATATGCTCCACAAAATTCTCATGCGCTAGAAAGACTCCAGAAAATTGTTATGATGGATTGTCCTAAAATAGAAAGTGAAAAAATCAGAATCAAAGATAAAAATGTGATACAAAAGAAATACTGAAGGATAAAGCAAATGAATTGTTAAAACAAAATTAAAAGAGGAGAACTCCTCTTTTTTATATCTACTTTTACGGGAAGAGTTGAAAGAAGTCATAAAATATCATTTTCTAATGTTGTTTACGTCTTACTATGAAAGATTCATAGCGATTGATGAGTCAAAGGTCATTTTCGAAAAAGCAAAACAGGAAAGACCTTCTGGGTGAATGCATTCACGAAATTTAGAAGCAAGGGCAATGATAAAAGCAATGAATATAAAATTTAATTTCTTAAAAGAAGATGTTTTCTCTTTTTGTTTTTGCTGTAATAGCTGCATTATAAAATAAAATCAGAAAAAAGGAGAACATATAAAATGGAAATTACATTACGCGAATGGGTGAGGAAGTATAAGGAGGGTGATTTTAAAAAAAAAAGATTATAAAACTCAATGTAAAGCCGGCTGGTATGATTGGTTTTGTAATACAGAAGAATTAGGTGAAAGACTAATAAAATTCGGTGATATTTTAATAATGATTGATAATGATTTTTTACTTGATAACTTCAGTATCTGGTTTAAAAATAATTGTCCATGTGATTATCCGCTTTATGATGATATGAGACTGGAACCATTGGATGAAGACAAAAGGGCTCAGCTGTTTTTTGGAATAAAGGTGGATTGTGGATATGAAATGCAAAAATATACAATTTTTACCGCCAGAAATGGATATAGAACAGAGAAGGAAGCCGATGATCAGATTAAAATTATTGCTTTTATGAATAATTGGAAGGAATAAAATGGGTAAGGTGTTTTTGCTATTAGATGAACCATCAAATTGTGGCGATTGTAAGTTACAAGAAGATGGTGTGTGCTTTTGGTTAAAAAGAGCGGTAGACATAAATTCATTACATGCTGAATGTCCATTAAGAAAATTGCCAGATAGAGAAAGGCTGCCAGAATTACATGAAACTGAGTATAGTCTGGGTTGGAAAGCTTATCATGACGCTATGTTGAATTCAATTTTTACATCTCTGTTCATAAGAGACCCGGTAAAAGCTTTTGAAAATGCCATGAAAAGAGGGATGAAAAATCCAAATGATTATATGTATATGGAGTCGGAGTCGGGTTTTGATGTATTCAAACATCATGTTACTAGAAAGAGTATATCATATCCCTATTTGAATTTTGCAGAACGGTTTAAATTAAGAATTATAAATCATTGGCAAAGAAGAAAATAATATGTAAGGGAGATCATATGTCTGCGAATAGTGTTGTTTTAGTAAAAAGAAAAGAGTATATGGATTTTATTGATTATTTTATTGCTGTTAATGACAAGGTTGTTGGAACATTAGATATTAGGGATACTCAAGATTTTATTTTTATTCGTTCTATTCAGATTAAAAAAGAATATCGTAGAAACGGATATGCTAAAAAAGCGATTGATTATTTACTAACATTTCATAAGCCAGTAAAACTTGTCATCTCCGAGCATAGTCCAAGTGCAGCTCCTTTTTGGCATGAGTATTTTAAAGGCAAGTGTGTAATATGTGAAAGAAAAGTTTTTAATATATTAAATGAAAGGAAATGCTATGTGTCATAATTGTGATTATTCTAAATCAGTAGGTGTGGGTTATAAAGTAAATTACCACTGTCAAAAACAAAATAATGAAATAACTGAAATTTCTGATACGTATTTCAATAAAAATGATAGAATAGAACGTCATTGTAATGGCTGTCTATATAAATACAATGAAGAAAACTAAAATCATGAAAAAGAAGCAGCGGCTTCTTTTTTTAATACAACTTAAATTTTTGTTTGAACATTTTTTTAGACATAATTTTCTTATAATCAAAATGAAAAAAGGAGAAAGTAATGGAATTTATAGTGATGAAGGATACTAAGGTAGAAGGCTATTACAGATCTGCTTTGTATGACAATGCACCAGAGTATACTTATACACAAAAGGCTACTATGCGTTTCAAAAAATATGAAATCTTAGAAGTGGATGAGAATGCGAAATTTACTATTTATGATTCTAAATTTGGTGTTAGCATTCATGGCTCTACATTTTATGGGACATTGGTTGATATTGAAAATTGTAAAGAATTAAAAACAGAAGCGGTTCGGTATGAGTATTATGAACTGTATGAAGAATATGAAAGGAATCAAAAGCGATCCCAAAAATTATATGAAGAATCTTTTGATATAGAACGAATGATTGATGATTGCCTCTTTGGATATAGAAACCCAGATGCCGCAGAGGAATGGGTGAAAGACATTGATCCTTGGAGTGAATTATCAAAACTGATACATATAAAGGGAGAAATTATATTGAATGAGATGGATTTAAATAAAAGCATATCAGCCATGGATGAATATATCAAAAAAATATAAAGGAAATTAATTCAAGAGAAAGGATAAAATAATATGGGATGGATTAGTTATCATGCAAATTATTATAAAAATGATACAGTTGATAGAAAGGCAGAATGTGATGCTTATTTTTTAGAAGGTTCAAACAAAGGATACTATGATGTAGTGAAATCTTCAATGGTAGGCAGCACTTATTATGCGGCTATAAGAAAACTTAAAAGCGTGGAAGAGTCAGTAACTGATGGTAAGGTGTGGGCCGCTATATTCTTAACTAGTGTAAACATTAAAGATTATTATAACTTTTCATATAAGAATATGGATGAGACTGTAGGGCCATGTCAATATGACTGTCCCAAATCCATTCTTAGTTTACTGAGTGAAACTGACTCTGAATGGGCTCTGGAATGGAGGAATAACTGTAAACAATGGAAGGCTTTTAAAAGCCGAATAAATAAACTGCCTGTTGGGACTAAAATTAAGTTTTTGTCACAATTTGATTTTGACAATGGACTCAAAGCCGGAGACGAAGTTATATTGGAAAAATCAGAAAGGTCCTATAGAATGGGAAAAACAAAATATCATTGGATGGATGGTAAATATCGATGGAAACCATCTCTAATATCTAAGGATTTTCAAATTGTAGGATAAAATAGAAGGAGAGAAAAAATGAATAAAGAAATAAATGAAGATATTTTAAAAGAAACTCTTGTGGCAATGTTTGCTAATATTATGGATGAAAGAAACAACATAGACGTAAGTTTAATTACAGATGCTTTAAAGGAAAAATATAAAACAAGATTGAAAAAGCCTGAGATATTCTCAATTTTATTTGCTGGCCAGGTTGAAGATATTGTTGAATTAGTGGCAGAACAATTTTATGACAAGTCGTCCAATGTTATGGAAGATAAGCATAAGCCAACCTTTATTTTCACTAATTATGATTTTCTTAAAAGACATGTAGAAGGTCTTGGGAAAAGAAGAGAAGGCTTTGGATGTTCAGCAGATAAAAGCCGACATATTCTAAATAAATACCTTAAATACGCTTTGACTGGTGAAGTAGAAGAATTTGATATGAAAAAGGGTAATTATTGGGTACCTAAGTTTGGAACAGCTAAACAGTGGATGGGCTTTTGTGATTCATTATATTCATTATATTATGGGAAAATTGAAGATTTCATGATGAATTACTCTGTTTTGATTACGGCAGAGATTAGAAGATATGAATATGATGTGCATAAGTGGTATATTGAATTCATTGATAAAACGATAATTCATATGACAACCCGGTATGATGATAGAAACAACGATCCTGTTGATATAGACCGGTTTGAAGATAAGGACTATTTTATTATTAGGGAGAGATACTTAGGAAATCGCTCTGATGAATTTGAAGATGCACACAATGCTATGCTGATAGGTGAAGAAATAGAAGCACGGGATGCGTTTGGATGCAAATATAAAATTGTTCCAAAAGACTTAGTGAAAAGAATCGATTATAAAACTGAAAAAGCATTTTATTAATAGATATATGTAAATGTGAAACAGATTATTAATCAGTGACATAAAAAAATAACTCAAGAATTATCAAATTTAAAAATAAAGGAGACTCACTTATGTTATAACAACTGTCAAAAGACGAACTATATGACAAATTAATTGCCTATGATTGTTACATTCAAATATCAACAGACTGCGACATCAGCCTTGCAGATAGTATATGGCGACCTATAGGTATCAGTGAGTTTTACAAAACGCTATATCAAACAGAATGGAACCAAGCAAAGATAACAAACTTTATAATCTAATTAGAGGTTATAAAAATGAAGATTCTGAGAAAATAAGAAAATCCATCTCTTTACTCAATGCCTCTATGCCTTTAGCTGTCGTTTATACTATAGGCATAGTTGTATGTATCTTATTAAGTGTGGTGACCAAATAAACACAATTCAATATTAAAGTTTCCATTATGTTATATGTACTATTTAAAAGCCTATTTTATAGGCTTTTTTATTTATATAAATGTTTATTAAAAATATCTTATTTTTCTATTATCTTACATATTAGAAGTAAGAAAAGATGATAGCTGTTAATAAGCAATTATTATTAAGACGGTTGATATGGGAAAGGTAAAGGTGAGAATATGACAAGAGTAACAAACCATGCAAAACAAAGGGCGAAAGAACGATGTGGCATAAATAACAAATCAATTGAGCGTATAGCAGAGAAAGTGCTAAAACAAGGAATTACCCATAACGAATGCACAGGACAAATAAGACGTTGGGTTGATAAACTATATCTTTCAGAAAAAAAAGCCAATAATATCAGATTATATGGTGATAAGGCTTATTTATTCAATGATAATGTGTTGATAACAATCCTTCAAATACCTAACGATTTGCAAAATAGAGTCAAAACAATACTAAAACGAAGAAAAGAAACAGAGGATATATTTAAAAACAAAAATGAATAAAGAGTAAAGAGACGCAAATGCCTCTTTTTATTTTTATGGGATTACATACATACTATTTCAAATTAAGAAAAATGGAGGACACATAATGAGAACATTATTAGTTTTGAGAGGCATTCCTGGTAGCGGAAAATCCACCTGGATTGAGGAAAATAAATTAGAAGAGTATACATTAAGCTCGGATCAAATTAGATTATTATATCAAGCTCCAGCTTATAAAGCGGATGGAAATAAAGTAATTTGCAGCTGGGAGGATGATAAAGTATGGAATACCCTCACAGAAATGTTGGAAGCAAGATTATCTCATGGTGAATTTGTAGTGGTCGACGCAACAAATACATCTCAAAAAGAACTGTTGAGATATAAAAAATTAGCGCATACCTATCGTTATAGAATGTATGTAGTCGACTTTAGTGATATTCAATTGAATGTTGCTAAAGAAAGAAACGAACGCCGCGAGATATTAAAACGTGTCCCAGAGGTAATGATAGAAAAAATGTACAATCGATTAATGAAAAATATTGAAATTCCATCAGGAATTATACTATTAAAACCAAATGAACTTAAAAAGGTATATCTAAACCCAATAGATTTGTCAAGTTATAAGAAAATTCATCATATTGGTGACGTCCATGGCTGTTATACGGCATTAACAGATTATTTAAAAGATGGATTAAAAGAAGATGAGTTCTATATCTTCACCGGAGATTATATTGATAGAGGCATTGAAAATGCTGCAACTATTAAATATCTTATGTCAATTTCCAATAAGCCGAATGTTTTGCTGTTAGAAGGTAATCATGAAAAATGGCTTAGTATGTGGGCCAATGATAAAACTGCATATTCCAAGGAATTTGAAAACAACACACGACTTGAGTTAGAACGTGATGGTTTAAGTAGAAAGGAAGTAAGAAAATTTTATCGAAAGTTAGCTCAATGTGCTTACTACCAGTATGGAGGCAATATCTATGTTGTTACTCATGGTGGTATTAGTAATATCTGTAATAACCTGGTTTTTGTTGCCACTAAACAAATGATTGAGGGCGTAGGCTCTTATGAAGATGTTACCTTAGCAGAAGAATCTTTTGTAAAGAATCTTCCAGAAAACTATTACCAAATACATGGACATAGAAATAATGGCGCAGCAATTGATTTTGTGAAAAGGAATTTTAATCTCGAAGGAGAAGTTGAATTTGGCAATTACTTGAGGTGTTTACAGATTGATGAAGAAGGATTTCATCCTATTTACGTAAAAAACCATGTAACGAGAGATAAGAAAGTCTTTGACTCTGTCCCTGAATTAGTAGAAGCTTTTCGTGAAGATGATTTTATTAGAGAGAAAAAACATGGAAACATATCATCTTTTAACTTCACTGCGAAGGCATTCGCTGATAAACAATGGAACTCCAGAACAATGACAGCCAGAGGATTATTTATCAATACCTTGGAAAATAAGATATGTGCCAGGGCTTACGAAAAATTTTTCAATCGAGGAGAAACATTAGAAACTACAGACCAATCATTAAAAGATAACTTAAAATTTCCAGTTAAGGGATATGTTAAGGAAAACGGGTTCTTAGGTATTGTTGGATATAATTCTGAATCAGATGACTTATTCATTACATCCAAATCTGATCCATCAGGAATCTTTTCACTATGGTTTAAACAATTAATTGAAAAGCAAATGACTGAGGAAAATCGGTTCAAAATGCTTAACTATATAAAGAACAATGATGTTACTTTCGTTTTTGAATGCGTTGACCAGGAAAATGATGCGCACATCATTGATTATGAAGCAAGTAATATTTATTTACTTGATGTCATCAACAATAGTATTATATTTTCTAAAGCAACGTATGATGAGTTAATACTTATTGCGAATGAACTGAGTTTACAATGTAAGGAATTGGCTGTAGAGATTAGCAATTGGGAACAATTAGTTAAGTGGTTTGATGAAATAGAAAACCCATATTATAAATACAATGGTAAATATATTGAAGGTTTTGTTATTGAAGACACCATCGGCTTTATGTTTAAGGAAAAACTATATTACTATAATCAATGGAAACGCATGCGTAATTTTAAAGATAGAGTTCTAATTGGAAAAGAATTTTTCAAGGAAGGGCTAAATGAGTTAGAACGTGATTTCTGCGATTTTTTAATTCGATTAATGCAATCTAACGCAAATATTTCCACAAATATTTGCGAATTACGAAAACTGTATTTAAAAGAAAAGGAGAAAGTTAATGACCGCCAATGATATTTATAAATTAAAGCCCATTTCAGTAACAACCGAAATCGACAGATTAATAGGATGTGGATATAACCATATTCCAGAAATTGATGCTTATTATTTGGGATATGTTTCCAATGAAAGAATAAACATTAAAACATATGCAGATTACTGTTTTGATGGCAGAAGAATATGGAAGATTAGTTCTGTTTGGTTTGATGAAAAACCTGTCATGATAATACAAAATGCGGGCAGGGAAGGTGATGATCATGCTGAGCGATTTATAACAGACACGGATGTGTATGAAAATATGGTGAGTTATATTAAAACACTAATGGCAAAAGAGGAACTGCCTGATGTAATTGACCCAGATGAAAATATTCCCAAATTGACGGGTTTCTATGGACATACACTTGGTGAATTTTATGATCCTAATTTTGTTCCTGTTCATAAAATTGGAGATGTTGTGGAAGTTAACATTACTAATAATTCTTTAAGGTATTATGAGCTTAAATGCAATGAATACAGAAAAATGAAAGTTCAAATAACACATGTATTTAATATTCCATGCCGTACTTATTTGGCAAAGGATTTAGAAGAAAAACATAGTCCATTTTGGGTAAATTACAATTTGGAAGCAGTTGATTAAAAATGAAGACTGGATTGTCCAGTCTTTTTTAGATTTTAGTTGTCAAATTGCGAATATATTATTATTATGTTTATAGTTGCATATACGTCTTGGGCATAGTTTACAATTTCATTGTGACTGTATTTACGATGCGGATAAAAGTAGGAGATTTACTTAATAAAAGATGAGGAATAAGGATATGATAAATTATAAGGATAAAAGAGAACAAGATAGTCTATATAAGAGATATAAGACTCTAGATAATTATATGTTGACTTTAAAAAACACATTAGAAGAAATCAAAGATGAAAAATTCAAACAGGATATTCTTATATTAAGTGGTTTTGGAGAATCAAAAGCATATGACCCTGTTGATATAAACGGATTAAGCATTGATAAAAACTTAGCATATATTATAAGGTTTTGTGTTAATAACGATATTCCTACAATCGCCTCATGCTCTGGCCTTGCCTCTGATCACATATACGATACCGATAGAGAGGGATACATCGCATTTAAAGATGAAGAAAAATCAAGAAAATTTATAGAAATGGTTTGGGATGAATCTTGGTCAGAGCCGGAGTTGGGTTATACTCATTTCACTCCATCTATAAGGATATCAATAAATCATACTATTATTAATAAAATAAATAAAAAAATAAAAAAGATATAAAACATGGTTACTTTTTAATTCAAGTAAATCATAATATATATGGTCCTGGTGATTACGTGAGTAATCCGCATAGTGGTATAGGGAGCTAATAATTCGAAAAAATTTAATATTAGCAGTTCCAAATTAAATAATAGTTAACTACTAAATACAAATACAAAACTATATTGGAACCCAAAATGAAACAGAAGCTTACTTAACATAAAATGTAAATAACTAAATGAGCAGTGTAAAGAATGATATCCCATCGCTGTTTCGGATAACCAGCCCTTTTAACTTTACACAACTAGAAAACAAATAATTTAAATAAATATAATTCCTAGGAAAAAAAGCTGCTTAGCAGCTTTTTTGTTTTTTGCAAATATTGTTGTATTTTTTATAAGAAAATTGTATGATAGAAGAGAATAAGACGAAAGGAGAGATTTGTTACATGGCAAAACAAACGAATTATGCGGCAAAAAAGGAAAAAATTGAGGCTTTAATCATTAAGTTAGGGAATGATGCTGAAAAAATAGATTCTGATATCATGGCTCTAACGGAAAAGAAAAAACTAGTTAAAAAGAAATTAAAGGCGGCAATGAAAGAATTAGAAGAAACTAAAAAAGATGAAATGATTCAATTAGTAACTGAAAAAAACTTAAGTACTGAGGATTTGGAAAAAATATTACAAGCATAACCTTAGTGAAAGGGATCTAGATAGATCCCTTTTTTGTTTGCTTTTTTAATCTACAAGATATCGTAAAAAAATAGCTACATACTATATATGAAAGCAATAAGCTAAAAGGAGATAGAAAGGAGACAGGCGATTATTCTCACTACCTAATGTGTGGAAGTGTTATCGTCTAATATATGATGAAATTTTGTAATAATGTAAAGGGAGCAGTTCATCCAACTGCAAAAAGAGGTGCACCAGCAATTTCTCTTGATGAATTTAAGAAAATTTTAACTGATTACTATAATATGAGTTACGGTTCAGGAGATATCAATGATTATTATACTGAGGCTACAGACAAAGAATCTTTCATAAAGGATCTTTTTCAAAATAGATCCTCTGTGGACTGTCCTGAATTCTATAGTGAAATGAGATTTTTTAGTGATAATCCTGCTACAACAGCAATTAAAGCTGTCGATCCCGCCAATAATTTATTAGGATTAAAAGTATTGGACTCCGATATTCCAATCTATGGATTTTTAATGGGAGGCGAACATGAAAGACCATTCTTTGTGGTTCTTTATTGGAACGGAAAACATTTAAGATTTTTTATTCCAGAATTCGGAAATACAATAAACATGGATTTTTTTACGGGTTTTGGAAGTGAGGCATATTCAGCAGCAGATTCTTTGGAAGAATTAATTATTGATTATGAAGAATTTTTACATAAAAGCTTAGAAGATGTTGTATGTTTAACTTGTAAAAAAGATGAATTGGATTTTATGGCACCAGGAATTGCATACTGCCTAAAAAATAAGTTTGCTGACACAGAGGAAGAGGCTTATAAGATTATGAATACCGTCTCATGGGATGAAATGTTAAATGAAATCTATGACTTTATCGAAGAATCAGAAATTGACTCATCTGAAACCGTTATAGTTGGAACTACTGAATACGAGGATGAGGATGAAGATTTCGATTATTAAAAAGGCTATATGCCTTTTTTTATTATAAAAAAAACATTGACATATTAGTTATGTGATAAAAGAAAAGAAGGAGAAAAAATTAAAATGAAAGAATATGATTTTTTTCAAGAAAATCAGTCGAAGCTATTTTCAATTTTTGGACGATCAAAAGGAGCATTGCACTTTAACTGTCTGGCATTGATAAACGAACAATGTTTAGATAACAATGGATATGTCCTTAAAGATTTAATAATTTCAGAAATTGAAAAGACTTATGAAACTGAAGTAAATGCTCGATTAGAATTATCTCTACTTGCTGATTCTGGTTGGATAGAATTGTTCCAAAAACCTCACTTAATTAGTGACTTTATCCGGATTACAAAAAATGGAAGAATCTTGTATGAGGCAATTAAAGATATTCATGGAGAACGTAAGGATTTTTCATATGGAAAATATGTATCAGATATCTATAGACGGCTAATAACCATTGAAGAATCTTCAAGTGCAATATATCAAGATATAATTGTTTCTTCTCTAGAAGATACCCTGAGACTAAAAGAATATATGCAAAACTTTGCTAGTTCATTTGAAGATTTCGTTAAGGGACAAAAAGCAAATGTGAAGAAGGCTGAAGAAGTAATAAACATAATGAAAACAGTGAATGAAGGAAAAGAATTTCGCAATTATAAAGCAATTGTTACTGATGATTTTAACTATTACAGATATAGCCGCAGCATTTGTAATCAAATTGAAAAGATTAAGGATAATGAAGATATAGTGAATGCGTTAATGCGGTCTTGCTGTTCATACGAAAGTATTTCAGAAGAAGATGCTCAGGAAAAAATCTTAAGTGATTTATATGCAATAAAAGTATTTTTCATGGAGGAATACAAGGATCTGGTTGAACAAATGAAGGAGACTGAAAATGAGTGTTATCAAAAGATTGCCAATATATTAACTCTCTATGCTAGTGATGGGACCGCCGATAAAAGTATTTGTGATTTGATGATACAGATAGTTCATGATGCCCAAGAAAATGACAACACAATTCCTAATGAGCTTTTTGAATGTTTTAGGATTTATGATAATTCTGTTTTTGCCCTTCATTCATTAAAAGGAAAAAGAAAGAAAGTTGAATATAAAAAAGAAACTATCTCGGAAATAAAACCTCTGTCTATATCAGATAAGTTGAAAATCCTTGTGGAAGCAAATGAAAAAATCAAGTTAAAAACTTCAACATCTGAGTTAGAAGAATTTATTAAACCTTATATTAAGGAAAACGATACAGTATCATCTAAGGACTTTGAAATAACATCAGAAAAAGATTATTCTAAAATATTTATGTTGTTAATAAATTGTGCTAATCCAGGATTTGGATATTCATTAAAAACCATAACTTCAGAAATTATTGAAAAAGGTGAATTTACAATCCCATATTTTGAAATTGAAAGAAAGGAACCCGATGAAGATAGAACAGTGTAAGAATAAGACGGAGATAAAGGATGCGATTAAATCCCTCCTTAAAAAGTCTTTTTTGATGAAAGCAAAAGATAATAACTTGGATGATTACATGGTTATCCAAGATAATTTTCAGGTAGTAAATGAATATTTGTCTTTTTTGGATTATGAAGCTGAGATTAACCGGGACATGGAAGTTATCTCATTAGATTATATTGGAAATGAAGGCAATCTGCCACCAATATATAAGATAACTATGAATGAGATGAAAATCTTTGCCTGCTTATTGACAATATTTACAAAAAAGACACAAGAAGATTTAGTAAGTCCAGATTCTGTTAAGGCAAATGTTAAAGAACTAAAAGTAGAGTTGACCAGCAAAGATCTGCTGTTGATTCCAAATAGTAAAATAACAACCTTTCAAAATGCATTAACTACTTTAGCTCGATATAATTTGATTGAACTCATTGATAAGGAAATAAAGGATGAATATTCAGAGTTTCGTATCTTGCCATCAGTTATGTTTGCTAAAGATGACAGCAGGGTACACCAAATGCTTAGCCCGGAGTCAAATGAATCAGAAGAAGACGAGCCCGAGATAAGTTTAGAAGACGCAGAAACTAGTGAGGAGGAAACCTTGTGGGAAAAGTAATTTTAGAAAAGATTGTCTTGAAAAATTGGCATGCATTTGAAGATAACGAATTCAATATCTCTGAGTTATCAACCTTGATAACAGGAATGAACGCCAGCGGAAAAACAACTTTGTTAGATGCTCTGTCCGTTATCTTAGATGGAGCCAATTCTAACGACTTCAATGTTGCAGTGAAAGACGAAGGTGAAAGAAGAACCATTAGTGGAGCACTACATTATGTGATGTCTGGAGAACCAACTCGTACAGGGAGGGTTACTGGTCTTATTTTGGCTCAATTTCATGATCAAAGTTACAATATTCGGTTTTTAAATGGTGTGTTTCTTATATCAAAGTCTTATTCTTCAGATTCATCTGTTGATCAGAGGTACTTTAGTGTCATTAATGCTTCTGTCGATGACCCTGACTTTGCAATTGACTTTGAAAAATGTAAAATTCCTGGACAAATAAGTTATCCAAATAAGAAGACTGCATTTGAGAACTTCTTCCAGCTAAGAAAAATGCAGCAGATTAAGCCTGATATGTATAAAGGCTTAGTAAATAGCGTACTAAGAGCAAAGCTTGATTGTACGCCGGCAGATTTTGTAAGAAAGAATATCCTGCCTGAAGATGATAAGGTTTCGAGTATTGAAACTATCAAAAGCAATTATAAACTGTTAGATGACAGAGAAAAACTCTATACCGAATTGTCTGAAGAAGCAGAATCCTTAAAGAAGATCCGAGACGTTTGGTATCAGCTGAAAAACGGTGAAAACGAATATGCTATTTTATCCTTTCTGAAACAGAAACTGGCCGAAAATCAGTTGACGAATCTAAAAATAGAAAAAGAGTCATTGTCAAAAACAATTGCCGAGAACAAAGTACAGAAAACAAAACTGGAAGAAGACTTATCAAATCTAAATGTTAAGTATGGTGAGAGCAAATCCTCTAATATTGTATTAGAGAAAAAGAAAGAATTAACAGTTCTAAACCGTGAATTATTAACATTAAAGACAGAAGCAGAGCGGATGGACAAATTGGTTAATACCTTTAATATACTGGCTCGTGAAGTGCGTTTAAAAAAGAAATTTACTAATGAGAGTTCTGAAGCCGATATCAATGAGTTGCTTTCCGCTGTGGAAACAGAAATAGACGGTCAGGATGAACAAATTCTTGAGTTAAGAGCGCAAAACCAAAAGATTAAACAAGAAATTAAAGAATCACAAGAGGCTTTATCAAATTTAAGAAAAGGAAAATTAAGTGTTTCGACTGGTTCTACTTTTGGAAGTCGGATAAGTGCAGCAAAAGAACTTGCTGAAGCTATTAATGAAACATTTAAGAAAAAAGGAATCGATGATACAGCCGCTCCATTATTTGAGCTTATTGATTCAGTAAAAGACACATCTTGGCAACCAGCAATAGAAACACTGTTGGGAACAAGACGTATTGGTATTGTAGTAAATCCGGAAAATGAACAAGAAGCAATGATAATTCAAAATAGCTTACCACTAAAAGCTGATACGGATATTATTTTAAGCTCAAAATTAAAGCCAGTGAAAGCATTAACATCATCTGTTGCAGCACAGATAACCACAAGCTCTGAAACGACAAGATTCATCTTGGATTCCTACTATGGAAGCTATGTCCTTTGTGATAATCTTGAAGAGTACAACAGTAATGACTATGCTTTAATGAAAACAGGAATGTTTAAAAATAAATCAAACAGTCATAAAACATCAAAACTTATTAATATGGAAACGCAGTTAATTGGGAAAAATACTGTAAAAGAGAGTATTGCTGAAACGGAAGCAAGATTAAGTACATTGACAAAACAGGAACATATGATAATAAGTGAATTAAATCAGTTGACTGTGCGAAAAAGAAAGTTAAATAACTCAATGTCAGAGGCAAAGTCACTACTGCCAATTAATACTGAAATCGTTAATGAGTATAATGCAAAGCTGAAGTTGGTTAGAGTAACAAAAGAAGAAATTGAATCTTTATTAAAATCAACCACAAATCACCTATCTGAAAAGCTACAGACAGAAATTAAAGAACTAAAAGCCCAAATTGATAGCCTTGGTAAAATGAGTGAAACGTTGATTTTCAAAGAGATCGAATACAATAAAAGCATCCTCTATTTGGAGAAGCTAATGGAAGATATTAAAAAACAGATCACAATTACATCTGATACTAAAGTTTCAGATGAGCAGATTGATGCTTATTTTAAATGTATGAAGCCGGATGATCATGACATTGTCGAAATTTCAAAAAAACAAAGTTCAATTTTGAATAAAAGTAAGTTAGCTGTTACAAAGCTTAAATCGCATCAAACAGACTATAACACCAGGTTCAATAAGGGCTTCAGTGTAGGGTTAGAAATGGAGACTTATCAAGCATATGCTAAACGCTTAGCTTATCTGGAAGGAAAGGCTTTCATTGAAATAAAGAGTGAGATTAAAAAGCTTAAGGAATCCTTCGTTAAAAGCAAAGCGGGAGTGTTCAAAGGTATTGCTGAGAGCTTTAAGTTTGCTATAGATGAAGTCGAAAGAATCAATTCTATTTTGGAAATGTACGAAATTAGTGGCAATAAGTTCAAGATTCATATTGGTCCATTGGCTCGTAAACGAGATTTGTACCGGGCAATAAATATATTTTCGGAAGAAGAGATGGTACCAGAATATATAGTAGAAAGATTGGATGATTGTTTTGAAAAAATGATAAGCTCCAATACTACTGTGTTCAGTGAATATGCTGATTACCGGAATTATTTAGATTGTGATGTAATGATTCAAAACGGAAAGTCAAAATCATGGAAATCATTTTCTAAAGAAAAGGGTAACTTTTCAGGAGGTCAAAAGGAAACACCATACTATATGTGTTTAGCAGCAGCATTATCGTGCAAAGCATATAAAAGAGGAGGTATTAGACTAATTGTTTTGGATGAAGCATTTAAGAACATGGATCAGGTCAATAAAGTAAAAGCATTGTCCATGTTTAAACAGCTAAACTTACAGACGTTATTATTTACAAGCAATTCTGATTTAGCTGATTGCACGGATCATATCTATGTAATCACAAAATACAATAATCGTATTATAACGGCATTTGGTAAGAATGGTTCTGCCCTTAAAGTTATTGATAAAAGAATCAATAGTGAAAGTACAACAAAATAAAAAAGAAGCTTGAGCTTCTTTTTTTATTTTTGTGGTCCAATATATTGAGCATCTGAGAATGCTAAGATCATAAGCATAATGGGTTGAAAGAAGATAGTTAATATTCCAAATCCAACACCTTTACCATAGGCCTTTGCTATATTTAGACATAACATAACAGAAAAAACAAGATTAATACAAGGAACCAAATAAAGTAAGAACAGTATTCCGTTGCCCATAGCGATATCACATAAGCAATAAGAATTGTAGAAAGGAATCAGGGATTTCCAACCATCCACTCCAGCTTTTTCAAAAAGTTTCCACTGAGCTATGATACTTAAAACAGTAATAGCTAATAAGATTAATATGTAAACTGTAAAAAAACTTCCTAACAAACCGCTAGCAACAACGCTTTCCATTGCAACTGTGTCATAAGAATAAGTGTAATCCATAAAAAACCTCCGTTAATTATTTTGAATATAGTATGAAATAACTGAAATAAAAAAACATCATTATATCTAATTATTAGAACATCTCTTTTAAAATATGTTCTAAATGATAGATAAAATCGACCGGCTCATTCCACATCAAGGGCAAGAAACTCCAAAGTATGAGAGTTTTTGAAAATTGAAGTCATGTAATAAAATACATACTATTATCAATAATAATGAAAAGGAGAGATAGTTTTGTATTGTTCAGAAGAAGATATTAATGAAATTCGTGAAAAAATCAATATCAGAGAATATATTAGTAGAAAAGTAAAGCTAAAAAAAATAAACGATTATATTTATATTGGATCTTGTCCATTTCATAAATCATCAATACAATCATTTATCGTTGATGAGAAGCAACAAACATATGGATGTCATGAATGCGGACGTTCTGGTGATGTATTTGACTTTGTTATGAATTGTTTCAAAAAATCATTTTCAGATGCAGTGTGTATGTTAGCACTGCAAAATGATATTTCATTAAACAGAGATGTTGCTGCAGAAGCGTATTATAAAGAACAAAGTGCCATTATTGAGATAAATAAAATGGCAAAGATTTTTTATCAGCAATCTTTATTGGAAAATCAGTCAGCTCTTATTTATTTAGCAACAAGAGGAATAGCTGAAGACACAATAGAAAAATTCCAATTAGGTTATTCAAATCCTAAAATCCATTTATATGACATACTCAAAGAGCAGGGATTTAATGAATTAGATATCAAAGCAAGTGGACTGGTTTCAGATGAAGATAAAAGCACAACTAGATATGATAAGTTCTATGGAAGAGTTATTTTTCCAATCATTAATGAAAATGATGTTGTTATTGGATTTGGCGGTAGAATTATGACAGATAAAAAGCCTAAGTATATAAATTCTAAAGAAACAATTGTGTATGATAAGTCTTGTAATCTATATGGACTAAATATAGCCAAAAACTCCAAGCTTGATTATTTTACATTGTGTGAAGGCTACATGGATGTAATTGCTATGCACCAGGCCGGTTTCGATAATGCAATTGCTAGTCTTGGGACAGCGTTGACACCAATGCAGGCTTTGAAAATAAGCAAATATAAGAAAAGGGTTATTTTAGCCTACGATTCGGATGAAGCTGGAATCAATGCTATTAAAAGAGCCGTTCCTATTTTAGAAAAAAATAAAATTAGTTGTAAAGTGTTGAATATGACACCATATAAAGATCCGGATGAATTTATCAAAGCTAATGGCAAGGAGAAATTCCAATTCAGAATTGAAAATGCTATCCCAGTAAAAACATGGCTTGTGAAAAACCTTATAGCTGATAGTAGCTCTTATGAAACGAAGTTATATAAGATTGCAAAATATATTGAAAATTAAAGAAAAGCCATAATGGCTTTTTTTATTTATATCCTTAATTTTTTTAACATTATGTAATATGAATTTAAAGATGAAAGGAGAATATCATAAGATATTTAAATATATATGGACAGAGAATATTACCATAAAGAATATGGAAGGAATTTATTACTTAATGCAATTCTAAAAAACAAAGAAACCAAAGAGCTGTTTTATAGAAAATTAAAAACGTCAAATATGTCAAACCCACAAGTTGATATGTTGCAGGTTATGTCAGCCCTGGAGAAAGAATGGAAAAAGAGAGGAATTATTTTAGGTCATCCGATTACAAATCACAAACCATTTCCTGACCGAAAATTTCAAACAGATGCTATATTTAACAATTATAATGTAGGATTTGAACTTGATGGAACAGACCATAATAAAGAAAAAGATAAAGAAAAAAATCGTTATTTCCAGCAACATGGTTGGACACTTATACGATTCAGGTCAAAATCCTTACCAGAATTGGACAATTCCTGGAATATGGAAATTGCTGACAACAGTGTAAGAGTTAAAGATAAGAAACAAATGATGATGTATATCAATACCGCTTTAAATTTGGATTATATTGATTACAAGAAAGTATTAGAGAATGTGCCTAAGAACAGAAAAGACTTTTTGATTGCATATAACATTGAAAATAATGATGAATTTGTAGATGAAATTCTTGATACACTAAACAGCTGTAGTGATACAAAAAAGGAACTACAATTCACTTGAAATATATAGAATAAAAAGAAGAACATCGTTCTTCTTTTTTTATTATGGGTCATGACCCAGTTGAGCTCGCGAAGCGTGCGAAACAAAAATTACCCGCTATGCGGGTGCACGGTGATAGTTATACAATTATGTTGAATTGGATAGATATTTCGAAATGTGCAGATAAGTGTATTAATAGCGTTTTGCTATCAAAAATTCAGCAAGATGTAAACGTATCTATTCACCATAAATGTAATGGTTGCAATCACAGCTAGTAACAAAGGCTTACAGACGCAGAGCAAACTACCCACTAGACGGGTGGTGCTGATTTTTGTTTCATTTTTTTAATTACCATACTTACTGTGAATATAATTTAAAGACAAATGGAGGATTTGAAAATGGCAACAACTATTTTGAAGGAAAATCAAAAAAACATAAAAACAAATGCTGCTAAGATAAAAGTAAGAGTTTACGATGATATTGAGAATGTTACCAAAGAAACACAAAAAATGCTTTGCTTATTAAACTTTGATTCCAAGTACTTTAATGTTGAAACCCTGGTTTTTAAGACAGCTGATTACGGCTTCTTTAAATTTATGAAAGGCAACAGAAATATTTGTCGGAATCGAGTTAATAAAATAAAGGCCAGCATCAGTAAATATGGATATGTTCGTAATCCAATCTTGATTAATCATAAATATGAGATTGTGGATGGACAGCACCGATTCATGGCATTATGTGAACTTGGTTATCCAATCTATTTTGTGCTTGTTAACAATGATGGTTGTCAATTGGCTTATGAAATGAATCAGAGTCAAACAGGATGGAATACTCCGGACTTTCTTGAATCGTTTGCTGGCTTGGAAAATGAGAATTTTGTAAACCTAAGAAATATAGTCAATAATGAAAAATACAAATCAGTTCCTATTGGAACAAAGCTGGCCGTGGCTACTAAGTACTATCACAATAGCTGTAATGGATTGTCAGCTAAAGCGATTAAACTTGGTTTAGTGGTGTTTCCAAGCGATCGGGTTCCTCAGGCAATCGAAAAGTTGGATAAGGCTCTCGAAGTCCTAGATGTTATGAAGGAACGAAAGATCAGAGGAAAGAAGGATCTGTTCCTGAATGCTGTTATATATTTGTCAACAAATGGAGATGAAAAAAATTGTTTCGACTTTGATCAGTTCCTTGCAAATTTAAAAATGTTTAGAAACATTGATTTTGACAAAAGCAGTTTTGAAAATTGCATGAAATTTGCAATTAAGATTCATAACAAAAACGGTGAGGCTAAATGTTGTTTGGCAAAATCTATAAACGCTTATAATGAGAAAAAGGCACTGGATGTTGCATTTCTAAAACAAAAAGAAAATGCCCTAAAAGCTATGAAAAAAGAGGGTTAATTCTCTTTTTTAAAATGCAGATAAAAGGAGAAAATATGAAAATCATTCGATATTCAAAACACGGATTTACTCCACAAAAACAGACTTACCATATGGAACATAAAATATTGTATCATTTCAATGATTTTGATATTGATATATTTCCTAAACATTTAAGATATGTAATTTTAGAAACCCATGAAGCCATACTTCCTTTTTACCAAGAAAATTATAATGATTTTGAAGAAGGCGTTTGGGCTTTTATTGAAGGACATAAAAATCGTCAGGCATTGAATCATTTAAAGGAAAAGATTCCTTGCTGGTCAGCTGAACTTCCTGACTCTGCACTTGTCTATGATGTAAATTGGACTAAGCAGATGAAATTATCTGATTCTGAATGTGAAATCTTCGGATGTTATATTCCCAAAAGAACTCTTGATGCTATAAAAAACATAAGGAGAGTAAAACATGAAAAAAGAACAAGAAGTGAAACTTAGTAACAAGGATAGATTGAAAAATTATGAATGTGATGGACAGCTCTGCTTCGTTGATATTGATATGAATGTAGAGGAGGAACCGGTCACAGACAAAAAATAAGATGCTTACAGGCATCTTTTTCTTATATATAAAAATTTGTAAAATTTAGAATGATAAGCATCATTATCTATCTATAAATTAAATGGGAAGGTTTGTGTATTACCAGCAAGATTTTTCTGGTTAATGAGATAAAGCTATTGATGCTTTTGAAATAAAATGTAAAACAAAAAAAGCCCATAAAGCCTTTTTATAGTGGAAGAGTATTGATGAATTGTTTCTTTAATTCATCACTATATTCAATGTAGTTAGAGTGATTAACTAACTTATGTTTTAAGTCAGTGGAAGCTTTCTTATTGTTTTTTATAACTAAGCATTCATTTTTCCTCATATTATTTATAGTTTTGTATGCTTTATCCTTTCTATATCCACATAAAAGCATTTATTTTTCCGGCAATGAATTTGATAGAAGCTTTTGATGATCCACCTAAAAACATATAATCAGAAATACAATGTTCTAACTTATCTATATATGTGTCATTGTACTGTTGAATATTTTGTAAAAACAAATGGATTTGACATATATTTGATGGAACATGAGATATGAAATTAAATAGATTAGTTATCTCACCATAATTGGCAAATTCATCTAAGAATATCTGCGTTTTTAACTTTATCTCATCGGGTCTGTTTTCAGAAGTATACTGTAATATGCCTAATAATTGAGTTATTAGCGCATTGATTAACGGCAATTCATCCCAGCCACATGGGAGCAAAATAAATAAAGCTGTCTTTTGTCTACAAATTGATTCAAGTTCCAAAGAGTCATTAGTTAGAAGCGGATTGTACAAATTGCAATGATCTCTGAGAGCAAGTCGTTTTAAACAGGTAAGTATAGCATGCTGTTTCTTTTCTTGACTTAAATTACTATAATCATCTGTTTTCTCAAATGAGTTAAGAATCAAAGAATCCAATTCTAAAAAATCCATTTTCAATAATTGAATTAAAAAAACAAGGTTTTTCTGGTCCCGACTTACTCCTTTGTTTTTACTTATATAACGGATTAGTTGATATAATAAAATTTGATCTGCATGACTATCGGAGCCTTTCAGGTTGATATTTTCAGAACCATTTACTATTGCATTACTCAAATTTTGCATATCAGAATCATTATATAGATACCGAAAGGGATTATACGTATCTGATTTTAATGGGTCTAAAACATTTAGAACCTTAATTTTGTAACCATGTTTTAAAAGAGTCATTCCATGGTTTTCCAACATTTCACCTAGATAATCAACAATAACTAAGCTATCCTGAGCTTGTAATACATTTGGTTGAACAACATAACGAGTTTTACCTGAACCGGAACTTCCAACAATGAGTAAATTTTGAGAAGTTTTTATGTTTTGAGAAAGTATAGCAGTTTCCGATTTGTTTTTTGATTTTATAAATTTTAGCAATTTTATAAACCTCCATATTTTTTCTATATCTAGTGTAGATGATTTTAATTAACTTTCTACTATCTTCCTTGAAAAATCAACCATATTAAGTTAACGAAACAAAAAGTTAATTAATGTGGCTTATACTAGTATGAAATAAGACTCCTTCCTAATCTTTATAATTTATTAGATAATATGTCATACTATGTTTAGAAAATAAATTTAAGAAAAAGAGAGGAATTTACGATAGAAGTTAAAAATGAGAAAAAGAAACCGAAAAAAATGGTTCAAAATGTAAAAATCATTCCACTAGGAGGATTATCACAAATAGGAATGAACATGACAGCAATAGAAACAGGGACGGATATTATGATTATTGATTGTGGAATTGCTTTTCCAACAGATGATATGCCAGGAATTGACAAAATTATTCCCGACACAACTTATCTTCAAAATAACATTAAAAAGGTGAAGGGTTTCGTTATCACTCATGGACATGAAGACCATATTGGAGCTTTACCTTATATTATCAAGGAATTGGCAGTACCAGTATATGGCACAAGATTAACTATTGAGCTGATAAGAGACAAGTTCAAAAAGGAAAACATTGCAGGGACAAAGACACATGTTGTCGAATTTGGTGAAATAATTGCTTTAGGCTGTTTTAAAGTGGAATTTATTAAGACTAATCATTCTATTCAAGATGCTGCTGCATTAGCAATAACAACACCTGTAGGAAAACTGGTACATACAGGAGATTTTAAAATTGACTACACACCGGTTTACGGAGACAGAATCGATTTAACCAGAATGGCTGAGTTGGGTGAAGAAGGTGTTTTAGCAGTATTATCTGATTCAACAAATGCTACAAAGCAAGGATTTACTATGTCTGAAAAAATGGTTGGAGAAACTTTTAATTCCATATTTTCAACACACAAAGACAACCGGCTGATTATTGCTACATACGCATCTAATGTTGATCGGGTTCAACAGATAATTAATACTGCAGCGGCATATAAACGTAAAGTCGTAATTGATGGCAGAAGTATGAAAAACACAATTTCTATCGCAGAACGATTAGGATATGTTGAAATACCAGAAAATACACTAATTGATATAGAGGATTCTTATAAGTATCCAGAAAATAAAATCGTAATTGCAGCAACTGGATCGCAAGGTGAGTCTATGGCGTCGTTATCCAGGATGAGTACCGGAATACATAAATACATTAATATCACATCTAACGACATTGTTATTCTAAGTGCAACATCAATCCCAGGAAATGAAAAAGCTGTAGCGAATGTTATCAGTCGGTTATCGGAAAGACATGCAGAAGTTATATTTCAGGATACCCATGTCTCTGGCCATGCCTGTCAGGAGGAGATTAAGCTGATTTATTCTTTATTGAAACCTAAATATGCAATTCCATTTCATGGAGATTATAGACAGAGACATGCTGCTAAACAAATCATTGATGGTCTGCAAATAGAAAACTGTAGTTCGGTTATGTTAAAAGATGGAGATGTCTTTACTCTTACAAAAAGCACTTCGAAGTTTTCTGGCGCTGTCCCGCATGGAGAAATAATGATTGACATGTTAGGAGCAAAAGACATTGGTGGAAAAGCATTAAAAGACCGCAAAAAACTTTCAAATGGAGGAATCGTTATTATCAGCTTATCCGTTGATGCTAATACAAAAAAGTGGACTTTTAATCCGGCAATTACTTCATTTGGCTTATCTCGTTCAGATATATCCAGTAAGTTATTTTTGGAAATAAGAACAGAGGTTGATAAGTTTATGAAGAACAATGAAATAAAGACAAGTACAGAGACAGAATACAAATCCTTACGGAACAAAATAAATTACTATATAGCAGATTTCATACATCGAAAAACACGACTTGAAACAATCGTGTTTACAACAATTAATGAAGCCGGTTAAAGGAGAAAATATTTCTGCAGAACTTTCGATTCTCTGAGAATTAACAAAAAAAGATTAAAAAACTTATAAGACTAAGAGAGTAGTTATACTCTCTTTTATTATACCCAAAAGAATACCATATTTTCTTTATGAAAAGATTGAAAGTAAAAGCACGTAATTTAATAGATGTACTGGATGAGTGCATAAAAGAAGAGATAGAATTTGATGTTTCGGAATATGGTGTTGATTATATAGAGGAACGCATCAATGAGACAAGTCAACACCTCACCACTTAAAACCTAACAGATTTTGAAGAGGAGCTTGTAAATTAGACTTGTCGAAGTTTAAACTCCAGTGAAACTGGATTACGCTAAAGTGAGTTTGCAAAAGACGAGAGTATTCGCAATAAACAAACATGGTGAAGCATTGATACCATGCAGTCCAGGGAAAGCAAGAGTGTTGCTAAAAACTGTACAGGAACAATAACTGGCCGCATCAAATTACTTAAAGCCGTAGAAAATCATTTTCCACTTGCAGAAGATAGGATACTTCTTTCCAAAGGAGGCCAAAGACCTTTTACTTGGCTTTTTATATATTTTTAAATCTAACATACTAATTAGATTAAGACGAATGGGAGGATAATAATATGGATATGAGAGCTAAGTTAATGAAGGCAGGGTTTCGGGTAGAACTTGGACAGCCTAATATTTCCCTCGAAGAAAAGAAGAAAGTTAGCAATTTCGTTTTGGATCCAAACAAGAACTATTACTATAGGGTTGAACAGCAAGGAACGGAAGGGATTAGTAGCGGTTTCGTGTTTTTATTACCCAAAGAGGCGCAGCTTGTTAAGAAAATCACTGACAAGTCTAGTTGGAGTAACGCCTATACCGACTATTGGAGTGGCCGATTTTTTATTGATATTGAAAATCCATTAGAAGAGCTGCCTTTTCATTAAAGTTTTCAGCATGAAACAATTGACATTTCAGAAGATTTAATTAAAGAAAAATTGAAAGAAATGGGCAAAGAAAATCTTATTGAAAAAATAGAAGCAGAAGCAATTGAAGATTGTTTAAATATGGAAACAGTATTAAATCCATCAAAGATAGAGTTCACAAATCCGATTTCATCGGAGTTTGACCACATAACAGATGTGGTTGTAATCTCAATAAAATTGAGTTTGCTCGCCGTGTAGTCCTACCATGCTTGGCGAAAATACAGGACATAGTTACCGTACATATTTTACGCACATGCGGACTTGTTTTTCGTATTATATCATATGCAACCACCAATATGTAGTCATTAATGTACTGCTCTACATATTATGTAATGCTATTAATAGAAAATTTATCACTTAAGAAGTGAGCGTGTTCTTCTATGAAAATGATAAAAAGGCCATATTGGCCTTTTATTTTTTTATAAATGTACTAAATTTAACTATATAATTTTTTAAATAATCCTGATAGTTAATATTTGCATACGAATGACTTCCCGACTTATAATTCACTGGATCAACATACACCCACTTATCATCTACTTTGCATCTCAACCACATATGAGAAGATCCTTGAAAATTACCGGCCATAAGTTCATTGTATATTCCGGCTCCATCTAATAATACAGAGGCTATTTTAGCATAATGCCAGCAGACTCCTTTATTGGTATCAATGCAGCTATTTACATCACAATATGTATTGCTGTCATCATAAATTATTTGGCTAACTCTATCACACGCATCTATTATTTTATCATAATCATTATTTCCAACTACAGTTCCAAAACGTGTAAATATTTTATTTACAATGTATTCACGGTCATATCGATATTCATCAGCTAATGTGGATGTTAAAAAGTCATTTTTTTGTATGAGCTGATAAGGTGCATTATATGTGCTTAAACGATATTGAACTGTATAATATTCAATAAATTGTAAAAAATCGGTTTGTGCATTAAATCTTAGAGTTTCTCCATTTTCATATTGAATTACCATGTATTGGTATAAATCAGAATTCACCATAGATGGGTTGATTTCTCTACCATTATGGTCAAAGCTTTCGCCCAAAGAATTTTTTCCAGAAACAATAATACTGTTGTCATAATTTCCTTCTGTATCATAGATATCACCAAACTCATCTATATATCTTCCAGCTAAAACATTTCCTAAGTCATCTTTATAATACCACTTACCATTTATTAATTCCCAATGATATTTATTTGGTGTTTCAGCAACGGAATCTTTTAGTAAAATGATATTGTTTGAATTATTATCTGAGTGATAGGCATGTGTTGTTGCATTAAAAACAAATGAAAAACATAAAATCATTGAAATGATTTTTTTCATAATCCCTCCTAACTTTTTATAGATACTAGTATTATGAAGGTTGATATATACACTTTTAGATATTATTACTTTCAAACATCACCATAATAAAATATATAAATATAAAAGGAGCGAAAATATGATTAGCGTAGAATTTTATAATGTTTTGGGTTCAATATTGGAATCTAATCCTGAATTAAAGAATAAAACCCTAGAAATTAAAGTAAATGACCCTGCCATTGGCCCTGTTGCTGCAGTTTCATGTGATGGTGTATATCCTGGATTTGATTGGGATGCTGGAAGAATCATAATTTATTCCAAGGAAAGAATCTGGAAAGAAAAAGAGATGTTAGAGAAGTTAAAAAAGAATAGAACATATAAAATTATTTCATGTACAGATTTTGAAGGGAAAGAAAAACCCGGATACAAACACAGAGTCGGACGAATTGTGGCAGAACCAGTGTTAGATGAGCGCCTCAATCAGGCCTGGATGCAATATTTGTATGATAATGAAGGTAATAAAATGAGATATGGACAAATGTTAAAAACAAGTACAGTAAGTGAAATAGTAAGGACATTCAATCGAAAAAAAACAATGATAATCAAAACTGAAAACACTATTTACAAATTAGAGAAACAGGAGAAAAAACATGATAGATAAAACAGCGTGGTATGATAACAGCCATATGAAAACAAAAGAAAAACGTGGATGTATTATGTGCGGAAAACCAACAGATAGACTGGATGTGCTGTCAGAAAGTTATGTGTGTTCAAAAGAATGTGATAAGGAATTCAATATCATGTGCGAATTGGCTTCAGGCGGAGAATAGATTAGTATTACGAATCTCATTTCAGATTACGTGCTAACTATACCAAGTGATTAATCAAAATTATATTAATATAAAGGGCTTTATGTCCTTTTTTTATTGTGGTATAATTACTTGAGAAAGTAAGACTTTCTGATAAATAAAAATGGAAAGAGTTGATAAAATGAGTGGTGTTTGTGTTGTTTGTGGCAAACCCAAAAATAAAAAGGCTTTTTGTTCCAGAAAATGTTACGCTGTATATCGAACACAATGGAAAATATGTGTAGTATGTGGAAAACAGTTTGCAAGTGCGAAGTCAGATAAAACAAAATGTTGTTCACGTGAGTGTTCTCGGCTAAACAGAATTGAAATGGGTAAAAGTAGTGTATTTAAAAATAATGTAATAAAAATGACAGCCGCTAAATCTAAATTTTATAAGTCACATAATGGTGAAAAAGATGTTAATTCTAAATACTGGAAAATTCAATCTCCGGCTGGCGAGGTGTTTGAGTGTCAAAACTTATTTCATTTCATAAAAACCCATCCTGAATTATTCGAAGGGACTACTAGACAGGCCATGGATGGTTTTTCAACGATAAAGGCTAGCAAGTTAGGAAAAAGGAAAAATCCGGTATCCAGTTGGAAAGGCTGGAAATTGTTAGATTGGAACGATAAGCGATTAGCAGAAATAAACAAATAGTAAATGTTTTGATTTTTTAGAGCTATAGTTATAGCTCTTTTTTATTTGAAGAAAATTATTATAGTTCCAAAACAGTCATACTAATTTGTGTAGAGGAAAAAAGGAGGAAAAATTAATGATTCAAATTAGAAAACATGTTTTTGAAACAAATAGTAGTAGTACGCATAGTATTTGTGTTACTAAGAAGAATATTGGTAAAATTAAATTACCTGAAAAAATTATGTTCAGTCCTGGTGAATTCGGTTGGGAAGAAGCAATTCTTAATATGACAGAAGAAAAAGCATCTTATTTCTATCAGGCAATTTTATCAACTAAAGAAGAAAAGGATATAGAAACAATCATTAACAATATTTATTGTGAATTAAATAAATATGGAATTGATTCAGAGTTTGAACCTCAAACTTTAGATAAATATGGTTTTCCTACAGGATACATTGACCATCCTTATGATTTAAGCGAATGGATAAATGACATGTTAAATAGTACAAAAAAATTAGTAAAATTCTTATGTTCTGAGGAAAGCTTTATAATTACAGGAAATGATAACAGTGATACAGAAATTGATATTTCAGTTGATTACAAACACGACGAATATTATAAAGGCAACTAATAAAAAGATATTAGGAGTTTCTAAATGAAAGATAAAGTAAACGCTATAAAGTATACACTGGAGCACAGAAAAGCTTTCCTAATGATAGAAAAAAAACTGTTAGGAAAGAATACAATTCGAGGATTATCACATGATTTAGACAAAGTATTCTTAAAACTAATTTTTGATAAGAATATGGTTCAGAAAGTACATAGAAACTTTAGTCGACATCATGAGAAAAGGGCAAAGACAAAGACAGATTATATCCAAATGATTATTGATTGGGAGTGTGCGAGGTTTACAAAACCAGACAAACCTTTAAATGCAAGGGAAACTTTGAATAAATATTATCCTGAGCTAATAGCTATGGTCGAGCCGTTGTTGATGGAGTTGGGATTGTGAAAATAGGAATGTTTATAAAATAGAATAAGAAATTAGCAAAGTTGTATTGAGAATAAATGTCAAAAAGGAGAAAAACATGATAAGAATTACTGAAAATGATAAACATATAAAGGAAAAAGGCGGCGGCCCTATGTTTTTTGTCACTACTCTAGCAAAAGATGGTAGTGAACTAGATAAGTTTAAATTTCCTGACTATGGAGCATGTAGAACCGTTGGATTTTTCCCTGATATAGAAGAAGCCAGAGAAGCAGTTAAATCGAATTGCGGAGATATTCATGAATATTTATATGATTTCGTGATAATTGAAAAAATGTATCCGGGTTTCTATCCGAGCTGCATTGATGAGAATGACTTTGAGTGGTATAAATTTAATTGTGAAACCAGATGCTATGAAATATTGGAAAATTACGTTGGAAATAGTATTTCCTGCAATTTTGCAATAGGCTAATTTTTAATTTAAGCTAATGTTTTAGACAAGAGCCTGCCTTTGGCTCTTTTTTTGATCTAAAATAAACACATAATATTATTAAGAAAAATAAAAAAGGAGAAAAAAATGAATTTATTTGATTATGTCAGTAAACCGGAGCCAGAGTCAGAGCCTTTAGCCTTTAGAATGCGGCCTACAAACATTGATGAAATTATCGGACAAAAGCATATATTAGGAAAAGATAAGCTTTTATACAGAGCGATTAAAGCGGATAAAATAAGTTCTTTAATACTTTATGGACCACCAGGTACAGGAAAGACTACAATAGCAAAAGTAATAGCTAATATGACGGAATCTGATTTCCAAGAATTAAATGCTACTACGGCAGGAAAAAAAGATATGGAATTAGTAATTGAAAAGGCCAAGAAGTATTTAGGTATGTATGGGAAAAAGACCATTTTATTTATTGATGAAATACATAGATTTAATAAGAGTCAACAAGACTTTTTGCTATCATATCTGGAACAAGGAATTATTGTTCTGATTGGTGCAACAACAGAAAATCCTTATTTTGAGGTAAACAAGGCGGTTTTATCAAGGTCTCGAATTTTTGAGTTAAAGGAACTTTCATCTCAGGATATTAAAGATTTAATCATAAGAGCGATAATTGATAATGAAAGAGGCTTGGGAAAATATAATGTATCTCTTACAGATGATGCCCTTTACTTTCTTGCTGCTTCGGCAGCCGGCGATGCCAGGGCGGCATTAAATGCATTAGAATTAGGTACATTAACAACAGAGCCAGATGAAAGAGGCGTTGTGTTGTTAACCCTGCCTATTGTCGAAGAATGCATTCAAAAACAAGTGGTAAAATATGATAAGGATGGTGATTCGCACTATGACACAGTATCTGCTTTTATTAAAAGCATGAGAGGTTCTGATGCAGATGCGGCAATCTATTATCTAGCTAAGCTATTATATGCTGGAGAGGATATTAAGTTTATTGCTAGAAGAATCATGATTTGTGCTTCGGAAGATGTTGGTAATGCAGATCCACAAGCATTAATAGTAGCAACAAATGCTGCTTTGGCAGTAGAACGAATTGGAATGCCAGAGGCACAAATAATCTTAGCTCAAGCTGTTACGTATATTGCTACAGCTCCTAAAAGCAATGCTTCCTATATCGCAATCAAAAAAGCGATACAGTTTATAAAAGAAAATGGAGATTCAAGAATTCCTAATCATCTAAAAGATGCTCATTATTTACAAGCATCCGTTTTTGGTAGAGGAGCGGAGTATCTGTACCCACATGAATACCCAAACAACTATGTAAAACAGGAATATTTGCCTAAAGATATTGTCGGCACAATTTTCTATGAACCAAGTGAGAATGGGCAAGAACAGGCTTTGAAAAAATATTGGGATACATTAAAGAAAGACTAGCTCTTTCTTTTTTGTTTTTTAACTAAATCAATCATAATAGTATTACAACTGCATGAAGGAGATAAAAGTATGATTAGAATTATTAAAAATATTAAACCAGAAAAGAAAGTTATTCGAAATGGCACATTTGAAACCAATTCGAGTAGTGTACATACAATAAGCATTATAAAAAGAAGACATATTCCTAAAGAAATTCCATCGAATTCTGTTATTATTTGTAATGGAACGCTAAGTTTCTATGATGAGACTGTAGATGGTGAAGTTGGTAAACTAAACTATCTTGTCCAACTGTTTGCCTCATTGATAGAGCAAGAAGATGAAGAAGTCGACATGTATTTTCATGATATGATTGGTGGTAAATATTTTTCATGTTTAAAGGAAATTATTAAAAAAGAAAGAAGCACTGAGGTAGTTTTTGAAAAGGAGCATGATTCATTTCCATATTATGAAACGACATCTGATGAAGAACGATCCATTAAGGAAATTATAGGACTTGAATATTTTGAAACAGAAGAAAGTTTAATGGAACGCTGTAGAGAAATTATTTTTGATAATGACATTGTTATTATAGATAAAGATAATGAATATTAATTGAATTCAAAGCATATAGAAAAGGGCCAGATGGCTCTTTTTATTATGTAAAAAAATAACATACTATATAAAACAACGAATTATGGAGGATAAAAATGATTAAATTATTAGGACGTTATAAAAACGGAAATTACACTGTCAGAATTTATGAGGATGGAACCAAAATCCGAAAAACAGAAGCAAATGAATTCATTCCGGAGTTTGCAGAAAATATTGATATCAAGATTACAAATAAATGTACTGGCATTAATTGCCAATGGTGCCATGAAGGTAGTGGTGAATGTGGAAGACATGGGAATATAATGGGAGAACGTTTTATTGATACATTAAAACCATGGCAGGAGGTGGCTCTGGGTGGCGGAAACGTTTTGGAACACCCTTCTTTAGTTCCATTTCTTCGTAAGTTGCGACAACGAAATGTAATCGCAAATATTACCGTCAATCAAATTCATTTTGAAAGGGATCATGATATAATTCAAACTTTGATTGATGAAGAGCTGATCTGCGGATTGGGTTTGTCATTGGTTGATCCTACACAGGAGTTTATTAACAAAGTACAACAGTATCCCAATGCAGTAATTCATGTAATTAATGGGATATTAACAAAAGAGCAATGTGCCACTATGTGTAATCAAGACCTCAAAGTGCTTATCTTGGGATATAAAAACCTGAGACGAGGAACGGATTATTATAAAGACAAGGACAGCGTAATATTAAAGAATCAAAACTGGTTATACGACCATTTGCCTCAAATGTTGAATGAATTTGAGTTGATTAGCTTTGACAATTTAGCAATTGAACAGTTGGATGCCGAAAGACTAATGTCTGAAGAAGAATGGGATGAATTTTATATGGGAGATGATGGGAATCATACTTTTTACATAGATATGGTAAATAGGCAGTTTTCTAGAAGTTCCACAGCACCCTTTTCAAAAAGATATGAGTTGTTAGATGACGTGGCTAAGATGTTTGAGCATATCAGAAAAACAAATATCGATTAGAAAGTAAACTATACGATAGAAATAGATGTTGAAAAACAAATAGTTCTATTTTTATTGCAGATAAGTGAAAAACTCCAGTTATTCCTTTTTTATAATCACCATATTATTATTGTTAAAAGTCAGATGGAGCGTTAGATAAAACCCGTTTGGATTTAACTAGTGGCTGTGGTAATAAAACTGTTGTGAATGCATTCTTGATGGTTACATGTGTGCCATGATTTTCTATCCCGTGCTAAATAATGCACGGGATCCTCCTTCGAATATACCGTTGTCGCCAAGCGGTAAGGCACAGGACTTTGACTCCTGCAGTCGTTGGTTCAAATCCAACCAGCGGTGTTAAAAGAAGCGTCCAGCTTCTTTTTTTCTGACATAATATTAGTAGAAAAAACTAATAAGGAGGATATATTATGTGGGAGAGCTATGCTATAAACAAACCATTAATTATAAACGCAAAGGATTGGACACCAGAAGACTTTCATATAATCTGTGAAGCATTAGGTGTAGACGGACCTATCAAAAATGTTGTAATAAGAGAGAATTATTCGATTGAAATAGAAAGGTAAAATAGTTTACAATAAAATATTTAAAAATTAAAACCAGGAAATCCTGGTTTTTGTTTTTTTAATAAGAAAAACAACATACTCTTATTGAAATAGAAAGGAAGGAGTGTTTTAAACTTTGAAAAAAATATTTTTAACAGTTATTACCCTGACTCTGTCTTTGCTTTTATTTGCTTGTTCTTATAAATCTCAAGTATCATCAACTTCATATAAACTAGAGACTGGTGAAATAATGACAGTAGAAGTAGATGTTACACTTGAACAGGTAGAAGAAATACCTTTCCAAATTAAAAAGGATGGAAGAGTCATATTTGTTGGAAACTTTATAACAAAAAATTGGTGTATCAACTATATCAAACTATCCGAACAAGATAGAAATAAAATAAATGAAGGCATAATCGGAACAAATAAATATCATCTATTTCAAGATAGTATTACTAAAAATTATGAATATTTAATTCTTGTTAATGAATCAGATATCGCAGTATCTCTTATTTCAAACCAAGAATTAAATGAATTGGAAAAAAATTTCCAATTAGTAAAAATATTTCAAGTGATAAAATAAAATATAATCCTTTTTTAAGGATTATAACCGCTAAATAGCAGGAGGTAAATTTATGAATAAAAAATATTTTGGCAGCTTTGCTCTGCAAAATACAATTCAACAAGTAAAAGAGAAATTCCCAGAGTGTAAAGTAATATATGAAGAGGATCCTCAAAAATCAGTTTCATTCAAGTTAAATACCGAGACAAGAAAAAAATACAAACTATCAGAAGGGTACAGAACATACCTATTTTTAAATGGACACCTGATATTATCCAATGGACCCATCGACCCATTTAAGTACGATGTTCTTGACACTCTGATTGAAAATACAGAATTACAGTATGATGTTGATAAACAAAAAGAATCGGTAGCAAAGATACGAACGGCAATTAATAATTGTATAAAATTCTTTAATTCAGCAATAATTTCATTTGGTAATAAAGATAATAGTGAATATGACATTAAATTTGTGTTGAATGATGTGGAAAGAGCTTATCACTTTGATATGGATTCAGACGAAGTCCATTTACAAAAAATAAATCCAGAGACAGTATTACAAGATGCTCAGGAATACGAATTAAAAAAACTTAGTCCTAAAATCATATATAAGATATTAAAAACAACACATCCAGGATTAAAAACAAGTGCTACAGAGTATATAAGTGGATTAAGAGATGATAAGGCTGCTTGGAAATCAGTAGAATATGCTTATATAAAACCTTGGAAGAAAGAAACGTATGAATCTTTTGGGATTAGTCCACTTGATGTGCTAGCTGATGTTACAGAATGTCGTTTGGTTGGAGAATTCGCTGATAATCCAATGAGAAGATTAGTTTTATATGATGGTTCGCAATATGCATACAGAGAAATTCCATTGGAAGCAATTCCTTATTCTGAATATCAGGTCAAACGTAATGCTATTTTACAACAGTATAAAACAGATATCATGAAGGTATCAAAAGCTACTAATGTAATCCCACCAAAGGCTATAGAAGCCATGAATATGTATGCTGGCAAGAATCCTGGGCCTATGATATTAAAACCAGCAGAAGAAGCTATTTGTGAAATCAGAATGGAAAGACTAGAAAATCCAATTGCCGGTATTGTTAGCAAAATCAATCGCGCAATGAAGTTACATAACCATGAAGTTGGCTTCACAGCTTTGCTAAGAAAATCCAGACCATTTGACGAAGTAAAACGGATAGATATTAATGAAAATGGAAGTGTTACCAAAATAGATATTGATATGCTGGGCTTACAAGTTTCAAAACCATATGTGGTAACCGTTTCACGAAAAATCATTATTCTAGATGATTTAAACAAGCTCAGATTAACTCAATTATTTATCGCTGAGTTGGAAAAAGAAATTAAGAAAATGGAAGATACGCCGGAATACAAAATGTTCTTATTCATTAGAAGAATGAAACAGATCGGAATAGAAGAAGGAAAAATCATAGTTGATGACAATATGAATGTTTTCAAGACATTTAACTTAATGGGAGGCAAGGTGGTCATATACATCAATCCATATGATGAAGACATCCGGGCCGGCAATGTAAAATTAATAGAGTCTGGTAGTGAAGACGACAATCTATATAAACAGCTGATTGAAGCCTATAGTGAATTGTTTTAATAATAGAAAAGAGCCAGTTAGGGCTCTTTTTGTTACTTAATTGATAAGTGAGTTTTGATAGGCTTACAAGTAACCCAATCCCAAGGTAAGACATGAAAATCTTTTTTCGCTTTGACATAGTTATTAATAGAGTCCAGTACTACAATATGAGAAATGTTTAGTCGATCAATAACATTAATAGATGGATAATCTGTAAGGTAATAGCCTATATGCATTTTCTCAGACATGCTTAAATCTTCAAGCAGAGATAAGACTCTGGGACAATCCATTATGTATTTTAAGATATCAGTAAACACGAAAAAAACACAGTCAGTGTCATCATCCTGTATTGATAGTAAAGTATTTACTAAGTTAGAAAATAGAATAACACGATCATTGCACTCACTGTAGAAGATATGATTATCCTTTATTGATTCCACAGTAACATCAATTTTACGGGTAAAGTTTGTTAATACATCACGAAATTGCGTTCTATCCTGGACAAGCTTTAAAAGTTCGAATAAGGGCACTGCCTCTGGCTTCAAATCTATCTCTGAACAAATGATTCTGAATATTTCATATTCATCCTTGGTAAGCGTCTTATTGTAGTTTAGCTCAATCAGGCAAATTATAAAATCTGTTAAAAAATCCAATGATATGTTAAAACCTTTAACATCTATATTAGAAAATGGATTTAGATCAGAGCTTCGACTAATATTTCCAATGATGTTATCACAAATTTCATCATAGGTAATAACACAACAAGGGTGGCCAGTTTGTTCGAGTTCAACTATATGAATATTGACATCTTCTTTTATATTCTCTTTTGATCCGGACAAATAAAGAACATTGTGAAGGTCTTTGATTTTTTCTTTACAATGATACATAGTAACTCCTTATAGTTTATTTAATGATATTATGAAAGTTTCTTTTTGTATATCTTATTAAAAGTAAAAATATTGGAAGAAATATTGTTTTTTTGGAATGTTTTTGAATAAAAGAGAATATTGGTGAATATAATTTAATTGTACTTAGATAAAATATGCAAAGGAGTGAATTAACATGCCAAGAGGTGTAAAAAGAGAAAAATCGGTACGATTAAATGAGGAATTAGAAAAGATAAATTCCTTATTAGAAAAAAGCCTGGAAAACGTAAGGGAACTGCAGGAAAAGAAAAAAGAGCTAGAAAGAGAACTTGAATTTTGTGAAAAGGAATCATTACTTGAAATTGTGGAACAGAGTGGATTGTCTATTGACGAGTTAAAAGATGCTATTGCCTCATATTCCGGACAAGCTAATAAAAATGATGATAATTAAAAGAGAGAAAGAAGTGGAAAACCACTTCTTTTTATTTACCGGCAAATAACACTTCCACCAGCATCAATGCTTCCCATAACTTTCCCGCAAGTGCAAGAACCATTACAGTTAATAGAACCAGACACATCGCCAGAGACGGCTACAGAGCCATTACAATCAATATTGCCTAAGACATTCCCGGATACTTTTACGGACCCATTACAATCTAATCGCTCAACATCTCCATTGATAGTAATTTCGATTTTAGTTACTTCATAAGATTCTACGTTTTTCCCATCAACAATTATTGAGTCTCTTGTGATTTGAATATTTCGTCCTTCAGGGATATTGATTGTTTTGCCATTAATATTTATCTCCATCCATATTGCTCCTTTCCATTTTGCTACACTAATTATGGAAGATATTTAATGACCATAATAGTCATATCAAAAGCAAAGGCAAGAGTTATGAAAAAATTACTTATTGTAGATGGATCATCTATGTTAGTCACATGTTACTATGCCAATTTACCAAGAGATGTGATGCAAGCCCAGAGCGATGAGGAAAAAGAAAAAGCATATAAAAGGATATTACAAACAAGGAGTGGAATATACACAAATGCTGTGTTTGGTATGCTTAGGATTATCAAAAGCATCTTAAGATTTCAAAAGCCAGATTATATGTGTTTCTGTTTTGACCTTAGTAGAAATACTTTTCGAAGAGAGATATATAAAGAATATAAAGCTCAGAGGAATGAAACACCATCACCATTGTCTTTGCAATTTAAGCTTATGGAAGATGTCCTGGAAATGTTGGGATTTACTGTGCTATACGATAAACAATATGAGGCTGACGATTTGGCTGGAAGTGTAGCACGGAAATTCGAAAAGGATGTAAATACATATTTAATAACCAAAGACCATGACTATCTTCAACTGGTCAATGAGTATACACGGGTTTGGATGGTTCAAACATCAGATGAAAAAGCTGAGGAACTATATCGTACATTTTAATATCCTTACGGACGAACAAGAGAGTCATTGAATTTGCCCAAAAAGGTTTTTGAGTATACCGAAGATTATGTAAAGGTATTAGAAGGTGTATACCCGAAACAGATACCTGATCTTAAGGGAATAGTAGGTTATACATCTGATAACATCCCAGGAGTCAAAGGTGTTTCATCAGCAGCCGCACCATTATTAAGTGAATATCAAACAGTGGAAGGTCTATATGAAGAAATAGAATCTTATAACAAAGAAAACTTAAAGGATTTGCAGAAATTCTGGAAAGAGTCATTAGGAATAAATCGTTCACCATTAAAGGCACTAATTAAGGAGTCAGACACAGAGTTAGTTGGCAAAAAGGCGGCACTTATGTCTAAGGAACTTGCAACAATCAAAGCAGATATTCCAATTAAGCTGACTTTAGAAGATATTCGAGTAATAGATAATGAAGAAACATGGAAAAATGTATGTATGCAGTTGGAAATAAAATCAATTGTGTAAGCCATATAAATACGGATTTTTGACACTTTTATGAGTCGTTTTTCGAGTGAGAATATCTTCTTGGAAATTCAATTCTCATTTTCCTAATTTTACAGAAAGCTAAAAATTCAGGTAGTTCACAATAAAGTGCAGTTTTCATACATTTGTATTTAATTGATGACAATGGGAACCTGATGTTGTACAATTGTAAAAAAATGAGAAAGATATATAGCTGAATCAGAAACAAAGATCTATGTAAAGCTATATACGGCATGGGAACTCAAAAAGAAATGCTGTGAAGCATATCCAGAGCTACTAGAATTGAAACACACCTATTTCCACAAAATTATGAAACAATTATGTAAGGAAGATATTACGGTTGATAGAGTATGGAGAGGAACGTATAGAAAGAGTAATGTTTTTTGTTTGGAGTTTTATCTTAAGGAATTAAAAATCATTTTCGAAAAGTATGAACAAGAGATAAATAGGGTGGATTATGACAAATTGAAGGTATATAATTTTGAATCTCTAAAAGAAATCAAACGTTTAAATAGTTATATTCTAAAATGTATTGAATATGAAGATGAGAAGAGAAAATTTTTTTTAGATGAAATTGCAAAGGAACAATAATATGATTTTTAGTGCTAAAATGACATACTAAAGGTAAAAAGACAGAAGGGAGAAAGTTATGACAGTTCAAAAATTTTTAAGGCAAGTCCCATTTGAAAAAATGTTTAAGGCTTCATTATTAAATTATCCTATTGATGAAATAGCAATTGCTAAATATAAAAATAAATTTGGTAAAAACTTTTCTGATAGATATGTTATAGAAAAAATAACAGGGTTAAGAAGGGAAAAATACAAAAAATGCTGGGAGGAAATGCTATCTTTAGATGTTGTCGAAGATAAAGAAACTTTTGCTGTGTGCGGAACATATAAGGACTTAGATAGTGATGGTGAAATCGAAGAAGTTTATGATATGTTTGTTGTTCATAAATCAGATTTTGAAAATTATGATAGGAATAGCTTTTTGGAAGCATCAACATATGAAGAAATGACTGAGAGGTATGAAAACAGTAAAAAACATAATAATTTGAGTTATTCACCATTCGGAATTAATTGGGATGTAGTACTGGGCTATTCTATGATCCAAGCTTCTTTTCAATATATTTCTAAAGAAAACGCTGCAGCGACTATTTTCCATGAATGCACCTGGTTTGGCTTTGACTTTAAAGAAAGTTGTGAAAATAACAAAAAAGAAACCGAAGAAATAAAACGGCGTGTTGAAGAAGTTGAAAAAGAAGATAAAGACTCCTATATTAGTTGGGAAGAGGTTAGAGAAGAACTAAAACAATCTATTTATAAAAACATGTCTCCAGAAGAAATTAAAGAACATGAGAAAAAAGAAGCTGAATATGAAAAAAAGTGTGATGAGTTAATGCCAAAAATACTTTTAGATAATTATAATGCTTCTCAAAAAATATTCAAGGATATTTACAAAGAAGTGTTTGAATAAAATAAACAGAGCTAAATGCTCTGTTTTTAATGGTGGTTGTTCAAAAGACGCTAGAGATTATGTGCAATTATTTTTGTTAAATGAAAATTAATATTTATAATTATTTAACATAATACAAGCGTATAAAATAAAAAAGGAGATAAATATAATGGGATCAGACTCATAGTCAAGAGATATCCTTGGGTAGACATTGACTGGATGCCATCTAACAAGGCTTTTGCCCAGATGACAAAATCGTTGCTACTGTACGGTGTCATAAGAATGATGAATACGGTGAATGGACGGGAAGAACTGAAACTTTAAAGAAATTAAAGTTTTTTAGAATAAGGAGTTTTCATGAAAAAACTTAAAAGAGTACTATATAAGTATAGATATTTCATATCAGTACTTTCAATAGCCGGGATAAATCCGGTCATTAACCTTGCTTCAGGAAGTACTATAACAATGCACACGGTTTTAACAGTGGTGGGATTCGTCTTGGTTTTGTTTGGTGCATTTTTGGAAAAAGTTGTACGTAAAACTATTAAAATAGCAATAATTGTTGTTGGTCTTTTGTTTGTATTACAAGGAACAATACCATATCTTATAAAAATATAATAGATATTGAAAAAAATAATTGCATTGTGATATAATTACCTTCAATTTGAACAATAGGAGGATTAAATGAATCCGTTTGAAATACCATTAACAGAAGAAGATATAACAAAACTGAAAGAAATTATAGAAAGAAAAAATCCATGTGACTTGGATATCTCCAAATCCTTTAATTCCATATGGTACAGAGATATGGAATCAGAGACGGAGTTGAGACTTTTATTCCTTGGTGAAATCAAATTAACGATTTCGCGAGTAGCATTCAAAAATAAACGAGTCGAAACAATGACTGATGTGTATGAGTTTTTAAAAGAAATATGTGTAAGCAAAAAAATAGCAAAACTAGTAGTACAATCAGTTGAAACTCCAGAAATGGCTGCGTGGTGTTTGAAAAATGAATTTCAGCCAAATCAATGTTGTATAGAATTTGAAAACTTTCTTGCGGGCGATTATGAAATTATTTTATAGATGTTTAAGTTTCTTTTTGTATCTATATAATTAAAATTTTAAATGAAAGGGATAAATTTATGTATTGCAGCGAATGTCAATTTTTCGTATATAATCCGATTTGCCCTTATGAAAATCGCCAAAACATTTGCGTCAATAAAAATTCGTTCAACCATGGAAAATGGTTAAGAGAGTATGAGCATGCATGTGGTGATGCACAAATGCAGGATAAAACATACGATATGTATAGGCTTGATGATGACAAGGATTAAGATAACTTTCAAGTCAGGAAACCGTGTGAAATATGGCGAGATAGGGAGTGAAATTGATTAATATGGTTAAGAATAAAAGAAAATATGGAACCAAAAACTATGGTAATCGTATGCTGGAATATGATTTTGATAATCATGTTTGGATGTGGGATTGTAAATTCTATTTAAAAGATAAATGTTGGTACAATCAATGGACCGACAAACTAGCTGGTGATTTAGATGAAAAGCAACAAAGCATAATTGCTAACTCAATCGAAGATGTATTAACAATAGAAAAGCAACATCAAATTTCTGAACAATTACAGAAATGCAGAAAGCGTAGATGCCTATGTAAAACATGTGAAAAAATTATGGTGTGTACTGAAGGCTGCAATGAATGTATTCAGCAAGGAAAAACAGTTAATTTAAGATTTTGCACAATAAAATAAAGGATATACAATAAAACGAAATTAGATTTTTAATTAAGTGAGAATCATCTGTAGTAGAAATGTCGAAAAAAATAAGGAGAGAAAACATGAATGAAATAAGAATAATAGCACCTGGAGTTGATTGTAAAATTTCCAAAGTTAATATAGCTACAAAGATTGCCTGCGACATAATCGATGAAATTTTTCATAAATCATCATTGGACGTTATGAGTATTCATGAGGCAGATGGTGATTGTGTGGCTGAAATAACGGTTAAAGATGACTTGTTAAGTATCCGTCAACACGGCAGACGCAGATGTTATATTTTACTCGATGCAGAAGTTGTTATTTCAAATATTATTATTAATCTAATGTAGTTGATTTTGTAGTTATGAAAGGAGACTTAGTATGATCAAATTAAATGAAGTGATTTTTGGTAGTGAGGAATTTTCTAATGGAGAAGTTAGTTATAAACCAACAGTAATTGAGCCAAAGTTAAACCGTATTGATCTCTATTTTCAGAGTAATAAAGATATCACGGATCTGCAATTTGCAATTGAATTTATTCGTAGCGAAGTACCGGACTCTCTGATACATCTTTATATGCTATATGTTCCATATGGGAGAATGGATAGACCAATCAAGGGCTATGTTTTTAGTCTTAAACTGTTTGCCAATATAATTAACCGGTTAAATATAGATGCGATTTTTACTTTAGATAATCATTCTTCTGGTATAACAGATTTAATTAACAATGTCTACATACAAGAGATTAATGAGTACATAAGAAAAGTTGTAGATATCTATCAACCAGATTATTTATTTTTCCCGGATAAAGGTGCTATGGAAAAATATCCTGGAATCATAGACAGAGAAATATTGAATAGTCATCCTTATTTTTACGGAGAAAAAGCCAGGGTCTTAGATGATAGTCGAGAAATAATAAGTTATGAACTATACAATAAAGAATTAAATATTGTTGGTAAGAGAGTTTTAATTATTGATGATATCTGCTGCACCGGCGGGACAGTATTAAGAGCAGCGAATATTATGAAGCAAAGAGGAGTAGCTGATATTTCATTATGGGTTGCACATTGCGAAAACAATGTAATTAAATATGATATAGTAAGGGAAGACAGCCCTATATCTAAAATATATACAAGCAACAGTATCATAAGAAATTATCAGATTCTGGAGATTGAAATAATCAGTTAAATGTTATTACACATCAGAATAAAAAGCTGATGTGTTTTTGCTAAATAATAATATTTTTTAGTTGTTTATATATTTTTATCACATAATAAATATATAACTAAAGAGCTCAAGGAGATTAGTTGAAGCGAAGAAGGATCATTAGCTCAGTTGGTCAGAGCATCCGGCTCATAACCGGACGGTCTAGGGTTCGAGTCCCTAATGATCCATATGTATGAGTGTGTTATTGAATTATAGCATATTTGTACAGAACTAGAGATAAGGAATTGATTGAGTAAGGGCTTTGGTGTGAGAGCCCTTATTTTTTAAAAAAAAAGTACAAATTAAAAAGAAGTCATGATGACTTCTTTATTTATATTAATTCGCTCATTGTCTCAAGCTAGAATATCCTTCTTGATTTTAAATAAAACAATCTTCGCCACCAAAACTATACATTTCATTCCATGTAGATAGTACATCATAGTTCAATATTTCTTGTGGAATAATATAATCCTCATTACAAAGTTGACTTATTTCAACTCTGGCTCCGTCTCCAAGAAAATCCAATATTGAGCAAGCAATTCCACTGATTCTAGCTTTATTTTTCATATCTTTTTTTCGCTTTAAATGTCTGTTTCGATATAAATATTCATATCCTGGTTCAAAGGGTTGGATGTCAAAGGCTTTATATTGTGATTTTAATTTATATAAGATATCTACGCCAGAAGAGTCAATGTCACCAAAATAGAAGAATGATGTAATGTCATGTATATCTTTTGTATCATCTTCATTCATATATTCAAATGAGTTTTGGATTTTTCTTCCCTCTCCATAGATAATTACTTTTATTTCAATGCCACAGATATATCCATACTCTTTAAGTATATTCCGAATTGTATACCAGGTATCTTTGTTTTCTACTATCAAAGCGTTTTTACAGTTGCTATAGGGATTTAAAAAATAAATAAAAGGTTCTGGTGTCTTATATACATTCAAAGAATTTAATGAAATATGATATTTACTAAGTAAGGATTTTCCATCTGAAGAACCTAAAAATTTTTCGTTTCTAAATATCTGAAAGCTACGTTCGTTAATTGATAATGGAGTTATAATTCTCCTTGTCTTTAGAAAGTCAGTAAGTTGTTTTTCTTCCAAAGTCATACTGTTCACCTCCTCTTAACTCTCATATAAATAGAATGTCATTTTTAAATATTTATAAGTATTAACTTAATAACATCACTTTACAACTATGCCAACGAACACTCAGATCTACCAAAAGACATTTCTTGATAGAATAAGTAACGTAATGTACAGCTTAGTTGTTGGTAAATGTATCAGCTCGTGAGTATAATAACTTGATCTGGAAAAACGTCGAATTTGTTTTCCCAGTTATAGAGTATAGCTTAGTTGTATAAATGAAATAACTGTTTGCATTAATGTTTTTGGAAATCTTTCGTTTGAAAAATAAAGAGGCTCAATTATCTTCTTTTGTTTGAAAAAAATTACATTATAAAAATATAGAGTAAAAGGAGATAAAATGAATGACTATTACAGATAATCAAAATATTCTTGCATACCCAGTTTTGATTGCAAGGAAAAAAGGCGTTGCATATATAGATGTTCCTGACTTTGATATTCAGATTCAAAAAGAAGATGAAGGCCTTGGTGAAGCAATAACTACTGCCAGAAAAAATATTACATTAAAAATTGAAGAACTGGTGGAAGAGGAATTAGATATTCCAACAGCAGATTTAATAGAATACAAAAAGAATAAGAATGTTATTTTAACATATGTGGATATTGACCTGGCTAAATTACTTAGAAAAAATAAAACCTTAGAAGAGTTAGAAGAAATTGATGCTGCTAGACTTTATTCCATGTGGGATGTATCTGATAATTGTCTGGAATTCCTTAAAAGACAAAAAGTAATGAAAGTTACATTTTCCCAAATCAAGTATTGTAATAAGATAAACAAACTGGCAGCTAAATATCCAGATGAGGTGCAGGTATTAAAGAAGAATAAGGATGGATCCATATTTGCCAAATTGCCACTAAATTATTTGCATATTTACAGACCGAACTCTGGATCTAAAAGAGAATATACAGAAGAAGAAAAACAAGTCCTTAGAGAACGACTGGCAAAAAGAGCAAAGCCGATAAGGTGAAATCATAAAAAGGCAAGACTGGATTAGTAAATTATGATGGAGGAATTATATATGAATGAGTTGATAAAAGAAATAACGGATTTGCGTGATGGATATCAAAAAGGATTACAAAAAAAAGAACTATATTTTGAAAATGTAGTTACAATAGGTGATTTGTTTTTGGAAGATGTTTTTAATACATTTAAAATGAAAATCTGATATTTACATGTATTGACAATAAGGAACAGAGATATCTATGTGTTTGTTATGAAATGAGGCAGACCTTGGAGTGGGTAATATGCTATATAGATGATGATACGCTCATCAGAGTGATAAGGAACGAAGAAGATATTTTATATGCCTACCAAGTAGCAGAAAAACTAATACAGGTTAAGTTTGATGGAGAAAATGAATCATCAATACTGGTAAATTATGATAATTTTGAGTATGCCCTACTACCTAATAAGGATGTGTTCTTGAAACTTGAAATTCCAAACTGGAATTTCAAGTGATCATATCCAGGATATGACAGACAGAGTATGCGTTTTGTATATGAGCATCATGATATGAATGCAGAAACAGAAAGGATGATGTGATTTTAGAGTTGATTAATTTGATGGGTGAGTTTGCTGACGAACTGGAAAAATTTGAATTAGCAACTATGTTGAAAAAGAAGAAAGAATCGATGTTGTGGTTCGAAATTGTGTGTGATAAATGTATCTGAATATATATAGGTTGAAAAGTATAAATAAGAAAATCAGATATGCACAATCTAACAAGAGAGAGTAATTCTCCTTTTTTGGTTCAAAAATAGAAAGTCTCACATTCTATTTATATAAATATATTTTAGGAGATAAAAATGAAAGAAAAAATCGAGATAGATAAGTTCGGAATTATAAAACTCAAAAAAAATCGATATAGAAAAATTTATAAAATTCAAGATGTAAATTTCGAACAAGTATCAAATGAAGAAAAATGCTATATATATCAAGACTATCTTAATATGATTGAAATACTTGATAGTGATACAGAAGTTCAATTTGTAATTAGTAAAGAAAAAATAGATGAAGAAAAAATATTAAAAGAAATTTCATATCCGATAAGGGCAGATGGGTATAACAAAATTCGCAAATCAAAAAATGATATGTTGCAAATCAAACAAAAAGAGATATCAAGATTTAGGCGAGAGTTATACATAATTTTGACTATTAATTATACATCAACAGATGAGGTTATGCAAAAATTCAATGAACTTGAAACTAAATTAGATTGTACAATCATGCGTATTAATGGAGCCGGTTACCAGACCATGACTAAGAATGAAATAGTAAGTAAAATATCAGAAAACCACAATATAGAATCACAAGATGGCTGTTATTATCTTGTTAGAAAAGATAAAACATATTTAAAACAAGGAAAATTTCAGGAGAACTGCTTCTTGAAAAATAGTTTGGTTTTAGATAGAAATGTTTTGATGGAGGCAATTAGACATAGTTATTCAGAAATGAAAATAACAATTTCTTATAGGAGATTAAATAGAGCAGCTCAAGTTAAGTTACGAAAAAATAGTAAAAAATTCTTAAATTCACTTGATGATTTTTATAGTACAGAAATCAATCTAAGCATTGAATCAGATTCAAAGGCAGAGTTAGAAAAAACTAAGCTAATATTAATGTCTACCTTGAATGGTTATCTTCATAGCGGTATGTTATATAAAAACACTAAAGGTAATTGGTTAATAAGAAAACTCCAAAATAGACACAAAGAATATATAACCAGTCGGCAATTAGCAGAATTTATTCCATTCTCATACTGTAATCAAATGAATCTTGACGGTGTACTTTATGGCGTTAATAAGCAAACATGTAATTGGCTTTTTTATAATAGAAAAAAAGTCACAAATCCCAATGGTATACTACTAGGTAGTCCTGGCTCTGGTAATATTGAAATAATCAAGAATGAAATAGAAAATGTGTTACTTCGGACAGATGATTTTGTTTATCTTATCGATAATGAAAGTGATTATACTGAACTAATAGAAAAATATAGTGGGAAAAGAATAACTATAGGTTCAACTGAAAAAAACAATATAAATCCATTAGACTTATATGTCGAACCATTTTTCTTTTCTGATCATTTTAAACAAAGGTTTGATCCTCTTTCAATGAAAATCGACTTTATTACTACGCTCTTGTCGGCAAAGCTATTAAGAGACTTATCAACGTTGGAAAGGTCAATTCTTGATCGATGTGTTAGAAAATTGTATCAGCCCTATTTAGAACATATGCAGACTTTACAGAAATCACAACCAGAAATATCCGTAGATATTGAAGCAAGCCCATTAATGCTTGATTTATATCATATTCTAAGTTGCCAACCCGAGAAGGAAGCTCAAATATTAAATATTGCAGTCTTGAATTTGTCAAAATACAGTTATAGAACAAATGCTGATAAAGCAGATAGATTGGTTGTTTTTCAACCCGAAATTAGTACTAGATATGATACTTGTTCTATGTTAATTGGTTTAGAGTATATCTGGAATCAAATGTTATTAACCCAAAAGATAAATAAATATAAATGGCTATATGTTAGTAATGCCGAATCAAGTTTAAATTCATTTGGATGGAATTACTTAGGTATAATTTATAAGTTGGGTAGAACTAGAGGGTGTATTCCAACTTGTATTATTAGAAATCCCGATATTATTTTAGAGGCACCTGTTAAAATGTCCCTATTAAATAATTGCGATACAATTCTAATACTAAATCAATCGGAAGAGATATGCGAAAAATTAAAAGAACTATTGTATATTAATCCTAAAATGATAGAATATTTGAGAAATTCAGAAGCATATCAAGGATTACTATTTACTTATCGAGATACAATTCCATTTGATTTAAAACCATTATTAGATAAACACAATATTAAAAAAGGAGATAATTAATGGCAAAGAAAAAATATTATGCTGTAAGAAAAGGCAAAGCTACAGGGATATTTGAAAGTTGGGATGAGTGTAAAAACTCTGTTGAAGGATATTCTGGAGCACAATATAAAGGATTTGCAACTAAAGAAGATGCAGAAGTTTATTTGGAAATCAAGCTGCAACCAAGGGAGATAGTTAAAAAACATGAGGATATCATCAAGGACAAAAGTAATGATGGTTTAAACGAAGGTACTATTATTGCATATGTAGATGGTAGTTACAATAAAGATAAAAATATATACGGATCAGGAGTTCTTTTGCTATCAAAAAACATCGAAAAGGAAATCAGCAAAACTGGAAATGATGAAATCATGTTAGAAATGTGGAATGTGGCGGGTGAGGTATGCGCTGCAATGATTGCTATTGAAGAAGCTATAAAGCTAGGATTTAAAAAGATTATTATTTACCATGATTACACTGGTATAGCAGGTTGGGTGAATGGGTACAGTTCTGATGGGAAACCATCAAAAATATGGAAGGCCAAAGAAAAGGGATCTGCCGTATATAAGCAGTTCGCCTCAAAAGCAAAAGAAATCATTAATATCGAATTTGTTAAAGTCAAAGCCCATTCGGACAATGAGTTCAATAGCAGAGTAGATAAGCTGGCTAAAGAAGCCTGTGGAATAAAATAAAAAGAGAACTTTGTTTCTCCTTTTTAGATTGAAATGAAAAAAATAAGTGTTAAAATATGAAAAAGAATTGTGGTATTACTAAAAATAATCTATTAAGAATAAATTTCAAACATACTAGTAATATTCACACAAAACAGGAGATAAAGAAAGAGAGAAATAACAATATGAGTGAATTAAAGAAAGAGAAGGATGCCTTTGGTGAAACCACATCTCACCCATCATATGGAATGCTATCCTTCAGCCGAAGAACTGGCGGAAAGAACCATTTGTTTGGAAGTAGTATCGAACATAGGGATACAATAGTAATGACTCTGCGTCATGGAGAAATGTCCAGAAAATTAAATTCAGACTGGTATTATGGAAATAAAAGGATTGCTGAAGTGGAAATGAGCTATGCACAATTTGCAGAAGCAATTACATCTATGAATATGGGAAGTGGTGTTCCTGTTACTGTTCGTTGGACCGAAAAAGATGGTTCGGTGCCAGAATGTGATTTCATCAACAAAAGAATACAATTTCAGGATGAATTCTCGAAACAAATGAATGAAGTGAATCAAAATATGAATAGATTGGTAAAAGAAGTTAGTACCATGTTTTCTGACAAGAAGAACATTAACCAAACAGACAGGAAAAACATTCTTAGCTCGCTATTACAAATTCAAACAGAAGTATCAAGTAATACCAAGTACGCCTATAAATGCTTTAATGAACAACTGGATAAAACTGTTACAGAAGCTAAAGGTGAAATTGAGGCTTTCTGTCAAAATAAAATCAATTCGATTGCACAGAGAGCTTTGGTGGAACATAGTGATGAAGTTAGACTATTAGAAAATCCTGTAGATATTGATATGTAAAACCTAAAATGAAATAAAAAGAAGAACCTCGGTTCTTCTTTTTATTTATGGTTTTATCCAATTTTGTATTGCATATGCAGGCAGAAACACTTTCAGCAGAGTTCTGTTTAGTATGCAATTAGAATATTAAATGCAACTAAATTTTGGCATATTACATTTGATAACATTTTAAAGAAGGAGAAAAAGATGGATAAAAAAGAAAGAATTAATGAACTGGTAGTAGAGTTAAACAAGGCAAATAGAGCTTATTATCAAGAAAGTCGAGAAATCATGAGCAACTTAGAATATGATAAACTGTATGATGAACTTTTGATGTTAGAGTCAGATACAGGTTATTCTCCAGACAACAGCCCAACAAAGAATGTTGGCTACCAGATTGTTAGTGCTCTTAATAAGGTTACCCATGAATACCCAGCCCTGTCTCTGGATAAAACGAAAGACCGGAGCGAACTAAAAGAATGGCTCAATCAAAAAGCTGGTGTCTTGAGTTGGAAATTAGATGGTTTAACTATTCAATTAACTTATGATGATGGAAAACTAACAAGAGCTGTTACCAGAGGAAATGGAGAAGTCGGTGAAGATGTTACTCACAACGCCGTTTACTTTAAAGGCGTTCCTAAGGAGATTGACTTTAAACAACATTTCGTTTGTCGTGGAGAGGCACTTATCTCTTATAAGACGTTTGAAAAAATCAATCAGTTGCTAAAACCGGATGAACAGTACAAAAACCCGAGAAATCTTGCAAGTGGATCTGCAAGACAGTTGGATGCGAAAGCGGCAGCAGCCCGTGGAATTGAGTTTAAAGCTTTTGAACTTGTCTTGGCAAATGGAAAAGCAATTCCAACTTACGCAGATTCATTTGACTGGATGAAAACGCTTGGATTTGATGTTGTAGAGTATGAACGAGTAAATCCAGATAATCTATTGGAAAGGATAGAGTATTTGGAAGAGACTATCGTTACTAATGATTTCCCGTCTGATGGGCTAGTGTTATCGTATGATGATATTGCTTATGGAAAATCTCTTGGAACAACTGGAAAATTTCCAAAACATTCAATTGCCTTTAAGTGGGCCGATGGAATACAAGAGACAATATTAACTGATATTGAGTGGAGTGCTTCTAGAACAGGACTCATTAATCCTGTAGCCGTATTTGAGCCGGTTGAACTTGAAGGAACAACAGTAAGTCGTGCTAGTGTGCACAATGTCAGCATTGTAGAATCCTTGAAATTAGGTGCGGGAGATAATATCACTGTTTATAAAGCTAATATGATTATTCCTCAGATTGCTGAAAATATTACCAAAAGCGGAACGGCTGTGATTCCTCAATATTGTCCAGTTTGTGGTAGCAAAACAACAATAAAAGAGACTACAAACAATGGTCAAACAATTAAAACGTTGTATTGTATTAATCTGGAATGTCAGGCAAAACAGATCAAGAAATTTGCACATTTTGTGGAACGGGACAGAATGAATATCTCTGGGCTTAGTGAAGCGACTTTGGAAAAATTAATAGGTGAAGGATTCATTAAGGAATTCAAGGATATTTATCATCTTGATGCTTACAAGGAAAAAATCGTAAAGATGGAAGGATTTGGAGAAAAATCATATGAGAAACTGGCGAAAGCTATTGACAAAAGCAAGACAGTGAAACTTGAAAATCTTATTGCTGCATTAGGTATTGAGAATGTTGGTCGAGATGCCGGCAAGAAAATATCAAAAGCTCTAGGTGGAGATATTGATCGTTTTAATGAGAAGCTAGAAACAGGTTATTTCCTTGACGTTAAGGACGTTGGCGAATTAAGTAACAATGCAATTAGTGCATGGTATCAAAAGCAAAAGCTTCTAAATAATGAAGGAAAAAGTGAATATTTTAATTTGCTAAAAGAAATTGAAGTAATTATTCCAAAGAAAAAAGAGACAAGTGAAAAGACGGAAAGTTTACTTGGTGGTAAGAAATTTGTTATTACTGGTTCTTTGAACTTGTATGCCAGCAGGGCCGAATTAATTGAAAAGATTGAATTTCTTGGAGGAAGTGCTTCAGGCTCTGTCTCTGCAAAAACAGATTACTTAATCAACAATGATACAACAAGCAATTCCTCAAAGAACAAAAAGGCAAAAGAAGCTGGTGTATCAATAATCACGGAAGAAGAATTCATGAAACTATTAGAAAGATGAAATAATTAAGAGAGCCTTTGGGCTCTTTTTGCAATGAATTTAAAATTATTTTAGTGTGATTTACTACATATTATATTTAACTAATTAGAAAAGGAGAATCTATATGAATATCAATGATCAAAGTTATGATAATGAAGAATTTAAGAATGTTAGGAAAATTGTTGGTATTGGAAAAGCAATTATATTAACTTTGTTTCTGGTGATTACTGTATTCAGTTCATTTTATATGTTAAATGAAAATACAATTGCCGTAATTACAACATTTGGAGTACCATCTGTTGTCGACAAAGCAGGTCCACATTTTAAAATACCTTATATTCAACAAATTCATCATGTGTCAAAAAACATCGTAGGAATGCCAATTGGCTATAATTCAGATTATGATAACAAAGAAGGTGCTGATAATGCCAATTTTTCAATTACTTCAGAATCAGAAATGATAACGAAAGATTTTAATTTTGTTGAAGTAGACTTCTATATTGAATATCAGGTTGTTGACGCAATCAGCTATTTCAAGAATGAAAAAGTAGCTGAAGTAATATTGAAAAATTTAGCACAATCATATATTAGAGACACTGTAGGCGTTTATAATGTGGATGATGTCATAACAACAGGTAAGGCTGAAATTCAAGCAAAAGTAAAAGAATTATTATCAAACAGATTAAATGAAGAAAATATTGGGCTTGGAATTTATAATGTTACTATTCAAGATGCTCAGCCGCCAACAGATGCAGTAAATAATGCCTTTAAAGCGGTAGAAGATGCTAAGCAAGGAATGGAAACGGCAATGAATGAGGCAAAAAGATATCAATCGGAGAAAATTCCTGTAGCAAATGCACAAGCAGATAAGATTAAGCAAGATGCTGAAGCATATAAACAAAAAAGAATCAGTGAAGCAGAAGGTCAGGTCGCAAGGTTCGAATCTATGTATAACGAATACTTAAATTATCCATTAATCACAAAACGAAGAATGTTTTATGAAACAATGGAAACAGTTTTGCCAGAACTTAAAGTAATTATTGATTCAAGTAATGGTACTCAAAAAATATTACCATTAGATACATTATCAACAACGATGAGTGCAGATAGCAAATTGGAGGACAATTAAATGAATAAAATAATAAAGTATGTTAAAGATATCGTCATTAAATCTGTGCTTATACTATTTTTGATTATTATCGCTACAGGTTCTATTGTTACTACATCAGCGAAAGAATATAAGCTTATTACTCAGTTTGGTGAAGTTGTAAGAATTGAGACAGAGCCTGGTGCATCTTTTAAAATACCATTTATTCAAGGAACATTAAGTGTTCCTAATTATAAGATGATTGCTGATTTATATCCCAGCAATGTTACTACAAAAGATAAAAAAGTCATGACTGTAGACAGTTTCGTTATATGGCGAATTTCTGATCCAGTTAAATATCTTTCATCATTAAATGCAAGTTTAGAAAATGCTGAAAATCGTTTAGAAAATGTTGTGTATAACTCTGTAAAGACTGTATTATCAAGAACAGATCAGGAAGAAATCATTTCGGGCAGAGATGGTTTAATTGCAACAACTATTACAGAAAATATTGGTAATGCCATGGAGTCTTATGGGATAGAAATTCTTAGCGTGGAAACGAAAAAATTAGATCTGCCAGACTCCAATAAAGAAGCCGTTTATCAGCGAATGATTTCTGAAAGAAATAATATTGCAGCAGGCTATACAGCAAATGGCCAATATGAATCAAATTTAATAAAAAATGAGACAGATAGAAATGTAACGGAGACAATTGCAAAAGCAGAGGCAGAAGCTGAAGAAATTAAGGCAGCAGGTGAAGCTGAATATATGAGAGTTCTTAGTAATGCATATAATGATGAGTCAAAGGCAGACTTCTATAACTATGTTCGGTCCTTAGACGCACTAAAGTCCTCATTAAAAGGGAAAAATAAAACTGTCATATTAGATGAAAACAGTGAACTTTCAAAAATTTTGTCAGGAAATTAAAAAGAGCCTTTGGGCTCTTTTTTTACGAAAAAATGCGTTGTAATCTCATACTATAATAAAGAAAAATAAAAAGGAGATTATAGATATGATAAATTTCAAAATAGAACAGGACGATATCACTACTTATAATGTAGATGCAATCGTCAATGCGGCTTATTCGACTTTGTTGGGCGGAGGTGGAGTGGATGGAGCAATCCATAGAAAAGCCGATCCAGAATTATTAGAAGAATGTAGAACGTTGAATGGTTGTAAAATAGGTGAAGCTAAAATTACTAAGGGATATAATTTGACTGCGAAGCACATTATTCATACCGTGGGTCCTAATATAACAGGGATTTATGGTCCTACAGAAGATGAAGTGAAAGATTTATACAATAGAAGGGAACTAACGGTAGGGTATTGTAAAAAGAGAGCCATGGAAACAGACGAATATAATCTTAAAATAGAAGAATTAAGGAAATTTATTCAAAATGCAAATAATATTGTATTTATGGGCGGAGCCGGAGTATCTACCGAGTCAGGGATTCCGGACTTTAGAGGAGAAGCTGGACTATATATAAAAGAACATGATTATAAGTATAGCCCACGTAAAATGCTGTCAAAAGGATTTTTCTATACTCATAAAAAAGAGTTCTATGATTTTTATAGATCATTGATACCTAAATTTGAAATCAAACCCAATAATGCACATGTAGCATTAGCTAAATTAGAAAAGATAAAACATCTAACAATTATTACTCAAAATATTGATGGACTACATGAAAAAGCAGGCAGCAGAGAAATTATCAATTTACATGGAACAGCAGTGAAAAATCACTGTCAGCTTTGTCGAACAAGATATACTCAAAACGAAATGAATCAATTACTTAAAGAATCAAATGGAGGTATCCCAAGATGTAAAAAATGCCAAATAGGAACTGTTCGTCCTGATACTATATTATACGACGAGATGATATCACCAAAGTTACTAATTAATGCAAAGAAAGCTATTAAACATGCTGATCTGGTGATTGTAGGTGGAACAACAATGTTGGTTAATCCAACAAAGACTTTACTCAAAAAATATAAAGGAAAAATAGTTATTATTAATAAAGGCGAAACATCTTTAGATGGTAGAGCTGATATACTATTTAATAACGAAATTGGAACAGTGCTAGATGATGCAATATCTAATTTAGAATAAGCTACATAAAAAAAGGCCTTATGGCCTTTTATCTTATTTCAATTGTTTTTGGTTCTTTCTTTTCAACAACTTTTTTGGGAATGATGATAGTTAACATGCCATCGGCCATTTTAGCAGAGATGATTTCAGCTTCCACATTATCATTAAGTAAAATTCTCTGTTCGTAACTGCTGGAACTTTTACTAACAATAGACTCAGTCTCAGTCTCAGAGGAAACGGTCTTTTCAGCAACAATTTTCAAAATAGTATCTTCAACTGAAATTGAAACATCCTCTTTCTTGTATCCCGGCAACCCAACACTGACTCTATAATCAGCATCTGAATCAGAGATATCACATTGGCCACCACGGAACAAATCAGGAAAGTTCAAATTGTCAAATACCCGGTTAAAAGCTTCGTTAAATTTGTCTTGTCGTCTTTTTAAATAAAACATATACATTACCTCCGTTTTTAATATATTACATAAATATTATGTGAGTTTTTGAAAACACATAACCCTTTTTATTAAATAAATAAAAAAGGCATACTAAAGAAAAAGAAAGGGAGAGAAGAATTGAAAAGAACTTTATTATTATTTAATGTAGTAAAATATCTGGGATCTATGAATCATCAGTGGAAACTAATTAATACGAACTTTGACTCCAATCCTAAAACAGTTGATATAACACAAGACGGTGTAACAAATACCTTTGAATTAAATGAAAATGGAACTATGTTGATGGGAGAAGTGTAATGATAAAGCAATATATTGTTATAAGAAAAGACCTACCGATGTCTCCAGGAAAATTAGCAGCTCAAACATCTCATGCAAGTTTAGCTTTTTTAACCAATATGATGGCTTCAAATATCAAACGGATTGATGATACATATGAATGTAATATTTCTATTGATAAATATCTGTGGGAAAATTGGATGAGTCCGGATGCTAGTTTCACAAAAGTAACCTTAGGGATTAAAAACAGAGACAAAATGATAAAGCTTATTGAAAAAGCAAAAAGCTTTGGTTTTGAAGAAGGTAAGGATTTCTTTTGTATTCATGATGCCGCAAAGACAGAGCTATCTGATTTTATAGAAGAAGATGGGTCTGTTCTTACCTGTGTAGGCTTTAAGCCTAGAGAAGAATCTGAATTAAGAGAATTACTAAAGCGATTGCAATTATTTAAATAGCCATAAAATTAAGGAGAAAAGGAAAATATGTATATATGAAAATCATTTGGGTGGCATATATGCGTCAGACACAGAATTAGATTATGAATGCTTGTATTGCGAACAGTGTGGTGATGTAGATTGGTTAATTGGCCAGGCTAATACAAAAGAAGATACTAATATAGATAGTTCTGGTGGTCGGGATTATGATTATATCCAAGGATTTTTAAAGGAGAGTTTTGATGAGTTGTAAATAGTAGGGAGTCAAAGTCAGGCAAAAATAATGAAATAAAAAAGAGGACATAGTCCTCTTTTTTAAATATCATTCCTTTTCACTTATTTAAACAGCTTTCATAGATGTTGTATTCTGTTTGTCTTAGTCAACTTTTATAATTGCATTATCAATATTCTTCTCCAGTCTATTTATTTCTCTATTCAGTACTTCTGCAATATCAGTGCATAAATGACGAATAGGTTGGTTTAAGTCTGCAGCGGTCTCTAATTCCTTTTTTGTCTTATCAACTTTTTCCAGAGAATCTGTTTTATATCCCAGGAAATATTCTTGTAGCCTTATCATGTCATCGTAGTTGCTTTGCAGATTCATGATTTGATCTTTTACTTCTTTTACTGTTATTTATTTTCTCCTTTAAAAAATAATTTATTTGCCTGTAATCTTGTCTAAACACTCATTCCAATCGTCTGAATATCCTACAGGTCCAGTAGATGCTACCCATTGTTTCTCTGGCAGCTCTCGAAGTGGACAGTTTTCAAGTTTAGAAAATCGATTATCTATTTTTGCATTCTTATATGATAGCATTCGACATCTACATTTGGGTTCATAATCAATAAACCTGCACAATTCGCAACAACTTGGTGTTTCAACAATTAACACGGATTTACCCATATAACACTTTTCCTTTCTTGAAAATTAATTTAATAGGTCTCGTATTTCTTCCGACAATTCGGTCTCTCTGCCATACAGATTTTCAATTTCTTCTGCTGCCTCTTCCAATAGTTTGCTTAACTTTGCAATCTTTTCTGCTATTGCCTTTTCGTTTTTCAACCAACAACCAGTGCACACATTCTTCTCTAAGTTCAATTTCAGGTGTGAAATTTCTAATTCTTTATTTTCATATCTACGATTCCATATTTTTATTGCTTGGTATACAGCTTCATAACCGTCATATTCTGATTTGTTTTCATGGAGAGCGTATTGACATCCAATAAGTTTAATTTGTATCCCAACATGACAATTTGGGCAGCTGACTTGATCACCATTATAAATCCCTTTTACTGCTTCACTTCCACAGAATGGACAAGGCTTTATTTCCATTATTCTCCTATTTCCTTTCTCGGCTTTTGCCGTTAAAAATTAATTTAATAAACAAACTGACATTCTGTAAATTCCTCGTCCACAATGATATTGAAATCATCATCATCATAGTAACTGTCATTTTTAGTTACCAACATTTCAACATACAACTCACCAGAAATTCCTTTCTCTTTTAAAGCATTCAGGATACTGCTCTTGAAGTTATTTTTCAACATAAGTTCAGACAACTCCACTCCTGACTCTTCGATTGTGAAAAGTATGTTATTACTGGAAACATCACATATGATACATTCGATTTTAAATTCTCTTTCCATGTTTCTCCTTTTCTTGAAAATTAATTTAACTAATTCCGATAGAGCTTACAAACAACTCGATTATTCCATTTTCAACCCATGCTACAGTGACCGAATATACATCATAACCAGGGCTATCAAACATTTCGTCAACTGATACTTTACAGTTGTCTATACCATTATTACTCATAAATTCCTCGATTTCTTGTTGACATTCCACGTTGCAATCTTCATCGAAATTATCAATAAGCTCTTCTAATTTTTCTTTTAACATCCTTCTATTCTCCTCTTTTAAATTCTAAGTCACATGATTAATATGTGATTTGAATGATAAGGATAATTTTAAAAAGTTTTTTTGAACATATTTAGTTGGCATTTCATCAATAAATCGGCTATGCTTCATTCGTTGGTACTTGCCATTTACCATGCGAGATGCTGCAGAAGTAATAGATAATGATTCGATTGCTCTAGTAATCCCGACATAACATAATCTGCGTTCTTCTTCAAGTTCTTTACCAATTAAAGACATAGAAGAAGGAAAAACACTATCTTCGAGGCCAACCATATAAACTTTTTTAAATTCCAATCCTTTAGATGAATGCAGAGTCATCAGAGTAATCTTTTCAGCTTTCGTATCTTTATCAGTTGTTGAAACTAATGCAATGTTTTCTAATAATTTATCAAGCTTAAATGTACTATCTTCATTTTCAAATTCAATAACTTTATTTAACAATTCATCAATATTCTCTTTCTTACTTGTAAATATCTCTGGCTCTGTAGATTTTTCTAACTCATCTAAATAGCCCATATCAGATATAATATGGTTTAAGTATTCATGAATAGAATAAGAACCATCACCAGATATATCTAATACACCACTTTTGGCTAATCGATATTTCAACGATTCTATTGTATCAGTGAATTCAGCAATAGTAGCAGCAGTCTTTTTAGAAACAGATGGTATTGTAGAGACTTTTAATAAAGCCTCATAAAAAGTTAGTTTATTGTCTTTCGCATGTTTTTCGATTTTCGTAACTGTTGTTTGACCGATTCCTCGGCGTGGTACATTTAAAATACGTTTTACAGATAGAAAATCAGAAGAATTGGAAATTATCTTTAGATAAGCAATTAAATCCTTTATTTCCTTTCTTTGATAAAAGTTAAGTCCACCTATTATCCTGTATGGAATATTATAACGAATGCACGATTCCTCAAAAAGTCGAGATTGGGCATTGGTTCGATATAAAATTGCAATGTCTGAATAAGAATAGGTTCCACTGTAGATATCTCGAATTACGGAATCGGCTTCATTATTAGATGTTTCAAATTCTGTATAGACCACCTTTGGCCCTGTGGTCTTATTTGTCCTTAACGTTTTTTCTGCTCTGGTAGTATTGTTTTTGATAACGGCATTGGCAGTATTTAAAATATTAGAAGTTGAACGATAGTTTTCTTCCAGTTTAATAATCTTAGCTTCAGGATATATGTCCTGAAAACCTAAGATGTTGTTAATATCTGCACCTCTAAAACTGTATATTGACTGATCATCATCTCCAACTACAAATAAATTTTTATGTACTTCGGCAAGAAGAGAAACTAACTGAAATTGCATATTATTCGTATCCTGATATTCATCCACCATTATATAATGAAAATCATTCTGATATTGCTCTAATGCTTCAGGATAATCAGTGAACAGTATATATGTTTTTAATAATAAATCATCAAAATCCATTGCATTGTTTTCAAATAGCAAATCTTCATATTCTTCGTAACATTTTTTCATCTTTTCTTCGGTTGAATTAGTTGAAAAATAGTTTTCAGGTGAAACACCTTTACTTTTCAACCCAGATATAAAACTCAATGTAAGCTTTGGATCGAGATGTCTATCATACGATAAATCTTTTATTATCTTCCGAATCAAAGCTTTCGAATCATCAGAATCATAAATTGTAAAATTATTTCCATAACCCAATAAATAAGCATGTTTACGCAAAATTTTAGCACACATTGAGTGAAAAGTCATTACCCACATAGATTCAGAAGCAGGGCCAATAAGTGATTGTATTCGAGATTTCATTTCATTGGCGGCTTTATTGGTAAATGTTATAGCAAGAATACTAGCCGGATTTATTTTCTTAGAATCTATTAAATAAGCGGCTCTATATGTTAACACTCGGGTTTTTCCAGAGCCGGCTCCCGCAAATACCAAAACCGGACCATCAAGAGAAAATACAGCACTGACTTGTTCTGGGTTCATGGTTTCTAAGATATCAATTATTTTCATTTCATACCTCCAAAATATAGTTTTTAATAGTATGATTTATTATGCTTCTTTTTTATAAATACTACATTATAGGAAGGAGGTGAAAGATAATGAAAAGGATAATAATTATAATGATATTGTGTTTTTGTTTCACTTATGTTTTGGGAATTATTTATTATAAGGATAAATTTCTTCCCAATACATATATAAATAAAATTGATGTTTCAAATTTGGCAGAGGAAGATGCCGTAAAAATAATCGAAGATAATACAAAAAACTCATACACTTTGACAATTCAAGAACTTGATAATAAAGAGGAAATAATTAAAGGGAATGAAATTGAGTTAAATGCTTATGCTGATATAAAAAGCCTGATTGCTCAGCAAGATAATATACTATGGATAATATCATTTTTTAAATCAAATAATTATAATCTTGTCCCTAAAGTTGACTTTAATGAAGAATTATTAATAAAAAAAATCGAGTCACTAGGCTGCATAAAATATGGGAAAAATCCTATGAATGCGTATATATCGGAATATATAAAAGATAAGGGTTATGAAATTATTAAAGAAGATAATGGGTCATTAGTAAATAAAGATAGTCTGATAGGAAAAGTTCAAGAAAAAATAAGAAATCTAGAAGGGACATTAGATTTAGAAAATGAGGACTGTTATGAAAGAGTAACAGTAACATCAAATGATAGTTCACTAATCGAAGTAGTAGAACAACTTAATTCACTATTAGCAACTAAAATTATATATATATTTGGCAATGACAGTATAGTGCTAGATGCAAACACTTATTATCTGTGGATCGTTGATTCGGAAGACGGATTATCAATTAATAAAGATGAAGTTTTAAACTATGTTGATACCCTGGCGAATCAAACCGATACAGTATATACTACCAGAATTTTTGTAACAACATCCGGAGAATCTGTAAATGTTCAGGGTCCATATGGGTATCAAATAAATAAAGCTGCTGAAGTAGAACAAATAATTATAGACATAGAATCAAGGACAGAGGTTACAAGAGAGCCAATATACAAGTCAAAAGGAGATTCAAGACATGGTTACGACTATGGAAACACTTACGTGGAAGTTAATTTAACAAACCAAATGGTTTATTTATATGTCGATGGACAGCTTATCAAAACTTCAAAATGCGTAACAGGCAATGTTTCAAAAGGTCATACTACACCGGCAGGAATATTTCCATTAACGTATAAACAAAAAGATAAAGTCCTTAGAGGACCTGATTATGCATCGCCAGTTAAGTTCTGGATGCCTTTTAATGGTGGGATTGGTTTACATGATGCTTCTTGGCGGAATACATTTGGCGGAACAATTTATAAAACAAATGGATCACACGGCTGTGTTAATTTACCATATGATATGGCGAAAACCCTATATGAGTCAGTCTATTCAGGAATGCCTGTCATATGTTATTAGCGTTAAAACTAAATTGTCTAAATTGTGGAAAAAAGAGGATATCAATTCTCTTTTTTATTTTTTATCCACATTTCAAAATTTTCTTACATACTATTTGAGCTTGAACATTATTTACCTAATTAAATTGAAACAAAACTTGCCATCAGTAAAAATGGAAGGATCTGAAGTGGAAGATGTCATCTTACGACTTCACTATCTGTCTGGATGCCGTGCCAGGATAAAAACGTATAAGGCTCACATGGCCAATGCAAAAAGAATGTCGGACAGGAACAAGACCTCACACCTTGTCTTTATTACTGCCCGTAAATGGTTAAGATACGCTGAAAGACCATCGGCTAAGTTTTAATTGTTACATAATAAAATGAATACGACAATTAAGATATGCTTAAAAGTATGGCGTGGAGGTCACCCGATATTTTATCGGTTAATCTGGCAGGATATGATGACTAATACCTGCGGAAAGTGTTTGGAACTGGAAACGGTTCATGGTGAGGGCAGATTGAATCACTTATAAACACGTTTTACTCTAAGATGTAGAGTAGCAGTCTGAAAGGTGTGTATGTACGGATACCCTCAGCGAAACGACGGAGTACTATTAAGTTGGACTTTTCCTATCTTCACTGATAGGGAAAGTCTGCCCTGATATAGCCGTTTCCCTAGCTCTCTCCAGAGTATATAATACGAGGCACTATCAGGCAATAATTATCAAAAAAAGTTGAGGATTATTACATATTATGTTTAGCCAATAATTACGAAAGGATTGATATTAATGAAAACAATTGCTATTGCAGGGTGTATGCCTAGAATAGGTGCTACAACTCAAGCGCTTCAGGCAGTTCAAGTTTTGAATTCAGTAGGATATAAGGCAGCTTACCTTGAGTCAAACAGAAACCAATATTTAGAACAACTAGTAAATGTCTATGCCAATACAAAAGAAACGAAAGAGTCAATTCAAAGCTCAGGTGTTGTCATGTATAAGCGGAATTATGCTCAGATTGCAAATAAGTCAAATCTTGATTATCTTGTTAAGGATTATGGTAATATTGATTCAGCTAATTTCGAAGAGGCTTCGTTTGCTGAACAAAAAATAAAAGTAGTGATATGTGGGTCAAAACCGAATGAAATATTTAAGACACAAGCAGTGTTAGAAAATCCTATTTACGAAGAGACTTTTTTTGTTTTTTCTTTTGTCCCTGAAGACGAGAGGGTGGCTATATTATCAATGATGTCAGAAAACGCTAATAGAACATTTTTTACAGATATCATATTGGATCCATTTATAGAACATCCAAGTTCTAAATCTCTTTTTCAAAAAATCCTAAGTCTTGATAATTTGAGGTAAAACCATGGAAAATAATAAATTCAAAAGTGTATTGCAAGAGAAAGTAAATAAAGATAGAGAAAATGCTAAAAAAGATGAAGAGTTAAGAAAAGAATTTGGCATTGAAGCCGGTCGCACTGTTGGAATAAAAGTACATAAAGATAATATTTTGGTAAGTTTATGGAATATTTCATTAGACATTATTCGTTTTATTATGAAAGTTGTAATTTTTGGATTAGCCGCTGTTGGTGCATATGCTATCATAAATCCCAGCTCAAGAGAAGTATTGCTCATTATATTACGAGAATCAATTGAGCAGATAAGAGTATTCGCACCATTTTTACCTATATAAATAGCTAGTAGGCTCTTTTCTGTTATTTTATAAAAAATCATACATTATATTTATGTGTAAAAAACAAAAAAGGAGATTTAAACTATGAATTGGTATTGCCCAGATTGCAAAATTGCAATTCCAGATAAAAAAAAGTGTTGTTCTCGATGTGGACTCCCAGGTATGCCTGAAGATGAATATTTGACTTATGTAAAAAGCGAAGAAGAGCATGACGGAAACCCATTAGAAACGGCGTTTGCAGGTATTGCGACTCCAGAAGTTCTGGTAGGAGAGGCATCAGAAGTTCCAGTAACAAAAGAAGCCGTGTCAGAAGAGCCTAAAATTAGTCTCCAGACTACTGCTGAAAATGATGATAGGTATTATACTGAAGAAGATGATTACGAAGATAATGAGGCTGATGTAGACAGTGTAAAAACAGCAATTAAAAACATTGCAGTAATTGCCGGTATAATTGGACTTGCCATGGTTATTGTACGGGTTATTGTGAAAAAGAAATAAATAGAGAGAGGATAACCCTCTCTTTTCTGATTCTAATAGCATTTTTTTAAGAGAAGATATGTCATTATTTAAATGGAGTAACAACATGAACGAAATCAAAGAGTTACAAACGGATAATACAAAACTAATTAAAAATATAATTATTATTGCAATCAATAAATTAGAAAAAACCGATGTAGCAATTCAACAAGTGGCATCATCTTTGATAGTCGCCTACTTACTGGAATTAGGCTTTGTTTTTGTCCCAGAAAATTTATCTAGTTTATTAGCTGATATTATTGCTTTGTGGGAAAAATCAAATAAAACAACTGAAGAAAAACAAGTGGCAGAAAGACTAATAGAAAAAATATCAAATCAAATATCAAAAGTAAATAATGTCAAATTAGTGAACTATAGCAATGAATCTTTTAATTTAGTTGAACAAAATCATACAAGCGAGGAAGATATATTTTTTTGGGTCTTGGAACACATTGAATCAGTGATAGATGCTAAAAAAGAAATTGTACAATTGAATCAAGATAATGTAATGAATAAACTTAACACCTTTTTATCAAGGGAATAATTAAAAAAACACTTGTCGGACATAAATATGATTTTGGAAACAAAAAAAACAGTCTAATGACTGTTTTTTAAGATTATTTAATCGTTACCCTCATACCCATTGAAATATGCAAACAATGGCTGTTTAATTCCTTCCATACCAGCTTCCTCAACTGTAATACCATTAGGATATTTCTGGCTGATGTAGTTCCAGGATGGTTCATCTGGAAGCGGAGCAGCAAATACATTAAACGGAATTAACAACATACAACTTAATGATAACAGAAACATCAATCTTTTCATTTTTAAATCTCCTTCTTCTCTTTATGGTTACATAAATATTGTGTATTATATTTTGAAAAGATAATTGAGAATTATTCAAATTGAGAAAAACTTTCATAATAATTTTAGAAAACAAGAAAGGATTAATATATGTTTGGTCAATCAGTTAAAAAGATGAATAAGATTGTTGATAAAATAATCTCTTATGAAAATACAATGAAATGTTTAACGGATAATGCCCTTAAAGAGAAAACGACTGAATTCAAAAAAAGGATTCAATCTGGCGAAAGTTTAGAACAGTTACTTCCAGAGGCTTTTGCTGTAGTAAGAGAGACTTCCCGAAGAGTTACAGGGATGGAACATTTTAGAGTACAACTCCTTGGAGGAATTGCTCTTCATAAAGGCTATATTGCTGAAATGAAAACAGGAGAAGGAAAAACATTAGTATCTACCTGCCCAGCATATCTAAATGCCTTGACTGGAAAAGGAGTATATATTGTCACGGTAAATGACTATTTAGCCAAAAGAGACTCAGAACTAATGGGCCAAATACATCGGTTCCTCGGATTAACAGTTGGAACTGTATTAAATGAAATGAATTCTATGCAGAGACAGGAAGCGTATAGTTGTGATATCACTTATGTTACCAATAATGAATTGGGCTTTGACTATTTGCGAGATAATATGGCTCTTTCAAAAGAGCAGCAAGTATTAAGAGGAATTAATTATTGTATTATTGATGAAATAGATTCGATCTTGATTGATGAGGCCAGAACACCTTTAATTATTTCTGGCCAAAGTGAACGTTCAACCAGTCTATATGTAGCGGCAGATTTTTTGGCAAAAAAAATGAAAAAAGGTGAATCGCTGGATTATAGGAAATCTGATTTTCTAACTGGTCAAGAAATTAAGGAAGCGGGAGAGTTTATTCTGGAAGAAAAAGAGAAAAACGTTCATTTTACGGGCAGAGGTATTAGCCAAATAGAAGATTTTTTTCATATTACGAATTTGTCAGAACCAGCGAATATAGATATTCAACATCATATGTATTTAGCATTAAAGGCTAATTATTTGATGCATAGAAATAAAGACTATGTAGTTAAAGGTGATGAGATTTTAATTGTTGATGAGTTCACCGGCCGAACAATGCAAGGCCGAAGATATTCAGATGGATTACACCAGGCAATTGAAGCCAAAGAAAATGTTGATATAAAAAAAGAGTCAAAGACAATGGCCGCAATTACATTTCAAAATTTTTTTAATAAATTTGAGAAAAAATCAGGTATGACAGGTACTGCAAAAACAGAAGAAAAAGAATTTAAATCGACATATCATATGTCGGTAGTAGAAATACCGACATATAAGCCGGTAATCAGAAAAGATAATACAGATATGGTATATCAAACAAAGAAAGAAAAGTTTAATGCAGTGATAGAGGCTATTAAAGTTGCATATCAAAAAGGACAACCGGTTTTAGTGGGAACCGTTTCGATTAGAACCTCAGAGTTGCTTTCAAAAATGTTAAAGAAACGAAGCATTCCTCACAACGTTTTGAATGCAAAAAACGCAGAAGCAGAGGCATCTATTATTGAAGAAGCCGGAAAATATAAAGCTGTAACAATTGCAACTAACATGGCAGGGCGTGGTACAGATATCAAATTAGATGACATGTCCCGGAAAATTGGTGGATTAATTATTTTAGGTACAGAAAAACATGAATCAAGACGTATTGACAATCAGCTCAGAGGTCGTGCCGGCCGACAAGGAGATCCGGGAGAATCATGTTTTTATGTTTCATTAGAAGATGATATAATGAAGTACTTTGGCTCTGATAAAACGAAACAGGTGTTTGAACAAAATGACGTTCAGCCAGGTGAAGCTATTCAACATAAACTATTAGCCAAGTATGTTGAAAAAGCACAAAAAATAATAGAAAGCAACAATTATGGAGTACGAGAGCAGCTACTTAATTTTGATAACACTAATAATGATCAAAGAGAAATTATTTATAAAGAAAGAAATGATATACTGCAGGATGCTGATGTCAAAGAAACAATGTTAAATATGATCAAAGATACCATATTTGAGCTAAGCCAAAATTATGTACTTGAGGATGATGAAAATGCTACAGAAGAGTTTATCACTAAAGCACATGAATTTATTCCATTAGAACTTAATTTAGAAAAATGCAAGAACTTAAAAAGGCATATGTTATTAAAGTTTCTCTACAATAAAGTTGATGAGTTTTATCAAAGCTTTGAAAGTAGATTTGAAAGTAAAAACGAAATCCGGGAATTAGAAAGACGTATACTATTAAAAGTTATTGATATTAATTGGATGAACCATATTGATGATATGGATAAACTAAAAGAAGGCATCTCATTACAAGCATATGCTCAACATGACCCAGTAATTGAATACAAAATAGAAGCATATAAAAAGTTTGAGGAAATGATTGCAAATATAAGGAAAATGACAGTCAAAACAATTTGTAACATATAGAAAGAAAGGACTTTGTTCCTTTCTTTTTTGTTTCTTTTTCTGTTCTTTCATACTAGTTATATAAAAAAGATAAAAGGAGAACAGATAATATGAATAAAATTAAAGCAATTAAGTATGAAAAAGACATTTGTTTTAAATGCCTAAATCATTTTAATGTGAAAGAAATTAAGAAAATTGAGTTTGGCCCATTAGGATATGGAGGCTATTTCGATGAGTGTTCAACTATGCTGCAGTTGTGTGAAACCTGTTTTAAAAAAGCTCCTGCATCTGTTTCCAATCCTGAATATGATCCGGAGGCAGATGATTTTCATGATGTTTATTTAAACGAAGATGAAATAGTTAAATACTTTGATTCATTGTCAGCAGAAGGACAGCAATTTGTCAAAAATGAATTTTGGCGTGGTGGGAATTATCAATTAGAGCCTCAAGACTGGTTAGATTATAATATAAATAAATGCTTACCATATGAAGCCGCCAAAGAATATGGACTATATGCGTTGGAAGAAATTGAGGCTTATGGAACAAGATTTCCTAAATGTGAGTATCCAGCCGTTAAAGTATGGAAAGATGGAAGTCGTGGCTGTTGGTGTCCATATGGAGCACATGGCAATGATGATCAAAGTACCGATCTCAATATTTCAGAAAAATGTTACAGTTGTCATAATTTTAAAGAACGAGAAAGTGAATTGAAAGTAGTTGAAAGTAAGGATTGGAGTCGCTATGTTGATAAAGCGTTATCTGCTGCAAAAGCAAGCAGACCTATGGTATTAGAAATCATCTTATTCACCAGTTATGGAGTCGGATGTTTGCCGGAAGTAGTAAAGCCTGCAATAAATAAAAATCCGGAAGGAATGTTATTTAGAGACAGAGTCGGTGCGGTAGTAGAAGAACTGAAGAAAGCGGCTGTTGAAATAGAAAGTTCAAGAGATTATAACGAAGAAATTGTTTCAAGAATAAAAGAGACTGGAGAGGTGGTATATTTAAAAGATCGTGATGAATATCGCTATTATGTGAATCAAGATTCTTTAAAAAATGTATCTAAAAGTATTCGGATTGTAAAAGTTGATACAACTAAATATTGGACATTTGAGGATTATGATGGTGTTGAGGATATTCGATATATAGATTTTGAAATAGTTGATGAATTAACTGGTTACTGTAAATTTAGTGAAAGGGACTGATTATATGAACATAAAATTTTCGGATCAAGAATTATATTTAGATTCAAATTCAGTATTTCTCGCAGGTCCGACCCTGCGAGACAATGTTTTTGAAAATTCATGGCGAAGTGAAGCATGCAGGATACTTGAGGAACTTGGTTTTACAGGAACGATTTACGTCCCTGAATTTAGCAAACCAAGACATTTTAGTGATGCTGATTTGGATGCTCAAGTAGAATGGGAGTGGTCCTGTTTGGGTGTTGCGGGTATAATTGTATTCTGGGTACCAAGAGAATTAAATCTGTTACCTGGTTTTACAACAAATGTTGAATTTGGAAGGTACATCACAAAAAAGCCAGAGCAAGTTATACTAGGATATCCAGAAGAGGCTAAAAAAATGGAATATCTTAAACAATTATATATAAAAGAAACTAATAGAGAGCCGACAAATTGTTTAAAAGAAACACTTAAACAATCACTATTACTACTTGGTTCTCATGTTAATTGATAAAGCATTATAGAGAAGTTGTACTTCTCTTTTTTGTTTCATGTGTTAACTATTTATCAACATAATTAGAAAAAGAAACTTATTTTATTGTTTTTCATGTTATCACACCATATTATATTTGAACAAATCATAAAAGGAGAAATAAAAGATGAAGAAAGTGTTAGTAGTGGTAGATATGCAAAACGATTTTATTACTGGTTCATTAGGAAACGATGATTGCAAGGCAGTGGTTCCACATGTTGTAAGTGAAACAAAACGATGTATAGAAGAGGGCTATGACATTATTTTTACTATGGATTCGCATGGGCAAGATTATCTTGATACACAAGAAGGGAAAAAGCTGCCAGTACCTCATTGTATTTCAGGTTCAAACGGAGAAAGGATTATTCCAGAATTAGAAATCTTCAAACCATTTTCATATTTCAAAAAACAAACTTTTGGAAGTGTGACTCTGGTTCAATCTTTGGCTAAAAGTCAATATGACGAAATTGAATTAATTGGAGTATGCAGTGAGATTTGTGTGGTTTCAAATGCACTGTTGATTAAGGCTTTTTTGCCAGAAGCCAAGGTGAAAGTAATAAGTTCCTGCTGTGCTGGAGTTACACCAGAAAGTCATAAAGCAGCATTGGAAACAATGAAAATGTGCCAAATTGAAGTGGTTTCATAAAAAAACGAATTATAAATTAAGAAAAAGAATAATGAAAATGAGGTGGACTTGTGGATAGAAAATATATTGCTGTGTATAACTGCGATAATGGCTATACTTGTTCGTGCTGCGGAAAACAATGGGATGAAGTAGTAGAGGATATATGGGATGATGAGAGATACACAGAAGAAGATATTGTAAATTATTATAAGAAGGCAGAGCATGACGAAAAAGAATTGAGTAACGTTTATAAGGTTGAGAAGGAGTTGTGTTGAAAGGAAAGATGATAAGAGAAAGGGAAATGATGACATGAATGAAAAAAAACGGAGATATGACGATGAAAGGCATAACAATATTCCAGAATGGACGAAAACGCAAAAAGAAAATCAGGCTAGAAACGATTTTCTTTCGTTCACAGATAAGAAAATGAAACGATAATTAAATATTGGATGAAGGAGTAAATATGAAAATCGTTATATCAGACAAAGAGGTGTCATTGATTGAATGTCCAATAGGGCTGTTTTTAGTAGTAGATAGCGAAGAGTTATGTGTTAAGACCGAGTATGGTAATAACAATGGTGGTGTGGATTGCTATATTGTATCGAGCGGAGAATTTCTATCGTGTGATGGGAAAACTAGAAATTTTGCAGGATGTAAAACAATCTTGGTAAGGCCGGTAACCATTGAAGGTTCAGAGTGAATTAGAATTTATGGAGGTTAGAAATGAACAATGAGCAATGGACAGCGGACGGTAAATGTAATGTGTGTCGCAGGAAAAATTACTGTAATAACCCATGCAAGGCAGCAAAGGAAAGACAGCAATATGAACTCAGATGCGCAGTGAGCCGGGCAATGTTTGAAACAATGATAAAGTCAAAGTAGTAAAGTAACTAAATTAAAGTTTTAAAAGAGAGAATGAACCATGGACGACGGTGGCAATAAAAATGATTATCGGAGGAATGACTAAGAAAGGAGTTATAACATGGACATAGAGTCAGTCTGTGGGAACTGTGGCGAAACAGTCACTGAAACCATATATAAAGAAGAAATACATACTGTAGAGGAGCATTATGATTGTCATAATTGCGGATATAGATATCATTGGGCTTATGGTTTGCTTCTCCCGGAATCAACAGATTATCCCGAAGATTAATTTTTAGAGTGATGAAAGAATAAAATCTCTAATGTTGATATGAACTAGAGAATCATTAAATAAAAAGAATACCTTGTGAAAGAATAGATTGGAGAAAAAACAATGAAACAAAGTAGAGAAAGAAATTTATCAATGGTAATGGATTTTTATGAAATGACTATGTGCAATGGATACTTCAAAGCAGTGGACCATGAAACCAAGGTGGCGTTTGAAGTGTTTTATAGGAAGAATCCAGACAATGGAGGATTTGCTATTTTTGCAGGTCTGAAGCAAATCATTGAATATATTCAAGATTTACATTTTACGGATGATGATATTGAATATTTCAGACAGCAGAATCTGTTTGATGAGGATTTTCTTAAGTATTTGCAGAACTTTAAATTTACTGGTGATGTGTGGGCTTTTCAGGAAGGTGAAATTATGTATCCAAACGAGCCAGTAATCACGGTGATTGCACCATTATTAGAAGCACAGCTGGTAGAAACAGCAATTTTATTGGAGTTTAATCATCAGTCTCTAATTGCGACCAAAACAAATCGTATTGTGGAAGCTGCTGATGGAAGAACTGTCTCTGATTTTGGAGCTCGCCGGGCTCATAATGTGGATGCAGCAGTATACGGAGCCAGAGCGGCTTATATTGGTGGAGCAAGTAGCACAGCTACAGTTTTGGCTGGTCAGATGTTTGGAATTCCAATCAATGGAACAACGGCTCATAGTTGGGTGATGTTTTTTCCAGATGAATATAGTGCATTTAAGGCTTATGCCGAGGTTTATCCAAACGCAACAACCTTGCTAGTTGATACTTATGATGTATTACGAAGTGGCGTGCCAAATGCTATCCGGGTTGCTAAGGAAGTATTAGAGCCTATGGGTTGCCGGTTAAAAGGAATTCGATTAGATAGTGGTGATTTGGCATATCTATCTAAAATAGCAAGAAAAACGCTGGATGAATCCGGATTAACTGATTGTAAGATTGTGGCATCCAATTCTCTGGACGAATTCACAATTCGTTCTTTACTGAATCAAGGTGCGCAGATTGATATCTTTGGAGTTGGAGAAAGATTAATTACCGCCAAATCAGACCCTGTCTTTGGCGGTGTCTATAAGCTTTGTGCTGTAGAAAAGGATGGAATTTTTGAGCCAAGAATTAAAATTTCAGAAAATATTGAGAAAGTAACAAATCCTGGACTAAAGCGTGTCTGGAGAATTGTTAATAAAGAAGGATATGGCATTGGAGAGTTATTAACTTTATGGGATGAAAATCCAAATAGTGATGAGTCTTATGAAGTAGTGGATACCAGAAATCCATATAAAAAGGTAGTTTTGGATCATTGCACCTTTGAACCAGTTCAGAAATTATTTATTCACCATGGAGAAGAAACTCCGGATTGGGAATGTCAAAAAGAATATGACATCTCATTTATTAGAGACAAAGTAAGAGTCAAAGTTAATGCTAAGGTGTGGGAAGAGGAAAAACGTTTTGAAAATCCGCATTTACACTATTTGGATATGTCACCGGCATTATATAAGTTGAAAATAGATTTATTAAATGCCCATTAGATAAAAGACTGCATAAGCAGTCTTTTTTTATATATCTTTTTGACATTATATATATGGAGGTGATTTTCATGCGGATAAAGAATGTAAATTTAGAGCATTTTAAAAATGAACCATATCAAAAATATCGAGACTATTTATATAACCTATTAGAAGAAAAGGGTTCTGGGATAGTGGATACGCTATTAAAGAATCCTTCAGCATCAAACTTGTCGGAAACTTCTTGGCAACATATAGAAAGAAGACATGTAGATATGTCAGAAAAGGATATGGTTGATTTAACATTAAAGACAGGACAAGTACAAGGCATTTTTGCAACAGCATATGATTGTGAACCAATGGATCATGAGGATATTAAAGATACATTATATACAGCTTTATGGGATTTGGCTGAAAAGATAGCTCAGGAATTCGTTGATTATGCAGTTCCATTCGAACATCCTTTTATTTACAATGTAGGATCTTTTATTGGATATGGGATAAATGAAAAATTTAATCTAGTAAGAGCAGATTCCATTGATATTATTATCAAATTGAGCGATGACCCATTTTCTGAAACAGGAATAGAGATTGCTACAGCCTATCCATCAATATATGATACAGGTGATATCATTAAAAACAAAGATGCATTAAAAAAGGAATATGGATTACATGAAAACGATATGATTAGATATAAAAACAGACAAAAAAACAGAAATAGTATAAAGCATGTAAAAGAATTAAACAAAGGTGAAAGGTTGGGAAATATTAAGCAAACTTTCATGGAAAATATTATGAGGAGTTAGTTTACTTTTTTAAAATTTACATTATAATATATAGAGAGGTGATGATATGAATATTGAGATAAAAGATAGTATTATTGAAGAGATTGGTGATTTACCAGAGAAATTAAATTCGAATTTACATGATTTTTTAATAACAGCGATTAGAAATCAAATAAATATCAGTAAGGTAGTATTAGAAGAAGATCTTTTTGAAACCGAAGAGTTTCACGAATATCCAATTCTTCAACACGAGGCTGGCCGCCTTATGAAAGCCTTAAAAAACAAAGGGATAGAAGCTAAATTGATTATCAATCCTGAAGATAAGAAAGACATAAAGATTAAAGCTAAAGTATCTAGTAAAGATTTTGGGTATGTAAAGTCAATATCAAGAAATCATGATTTGCTTATTTTAGGGCCGCCAGAGGAAATGCGAACTGGAAATAAAATGAGCCAGCTGCACAGAATGTATAATAACTAAAAGAGAGGATTATCTCTTTTTTTTTATTTAAAATATAATTTATACATATTATTATTAATATATGCGAGGAAAGGGAGATGTCTAGTAATGAAAAAAATAAAAACCTTAGCAGTAACAATGATTTTTTTAGTATTATTTAGTTTCGCCGCTTTTGCCGAAACCAAAATCACTTCAGCTTCAATTACAATGAGGGAGTCAAAGGCGGATGCAGGGCAGATTTATGAAGTAGAGCTATATGTAAGTTCCAGTTACTATGAAATGACAAATTGTGAATTGTCGAAAGACTATAGTGAGTGGAAACCAGGAAGTAAGGTAACATATAGTATTACTCTCGAACCCAAAGATGGGTATAAATTTGATGCGTCAAAACTTAAAAAGATTTCAGTGACAAATGGTGAAGTGGCCAGTAAAAGTATAAAAAGCAATAAAATTACGTTAAAAGTAAATTACGTTCCAAAGATAACCTTAGAAACGCCTCAGAATATCTATTTTGAAAATGAATATTTAGCTGTGTGGGATAAAGTTGATTACTGTAAGATGTATGAAGTTCAAATTCTGAAGGAAAATGATAGTGGTGATTACAGAAATTACAAAACAGTTAAGGTGACAACACCAAAGATTGATTTATCTGTCTATGCTACAGATGAATATGAAATCAGTTTCAAGGTTAGAGCCATAGCCAAAGATTCGGATCAGTCAAAATATCTTAAATCGTCAGAATGGATTAGCACAAATGATTCGGTTTCCGCTGATAATAATACTTCATATGGTACTTTTTCCGGAAGTGGTGATAATATGACTTTTAAAGATTCAGACGGAAAAGTCTCTGGATGGCAGCAACTTAATGGTAATTGGTATTATTTCGATCCTAACAATGGCATGAAAGCAGTTGTGTCGAATTGGGTGTATCGGAATAATAAATGGTTCTATTGTAATGACTATGGAATTATGCAGACTGGTTGGTTACAGCTTAATGGATATTGGTACTATTTGAACCCTGTTTCTGATGGAACAAGAGGTGCTGCTGTTACAGGATGGTTTTGTGTTGGTCCTAGTGGTCCATGGTATTATTTCCAAGAGGGTGCCGAGGGAACCATTCCAGAATGTGCAATGTATGCTGATAGAACTACTCCAGACGGATATTATGTAGATGGAAGTGGTGTTTGGCAATAATTTTTAAAAGCTGAAATTAATCAGCTTTTTTATTTTATAAAATATTTTCATAAAAATAGGTTACATTTTCATTTAAATCAATCATAATATATTTAGAATACAAAAAGTGTTAGATGCTGTCCATACATTTGTCTATTTGAGCAAACAAGTTCGTGGTTGTGCCCTGACAACCATAAATAATAGATGACAAGCTTCCACCCTTAAAGAATTAATGCCAGGGAATCAATCAGCTCATGTGCTTACAGCAAAAAAATGAAAGGAAAATAAAACTATGTTAAAAATAACTATCGTAGACAACATTATTAATGTTCCAGTAGTAGCTATGCATAATGATATGGATAGATTTTTTGGCATGGATATTTTCGCTTTTCATTTTGACCGAAGAAAGACCAATAATATGAATATAAGTTATCAAGGATAACTACATAAACATATTTGAGTCGCTTCGGCGGCTCTATTTTTTTGGCTTTGTAGGAGAATGGTTAATCCGTCCGGCTGTCGCCCGGAAGATTGTGGGTTCGAGTCCCATCAAAGTCGTTAATCCCAGGTAGCTCAACGGTAGAGCATCTGGCTGTTAACCAGAGGGATGCAGGTTCGAGTCCTGCCCTTGGAGCTTTGGATTGGTAGATCAGTTGGTAAAGCAGAGCGCTGAAAATTCTCGTGCATCTGATCCGATTCCAGTCCGACCCTGTCCTCATAGTTCAATGGATAGAACATGGGTCTTCTAAACCTAAAATAAGAGTTCGATTCTCTTTGAGGACATCTTGGGATGTAGTTCAGTTGGCAGAATGCCTGATTTGGTTTTATTGTGATGTTGTGGGTTTGAAATATGACATTCCAGATTACATTACAACTATATCTGTAGATTATGGTAAAGAACACTGCATGGGAAGCACTAGTTTAAGCTCAGACAGGAGTGTTTAGTAACAAATATTTTCGGGACCATAGTTCTAATGGGAGAACAGCTGCTTTGCAAGCAGACGGTTGAGGGTTCAAGTCCCTCTGGTTCCACTTTGCCCGATTAGCTCAACTGGGAGAGTGCTTCCCTTACAAGGAAGAAGTTGCAGGTTCAAACCCTGCATCGGGTACTAACGGAATGTAGGGTAATTGGTAACCCGCCTGATTTGGGATCAGGACATATTGCAGGTTCGAGACCTGTCATTCCGATGTTTAGTGGATTAGTTCAGTTGGTTAGAATGTCCGTCTGATAAGCGGGAGGTCACCAGTTCGACTCTGGTATCCACTATTAAGGATTGTAAGCTAATCTGGTGAAAGCACTGGACTGAAAATCCAGGGAGCCAGGATCGAAACCTGGACAATCCATTATGCAGATGTAGTTTAGTGGCTAAAACGTTACCTTGCCAAGGTGAAATTGAGGGTTCGATTCCCTTCATTTGCTTATATCAGTATAGCTTAGTAGGTTAAAGCATCAGATTCATATCCTGAAGACCGCTGGTTCGATTCCAGCTACTGATACTTTTTATGCAATTTAGTTAAATGGATAGAACAAAGGTTTCCTAAACTTTAAATATGGGTTCGATTCCCATAATTGCAACTGTGGCCGTGGCTCAATGGTACAGCAGCGGATTGTGGATCCGCCAATTGAGGGTTCAAATCCCTTCGGCCACCTGAATTGTTTAAAAGATGATTATTTGATTTCTTACATTTAAACCACCTAATTATAGTGGTTTTGTTTTTTTTGTCTAAATTAATCACATACTAAAAGAGATAAAAAAGCTTATAGGAGATTAAATATAAATATGAAAAATAAATCAAAAATCAAAAAAATAATAGCCGCTGTATTTCTGGCCTTTTTTGTTGTTGGAATGTTAATTGTTTACGCTGGTTATAAAAAAGTTGATAATACTGTGAAATTAGTAAACCAACAAGACAAAGAAATAGTAAAGAGTTTAGTTAATAGTAATATCTCCGAAACAACTAAGTCTAGACTAAAAGAAAACTGGACTGTTGCAATATTTGGAATTGATTCAAGAAAAATCTCGGATTTATCTGGCTCTAACTCTGATGTCATTATCCTTGCCTCTATTAATAATAAGACTGGTAATATAACATTAGTTTCAGTATATCGAGATACTTGTTTAAAAACTGGTCAAAACCGATATAAGAAAGTGAATGAAGCCTATGCCATGGGTGGTCCTAAAAAGGCAATTGAAGTACTTAATGAAAATTTAGATTTGGAAATTGATGATTATATAGCGGTTAACTGGTCAGCAGTAGCTACAACAATTAATATCTTAGGTGGGATAGATATTGACATAACAAATGAAGAACTTAAGTATATTAATAGCTATATAACAGAAACAGTTAACTGTACAGGCATCGGATCTGTTCAATTAAAAGAAAGTGGTATGCAACATCTGGATGGAGTACAAGCAGTTGCTTATTCCCGAATCCGTTATACATCAGGAAATGATTTCAAAAGAACAGAAAGACAAAGAGATATATTAACCGCATTGCTAAGCAAGGCAAAAAGAACTGATTGGGCAACACTAAATAATGTTATTGTAACAGTGTTTCCGACGATATCTTCTTCTATTGATACTGAAGATGTGATTGAAATGGCTATGAATCTCTTGAAATATAATTTTACTAAAAATTCTGGATTTCCTTTTAAACTATCTACAAGAAATGTGGATAAACAAGATTTTGTATTCCCGGATACTCTGGAAAATAATGTTATGGAATTACATAGTTATATGTATGGCGTTGAAAATCATGAAGTATCAGATGCTGTTAAACTAATAAGCGTGAAAATTGAAGAAAAGCATAATGGGAAATTTAGTTATGAAAAGAAATCAGAATACATAGAAGAGACATATGCTGAAGTCAATGAAGCTGAATTTGAAACAGAACCGGAGCCGGAGATAATTTTAGAAATAGAAATAGAAACAGAAAAAATAACTGATGTAAATCCTGAAAATTATGGACCGGGTTATGTTATTCATGAGTCAAAAGCAGAACCAGAGATTACTAAAGAAGTAGATCTTGGGATAGAGACAGAGTCACTTACTATTGAGCCAGAAGCAGTTGAGTAAAAAGATTGGAATAACCAATCCTCTATGAACTTCCTCACTAGGCTCGAAAAACACTAAAAAATAAGGATATTATTAAAAAGTATATTGCAATCTTAAAGGAAATAGCAAAAAAATGAAAGTATATTTTCATTAAATAAAGGGTCTTAGGCATAAGGCTCTTTTTTATTAAAAAATCCAACATAATAGTTAAAACAGAATTCAAGGAGAAAATATATGGAAAAAGAATTAAAAGAATTAGTAATTACATTTGAGAATTGTGAAGATATTGTAATTCCTAGAAATGCAATTGGAGAATTTTCAATTGATGGCATTCATACAATAGTAAAAAGAATCGCCAGCAATTCAATTAGTGAATATACGGTAGCGGATGAAATCATAATGGAAATATTTAAAGAAGGAAATCAAAAATATAGACCTTTTGGTGGTCTTGAAGAAAATGAAACACTGACAAGGCTCTCGGAATATAAGGACATAACATCTATTACTGTAAAATTTACAGATCAAACAGAAGAAATCTTTTGGGTATGTTATGATGAAGGAGATAAAGAAGGTGTTTTAGGTGCTGAGAATATAAATGAAGATATTTATACTTCAGAATTAGGGAATATATATATCGTAATCTCCAATAAAGTGAAAAAGGTAATTGACTGTTTTGATTTAGAGCACATTAACAATAAAGACGCTATTGATTTTGAAAAAGACATGTATGGTATTGGTGTGGAAGAATCGGAAATAGTCAGTCTTTCTGATAACGAGCTTCCTGATCTTTACCGATATGTTTATTTATTCTTCCAAAATGATGATCAGACGTTAGCGGTAAGAGTAGAAGACCTTGACTCCGGATGGAAATGGATTTGTCAAGACGAAGATCTTAAAGGTAAAATTCCAGTTTTTTGGAAGTATCCAAACAAAAAAATAAATAGCTTTATAATGGAAACTGAAAAAAATGGGAAAATGGATATAGAAGAAATAAAAAGAAAACATACTGTGCACGATGATTACTATTGGCACACAGAAAGATGGAGTGATGGAGATTTAGAGGCAGCATTGGAAAATGCAGAATTTCCAGTTACAGATGAAAATATATGTAAATTGCGAGATTCATGTCATGATATCTTTAAAGATAAATCTGAACGAAATGAAGCTATTGCGATGATCGTATCTGAGGTTTTTGGCGAGAATGAAAATGTGTGATGAAACAACTTGGACTGCTTAAGTTATGACATGTTTTTGGTGTAGGAAGATAATGAATCAAATGTTATTTTAATTTAAAAGGCTGAATAGCCTTTTTTGTTTTTGTAAAAACAATCATAATATACATGACAATAAAGAAAGGTAATATTAAATGTCAATAACTCACTGCCTCTAGAGGCGAGAGCTTGTAAAAGCTTGATTGACTAGTCTAAGCCTGAGGAAACTCTTTGGATTTTCTTCGGACTCCGTTATTTAAATCATGACACTCGTGGATGTCGTCCTAATCCACGACCCTGTCATCTGTGATTAAACAGTCTTTAGAGTAGGGACAGTGTTGCAGATGTAAAAAGTTTAAATAACATTGACGAAGGACACCTAACCGGAGGAACATTCTGTTTCTTTGGCATTATTTATTCAGTTAAATCAGAAAGGAGTACCTATGGTATATGTCATAAATATGACCGGACAGCCACTTATGCCTACCTCAAGGTACGGCAAAGTAAAGCACCTTCTTAAGGAAGGCAAAGCTGTTGTAGTAAACCGCTGTCCATTCACGATTAAGTTAACGTATGAGAGCACAACTCATACTCAGGAGGTAACCCTGGGAGTTGATGCCGGCTCCAAAACAATCGGGCTGTCGGCAACGACTCGGAACAAGGAATTGTATTCCTCTGAAGTAGAACTCCGTACCGATATAGTGGATTTGTTATCCACCAGAAGAACACTTAGACGGAGTCGAAGAAACCGTAAAACCAGATATCGCAAGCCCAGGTTTCTAAACAGAGTCAGGAGCAAGAACAAGGGCTGGCTGGCACCATCTTTAGAGAACAAAATCAACAGTCACTTAAAGGTAATAGAGGGAGTACACAAACTGCTTCCGATTACAAAGATAATTGTTGAAGTGGCCTCTTTTGATATTCAAAAGATTAAGAATCCCGAAGCGTCAGGAACTGATTACCAGCAGGGTGATATGCTTGGTTTCTGGAACGTAAGGGAGTATGTATTACACAGGGACGGACATGTCTGCCAGCACTGTAAGGGCAAGTCAAAAGATAAGATACTGAATGTGCATCATATAGAGTCAAGGAAGAACGGCGGAAATGCACCAAACAATCTGATCACGCTTTGTGAAACCTGCCATAACGACTATCATAAGGGCAGGATTGAACTCAAAATGAAGCGAGGAGTTTCCTTTCGGGATGCAGCGTTTATGGGAATCATGAGATGGGCTTTTTATGAGCGGATTAAGCTCTTGTATCCAGACGTTTCCCTAACCTATAGATATATCACAAAGCACACCCGTATTAAGAATAACATCCCAAAGACCCATTGTGCAGATGCATACTGCATAACGAGTAATGTTGAAGCAAACTCAACTTGTCGAGGTTCGAACCACATCGCAGATGTGGTAACAAAGAGACTTGGATTTTACTACTACCAGAAAAAGGTACGCTGCCATAACCGTCAGCTGCATAAGATGAATCCGAAGAAGGATATCCGCAAGTTAAATCAAGCACCTAAGTACGTATTTGGGTATCAATTGTTTGATAAGGTGAAATACAAGAACCAAGAGGCATTTATATTTGGACGCAGAAGTACGGGATATTTCGACATCCGTAAACGGGATGGAACAAAGGTTCATGCGGGTATCAATCAAAAAGAATTAAAGTTATTAGAAACCAGGAAATCTTACTTAATAGAAAGGAGGCCGGCGATTTCTCTCACTACCTAAGAGGTGGGAGTATCTTCGCCTAATTTTTGATGATAACATTATTGAATAACAAAAGAACTAGAAAAAAAATACTAGTAATAATAACTTTTTTGGTTTTTGTTAGAATTGGAAGTCTTATACCAGTACCAGGAGTTAATACAGATTTTATGAAAAATCTTGTTTCCGGATCTGAATTTCAATTCATAAACACCATTATGGGTAATTCCTTGTCTCACATGTCACTGTTTGCACTAAGTATAAGCCCATATATTACAGCATCAATTATTATTCAACTTATGACTTTAGTTTTGCCTAGGATAGAAGATCTTAGCAGAGAAGGAAAGTCAGGCCAAGAAAAATTACAAAAGATAATTAACTATACTGGAATAACAATAGGTTTCATTCAATCCTTGTGCATGGCTGTTGGATTTGGAATGAAGGGTTTGTTTATTACATATTCCCTACAATCAGTGTTATTAGCAACGTGTGTGTGGACAATGGGATCTGCCATACTCATTATACTAAGTGAAAAAATAACTAAGCTTGACATGGGTAATGGAGTTTCCTATGTGTTAATGCTTAATATATTATCGGCCCTGTCTACCGATGTGATTGTTGTATTTGAAAGATTATGTATAAATAACACAATGTTCCAAATTGTAGTATGTATATCAATTGTTGTTTTTGCATTTGCTCTATTAGTAGCAGTTAGTGTATTCTTGAATGTATCTGAAAAACGAATAGCCATTAAATTCTCAAGAAAACGTGCCAATGAAGAAATTGTTGATTATCTACCCATCCCAATGAATATTTGTAATGTTATGCCAGTTATATTCACTGGAAGTATTTTGGGATTACTATCACTATTATCAGTATTAACGAATAATAATATTTTGAGAACTATATCAACCTATTTAACTCAAACAAATTGGTTTCAACTACATAACTTACAATATACAATAGGTGTATTTGTGTATATCGCTTTAGTATTTTACTTTGCTCATTTCTATTTGGATGTAACTTTCAACTCTGATGAAATAGCCTATCGATTAAAACAACAAGGTGCTACAATTCCGGGAATTCGGCCAGGTATTACAACCGCTGAATATCTAAAAGAAAACGCAAATAAAATAATGATTTTTGGTAATATAATTGTATTAGCAATCGTATTAGGAACTGTTTTTGTTTGTAACATATTAAACATTGGAATCCTTAGTGTTGGTGGAACCTCAATGCTAATAGTAACAAATGTTGTTATTGATAATTATAAAAAAATAAAAGTAACTGCTCAAAGTATAAAAAGCAGTAGTTATGTTCGTACTAATAAAAAACAATCATCTTTGTTCAGAGTGAAAGGAGTCAGACATGCTAAATAACTATTATATTCCGGATAAGAAAAAAATGATAAAAACGACATTATTAGTCTGCTTAGTTATAATAGGAGTCTCTGTCTTTGTCTTAGGCGTTGATTCAATCATTCTTAACGGATTGAGTTATATCTTAACAGTTGCTAAATAAAAAAGAAGGCTTAGCCTTCTTTATTTTTTGGTAATAATAGTATCAATAAGCCCATACTCTTTGGCTTCTTCTGCTGTCATGTAGTAATCTCTTTCAGTATCATGACAAACTTTATCATAAGGTTTGCCTGTATTAGCTGCTAAAATCTCATTCAACTTTTTCTTTGTCCGTAAGATCTTTTCGGCAACAATCTGAATTTCAGTCGCTTGTCCTCTGGCTCCACCAGAGGGCTGATGAATCATGACTTCAGCATTAGGAAGAGCAAATCGCTTACTTTTGGCTCCACCGGATAATAAAAATGCTCCCATGCTTGCTGCCATTCCCATGCAAATTGTTGAAACATCACATTTAATATAATTCATTGTATCATAAATTGCCATACCAGCCGTTACTGAGCCTCCAGGACTATTAATATATAGATAAATATCCTTGGAAGGATCAACTGACTCAAGGTAAAGTAACTGTGAGGTAATTACAGTAGCCATATCGTCGTTGACTTCTCCTGTTAGCATAATGATTCGGTCATTTAAAAGTCTTGAAAAGATATCATATGACCGTTCTCCCTGGGCTGTTCTTTCTACAACATAAGGTACCAAATTCATTTTTTATTCTCCTTTTATTCTTTTTTGCATATTTATAATGGTAGAAAAGTAATTGTAATAATATTTAATAAAAATAAATATTTTTTCGATTATTACCATACAAAAAAAGTCATTATTACATTGAATGCAAAGATAAAAAGAGTTTTGTTTATCTTTAGCAAATAACTAAAGGAGAATTTCACTATGAAGGTTGCAATTACAGGAAAAAACATCACGGTCACAGATGGCATGGAAGAGAGCATCATTAAACAGCTTGGGAAGTGTGAAAAATATCTGGGTCCAGATTCTAAAGTGAAAGTTCTAATACGAACTGTAAAAACTGATAAGATTATTGAGGTCACAGTTCCGGTATCAAAAGGAAAAGTAATTCGTGTAGAAAAACGGAGTGACGACTTCTATGAGGCAGTTAATTTAGTCGAAGAAGTTCTTACCAGAAAGCTACGAAAAGAAAAAGAAAAGAAACTGGATAAAAAGAGAATGGCTTTAAAAGAAACGTTAGAGGCAGTGTTAGAGCCGGCAATTAAGAGGAATAAAAGATTTAACATTGAAATGATGACACCAGATGAGGCTATTAGCGAAATGGAATCTCTAGACCATGATTTTCATCTATTTATGAATATAGAAGATGGTACAGTTGGCGTGGTATACCGTAGAAAAGATGAAGGGTATGGTTTGTTATCGGCAAATTTGTAAGAGAGGTTTAACCTCTCTTTTTTATTATAAACTATTTCTTACATTATATTTTAAAAGATAAAGATGGAGAAAAATAATGACAATTGAAAAATATTTTAATGAGACTCGTCAGGTCGCTATCCATTCGGATTTTAATAACATACATATGGGTTGCATAGCTGTATATAAAGGAAGGATTATTGGAAGAGGATATAATTCACACAAAACACATCCCATGCAGATGCATTACAACAAATACAGAATTAAAAACAATGATAATGAAGAGATAATGCTTCCCAAGGTTCATGCGGAAATTATGTGTTTAAATAGCATAAAAAATTTAGATATTGATTTCAAAAAAGTGAAAATATTTGTTTATAGAATCAGAAAAAGTCAGCCTTTTGGGATGGCCAGGCCTTGCCAAGCATGTATGCAGGCAATTATTGAGTTGGGTATAAAGCAAATATATTACACTACGGATCACGGATATGCACAGGAAATAATTAATAGGTAAGCAAGTTGATCAGTGCTAATATCAATCAAATCCTGTGTTTTAAAAAAAGTAAATAATAATGGAGGTTAATATGTATCCAGTTGACAACAAATCAAATGTGTTCTGGAAATGGAATGGACAGAAATTTACATGTATGACAAAACAGGAATTTTTAAATAGCATTTATAACGAGTTTAAAAAAACTAGAGTTACTGTGTATTATAATGATCTAAAAGATTTTTTGGAGAAGAGTGACTTACAAACGAAAAACTACGATTGGAATATTTCTGGTAACGATAAGCTAATGCCAGAATATCTAAAAAAAATATCATATTATGATGGGTTTTTAAGAAGGATAAATCCAAGCGATTACATTTTTGAAGCGGCTAAAATGCATTTTTCAGATAAAACCGGTCAGTTCAAATATGTGAAAAGAGATTATAACGCATACAGATATCGCTATGATCCAGTTCCACATACAAGGAAAATTAAAGGTGGACCATCAGGATCAAGACGATGCAGAGGGATTAAACGAATATTCCAAGCAGCAACAGATACTGAATATGGAAAATATGTTAGAAAGAAAGCAATTCCTTTTAATCTGGCACCATGGTATGACTGTGATGAAAAATCACATGATTATAAATCATGGAAAAGTCAAAAAAAGGAAAAGCAATGGATGTAAGGAGAGAACTATGAAGAAAAAAATATTAAGAAAAAAATTCAGTTATTATATTAATGAAATTAAAAAGTATCACGAAAAAATAGATAATTTGAACGAAGCAATTCGTTTGAATTGTGAGGATGGAATCTACGCACCACCTTCACTGGAAGCGGCGCTAATTGATTTACTTGTTACGGCGATGGATGATGAATATGAAGTCATTGATTATTTTATCTATCAATTGAATTTTGGAGAAAAATGGGAGAGCGGAGATTTATTAATTAATGATAAAGATATTAAGTTGAAGACAATTGATGATTTATATGATTTTTTAACAGAAGAATAAGAGAAAAATCATCTCTTTAAAATTTTTTCAAAAAATGGGTTACATTTCTATTTGAATCAATCATAATATATTTAGAACACAAATAAGTGTTATAAGCTGTCCATACATAAATTTGTCTATTTGAGCAAACAAGCTCATGGCAGTGCCCTGACAGCCACAAAACAATAGATGAAAGCTTCCTTCTCATAAGAATGCTTACAAGATAAAGTTTCAGGGAATTATTAGCTTATGTGCTTACAGCAAAAAATAAAAGGAGATTATAGTCATGAGATATTTTATTACTTTATTGCAGGAATATTTAAAACAAGAAACTACTCTCAAAACACAAGAGTGGTTAGTTTGTTGTGCGATAATTGAATAAAATATCAAAGTATATACCCGTATTATATAGTAAAGTGACACTAAATGGGATTACTTTGGTAGTTCCATTTTTTATTGTAAATTTATATTATGCCCATATGGCGGAATGGCAGACGCAAGGGACTTAAAATCCCTGGAAGAGATTCGTGAGGGTTCAAGTCCCTTTGTGGGTATTTGGTTTTATATATTTTACGGCTATTGCCAAGTGGTAAGGCGGGAGGTTTTGACCCTCTTAAATTTAGACTTCGCTGGTTCGAATCCAGCTAGCCGTGTTTGAAGACAGTTCATCAAGATAAAGAAGCTCGTATGGTTAAAGACAGACTCAAGAGATTTAAACTCTTCCGATAGCGATTTCGCCAGTTCAAGTCTAATTACGAGTATGATTAATAATATGAGGAGGAGATAAATAAATGAAATGAAAACAGAAAATTATAATAACTAAATTAATATGCGTCTGTAGCAAAATGGCTTTGCAATCGGCTTTTAACCGATAAGATGTGGGTTCGAATCCCATCAGGCGCACTAAGCACGTGTGTCGCCTAGTGGTTAATCGCAATAGACTTTTAATCTATCAGGGTTATCCTTTCGAGGGTTCGAATCCCTCTACGTGCATTTAAACATATAGTCGCTGTGGCAAAAGAAGGACGAGAGATATCGGAAACAGCATAAAACGACTCTCTGGTATTTAGCACAGACACCAAGAAACGGTGGAGCAGACAGGATAAGAAAATCAACATGCTGGGTGAGAAGTATTACTGTAAATCAACATAGACCTTTACTCTATATCTGCGTAAAGTGGTGAGGTTTAGCGGCCAACTCCACGCTATATGTTTAAGATATAACTCAACTAGAAGTATTTAATAGCCCAATAGTTCAATTGGAAGAATAACAGATTCTGATTCTGGATGTTGCAGGTTCGAGCCCTGCTTGGGTTGTATTCATTTTATAACGGAGTTTGACATCTTCGACAAGCGGTTTAAGTCATTGCATTCTCAGTGCAAAGTCATCGGTTCAAATCCGATAGATGTCATATGCTTGTATGGTGGAATTGAAGCACATAGATGTATCTACAAGTATTTACTTGAAAAATAATAAGTTTCTGTAGGCTAAAGGATAAACTACTTGGCTACGAACCAAGCATTGAGAGTTCAAATCTCTCCAGAAACATTAACCACATAATAATTAATTATGTAGTTAATTAAAAAATGCCGGCATGGTGGAATGGAATACACTCTGGTCTTAGAAATCAGTGCATTTGCGTGAGGGTTCAAGTCCCTCTGCCGGTACTAATGTTGATAAAAAATCAAATTAAGATTCCCTGATTTGGAATCATTTAGGCGGTTAATGTAATGGTAACATAATGGTCTCCAAAACCATTCATTAGGGTTCGAATCCCTAGCTGCCTGTTGAATTGCATGTATAGCCAAGTGGTATGGCAGCAGGTTCTTAACCTGCACATCACAGGTTCGAGTCCTGTTACATGCATTCTGGCCCTGTAGTCAAGTGGCAACGACGTTAGCCTTTCAAGCTGGAGGTGTTGGGTTCAATTCCCACCAGGGTCATTAAGCTCTTATAGTTCAATGATAGAATGAGTGATTTGTAATCATTAGATATCAGTTCAAATCTGTTTAGGAGCTATCTTACATAGTCGCTGTGGTATGCACACAGACGCCATCGCAGGTCATAGTGGCGGAGCAAGGACGAGTTGAAACGATGACGGTTAAACAGTCTAAATATAGCAAAAGGCAGATTGCTTGCGCAAAGTGGTGAGGCTTAGCGGCCAATTCCACGCTATATAAGAATATATATTTGCCAGCTAATTGGAGAATACGCCTACTTAAGAAGTTGGTGATGACTTCAAAAAATAAGAACCTAAGTCAACAATTCACCACTTAACATTTAAAAATGTTTGAAGTGGGAGCTTACAAATCCAGTTTCACTGGAGTTTGAAAAGCTCTTGTCGTCTAGTCTAAGTTCTTAGCGAACTACGTTATTTACGTTATCACACCCTGGAATGATTCCCTAGTTCCATGCCCTGTGTAGGCTCTGTAAACAGTTCTGATGAGTAGGAGCAGTCAACCTAATGTGTAAGTCTCACTTACAAGCGTTCATAACATTGACGAAGGGAAATAAACTCCAATGGAGGAAATACTTGATGATAGTATTCGTAATAAACAAACATGGCGAAGCACTGATGCCATGTAGTACAAGAAAAGCAAGATTATTGCTAAAAGATAAGAAAGCAAAAATAATAAGTTATGAGCCATTTACCATTCAATTATTGTATGGTAGTTCCGGCTATAAACAAAATATAACGATTGGTGTTGATTTAGGCTCCAAGCATATTGGCATCGCAGTTGAAAGTCAAGATAGGGTCTTAGTAAAAGGAGAAATCACTTTACGTGATGATATTAAGGGCAGTTTAGAGACAAGAAAAATCTATCGGCGAAGTAGACGTGCCCGGAAGACACGGTACCGTAAAGCCAGATTTCTGAACCGTACTTCCTCTAAAAAGGAAGGCTGGTTACCACCAAGTATCCAAAGTCGAATAGATAATACTTTTCGGTGGATAGATAAATTTATATCTTTTTTACCTGATCCAAAACTTGTCATAGAAGTAGGCAAGTTTGATGTACAAAAGATGAGGAATATTAGCAAGGCAGTTCCTACGGTTATTACAATACTCGCTACTATGTATTGGCAAGGGATAATTATACCTGTCAGGTGTGTAAAAAGAAAAACAAGATATTGCACACACACCATATTGTATATAAATCCCGCAGTGGAACGGATAATGCAGGTAATCTCATAACTGTCTGTACAGACTGCCACACCCATGATAATCATCAAAAAGGACAAATCTTACATAAGTGGATGGTGGACAAGAAGAAAACTCCATCATATAAAGAGACGCCATTTATGAATAACGTCCGTAAAAGAGTATTCACCTATTATCCGGATGCAGATATCACTTATGGAAACATTACTACTCCTAACCGAAAGAATTTAGGTTTAGAGAATACTCATTATAATGATGTTATTGCTATTACAGGTATCAATAATATAAAAGATAATTCTGACGGTGTTTTTAGAATTGTACAGTTTCGTAAAAAGAAACGTAGTTTACATGAGGCGACTGCGAGAGAAGGTAGAGCTACAAAGAATACTACTTCTAATAGGAATAGTAAAAATACTAAACAAGTAGGCAATTGGTGTCTGAATGATAAAGTTCGCTTCGATGACCATATTGGTTGGATAAGCGGTTTTACAGGAAAGAATTGTTATATCAAAGACGTAGATGTAGATGGTAATTATATCACCATGTCTGGTAAAAAGTACAAGCAGGTGAATCTGAGTGGTTTGGAGTTGCTGTGCAGAAATAATAATTGGCAATATAAAGTAGTGTGAAACCCGGAAATTCATCTCACCACTTAAAGAGGATGGGAGGCTTCTTTCCAAAAGGATGTTAAACACTTTAGAAGCGGGTGATTATTCAAAAACAATCATTTAATTAGGTTACTATTTTAACTGGCAAGGCATGAAGCTAAATTACATCAAACATACTTTAGAGTAAGAATAATGCAAATTATATTATTAAATA
>Ga0153920_1000016_pt1 | contig 96820 bp, 111 predicted proteins | sample TSNJ004MetaG_FD_104713 | JGI IMG/M metagenome (GOLD analysis project Ga0153920, IMG submission 104713) | Attine ant fungus gardens microbial communities from New Jersey, USA - TSNJ004 MetaG | ecosystem: Host-associated > Fungi > Mycelium > Unclassified | place: USA: New Jersey, Brendon T. Byrne...
GCCCGGCATAGACGTACATCAGGCATTGGGCGCTGAAAACAAAGACGCCGGTGATGAAGAGGACCACCGTGAGCAATGCCTGGCTTCCGAAGGGCAGGGCCAGAAGAACCAGGAAGACAGCCGAGGCGGCGAACCAGAGCAGGGAAACCAGTTTGATTCCCTTCGCATCGGCGGCATAGGCGCTGACGATGAGCCCGGCGATCGCACCTAGGTTCAGGACAAAGAGCATCGTCAGGGAGTCGGCCACCGGGTAGCCGGCGGCGCCCATGATCTTGGGCAACCAGGCGTTCAATCCATAGACCAGGACCAGACCCATAAACGCCGCAATCCACAAGCCGATCGAGCTGCGCAAGTACTTGGGCTTGAGCACATCTGCCAGCGAGCTGCGCTCTCCCGCGGGGCGCACTTCGCTTTCGGGGAGCTTGAACCAAAGCAGGCCGAGCAGCACCAGGCCTAGTCCGCCGCCCAGATAGTAAAGCAACGACCAGTGCATGCCCGCGGCCCGGCCAGCCAGGGAGGCCAGCACGGCACCCAGGTGATATCCGACCATGGGCAGGTTGTTGGCCAGGGCCCGGCGTCCAACCGGCGCGTTCTCCTGCATCAACGCCAGGGCCACCGGCATGCATCCACCGAGTCCCAGACCTGCGATAAAACGCACCAACCCCATCAGTGCCGCATTGGGCATCAGCGGAAAGACCAGCGTGAAGGCCGAAAACACCAGAACCGCCAGGAGCAGGGGGCGTCGACGGCCAAAGTGGTCGGCCAAACGCCCCATGAGCGCGGCTCCCACTCCGACGCCGATCAGGGAAAACGTGTTTACCCAGTTCATGGCGGCGACACTGAAGCCTCCGATGTCCGGGTCGGTCAATACGGGAATGGTGGCTCCCAACGCCACGATGTCGTAGCCCTCGAAGACCACGATGAAGAAGCAGAGGGCGGCAATCCAGCCGCCAAGTTTTTGCGGCCTGGTGCCGCTAAGCGACGTAGTCAAGGTGGCTCCCTTCGAGTCCCGCCGACTAAGTGGCGGTGATGTGCGTCATAGCAAAGTGATGTTAGCACTAAATTCACTTCACGCACACTAGTTCGCATAGCGAACTCCTTTGCTAGTATTGAGCGCGAGGGCTGGGGCTGATATTGTTCGTTTTACGAACGAAAGTTCACACTATGAACATCGAACGGTAATGGAGCAGTGACTTAATGCAGCAGGCCTATCTCTATGACGCGATCCGTACGCCTTTTGGCAAGCTGGGCGGGAGCCTGTCAGGGCACCGGCCGGATGATCTTGCCGCCCACGTGATCCGCGAACTGGTGGCCCGCGCGCCGCAGCTGGATGGCTCCGCCATCGATGAGGTTATTTTCGGCAACGCCAACGGGGCCGGCGAGGAGAACCGGAATGTCGCGCGCATGGCCACGCTGCTGGCCGGGCTGCCCACCTCCATCCCCGGCACGACCATGAACCGGTTGTGCGGTTCCTCCCTGGACGCGGCCATCGCCGCCTCCCGCGAGGTCGCCACGGGGGACGCGGACCTGGTGCTTGTTGGGGGAGTGGAGTCCATGAGCCGTGCGCCATGGGTGCTGCCCAAGACCGAGCGCCCCTTCCCCATGAACAACCTGGGACTGGCCAACACCACCCTGGGGTGGCGCCTGGTCAATCCGTCCATGCCTGGGGAATGGACCGTTTCGCTCGGTGAAGCGACCGAGCAGCTGCGTGAAAAGTACCAGATCAGCCGCGAAGACCAGGACCAGTTCGCGGCGACCTCCCACCAGCAGGCCGCCGCCGCCTGGCAGGCCGGCAAGTACGACAACCTTGTCGTGCCGGTGCCCCCGGCGTCCAAGAAGGGCACCGAAGTCACCCGCGACGAGACCGTCCGCCCGGACTCGACGGCAGAAACCCTTTCCGGACTGCGTACCGTGTTCCGCCCGGCCGAAACCGGAACCGTGACCGCAGGGAACGCCTCACCCATGAATGACGGGGCCTCGGCAGCCTTCATTGGCTCGGAAGCCGGAGGTCAGGCGCTCGGGTTGGACCCGCTGGCCCGCATCATCTCCAACGCGGCCCACGCCCTGGACCCGCAGTACTTCGGCTTCGCCCCCGTCGAGGCCGCCAACAAGGCGCTGTCCAAGGCCGGACTGTCGTGGAATGACATCGCCGCGGTGGAACTGAACGAGGCGTTTGCGGCGCAGTCGCTGGCCTGCCTGCGCGCCTGGGACATTGACCCGGGCATCGTCAACGCCTGGGGCGGGGCCATCGCCATCGGCCACCCGTTGGGCGCCTCGGGCCTGCGCATCCTGGGAACCTTGGCCCGCCGGCTGCAGGAGTCGGGGCAGCGCTACGGCCTGGCGGCCATTTGCATTGGCGTTGGCCAGGGCCTGGCCGTGGTCATCGAGAACGTCAACGCCGCCAACTAGCCACACCGGGGGTTCGCCCCTCCCCAAGGATTTTCGCTCAGAGAGGTAGACACTGATGGCACCACGTATCGCCACCTCGCCCGCCGAGGCCGTGGCCCAAGTGAAGGACGGATCCACCGTTCTGATCGGCGGCTTCGGCAACGCCGGGCAACCCATGGAACTGATCGACGCCCTGCTTGATGGCGGGGCCACGAATTTGACCGTGGTGAACAACAACGCCGGACAGGCCGACGCGGGCCTGGCCCTGCTGATCAAGGAACGCCGGGTAAAGAAGATCATCTGCTCCTTCCCCCGCCAATCCGATTCCTGGCACTTCGATGAGGCCTACCGGGCCGGGGACATCGAGCTGGAGCTGGTTCCGCAGGGAAACCTGGCCGAACGGATTCGTGCGGCGGGCGCCGGGATCGGCGGATTCTTCACCCCCACCGGCTACGGCACGCTGCTGGCCGAGGGCAAGGAAACGCGCATGATTGACGGGCGCGGTTATGTACTGGAGACCCCGATCCACGCCGATGTCGCACTGATCAAGGCGCTGCGGGCCGACACCCACGGCAACCTGGTCTACCGCAAGACCGCGCGCAACTTCGGACCAATCATGGCCACCGCCGCCAAGCAGGCCATTGTCCAGGTTGATGAGATCGTGCCGGTGGGCGGCATCGACCCGGAGGTCGTGGTGACCCCGGGCATCTACGTGGACACCATGGTGGCACTGGGAGGGAAGAACTGATGAGTACGCTGCTGCACACCGATGAGAAACTGACCCGCGATGCGATGGCCCAGATGGTGGCCGCGGACATCCCCGCCGGTGCCTTCGTCAACCTTGGCATTGGCCAGCCCACCAACGTTTCCAACTTCCTCACCGCCGAACAGGGCGTCACCCTGCACACCGAGAACGGAATGCTGGGCATGGGACCGGTGGCCACCGGGGAGCAGGTGGACGAGGACCTGATCAACGCCGGCAAGATTCCGGTCACCGAGCTGCCCGGAGCCAGCTTCTTCCACCACGCCGACTCCTTCGCCATGATGCGCGGCGGGCACCTGGATGTCTGTGTGCTCGGGGCCTTCCAGGTCTCGGCCGCCGGGGATCTGGCCAACTGGCACACCGGAGCCGAAGGGGCGATCCCGGCCGTTGGCGGCGCCATGGACCTGGCCATCGGCGCCAAGCAGACCTGGGTCATGATGAGCCTGTTTACGAAGAACGGAGACTCCAAGCTGGTGGACCAGCTCAGCTATCCGGTTACCGGGCTCGGCTGCGTCTCGCGAATCTATACGGAGGTCGCGGTCTTTGAGCTGCGCCAGGGGCAGGTGTTCGTGCGCTCCACCCACGGGATCAGCTTCGAGGAGCTTCAGGCCAAGCTGCCGGTCGAACTCGCCCGCGGCTAAACGCGCCAGGCCGCCGCGGGCATCCGCGGAGGCGGTGCTCGCCAACAACCAGTAAATTAGGAGGGGCACGCGCCATCCCAGGCCGCGTGCCCCTTCACCATCCCCGCAGCACGGCACCCCGTGGGCGGAGCACATCAATCAGGAGAGCCTTGAGCAGCGAGAACAGCGAGAACAGCACGTCGGCGAAGACCTCGGTGCAGTCCCTGGCCCGCGGGCTGCAGGTCATCCGCAGCTTCGACGCCGAACACACGTCCATGACGCTGTCCGAGGTCGCCGCACGCACCGGACTGTCCCGGGCCACCGCGCGCCGATTCCTGCACACCCTGGCCGAGCTGGGCTACGTGCGCACGGACGGGAAGCAGTTCGCGCTCACCGCGCTGGTGCTGCAGCTGGGGTATGCCTACCTGTCCAGCGCCACCCTGCCGCAACTCATTGAACCGGTGCTGGAGGAGCTCTCCGCAAGTGTCGGGGAATCGGCCTCCGCCTCCGTGCTGCAGGGCAGTGAAATCATGTACGTCGCCCGCGTGCACACCCGCTCCATCATGCAGGTGGGGATCTCTGTGGGGACCCGCTTCCCGGCGCTGAGCACCTCCATGGGCCGGGTGCTGCTGGCCCATCAGCCGGCGCAAACCGTGCAGCAGGTCCTCCAGGACACTCCTGCTGCACTGACCCCGCGCACCATCACCGACGCCAAGGCCCTGGAAGCGGAACTGGAGAAGGTCCGGGAACGGGGGTATGCCCTGGTGGACCAGGAGCTGTCCGTCGGACTGCGCTCGGTGGCTGTTCCGGTGTTCAGCAAGGACGGCAGCATCGTGGCGGCCATGAACGTATCCATGAGCGTGGGACCCGACAGCCCGGCCGATGCGCAGGAAGCGGCCCAGCGGGTGCTCCCGCAGCTGCTGCGGGCGGCCGGCCAGGTCGAGGAGGCGCTCGCCGCGCGGCGCTAGGGAACCAAAGCCGGTCAGCGGCGGGCTCTTTCGCGGCATTGGCTCACCAGGCGCACCATTTGATCCAGGGTGGTCTCGTCAATGAATCCGTCACCGCCTTGGCGCCCAATGTCCAGGTGGTAGCTCAAACCGTCTCCGGCAAGCAGTGCGAGTTTGGCCAGTGCCGGATCACCCAACGAGTCGAGCAGTACGGAAAACCACTCGTCGCGCCCAAAGCGCAGCACCTGGCCAGCTTCCTCATGGCCGCGCTGAGCCAGCCGGGTCGCGGCCACCACCATTCTTTCCAGCTGTGAGTTCTCCTCCAGGGAGGACGCCAGGTAATACCGAACTGCCTGATCGGGGTCGCTTGCCATGGCTGCGACATCGGTTTCGATCAGCACGCGAAGTCGCTGCACCAGTTCCGTATCCAGCGCCTGGCGGGAGGGGAAGTAATGCAGCAAGCCAGCCTTGGATAGACCGCTGCGCCGTGCCGTGGCATCGATGGTTGCCTCCCGCGCGCCATGTTCTGCCAACAGCGCCACGTAGGCGTCGATGATTGCGTCCTGCTTAGTGCCTGCGGTCATTGACTGTGACTCTTTCAAAAATGTGACGGCGGTGCCAGCGACCTTCTAGCGCTGGCACCGCCGTAGCTCAGGGTCTACTTCTCGACGATACCCCACGGTGAACCGTAACCCTCGGGTTCAGCGGCCTCCATCAGATCCAGGAACGGCTTGGCGGTGAAGGCCTCCGGGCCCAGTACACCGGCACCGGACCAGGTGCCGTTGGCGAGCAGTTCCAGTGCAATCACCGGGTTGATCGCTGTCTGCCAGACTACGGCCTGCGACTGATCACGTTGCATGGTTTCCTCATTGTCGACCACGTGATACAGGTAGCGTGACCCGGTCGAACCATCCTTTAGGGTGCCGGTGACCAGCACCCCAGCGCAGGTCTTTCCCTTCATCAATGGTCCCAGGGTGGCCGGATCGGGCAGGCAAGCCGCCACCACGTCCCGGGGGGAAACCTGCTGACCGCGTACCGTTACCGGTTCCGTTGAGTCCAGGCCCAGCTTGTTCAGGGTTTTGAGCACCTCAATGAACTCATTGCCCAAGCCGTACTTGAATTCCACGCGCTTGGCGTCCAGCCAGCGCGGCATGAGGGAAACTTCCTCGTGTTCGACGTTGACGCATTCCACCTCGCCGATGCCCTCGGGGAATTCGAAGGTGATCGGATCGGAGAACGGCTCGGCAGCGTACCAGCCACCCTTGTCCTTGTCGAAGAGGACCGGCGGGTTCAGGCATTCCTCGATCGTGGTCCAAATGGAGAACGAGGGAGCAAACTCGTAGCCTTCCACCGTGAGGTTCGCGCCGTCGCGCACGCTCAGCTCTTCGATGGAGTCAAACAGCTCATCGGCAGCGTACCGAGCCAGCACGTCGGAAAGCCCTGGTTCCACGCCAATGCCGACCAGTGCCAGCTGGTTGTCCTTCTCCCACTGATCGGCCACCGCAAACTGGTCATCGCCCAACTTGATGTTTGTCTTCGAGTAGGGCTCCTCGGGGTGGCGGATCGACAGACTCATGGCCATGTCCAGGTAGGTCACCCCGGCGGCCTTGCAGGCGTTGAAGATCGGCATCACAAAGCGCGGGTCGACGGCGTTGAGCACATGAGTCGCTCCGGTGGATCGAATCAGCTCCTGCACGCTGTCTTCACTCGACGCGTCAACTTGAGCGACCGCATAGCGTGCGTCGGAGATATCCCGTACCAACTGCTCGGGGCGGGCCGGATCGTAGTCCGCGACCGTCAGCTTGTCGAAGAATTGACGGCGGGAGGCAATGCGGGCAGCAGCCGAACCGACACCGCCGGCACCAATGATGAGAATATGCATGATCTATCTTCTTTCTGTTGATAAACGAGATGGAAAGTCAGTGAAGGCGAGGGAGAACCTCAGCTGGCGAGTGTTAGTGCTCGGGTACCAGGACCGGAGTTGAGGCATTGAGGGAGCGCCCCTCGAAATAATCGCGTGCGGCCGGACGCCGGGCCCAGAGCACCATCACCAGCAGCCCAACCGCCAGTGAACCCACGCCCATGACAAAGGTGCCGCTGGTTCCCAGCACCGTGGTGGTTCCGTATTCGGGATCCAGCATGCTCACTGCCGAGAAGACGAAAACGCCCGTCATCATCAGACCTCCCAGCAGCGGCAGGACGAAACGCAGCAGGACATTGCGTGCCGAAGCGAACAGCGAGGAACGGAAATACCAGATACAGGCGAAGGAGGTGATGGAGTAGTACATCGCTACCGCCAGGGAAGTGCTCTCAATGGTGTCGGCCAGAATGTCGCCAGAGATGACCGTCATTCCCACATAGAAAACCAGTGAAGCCACACCCGTGAAGAGGGTGGAGAAGCTGGGGGTCTGGTAGATGCGGTTGATCATGGCGAAGGGCTTTGGCAGTGCGCCGTACACTCCCATGGACAGCGTTCCACGGGCCGTGGGCAGGATCGTGGTCTGGCAGGTGGCCAGCGCCGAGACTGCTACGGCGAAAACCAGTAGCCAGCCCCAAGAACCCAGGGCGTCCACCCGCAGGGCAAAGAACACGTCCTCAGCTCCTTCTGGGTTGGCAAGTCCCTTGCCCTCGGTGCCCACTCCGGCGAACATCATCGCCAATACGGTGATGCCGATGTAAGTCACCAGCAGCATCGCAGTCGACAGCAGTGCCGCAAAGCCAGGGGTAGTGCGCGGATTCTTGGTTTCCTCCGCCAGGGCGAGGCAGGTATCCCAACCCCAGTAGATGAAGATCGCTATTAGCACGCCCTGCATGAAACCGGCCGGGTTATCGGAGGCCAAGGGGTTGAACCAGTCCCAGGAGAACTCCATTCCCAATGCTGGGGCGGACTGGATAGCGAAGTACAGGCCAATGCAGAAGGCAATGATGGCCGCGTACTGCAGAGCCATGAGCAGGTACTGCGTCCATGCCCCAGTTTCAACATTGCGGTACGAAACCCATGTCATGGCGATAATGATCAGCGCGCCGAACCCTGTGACCAGAACCTTGTTCTGGGCGATGGGGCCATCGCCAATGAGCAGAAGCAAATATTTGGAAGCCACCTCCGTCTGGCTGGACATCACGATCACGCCAGCGACCATGACGCCCCAGCCCGCCATCCAGCCGGTGCGAGGGCCGAACGCCTTGGCTGCCCAGGTAAAGGCAGTACCGCTGTCCGGAATGGCGGTATTCAGTTCCCGATAGGCGAAGGCCGTCAAGCACATGGGGATGAAGGCCGCGATTAGTGCGGCAGGTGCCTGGGCGCCGGCCGCCATGACGATGAAACCAAGGGTCGCGGCCAGCGAGTACAGCGGCGCGGTTGAGGCAAGGCCGATAACGGTTGAGGGAACCAATCCCAGTTTTCCGGCCGCCAGACCTTTGCCGGAATCCGTGGACGCCCCACGCGTTCGCTGTTCCAATGCTGTTTCCATTCAATCCTCCTATGCCCCGCCTACGCCGCTCAAAGTACCGACCAACTGGTTGGTCGGTATCATCCTGCCAGTGGTTTCAAAGTGAGTCAAGTTACACCTATCAGTGATCGGATGCACATGTGCTTGACCTTGGAACAGGAGACCCGGGGAATACGGTTCCCGTCGTACTGGACGCGGATGCAGGCGGAAAACCTCGGTTCAGATCCAGTTCACGTCCATTTCGCAGAGCTGTTGCCCGCGCGCGAAACAGTAGGCGGTGTTGTATTCGAAACACAGGAGAACCGCTGACGTGAACATTCGATCCCTTTGCCTCGGGGCGCTTTCAGCCCTCGTGCTCGCCGGGCTGGGGCTGCCGGCCGCCGCCGCTCCGGCACCCCACTTACAAGACGAACCCCTACTCATCGGCCACCGGGGAGCTGCCGGAGTGGCTCCGGAAAACACGCTTCCCGCCATCAAAGCCGGCAGCCAGTCCGGTGCCGAATTCATCGAAATCGACGTGCAGCTCAGCCGCGACGGCGTCCCGTTCGTCTTCCATGACGACACCCCGGCACGCACCACGAATGTCGAGCAGGTGTTCCCAGGCCGCGAGCATCAGCCGATCACGTCATTTACCTGGGATGAGCTGCAGCAGCTGGATGCCGGCTCCTATTTCTCCGCGGCCTACGCCGGGGAACGCATCCCGCACTTTGACCAGGTGCCGCAGGCCGTTACCGGCACTACCGGGGTTTTCATTGAGATCAAGTCGCCCAAGAATTCGCCGGGCGTCGAAGAAGTGGTGGCCAAGGCGCTGGAGCAGGAGCGCAGCTGGTCCCGGCTGCTCGATGCCGGGCGCATTGAAGTGCTCGGCTTTGACGCCGAATCCAACCAGCGGTTCGCGCAGCTGGCCCCCGAGGTGCCGCTGCAGCAGCTGGCCGGCACGGTGCCAGATGCCGCCACCTTGGAAGGCTACTCCCGATTCGCAGACGCCTTCGGTACCAGCTATCGGACCCTGGATGCGGCCGGTGCCGAACGGGTCAAGCGGGCCGGGCTCGGCCTGGGCGTCTACACCGTGAACTCCACCGAGTCTGCCGATGCCGCCAGGCAGCTGGGCGTGGAACGCATTACCGGTGATTTCCCGGCCCAGCTGTCCCGGCACTTCTCCGGTCGTGACCCGTTTCCGGGCAAGCCCGGCTTGGTGATCCACTCGTCGGTCAACGACGTGCCGGGCAATGATCTGCAGCCCGAGACCGGTGAACACGTGGTGCTGAGCAACCCCGGGCCCCGTCCGGTCGATGCCTCGGGCTATCTGTTGCGTGATGCCGCCAATAACCTGCTGCAGATTCCTGCTGGCTACACCATCCCCGCCGGAGGCCAGCTGCGCGTCTATCCTGGCCCCGGCACCAGCAGCATGGATGCCTTCTACGCCGATATGGGCAGCGCAATCCTGAACAACGGTGGTGACTCGCTGGGGTTGTGGAACGGGCAGGGCAAACTCGTGGACACCTTCGCCAATTAACCGGCCCGGATCCGCCAGCGTCACAATCCCATCCACCGCTTCTGCCCCTGCCGGCTTGGGGGACCCACAGATTCCCAAGCCAGCAGGGGCAGGGGCTTGCCGGGGGCGAAAAACTGATGATAGCCCCAACCGCGCGACACGCGCGCCCTGCGACACGGTTTGCCCCGCCCCGGGAAAACCGGGTTCACTAAGGGTGGGGAAATTGGGGTCCGAACCTTGTGCCACTGCACTGGAACGGCAAAGTCGCAGGGGGAGTATTGGGTGTAAACGAACTGAAATGCAAGCTTCGAACCGTTACCGGCAACTGGTGGAGCGCCGCGACCGGGCGCGGACCGCGAACGCTGTTGGGACGAAGCTTTCCCTGGCATCTGTGCCTGGTGGCCACCACCTTCTGGGTTGGGGAAATCCATGATCCGAACGCCCACGACGGCTCGCAGATGATCAGTGCCTACGACGGATGGTGGTACGAGCGCTACGGCGGATGTGACGGCGTGGTCGAAGACGGCGTCTGCAACACGGAGGTTCGTGAGGCGGCCAACAACTATTTCCCGAAGCACATGACACCCCAGCAGAACCCCTTCTACCTGGACCTGCCGTTCAATGACGTGACCAACGAGAAGGCGTTCTCGCAGCGCCACCTAATCCCGTGGGCCAACGACTTCGGCTATGCCGGAAATCTGGAGAACAAGAATTTCTCCTACATGAAGAACCGTTGGGTTGAATTGAGCTTTCGGGGCAAGACCTGTTTCGCCCAGATCGCCGATGCGGGCCCTGTCGTCTACGACGACTTTGAGTATGTTTTCGGGGAGAACAACGAACGCCCGAAGAACACCGAGTTCAACGGGGCCGGAATGGATGTTTCCCCGGCAGTCGTTGGATGTCTGGGCTTTGATGCGCTGAACGGAACCCAGGCCGGGGTCTCGTGGCGGTTCGTCGATGAAGTCGATGTCCCCGACGGACCGTGGAAGATTGTGGTGACCGAAAGCGGCTACGACTGGAGCAGCGGCGGTCCGCAGGCCAACCAGTAAGTGCGCCAGCATGGCCAACCTCAGCAGGTAGGGAGCCAGGAGCTGGAATACACGGGAGAAGTCTGTTTGGTCATGGTCCGGTGTGGTGGCGGCAACCGGCCAGCGATAGGTTACTCACAGCAGTTGGGCGCTGCCATGACTTCTCGTGGGTAAAACGGCGGATGCACCAGTCTGTAGTGGGGTTTTAGTTTCTCCGCTTGGCTTTTCCGGTGATCTAATGGGAAATACCTGCCCTTGAAGCAAGGCTCACGCGCTGTAGGCCTACAGCCCGAATAACGGAGTCACCACGTGGAAACAGTAAAGGTCTTACTCGAACTAGCGGTTGTCATCCTGGCGATCCTGATGGGCACCCGCTCCAGCGGCGTCGGCCTGGGGCTGTGGGGAGGAACCGGCGTTGCAGTGCTGGTCTTTGGCTTCGGTCTGCAGCCCGGGGCGATTCCCACCTCGGCCATCATCATTGTGCTGGCCGTGGTGCTCTCTGCGGCGGTGATGCAGCAATCCGGCGGCATTAACTGGATGGTGGCTGTTGCAGCGAAGGCCATCGCCAAGAACCCGAAGATGATTACCTTTGTCGCCCCGCTGATTTCCTTCCTCTTTTCTGTCGGAGCCGGTACTTCGAACATCCTTTATCCGCTGCTGCCGGTCATCAAGGATGTCGCCTACCAAAACGGGATCCGTCCATCCCGGCCGCTATCGCTCTCGGTGGTGGCCACCGGTGTGGCCTTGGCGGCCAGCCCGGTTTCTGCGGCCATGGCAGCAATGATTGGGTTCACCAGCGAACTTGGCTTCGAAATGATCAACATCATCATGATCACCCTGCCCGCAGCCCTGATCGGGATCGTGGTGTCTGCCTTCATCGTGAACAAGCTGGGCAAGGACATTGAGGACGACCCCCAGATCCAGGCGAAAATCGCGGCGGGGGAAATTCCGCCGCCGGCCGGAGCTGCCGCGGTCAAGGCCGCCGCGGATGCACACCGTTCCGGCACAGGCGCGCCAAGGACCCACCTGTCTACCGCTCCGGCGAAGGCCGCAATTCCGGAGCCGACGGCCGCCGGCCGCAACGCTGCTCTGATCTTCTTTACCGGAGTGCTGGCGATCGTGGTGTTCGGACTGTTCCCATCGCTGCGCCCGCCCTTCGGCGCCGAAACGCGCATGGAAATGAGCCAGCTGATCCCGGTGATCATGTTCGTGGCCGGAACAGTGATCATCATGGTGGCCCGCCCGAAGGTGGGGGACATTCCCTCCTCTACGGTGTTCAAAGCAGGCATGGTCTCGGCCATCGCACTGTTCGGTCTGGCCTGGCTGACCAGCACCTTCCTCGAAGCCCACAGCGACCTGGTCAGCAACGGCGTAGGGGCACTGATCGGGCAGGCGCCGTGGATCTTCGCCCTGGGCGTGTTCCTGATCTGCGTGCTGACCACCAGCCAGTCCACGGCGACCAACACCGCGGTGCCGATCGCGCTGAGCGCCGGTATGCCACTGGGACTGCTCTCAGGCATGTGGGCCGGCGCATTTGCCGGAATCTACCTGCTGCCGACCAACGGCTCACAGATCGCTGCCGCGAACTTTGATGACAGCGGCAGCACCAAGCTCGGCACCAAGCTGGTGGATCACTCCTTCTTCCTTCCCAGCATTATTCTGGCCGTTACCACCATCATCGCCGGATCGGTCATTGGCCTGGCCGTGGACGCGTTCTAGCCGCGGTAGCGGTCCCAGGCAGCTTTGCAGGCGCGGGCCAGGAACTCCACTTGCTGCGGGTCTTCCTGTGGCCAAGAGGTTCCCGGCTCGTGCAGTTGCGCAGTGAATGCCTGACCAAGCAGGTATTCGCGACGGAACTCCGCCTGCACCGCGTCGGTGAGCAGGGCCGAGTCCGGGTGCCGGTGGTGGAAGTCTGAGAAGCGTTCGCGTGCGGCAATGATTTCCTGGCTGCCCAGGTAAGGGGTGTTCAGCTGAACCTCATCCGCACTGGCGACCTCGAACGCCGCCCGGTGCGCCTCCGCCAAGCGGCGCAGACGTTGCGGATTCATGCTGGGCGGGTCCTCTTCGGTACGGGCTTCACCGCGCTGATCCCCGCGGTTGGACAGCGCCACCACGTTGGGCAACCGGTCTTCGGGCTTGCGCGGCACATTAACCGCGCCTTGCGCAGTGGTGGTCGTGTTCATGGTGTCGTGGAAGGAAAGGAAGCTCAGCGACGTCTCGGCACCCGGGGTGGCGGCCGCATGCCTGATCTGCAGCAGCCGCTCCAGCAACTCGTCACGGGTCCGCTCGTAGACACCCAATCCCTGCTCGGCGGTGTCGGCGAAGTCCTGGCACAGTTTCTGCAGCGCCTCATGGTCTTCGGGGATTTGCAGGATGGGGAAGAAGGAAAATGTCACCGGGCGGATCGCATCCACTCCGCTAAGGTCTACCGGATTCCATTTCCCGGCTTGTGCCACCCGCTCAATGGCCTGACTCAGGGTCTGCACCACGTCTTGGGGCTTAGCCCGGTTGGGGTCTCGAACCATACGTGGATGCGGGTTGATCACGGCAACGATCCGCGGATCAATGTCTGCCCAGCGACGGACCACGGAGGCGGTGGCCACATCGGAGAAATCGTACTGCAGTCGCTGGGTCAGTTCTGGGGCAAGATAGCCGGCCAGCTCCTCGGGGATCGCGGCACCTGAGTGGGGTGTGCTGACCAGCAGATCGGCTTCGGCCAGGGCCTGCTCCAGGGTGCGGGAGTCCGTAGGCTGGCCGGTGGTGTCCGTGCCGCGCGGATTCTTGCCCTGCCAGTGGGTAATGTCCTCGAAACGGAATCGGGTGCCTGCCGGAATCAAGGTTGGTGCAGTGTCCATGACTTGACTCTACTGCTGCATCACCGGTTGGCACAGACGCGGCACCGGGTCGGGCCGCCCCCTAGGGTCGCGGGCCGTGCCCGCCGCCGGTGATGCGCTGTTCGAGCAGGTGTTCCAGCAGCGGATCCAGAACCGCCAAGCCGTCACGCACCCCTCCGGTGGAGCCAGGCAGGTTCACGATCAGGCAGGAGCCGGCGAAACCGGCGACACCGCGGGTGAGGACGGACAGCGGGGTCACCGCTTCACCGCGACGGCGAATGGCCTCAATGACTCCGGGCAGCTGCACCTGCAGCAGCGGCGCCGTCTGCTCGGGGGTGAGATCGGTGGGGGAGACCCCGGTGCCGCCGGTGGTCAGGAGGAGCCGGGGCTCACCCGCCAGCAGCTGGCGCAGTCCGACACCGACCTCCGGCCCGTCGGCGGTAATACGAAGATCCACGGTGAAGCCGCGCTGTTGCAGCCACTGGCTGATCACCGGCCCGGTGCGGTCCGGGTTCGTCCCGGCGGCTGCGCTGGTGGAGGCGACCAGCACCCCGGCGCGGCGCACGGCGGCGGCTGCATCAGTCACGGGCCCAGTCCCCGGATTTTCCGCCGGATTTGGCCAGTACCCGGATGCCGGTGACCTCGGCGTGCTTGTCCACGGCCTTGACCATGTCATAGAGGGTCAACGCGGCGACGCTGGCGGCGGTCAACGCCTCCATCTCCACCCCGGTGACCCCCTTGGTGGTCACCTGCGCGCTCACCCGCACCGCCGACTCCTCGGCAGTGAAGTCCACCGACACCTTCGAAATCGGCAGCGGGTGGCACAACGGCACCAGCTCCCAGGTGCGTTTAGCCGCCATGATCCCGGCGATGCGGGCCGTGCCCAGCGCCTCACCCTTGGGCAGGTTGCCGCTCATCAGCATCTGCACCACGTCCGGGCGGGTGACGAACACGGCTTCCGCGGTGGCCACCCGCTTGGTGACCTGCTTGTCGCTGACATCAACCATGGCCGCGCTGCCATCGGCGCGCAGGTGGGTCAGCTGCTGCTCGCCGGACGGGTTCGGATCAGCTGAGTGTGGGGCGTTTGAGTCAGTCATGGAATCTCCAAGTGTCTACCTTGGTGCCGGCCGGAAGGTGGGCGACACCGACGGGAAGGTGCACGAGCACATCGGCCCGTGCCAGGTCGTGAATCAGGTGGGAGCCGGGATCCAACACGGTGACCTGCCCGTCGTTGAGCAGTCCGCGGCGGACCTGGTGCTTGTCGCCCGGGGAATGCACCTCGTTGGCCAGGGCGTACTGTTCGGGGACGGGCTCGGCCACTGCGGCCAGGCGGCGCAGGGTGGGGGCCAGGAACAGTTCCAGCGAGAGCAGCGCGCTGACCGGGTTGCCCGGGAAGCAGAGCACCGGGGTGCCCTCCAGCAATGCGAAGCCCTGCGGGCCACCGGGTTGCAGGGCCACATGGTGGAAACTGCCGCCGGAGGGGGCCAGCGCCTCGCGCACCACCTCGTAGGCCCCGGCGCTGATGCCGCCCACCGTGAGGATGAGATCCACCTCCGGCGCCTGCTTGGCCAGTTCGCGGGTCAGCGCCGGCGCGTCATCGGGCAGCCGCAGAACTTCCACCTGGGCGCCGTAGCCGCGCAGCACCGCCGCGAGCATCGGTGAATTTGAATCGGGGATCCGCCCGGACTCGGCGGTCCCGCCCATCAGCTCATTGCCGGTGGTGCACACCAGCACCCGCAGCCGTGTGCGCACCGGAACCCCGCGCACGCCACTGGCCGCCAGCGCGCCGATCAGGGTGGGCGTCAGCCGGGTGCCGGCCTCCGCGACCACGGCACCGGCCTGCAGGTCCTGGCCGAGCGGCCGGATGAAGCGCCCGGGCTCCGCGGGCTGCGTGAAGGTCGCCACCCCGATCGGCTCGCCCTCGCCCCGGCGCACCAGCGGACCGAAAGCGCCCTGCATGGTGGCCTCCACCGGAATGACGGTGTCCGCCCCGGAGGGGATCACGGCCCCGGTCATCACCGGGGACACGGTGCCGGGCAGCAGTTCGATTTGGCGGTCCCCGGCCGCGGCGGTCACCCCCAGCGGCAGCTGCACCGGGTGCTCGGCGCTCGCGCCGGCCAGCTCCGCGCTGCGGGCGGCGAACCCGTCCATCTGCGAATTGGTGAAGGCGGGAATGGGCAGGGGCGCGGTGATGCGGGTCGCGGTGACGCGACCGGGCAGATCGGCGGCGTCGACGCCCAGCGTCTGGGTGCCCAACGCCGCGATCACCGGGTCCAGCAGCGCCGCGATTTCCGCGCGGTGGGTTTCCAGGGTGCAGCTCATGGGCTATCCGCCGGCGAAGGGAGGCAGCACGTCCACGGTCAGGTCGGCGTCATCGCCCAGCTCACCGTCATCGCGCCGGACCACCCCGTTGATCAGGAAGCTGCCCGCCCGCAGGACCTGGGCCATGGCATCGCCATAAGCGCCGGCCAGCTCGGTGCGCAGCTGGGACAGTGAATCGGGGCGCGCCCAGCGCTCCTGCTCGGTGCCCGCCGCGGCCGCCGCCGCGGCGAAGTAGCGTATCGTAATCTGCGACATGACTTCATGCTATCGCCTATCCTCCGGCGCGGCCGGGCGCGTAGGATCCGACTATGAGTGATCGTGCGTTTAAGCCCCTGGTCGACCCGGCCCCTGCGCTGAGCGACGAGCAGCTGGCCCGGGCCCAGCGCCAGCTGTCCCTGCCCGGATTCGGGGAGGCGTCCCAGCGTCGCCTGGCCGCCGCCCGCGTGCTGGTGATCGGGGCCGGGGGACTGGGCAGCGCCTGCATCCCGTACCTGGTCGGTGCCGGGGTGGGCACCGTGGGCATCGTGGATGACGACGTGGTGGAGCTGTCCAACCTGCACCGCCAGATCACCCACACCACCGCCAACATCGGGCTGCCCAAAACCGCCTCGCTGGCCGCCGCCGCGCGCGCCCTGGACCCCGGGGTGCGGATCATCGAACACCACCTGCGGTTGACCTCCGCGAACGCGTTAGAGATCTTCTCCGGCTACGACCTGGTGATCGACGGCAGCGACAACTTCCCAACCCGCTACCTGAGCAACGACGCCGCGCAGCTGACCGGCATCCCGCTGGTTTGGGGCTCGATCCTGCAGCACCACGGTCAGGTGTCCGTGGCCTGGCACGAACACGGGCCGGGCTACCGCGACCTGTTCCCGCTCCCGCCGGCCCCGGGCACCGTGGCCGACTGCGCCACCGGGGGTGTGCTGCCCGGACTGTGCGGAACCATCGGCTCGCTGCTGGCCACCGAGGCGCTGAAGCTGATCACCGGGATCGGCGATCCGCTGGTGGGCCGGGTGCTGATCTACGATGCGTTGGGCGCAAGCACCCGCACCCTGGAGTACGCGCCGGATCCCACCGCGCCACCGGTGACCGAGCTGATCGACTATGAGCTGTTCTGTGCTGGCAACCTGCCGCAGCCCAAGCAGCTGGCCCCTGAGGCGCTGGTGGCTGCGCTGGCTTCGCAAGAACCCCCGTTCCTGCTGGATGTGCGCAACCCGCAGGAACGCGCCGCGCTGAACCTGCGCGGCTCCCACCACCTGCCGCTGCCGCAGCTGGAGGCGGCCATCGACGCGGGCTCGCAGCTGCCGACGCTGCCCGAAACCCTGGTGGTCTACTGCGCCAGGGGCCCGCGGGCCCTGCGCGCCGCGCAGCTGCTGGCCGGGCGCGGCATCACCGCCTCCTATGTGCCCGGCGGCGCCCCAGCGGTCGCGCAGCTGGCCCCCGACCTGACCGAATCCGCGCTGCACCAGCAGTCATAAGAGTCCTAAGCAGAGGAGCTACGTGAGCTACGCACTGATCACCGACCAGCCCATCGATGAGGACGCCGTCAGGCAGGGCGTGCAATCGGACACCGCCGGAGCCGTGGTGCTGTTCCACGGGATCATCCGCAACCACGACGGCGGCCAGGCGGTGAACTCGTTGGACTACTCGCATCACCCGCAGGCGCAGGAATTCCTGGAGAAGATCCTGGCCGAGGAGGAGGCCCGCACCGGGCTGCGGCTGGCAGCCGTGCACCGGGTCGGGGCCCTGACCATCGGAGATGCCGCACTGGTCGCGGCATCCGCGGCCGCGCACCGGCGCGAGGCCTTCGAAGCCATCGAGAATCTGGTGGAGCGCATCAAGGCGGAGGTGCCCATCTGGAAGCGCCAGCACTTCACTTCGGGATCCTCCGAATGGGTGGGGCTCTAGCCTCAATGCTCGGCTCTGGCAGGGCTTGCTGATGGGCGATGCCCGGACCCTGAAACACCGGGACGTGCAAGAGTTGGGATGAATCCCTCGATCACGCGGGCGGTAATTTTGTTGTCCGTGATCGCTGGCTGCGCGGCATGGCAAGCATCCCCAGCTGGTGCGTCAGGGCGTGGCTCCAGCGGGAAGCACCACCGGGCAAGACAAGCGCGGGCTCGGTTGCCGCGGTTGATCTTTTGATCTGGGGGTCGTTGGCCGCAGCCCCGTGCCTCCACGACGCCGCGTTCACCCCAGCCATCGTCATCTTCGGTTCACTGCCGGTAGATCGGGTTCCCGAGGCTGCTCAGATCGGCCGGCCTCGCTCTACGAGTCGGGCCGCGACGTCAGGTTGGCGGACCACGTCGCGAGCAGCTCACGCAGCTTCGGCGGCTGCACCTCGCTGAGCGGGGCCTCGCACAACGCCAGTCCAAAGGCGGCCCAGCGCAGGTCTGCGTTCTGGGTGCGCAACATGCTGCTGTGCTCATCCAACGGCTCAATCTCAAACCAGCGCCCCACACGCGGGGCCAGCTGCCCGGCGCTTGCCTGCACCCGTGCGCTGACCTGTGGGTGCCCGGACCCGCTTAGCCCGGCCCGCACGAACTGCGCCGCGTCGCCACCTGGAATCCGCCGCGGCGCGAAGCGCAGCGCCCGGGGCTGGGCGTTTTCGGCCCGGTCCACCCGGAAACTGCGCCAATCCGCACGGTCCACATCGTAGGCCACCAGATAGTAGCGGTTTCCCACATTGACCAGATTGACCGGCTCCACCCGGCGCGAAGTGGCGGTGCCCTGGGCATCGCGGTAGTCGAAAGCCACCCGTTCACGGTCGCGGCATCCCTGGGCGAAGACCACCAGCACCTGCGGGTCTACCGGCTCCGGCGCGGAATACTGGGTAGTTAGCGCAACGGTGCTCGAAGTCAGGGCCTGGGCCCGCTGCCGCAGCCGCGTCGGAAGCACCGGAACCACCTTGGACAGGGCACGCAGTCCCGCCTCAGCCAGCGTGTTCTCCCCGCCGTGGATGGTGGACTGCAGGCCGATGACCAGCGCTATGGCTTCCTCGTCGTCGAGCACCAGCGGCGGCAGCGCGGCTCCGGCGGCGAGCTGGTAGCCCCCGCCCACACCGCGTTCGGCCTGTACCGGGTAGCCCAGTTCACGCAGCTGATCCACGTCGCGGCGCAGGGTGCGCAACGAGACCTGCAGACGCTGTGCCAGTTCCTGTCCAGACCAGTAGCGCCGACTCTGCAGCAGCGAGAGCAGGCGCAGCGAACGTTGGCTTGTACTCATGCCCACATTCTGCCTCGATTTAGGACAGAAATAGACACCTATGGCTCCTAGGGTGGTTTTATCCGGCACACCGAGAATGAGGAGCAATGCCATGAGCACCACCATGAAAGCCGTCAGCACCACGCTGAGCGGCGAGCGGGCCGACCTGCACCGGGCGCTGGCCAACGCCCGCCACTTCCTGCGCTTCACCGCTCAGAACCTGAGTGACGAACAGGCCGCAACCCGCGCCACCGTCAGCGAACTAAGTGTCGGGGGACTGATCAAGCACGTAAGCGCCGTGGAACAGCAGTGGCAGCAGTTCATGATCAGGGGCAAGGCCGCCATGGACTGGGACGGAGTGGACTTCTACAACATGCCGCCCGAGGCGCTGCAGGCCTTCAAAGCCGAGTTCAGCATGCAGCACGGCGAGACGCTGGCCGGACTGCTGGAGAAGTACGCCCACATCGGCGAAGAAACCGACGCGCTGCTGGCGGAAATCGACCTGGACACGGTCCACGAATTGCCCCGGGCGCCGTGGTTTGTGGACACCCATTGGTCGGTGCGCCGCACGCTGCTGCACATCATCGGCGAAACCACCCAGCACGCCGGGCATGCGGACATTATCCGCGAGGCGCTGGATGGCCAGAAGACCATGGGCTAGCTAACCGCCGATGTAGGACATCTCGATGCGTCGGCGGTTGCCGGGGGTCAGTGCCGCGCGCAGTTCCGAGTAGTTGTCGTTGCGCACCCGCCACAGTCCGCTCAAGGCCACAGCCAGCTGCTCATCGTCGGCCCCGCCGCGCAGCAGGGCCCGCAGGTCGGTGCCGCCGGTGGCGAACAGGCAGGTGTACATCTGGCCCTCGGCCGAGATCCGGGCGCGGGTGCAGTTGCCGCAGAACGCATTGGTGACACTGGAAATCACTCCAATTTCCCCCTGCCCGTCGGTGAAGCGCCAGCGGTTGGCGGTCTCCCCGGGGTCGGTGCGGGCCAGCGGCTCCAGCGGGTATTTCTCATGAATCCGGGAAATCACCTCGCTGGAGGGGACCACGTCATCCAGCCGCCAGCCGTTGGTGCTGCCCACATCCATGTACTCGATGAAGCGCAGGATGTGCCCGGTGCCGCGGAAGTGTTCGACCAGGTCCAGGATTTCGTCGTCGTTGACCCCGTGCTTGAGCACCGTGTTGATCTTCACCGGTCCCAGCCCGGCCTCGGCCGCGGCGTCAATGGCCTGCAGCACCCGGGAGACCGGGAACTTCACATCGTTGATTGCCTGGAAGCGCTCTTCAATCAGTGAGTCCAGGGAAATCGTCACCCGATTCAGCCCGGCCGCCTTCAGCGCGGCGGCCTTGACCGGCAAGGCGGAGCCGTTGGTGGTCAAGGCCAGGTCCACCGGTTCACCGTCCGGAGTGCGCAACGCGGCGAGCATCTGGATCAGCTCCTCGATGCCCCGGCGCAGCAGCGGCTCGCCGCCGGTCAGGCGCAGCTTGTGCACGCCCAAGCCCACCGACACCCGGGCCAGGCGCTCGATCTCCTCAAAGCTGAGCAGTTCGGAACGCTCCCGGAACTGGAAGTCGCGCCCAAAGATTTCCTTGGGCATGCAGTACACGCAGCGGAAGTTGCAGCGGTCGGTCACCGAAATCCGCAAATCCCGCAGGGGCCGGCCCCGGGCATCACCCAACGGTACGAATGCGGGCTTGTCTGCCACGCCAACCTCCTGACTAGTCGGTGCCGCCACGATAGCAGATCGCGGCGTCGCCACCTTCAGCTTACGACAGCCAGTCTGCGCGCTGTGGGGCTCACGGGGCAAGCACCGGGCAGAATCCGCAGCCGCCGGTCAGCTCGCCCCGCCCTGCCCGCGGCCCGAGCCGCGCTTCTCAGGTCACACTTTGGTGCACCGGGCGCAGGCGATAGCATGGCGGCAACCGTTCACAATCAAGGAGTGGGTATGCGCATCCGCGGAACACTGGCACTGCTGGCACTGACGGGGCTGGGCCTGACCGGATGCTCCACCGCGGATCAGCCCGCCGATTCGCCGGCTGCGCAGGATGAAGGCCACACCCAGATCACCATCTCCGCGGCCGCCTCCCTGCAACGCTCCTTCGATGAGATCGCCAAGGACTTCCAGGAAGAACACCCGCAGATCAAGGTGAAGCACATTTCCTATGACGGCTCCTCCACCCTGGCCACCCAGATCGTGGAGGGAGCCCCGGTGGACGTCTTCGCCTCCGCCGATGAACGCAACATGGACACCGTGAACGATGCGGGCCTGGCCAAGGACCCGGTCATCTTCGCCACCAACACCCTGGTGATCGCGGTCCCGGCCGGAAACCCGGCCCACGTACAGTCCCTGGCGGATCTGTCCCGGGTGACCACGGTGCTGTGCGCACCCCAGGTCCCGTGCGGCGGGGCCTCGCAGAAGCTGCTGGATGGTGCCGGGGTGCAGGTGGAACCGGCCAGCATGGAACAGAACGTGAGCGCGGTCCTGCAGAAGGTCTCGGCCGGGGAAGCCGACGCCGGGCTGGTGTACCGCACCGATGTGGTGGGCGATGACAGCGTGGACAGCATTGTGCCCGACGGGGCGCAGGAGGTCGTGAACTCCTACCCGATTTCCGTGCTCAGCACCTCCCAGTCCCAGCAGCAGGCCGAGGCCGCCCAGCAGTTCGTGGACTACGTACTTGGCGCCGAGGGCCAGGAAGTTCTGGTTGAGCACGGATTCGGCAACGCCGGCGCCGGAGCCGAAGGCTAGGGCATGGGCCAGGCCGATGTGGGGGTGCGCGCACCCGTTGCCGCGGTGCTGCCGGCCATCCTGGGGGTGGGGCTGCTGGTGCTGCCGCTGCTGGCCCTGGTGGGCCGGGCCTCCTGGGGAACCCTGTGGGCGGATGTGACCAGCCCCAGTGCGCTGCAGGCGCTGGGGCTGTCGCTGCGCACCGGGGTGGCGGCCACCGCGCTGTGCGTGGTGCTGGGGATCCCCCTGGCCCTGGTGATTGCCCGCAGTTCACCGCGCACCGCCCAGCTGCTGCGCGCCGTGGTGGCGGTGCCGCTGGTGCTGCCGCCGATGGTCGGGGGCGTGGCGCTGCTTTTCCTCTTTGGCCGCACCAGCCCGGTGGGCCAGTTCATTGAGTCGTTGTGGGGGGTCACGCTCCCGTTTTCCACCCCGGCGGTGGTGATCGCCCAGGCGTTTGTGGCGCTGCCGTTCCTGGTGCTCTCCGTGGAGGGGGCGCTGCGCTCGGCCGGGGCCGGGTACGAGCAGGCCGCCGCCACCCTGGGGGCCGGGCGCTGGATGGTGCTGACCCGGGTGACCCTGCCCTTGGCGGCCCCGGGCCTGGTGGCCGGGGTGATCCTGTGCTTTGCCCGGGCGATTGGCGAGTTCGGGGCCACGGCCCTGTTCGCCGGCAACGCGCCGGGGGTGACCCAGACGATGCCGCTGGCCATCTACACGGCGTTCAACGGTGCCGGGACCGGGCGGGAATCCGCGGTGGCGCTGTCCCTGCTGCTGCTGGCCACCGCCGTGCTGGTGCTGGTCTGTGTGCGGGCCTGGCGTCCCGGGGCCCTGAAATGAGTCCGATGCTCACGGCCCGGTTCGCGGTGCCGCGCTCCGGGTTTGAGGTTTCCATCGACCTGGAGCTGGACCGCGGCCAGGCGCTGGCCCTGATGGGCCCCAGCGGGGCGGGCAAGTCCACGATCGTGCACGCGCTGGCCGGGATCGAGCAGATCAGTGGCGGGCAGATCACCCTGGACGGGCAGCGGCTGGCCGCCCCGGGGGTGCACCTGCCCCCGCACCGGCGCGGCATTGGGCTGCTGGGCCAGGACCCGCGGCTGTTTCCGCATCTGGATGCGGCCAGCAACATCGCCTTCGGGGCGCGGGCCGGCGGCAAGGACAAGCGCCAGGCCCGGCAGGTCGCCCAAGGGTGGCTGGAACGGCTGGGCTTCCAGGCCCTGGCCGGGCAGCGTCCGGCGGCCCTGTCCGGCGGTCAGCGCCAGCGCATCGCCCTGGCCCGCGCCCTGGCGGCCGGGCCGAAGATGCTGCTGGTCGATGAGCCGTTCGCGTCGCTGGATGTGGAGGCCGCCGCGGACATGCGCGAGCTGCTGCGCACCGAACTGCAGCGCACCGGGATGACCTCGATCGTGATTTCCCATTCAGCGGCGGACGCGATTGCCCTGGCCGGGCAGCTGGCGGTCATCGAGCACGGGGTGGTGGTCCAGCGCGGCCCAGTGGCCGAGGTGCTCAGCGCCCCGGCGACCCGTTTTGTGCGCGCCGTGGCCGCGACCGTGCCGGCCAAGGGCGTCTTCGGGACCACCGGCGAACCCGGCTAGGGTCCCTGACCCCCTGGCCCCAGGACGGCAAAAAGCCTCCGGACCAACAAGGGAACAGGAAGTCCCTTTTCGGTCCGGAGGCGGTGCCGGGCCGGCCTAGGGCCGGTTGGCGGTGATGCCGCGGCGGTTGCGCCGCCGCTCCGGGGGAGCGGTGACCGGGTCCCAGCCGCGGCGCACGGGGCGCATGCCGCTGGGGGCCTCATCGCGCGAACGGTACACGATGTAGGGGCGGAACAGGTACGGGATCGGTGCGGAGAACACGTGCACCAGCCGGGTGAACGGCCACAGGGCGAACAGCAGGTTCGCGGTGATCACGTGCAGCGCGAAGGACAGCGGGATCTGCTGCATCAGCGCCGGGTCGGGCTGGAAGATCAGCACGCTACGCACCCAGGGTGAAATGGTTTCACGGTACGGGTAGCCGGGCCCGAACACCTGGTGGACCATGGTGGCCACGGTGCCGAAGAACAGGGTCGCCCCCAGCAGCACGTACATCAGCTTGTCCATCCGGGTGGTGGCCAGGAACACCGGTCCCACGGTGCGCCGCCGGTAGATCAGGATCACCAGCCCGGCCAGCGTCAGCACGGCCGCCGCGGTGCCCATCCAGGTGGCGCCCAGGTGGTAGAGGTGTTCGGTGACGCCGATGGCGTAGAGCCATTCGCGCGGGATCAGCAGCCCCACCACGTGGCCCACCAGCACCAGCAGGATGCCGAAGTGGAACATCGGTGAGCCCCAGCGCAGCAGCCGGTTCTCATAGCTTTGGCTTGACCGGGTGGTCCAGCCGAACTTGTCGTAGCGGTACCGCCAGATGTGGCCCACGATGAACACGGCGGCGCATGCGTAGGGCATCGCCACCCACAGCAGGAATTGCATGGTGCTCATACTCCCGTCCCCTCCCTCGGACTAAATGGTGGTAGGTTGCCCAGGAAGCTGAGCCCCACGGTCTCGGTTGGCGGGCCCTCGCTGACCAGGGACAGGATCCGTTCCTGCGTGGCCCTATCCACCGGCGGCAGGGAGAGGGTGATGGTGCGCACCACGTTCGCCCACGGGCTGTGCATCCCCTCCAGGGCGGCGCGCAGCACCTCAATGCCCTCCACGTGCGCGGCCAGCAGCGCCCCGGCGATCTCATCGTCGCTGCGGGCGGAGAACTCCAGCACCGCCGGCAGGTAGTCCGGCAGGTCCTGGGCGTCGAACTCGAAGCCGGCCGCCCGGTAGGCCTCCAGGAAGGTGACCAGCGCGGTGCCCCGCTTGCGGGTGTCCCCGGTGGCGAAATAGCTCAGGTACAGGCTGCACTTGCGCTTCTGGTCGAAGGTGTCCACATAGCTGCGCTGCCACTGGGCCGAACCGGTCGCCCGGGAGGCGACCACGAACTCGGTCAGCGGCTCGGCGAGCGGTGCCGGCAGCGCGGCGATGTGCGGTTCGAGCACCTCCAGCTGGGCGAACCAGTCCTCGTCGGGGTAGTCCAGCAGCAGTGAGGCGAGCATGTGCACGGCCCGGCGCTGCGGGTTCTTCAGCGGCACCGGATCCAGGGTGCCGGGCAGCCGGCGGCGCGGGGTGGCCCGGTTGAGCAGCTTGGGAATCATTGCTCATTCTCCTTGGAACGCTGGTGCTGCGGCGGGAAGAGCCCCTCGGGCCGGCCATTGCCGTCCCAGTTCAGCAGGTTCACCCGTCCCGGGGTGGAGGGCCGGTCCGCGGTCTGCCGGCTCTGCAGCGAATGGAAGTTCTCCACCGCCACCGGCACCTGCTCGCCGCTGGAGGAGCCGAACGGCCCGGCCCCGCCCATGCCCGGTCCGCCCTCGAACTCCAGCGAACAGCCCATTTCCTCCAGGTCGTGGGCCTGCTCGGCGTGGGCCGGGGGGATCACATAGCGTTCCTCGTACTTCGCGATCGCCAGCAGCCGGTACATTTCCTCGATCTGCGGCCCGCTCATGCCCACCGCGTTCGCGATCGACTCATCACGCACGTCATCGATGGACACCCCGCGCATGTAGGAGCGCATGGCCGCCAGCTTGCGCAGCGCCAGGTCCACCGGGGCGGTGTCCCCGGCGGTGAACAGCTCGGCCAGGTAGCCGATCGGGATGCGCAGCTTGTCAATCGCCGCGAACAGGTTGTTCGCGTCCTCCCCGTCGTTGCCGGTGCCGGTGACTACGTCCACCACCGGGGACAGCGGCGGGATGTACCAGACCATCGGCATGGTGCGGTACTCCGGGTGCAGCGGCAGCGCCACCTGGTAGTCGCGGATCAGCTTCCAGATCGGGCTCTGCTGGGCGGCGGTGATCCAGTCCTCGTCCATCCCCTCGGCGCGGGCCGCGGCGATGACCTCGGGGTCACGCGGATCCAGCAGCACTTGGCGCTGGGCCTCGAGCAGCTCGTGCTCGTCCTCCACGCTGGCCGCGTCGGCCACCGCGTCCGCGTCGTAGAGCACCAGGCCCAGGTAGCGCAGGCGCCCCACACAGGTTTCGGCGCACACGGTGGGCAGGCCCACCTCGATGCGCGGGTAGCAGAACGTACATTTTTCGGCCTTGCCGGTGCGGTGGTTGAAGTACACCTTCTTGTACGGGCAGCCCGAGACGCACATCCGCCAGCCGCGGCAGGCATCCTGGTCCACCAGCACGATCCCGTCCTCGGCCCGCTTGTACATCGCCCCGGAGGGGCAGGAGGCCACGCAGGAGGGGTTCAGGCAGTGCTCGCAGATGCGCGGCAGGTAGAACATGAAGGCCTTCTCGTACTCGGCCTTCACCTCCTCGCTCATCTTGGCCAGGATCGGGTCATCGGCCATGGTTTCCAGCGAGCCGCCCAGGTTGTCGTCCCAGTTCGCCGACCAGCCGATCTTCATGTCCTTGCCGGTGAGCAGGCTCTTGGGCCTGGCCACCGGGGTGTGCTCCCCGGAAGGGGAGTTCAGCAGCATGTCGTAGTCGTAGGTCCACGGCTCGTAGTAGTCCTGGATTTCGGGCAGCTTCGGGTTGGAGAAGATGCGCGAGAGCTTGTGCAGCCGGCCGCCGTCCTTCAGCTTCAGCCGGCCGCGCTTGGTGCGCTCCCAGCCGCCGCGCCACTTCTCCTGGTCCTCATAGGTGCGCGGGTAACCCACCCCGGGGCGGGTCTCCACGTTGTTGAACCACACGTACTCCACCCCGGAACGGTTCGTCCAGGCCTGCTTGCAGGTCACCGAGCAGGTGTGGCAGCCAATGCACTTGTCCAGGTTCATCACCATCGACATCTGGGCCATGACCTTCATCGGTATTGCACCTCCTGGTTGCGGCGGCGGATCGTGGTGACCTCATCGCGCTGGTTTCCGGTTGGACCAAGGTAGTTGAACGCCCAGGCCAGCTGGCCGTAGCCGCCGATCAGGTGGCTGGGCTTCATCAGGATCCGGGTCAGTGAGTTGTGGATGCCGCCGCGCAGCCCGCTGGTTTCGGCGATCGGCACGTCCACGGTGCGGTCCTTGGCGTGGTACATGTACACCGTGCCCTCGGGCATGCGGTGCGAGACGATCGCGCGGGCCACGACCACGCCGTTGCGGTTGTAGGACTCAATCCACTCGTTGTCCCGCACCCCGATCTTCGCCGCGTCCTGCGGGCTCATCCAGATGGTCGGTCCGCCGCGGGAGAGGGAGAGCATGAACAGGTTGTCCTGGTATTCGGAGTGGATCGACCACTTCGAGTGCGGGGTCAGGTAGCGCACCGCCACCTCGGCGTTGCCCGACTCGTGTTCGCTGGTGCGCCCCAGCTGCGCGTCCCCGTACAACCGGTGCATGTCCAGCGGTGGACGGTAGATCGGCAGGGCCTCGCCCAGCTCGTCCATCCAGTCGTGGTCCAGGTAGAAGTGCTGGCGCCCGGTGAGCGTGTGCCAGGGCTTGAGGTGCTCCACGTTGATCGCGAACGCCGTGTAGCGCCGGCCCCCGTGTTCGGAGCCGGACCATTCCGGGGAGGTGATCACGCTGCGCGGCTGGACCTGCACGTCATGGAAGGAGATGTGAGTGCCCTCGTGCTCCTCGGAGAGGAAGGCCATCTTCTGCCCGGTGTGCTCCTCCAGCGCCCGGAAGCCCTGGGTGGCCAGCCGCCCGTTGGAGGTGCCGGAGAACGCCAGGATCATCTCGCACGCGCGCCGGTCGGTGTCCAGGCGCACATGCCCGGCGTACGGGCCGGAGGGCACGGTGCCGTTCAGCCCCTCCAGGGTGCTGATCTCCGGTTCCGGGTGGTAGTTGATGCCCTTGGTGGTCATCCCCATTTTGGCGGTCAGCGGACCCAGGCTGCGCCACTGGTCGAACAGGTTCGGGTAGTCGCGTTCGACCACCTTCAGCTTGGGCATGCTCACACCGGGCACCAGCGGCACCTCGCGCTGCACCCGCCCCTTGGGGGTGGCCATCGCATCCGGGGTGTCGTGCTGCAGCGGGGTGGCGACCAGGTCCCTGCGCACCCCCAGGTGCTTGGCGGAGTACTGGCTGAAGCGCTGGGCCATCAGCCCGAACAGCTCGAAGTCGGTCTTCGTCTGCCAGGGCGGGGCGATCGCCGGGTTGAAGGAGTGGATGAACGGGTGCATGTCCGTGGAGGACAGGTCGTATTTCTCGTACCAGGTGGCGGCCGGGAAGACCAGGTCGGAGAACAGCGTCGTGCTGGTCATCCGGAAGTCCGCGGTGGCCAGCAAATCCAGCTTGCCCTCCGGGGCCTGCTCATGCCAGGCCATCTGCTGCGGCCGGGAGCCTTCGGCGGCCTCGGGGGCGCGCACCGCCGCGTTGGTGCCCAACAGGTGCTTGAGGAAGTACTCGTTGCCCTTGCCCGAGGAGCCGAGCACGTTGGCCCGCCACATCAGGATCACCCGCGGGAAGTTCGCCGCATCATCCGGGTCCTCGCAGGCGTAGGCCAGCGAGCCGTCGTTCAGCGAATCCACCACGTGCTGCGCCGGGTCCTTGCCGGCGGCCTCGGCCTCATCCACCAGATCCAGCGGGTTGCGGTTGTAGGTGGGGTAGGAGGGCATCCAGCCGCGCTTGGCCGATTCGACCAGGCAGTCCGCGGTGGTCAGCCCGTCGAAGTGGCCGCGGGCCAGCGGGGAGGCCAGCTGGCTGGCCGGCAGCCCGTCGTAGCGCCACTGGTCGGTGGACAGGTACCAGAACGCGGTGCCGATGGTGTAGCGCGGGGGCCGCACCCAGTCCGAGGCGCCGGCGTACTGCTGGTAGCCGGTGAGCGGGCGGACCTTTTCCTGGCCCACGTAGTGCGCCCAGCCCCCGCCGTTGACGCCCTGGCAGCCGGTCATCATGGTCAGCGCCAGGAAGGTGCGGTAGATGGTGTCCGAATGGAACCAGTGGTTGGTGCCCGCGCCCATCAGGATCATCGAGCGTCCCCCGGACTTCTCCGCGTTGTCCGCGAATTCCCGGGCGATGCGGATCGCCTGCTCGGCCGGCACGTTGGTGTGCTCCTGCTGCCAGGCCGGGGTGCCCGGGGCGGTGGCGTCATCGTAGCCGGTGGGCCACACCCCCGGCATGCCCGCGCGCTGCACCGCGTAGCGGGCGAGCATCAGATCGAACACGGTGGTGACCAGCTTGCCGGCCACCCGCATCACCGGCACGCCGCGGGTGAGGATCCCCGAACCGCCGGCGTGTTCCTGCCCGGCCTCCGGTTCCAGGTCGAAGCGCGGCAGGTTGACCTCGCTGGCCGCGCCGTCCCAGCCATCCAGGTCCGCGACCGAGAGCATCGGGGTGATGTCCCCCAAATCCAGGTTCCATTCGCCCTTGTCTTCCGCGGCGAAGCGGTGGCCCAGGGTGCCGTTGGGGACCCGGGCGGCGCCGCTGGCGTCCAGCAGCACCGGCTTGAACTCGGCATTGGCGGCACCGGCGGCCTGCCCGCCCAGATCCGCGGCGGTGAGGAACTTGCCCGGCACCGGCAGCCCGTTGGCTTCATCGATTTCCACCAGGAACGGGGAGTCGGTGTAGCGGCGCATGTAGTCCTGGAAGGGGGCGGTGCGCTTGGCCACGTAGTGCTCGTTGAGGATCACGTGGCCCATCGCCATGCCCAGCGCGGCGTCGGTGCCCGGGTGCAGGGCCACCCATTCGTCGGCGAACTTGGTGTTGTCGGTGTAGTCGGGGGAGACGGTGACGACCTTCTGGCCGCGGTAGCGCGCCTCGGCCATGAAGTGCGCGTCCGGGGTGCGGGTCACCGGCACGTTCGAGCCCCACATGATCAGGTAGCCGGCGTTCCACCAGTCCGCGGACTCGGGCACGTCGGTCTGGTCCCCGAACACCTGGGGGCTGGCCACCGGCAGGTCGGCGTACCAGTCGTAGAAGGAGAGCATGGTCCCGCCCACCAGGTTCAGGTAGCGTGCCCCGGCGCCGTGGGAGACCATCGACATCGCCGGGATCGGGGAGAACCCGGCGATCCGGTCCGGGCCGTACTTCTTCACCGAGTACACCTGGGCGGCCGCGGCGATCTCCATCGACTCGTCCCAGGTGGTGCGGATCAGCCCGCCCTTGCCACGAGCCTGCTTGTAGCGCTTGGCCTTGACCGGGTCCTCCACGATCGAGGCCCAGGCGTCCACCGGGTCGGGGTGTTCGGCCTTCGCCGCCCGGTACAGCTCGGCCAGCACGTCGCGGATGTACGGGTAGCGCACCCGGGTGGGCGAGTAGGTGTACCAGCTGAAGGCGGCGCCGCGCGGGCAGCCGCGCGGTTCATATTCGGGGGAGTCCGCGCCCACCGACGGGTAGTCGGTCTGCTGCGTTTCCCAGGTGATGATCCCGTCCTTGACGTAGACCTTCCAGGAGCATGATCCGGTGCAGTTCACCCCGTGGGTGGAGCGCACCACCTTGTCGTGCGACCATCGGTCGCGGTAGAAGACATCACCCTGGCGTCCTCCGGAGAGGAACATCGCCCGCAGATCCTGGCTGGTTTCCCCGCGGCGCAGGTACTTGCCCATGGTCAGCAGCGAATCGGCCAGTGGTCCGTCGGTGGCCGGTGTTGTGTGGTTTGGCCTTTCGGTCATGACAGTGACTCCCAACTGTGACGCGTGTCTCAAGCTTCGCCTTTTGCTGCGGCGGATGCAAGGGGTACCCAAGCGGCCGTCCTCAGGAAAATAAAGTCCGGCCTGGTAGATAAAAATCTCGATTTCACTAGCGCGATAATTAATGAGCGGCTAGGGTGCACAACAAGTGGTAGGGCAGCACCTGACGGTTACGGTGGAGGAAAACCATGAGCCAGAAGTCCCCAGCACAAGCCGCGCAGACGTCCCCGGAGCTGCGTGGGCAATTCCCGCAGCTGCTGCTGGCCACGCTTGCCAGCGCCGTGGGTTTCTGGGCGTGGATGCTGATTTCCCCGATTCAAACCCACTACGCGGAGCTGATGAAGCTCAGCGAGGGGCAGATTTCCCTGATGCTGGCCACCCCGGTGCTGGTCGGTGCGCTGGGGCGCATCGTGATCGGTTCGCTGACCGACCGCTTCGGGGCCAGGAAGATGTTCACCGTGGTGCTGCTGGCCTCAGTGCCGGCCGTTCTGCTGGTGGCGCTGGCCGGAACGCTGGGCAGCTTCGCGCTGCTGATCGCCTCGGGCACCTACCTGGGCATCGCCGGCACCATCTTCGCGGTCGGGGTGCCCTTCGCCAGCGCCTGGTATGAGCCGCGCCGACGCGGTTTTGCCAACGGCGTGTTCGGCATGGGCATGATCGGCACCGCGGTGTCTGCGTTCTTCACCCCCCGGCTGCTGCGCCAGCTCGGCTACTTCGAAACCCACCTGTTCATTGCCGGCCTGCTGGTGCTCAGCGCCGCGGCCGTGTGGTTCTTCATGCGCGAATCCCCGGCCTGGACCCCGAACCGCCAGCCGCTGCTGCCGAAGCTGATCGACACACTGAAGCTGCCGATCACCTGGGAGATGTCCTTCCTGTATGGCATCGTGTTCGGCGGGTTCGTCGCGTTTTCCACCTTCCTGCCCAAATATCTGGTCACCATCTACCCCGATGAGGTGGACCCGGTGGGGGCCGGCGCCCGTACCGCCCTGTTTGCGGTGGCCGCGGTGATTGCCCGGCCGATTGGCGGCGTGCTGGCCGACAAGTTCGGTCCGAAGCTGATCGCCCTGATCTCCCTGGCCGGGATCGTTTCGCTGGCCTACATCGTGGGCATGCAGCCCCCGGAGGGCATCCTGACCGGCATCACCTTCCTGCTGATGGCCTCGGCCATGGGCCTGGGCATGGGCGCCGTGTTCGCCTGGATCGGGCCCTCCACCCCGCCGGAGAAGGTGGGCGCGGTCTCCGGCGTGGTCGCCGCCGCCGGTGGCCTGGGCGGCTACTTCCCGCCGCTGGCGATGGGCGCGACCTACCACGCCGAAACCAACTCCTACGCACTGGGGTTGTGGCTGCTGGTGCTGGTGGGCACGTTCGCGCTGATTGTGGCCGGCATGCTGCGCGGCACCACGGGCCGCGGCGGCATATAACACCGACCAGGCGCATGCCACATGGGCCTTTGCGGCTGACTTTGGGGTGCCAATGGGGGCATACTGTCGGTAGGCAACCGAAAGGACGCAGATGGCCCTGACCCCCGAAGCGCACCTGGAGTGGATCCTGGATCAGCTGAGCCCCCTGCCGGCCCGGCAACACAGCCTGGCCAACGGCTTCCACCACCTGTACGGCACCGTGCTGGCCGAGGATTTCGCCGCCCGCCACCCGCTGCCGCTGTGGGACAACTCGGCCATGGATGGGTACGCGGTGCGTGCCGCCGATACCCGCGGCGCCAGTGACAGCACGCCGGTCACCCTGCGCGTGCTGGGCGAAATCCCGGCCGGCAGCACCCAGGACCCGGCCCTGGAACCCGGGCAGGCGGTGCGGATCATGACCGGGGCGCCGCTGCCCACCGACGCGGACGCCGTGCTGCGGGTGGAGGACACCCTGGGCGAGGACGGGCAGCGCTGGGGCACCGGGCAGGTCACGATCCTGCGCGAGGTCCAGCCGGGCAAGGACATCCGGCACCGCGGTGAGGACCGGGCCGCCGGGGACCTGGTTGCCGCCGCCGGACAGCAGGTGGACGCGGCACTGCTCTCCGCACTGGCCGCCGCCGGGGCCGAACGGCTCTTGGTGCGCCCGCTGCCCACCGCCGCGGTCCTGGTGACCGGCGCGGAACTGCAGGAGGTGGGCGCGGTGCTGCAGCGCGGGCAGATTCCCGAATCGAACTCCTGGCTGATGCAGGGGCTGCTCACCGAAGCCGGCATCACCCAGATCACCGTGCAGCGCTGCACCGATGACACCGACCTGGTGCGTGAACAACTCGCCCGGTTGGGGGCCAGCCACGATGTGGTGATCTCCACCGGCGGGGTGGGCCCGGGCACCCACGACGTGATGCGCCAGGTGCTGCAGGGCGAGCCGGGGGTGCGGGCGGTGCGGGTGGCCCTGCGCCCCGGAGCCCCGCAGTGCGCCGGACGCCTGGAATCCGGGGCGATGATGTTCGCCCTGCCCGGCAACCCGGTCAGCGCCGCGGTCGGATTCGAGCTCTTTGTGCGTCCGGCCCTGCGCGCCCTGCAGGGCAACGCACAACTGCACCGGCCCCGGCTGCGCGCCACCGCGGCCGTGGGATGGAAGTCCCCGGTGGGGCGCCTGCAGGTGCTGCCGGTCGTCTTTGACCCGGTGAACCCGCAATTGTGCGCCCCGGCCGTGCAGGCCCAGGCGATCTCCCATTCGGTGGGCGGCTTCGGGGCGGCCGAGGGCTACGCCCTGGTCGGACCCGGACAGGGAGACGTGCAGGCCGGAGACCAGGTCGAAGTGTTGCGGGTGAAACCATGACGGAAGCACCTGCGCCGGGGAACCACCGGCCAGCGGACACGCCGGAGGCGGGCGCCGGATTTGACGCCCTGGTATTGGCCGGCGGGCGCGGCAGCCGCCTGGGCGGGGCGGACAAGGCGGCCCTGACCCTGCACGGACAACGGCTGGTGGACCGGGTCATCACCGCGGCACGAAGCGCCGGAGCAAACCAGGTGGTCGTCATCGGCCCGCCGCACGCCGGCACCGAAGCGGACCAGGTCGTGCGCGAGGAACCAGCATACGGTGGACCGCTGGCGGCACTGGCCGCCGGGATCCGCGCCGTGGACAGCGAATGGGTCATGGTGCTGGCCTGCGACCTGCAGCACCCGCTGGCAGTGGCCACCGCGCTGCGCACCGCCAGCGGCATGGAGCTGGGGGATGGGGCACTGCTGGAGGACGAGGAAGGCCACCTGCAGTGGCTGGCCGGCTACTATCGCACCGCCGCGATCACCGCCGCCTGTAAACGGCTCGGGGATGGGGTGGCCAACGCCCCGCTGCGCCGAGTCCTGGGTGAGCTGGAGCTGCACCGGATCCCGGTGGGTGAAAGACTCAGCGACGACATCGACACCCCGCAGGCCCTGGCCAGCGCGCGGCAAAGCACGAAACCGGTGGAGCCGGACGACGCGCGCGGCCCCGGGCAACCTGGGGCCGGCCGTTAAGCGTCGGCCCACCCACACCAAACTGAGCGAGAACACGACCAGCGCCACGCAAAGGGTGGCCGTGAAAGGAATTCGAAAATGGCACAGCATCTCCCACCGGAGGCCCTGGATGAATGGCTGAGCGCGGCCGCCGCCGAACTGGGCCTGGATGAAAACGAGGTGGACATTGCCACCATCCTGGACGTCGCCAAGCACGTCGCCCACGACGTCGCGCGCCCCGCAGCCCCCTTGAGCACCTTCCTGCTGGGTCTCGCCCTGGGACGTGCGGGCGAACAGGGCTCGCTGGCGGCGCTCGCCGGGCAGCTGACCGAGCGGGCCCACCGGTGGGAGCAGGAAAACCCCCAGTAGGACGATCTGGTGAGGTGCTACCCGGCCAGCAGGGCCTTCTAGAGGTCCAGGATCTGCCGGTTGTGGGGCAGCTGGCCGTGGAACGTAATCGGTACCGGGGCAGCACGGCCGGGCTGCGGGCCATCCATTGCCTGCAGGTGCAGGTGCGGTTCGGTGCTGTTGCCGGTATTGCCGCAGCGTCCCACGGGCTGCCCGGGAGTGAGGTGTTGCCCCACCTCCACCTTCACGCTGTCCTGCATGAGGTGGCAAAGCGCCACGATGATTCCGTCGTGCTCGATCATCACATGGTTGCCGGCCAGTCCCGGCCAGCCGGCGCGGACCCGGGCGCGCTGGCCCAGCGCGTAGCCAACCGAGGCCAGGGCGCGGTGGGCTTGATGATCCGGGATGGCGTGCTCAACGGCGATCACCCGACCGCCGCACGGGGCCAGTACCCTGCGGCCAAAGCCAGGGAACGCGGCAGCCGGTTCGCGGCCACGCCAGGTGTTCCACGTCAGTGGGGCACGGCGCCCGCTGTCACCCACGGGCACAAAATCGATGGTATGGGAACTGGCGAACAATGTCGTTCCATGGCTCGGCACACGGTTGGCCGGACTATTTTGCACCAGCCACCTGCTGGTGAATGGGTAGTCCAGGTCGATCTGCACTGTCATGTCAACCCCGGGGGTCGGTCATTTGGGTGTTGCCAGCATTCTTGCATCACCGTCTGGAATTTGCCGATGAGCAGGTGTTGGCCGAGCCGGACTGCGGTGCTGTGGAGCTGATCTTCCGTTGTTTCGCCTAGGCTTCGTGCGGGGCCAGGAAAGCCTTCGGAATCAGTTCGGCGCCGGAGACATTCTCCAGGAACTCCGGTTCAATGGGCACCCCGGTGCGCAGAACGCTGATCTGCCCGGTGGGTTCGAGGATGACGCAGGCGATTTCCGAGCGGTTGCGGACCCCGCTTAAGCGCAGCCGGGAGAGCAGCTCGCTTTCCGAGACGTGAGTGCGCTTCAGATTCGCGGTGATGAATTCGTTCCCGGCCATCAGCAGGTACGCCTTGTTGTTGACTGCGGCCCGACCCCGTGGAAATCGGCGCAGCTGACCGGTGAGGGCCTGCAGAACCAACAGAGTCACCAAGCCCAGCGCCCCGGCGGCCAGTGTTGGCGTGTAGCCGAGGATCGCGCGGCCGATGACGGCGCCGAAAGCCACCACCGCAGCCAGGTCAAAGCTGGACAGGTTAGCCATCGTGCGCTGACCGAGCACTCGAATCGCCACGAGCACCAGAACGTATAGCGCGATCGCGGAAAGCACCACGCGCCCGGCGTCGGCCCAAGTTAGTCCGAAATCATGCCACACAGAGAATCCCCTCTAACATTGTCGCTGGAGTGCTTTCGCCCCAACCTATCCTTTCAATAGGGCAGGCACCCGACCGAATTGAACCCAGGACAAAGCGCAACCGAATCGGTCGCAATCGGGGAGCACACCAGCAGTGCATGAGACGGAGAGGACCCGGAACCTCTAATGTCATGGGTTGCGAACATGAGAGTGTTTGGGCCTACGGGGACCTGCGCGTTGAGAATCCTCGGGCGGTTTGGCCTAGTTAAACCGGGGCCTTACCACGGGCTCACCCATTATTCAGATCCTTCTTGATGCCCACTGCTGCGAATCCGAGGGCTATGGCGAAGCAAATCCAGAGTGCGCCGAACGCAACCGGGTATGCGCCGCCGCCTATCAAGGTCATGGCGCCCATGAGCAGTCCGGTCAGGACCATGGTGATGGTGAAGCGGTGCGTGATGATCTTCTTCATGGTGTTGAGAATTGCCAGCTGTGTTTGCCGGGCGACCCAGGCAGTAGCCACATTTCGCGTTCTGGCTTCTGGAACTGCTCACTTCCCGCTCGCGGCCACGCGTGATCATGCTGGCTCACTGCGGTAAGGGCGCCGTGGCAAGCAAACGACGGAGACTAGCTCGTTCCCTTGCACTTCCTTCCTCTGATAATCGTTTCCCGTGCAGGAGAGTGGCCGCTTTTTCTGGTGCGTTTCCGGATCGGGGCCTTGAGGTTAATTGTGCACGTCGAAGCCGACATTTTGATTCAGCCAACAACTCGGTTCCATGCCCGCACTTTGAATTCAGGAAGAGAAAAACCCCGTAGATTCATAACCTACGGGGTTCATCGTGGCGGTGACGGTGGGATTTCATTAACATCGTCTGCATCGTTGAGTCTGCAACGTTTTAAAGGTTTTTGCTTTTTGCAAGTCAACTCACCGAGTCAACTCACTGGGACACGACGCTGTGGCTTGCGATCTAAGCGCCTCTAGCCTTTCCATGGTGTCATTTATGCATTGCTTCCTACTAACGTCTTAGCGTTGACCCTAGGCGTATCTACGGCCATTGGAGGCCTTATGGTGTATGTATCGGTCGCTTTTCTTTCGGGTAGGCTAGAGATTCATTCTTATTATGGAGGAAAAGCATGGGAGCGAAGCCGCTCGAAATCTACTCGTACAACTCCGGGGTGCCGGAGGAGTCATACTGGTCGATCAAGGCACCCGAGAGCAAAGAGCTGGATGATTTTCTCAACAGCGAAATGTTTAACGGTCTCTCCGTCTCGGTGAGGCAGGCCGTCGTTGATGAGCTTCGAGCGCGTTTGAACGCTCCGGTTGTGCAAGTAACGAAAGAGCTACATCAGGACGCCTGGGCGCTTTTGAAGAAGCTAGACGCTCGTGCTAACGCTACTCGCTCGGCTGCGCGTGCCGTTACTAAAGAGCTTGCGGCCAAGGCTACAACGTGGGAAGAGCTGGAGGAGCTGCGTGCGGTCACTGAGATGACGCATGGCTCTTTTTCTACCTTCTTGGAAGGTGGTAAGCGAGACGAGCCGGTGGAGCTGGCTAGCGAGCTGAAGAAGAAGCTGGCGAAAAAGGTAGAGGAAAATAAAAGCGCCTACCAGAAACGGCAAGCTGCGCAGTAAGCAGACATAAACGAAGCCCCCGGCATTGTCACCGGGGGCTTTGTCGTGCGGTTACTTGCTGAAGAAGTCGGCGAGGCCTTTAGCTGTTTCGTGGAGGTAAGGCCGCGCGATTTCGTAGCCATCCATTGCGGCATTCTTTGCTAGCTCTAGAGCTTGTAGCAGCAGGGCTAGCAGTTCATGCCAACCCAACTAGCTGTTGTCCTTCTTCAGTGCGTCGATTTTTTCTGCGAGGGCCCCCAAGGCCTTCACAGCAGCGTCGTGCTTCGCCGCAGCTTTCTCTTTGGTAGAAGCGTAGAAAGGACGGGAGCGGTTAGCATCTTGGATCAGACCGCTTAGCTCGTGCTTGACACGGGCAACCTGCCGAGTGATTTCCTTGCTGTCGAAGCTCTGGGTCTGATCGGTCGAGTTGGTAGCCATGGCTGTATTCCTTCCTAACGGGTTGGTGCGGATGTCAAAACAATACGTGGACTAGTAGACCTGTCAACTCCTTAGTGGTGTCTTGCTAACTCCTTGGTTTAGCTAAGTAGTGGGCGCTTTTTCTGCTCTTGCTGAGAGTGCTTAAATCGCAGTCTGAGCGCGCAGCCTAGAGTTCCGGAGTTCTCGACGCTGTGGGCTGTGTTTTTCGGTCTCGTGGTCAACCTTTGGCTACTATGGTGCTTTTCGATACGTTATGCATGAAGCACACTATTCTGTAAAAGGTTGACCGTCTGGAGGGCATGAAGAAGGGCAGCGATTCAGCCGAAGCTAAACCGCCGCCCTACGGTTGTGTGTCACAACGGGTTAGAGTTCTTTAAGTGCAGCCTTGAGTCCGTCCTCCTCCGGAGTGCTTGCTTCCGAGATTTTGAACCCGCCCTCGTCTTCATCATCAAAGATTTTATCCAGTGCTTCAGCTTCCTCCTGGGTGAAGTCTAGACCGTAGTCCTTGGGGTCAAACTCTGGTACGGGTTCGTCAAAGACGCTCAGATCAGCGTCATCATCCATGAACTGCTTGGCTACTTCAACGATGTCCTTGTCGCTGAGGTATCCAAAGCGGATCTTTTCGATTCCTGCGGCGGTGCTTACGTAGCCGATTCCGGCTGTTTCGTAGTTATTGGCCTTGTTACTTGGGCCGATCTTTTTCGGATCATGTCCCTCTTCTAGCGCCTCCTCGCCGAGGAACTCGGTAGTCCAGTAGGGGCTTGCCTTGTGCTTTAGTACGATGATGTTGGGGATGTTATCTCGAACGTTGCCAAATACTTCCTTGGTGGCTACCTGAGTAGCCATGACGACGTAGATGCCGAAGGCTCTACCAGTTGCAAGAATCTGCTCGAGCGTGGCGATTGCCGGTGCACCCTCCCTCCCGAGTTTCTTTAGTCCATTGATAAGGGTTAAGTACTCGTCAATGATGACTACAACCCATGGGTTCTCCTTGGTTGCGGAGCTCTCACGCTTGAGGTCTTCTTTTCCTTCTCTGAAGTCTGGTTCTATATTGTTTCCTCGGTGTGCGATGATAGCTGCCACTTGGTTGATTGTCTTGACGTGTTGCCTAATGTTTTCCTCAGCTAGACCGATGGAGATACGCTCGAACATTTGGACGCCCTTCTTTGCGTAGGGGCCGAGTTCTGGGCCTTTGGGGTCGATTCCAAAGAGTTGCACCCTGCCCTCTTTGACGAAGGGGGCGAGCTGTCTGATGGTTCCCTGGATTGGTCCGCCTTTACCGGCTCCTGTCATGCCGTAGATGAGAGTGTGGTGGACGTCCAGATTCCAGGGCTTGCCGTTTCTACGGATAGCAAGAGGTACTGAATAAGGCGATTTGGCGAGGTTTTCGTTGAAGAACTCCACGCCAAACTTGCGTTCGATGAGGATGTCGATAGGTGGTTCTTGGTGGAAGATCATACTTAAGCGGTCGTACTTTCCGCTCCTGTATGGTTCGTAGCTCTCAGCGCTTAGCGCCGACTTTACGTCTTCCCATAAACGCTCGACTTCCGCCTGTCTGTGGTTATTGAGCCCTAGCTCTACGAGTAGGTGCTTCTGCTTTTCCTTTTCGCTTCCACCGATGTAAACGTCTTCAGGCAGTGGTAGCGCTTTTGCCCACTTTGCTGCCTGTCCGATCTGCTGCCTGGCCTTCAGGTGCTTACCTTTTAGCTCGTGCTTGTGCTCTGTGACGGAGGTCTTTACAGCTGAAGGGTGTGGGGAAAGCCAAGCGTTACGAAAGTACAGCCGCTTGTCTTCCCGCTCTTCCATGTAATGAGCGGCTGGCGCGTAGAACTCCCTGATGCCGCGGCTTTTGAGCAGCCTAGTCTGAGCCTTGTGGAGGTGCTTAGGTTGTAAATGGATTAGGGTCTTCCAGTTCTTGGGTCCCCACCAGCGACGCGTGCCGCCGTACTTCTTGGCGTTCATTCTCCAGCGGGTACCGAGCGCTACTAGCACCCGCACACAACTATAGGTGCTCAGCACCACGATTAGCACCAAGAAGATGATGAACGGGAGACTTGCGGCTAGGTTGTCGAGTAGGGGCTTGATTGGTTCCACTATGGGGGTGAGTAGTTCTAACATGATTAGTTGCCTCCGATGGTGATTCGCTTCTCGAAACGGACGGGAGTGCCGTCTCTGTGGGTCAGGGGTAGGACTACGAGGCGCCCGCTCTCGAACAGATTGGCGCCGATAGCCTTGTCGACTTTGCGGAGTAGGGTCTCCACTTGGGTGCCGATAGTGAAATAGACGGCGCGCTCGTAAATGAATCCGTGATCGAGTTCAGCCTTGTAGGTGCGAAGAATACGCTCGTAGTCCTCCCAACTTTTCTTGTTGAGTTCTATTTCGACGAGTAAGTTCTTTGCTTCTCTGCCTGTGCGATTGTGGTCGGCAATGATCGCTAGATCAGGCTGGTGCACGGGTTTAGTTTGTGCTTCTTCAATCGCTGGCTGGCCGATTGTGAGCAGTCCAGGCAGCGATTCAGTGACGTCCACCCAGTCGAGACGTCCAGCCTTAATCATTTTGATTGCGTGCTGCATCGCTGCGATTCTCCACTTGCCGAAGTCACCGCTCTCACCCTTGGCGCTTCTCTTTTTTAAGGATTCCTTGATTGGTTCGTAAGCTCCTCGCATCTCGTGCTCACTGATTACGCCCTCGATTCCAACTGGTTCGATACCGAGAGATTCGCGGAAAAAACCGAGGGGTGATGCAAACTGAGCCGCTACGTGTGCGATCATCTGGTAATGGTTGGCTCTGTTTTTGCTGGTTTTGTGTAAGCTTCCGCAGTGCTCCATGTTGTAGCCGAAGCTCCAAGCTGCTGCGATGCCGTCCTTGGTTAAGCTGTAGATTCGTCGCTTTGTTGAGGGGTTTTCGTACTTTCCTACAACCCCTAGGGCTTCAAGCTTGCGTAGTTTCTTGTCGGTTCCTTTGACTGTGGGCATGATGCCATGTTGTGCGTATGGCTTATCCTGTCGGTCGATTGCCACCGATAGCGCCTCGGAGTCGATGCCGGGGAACTTGCCGATCATGGCTAATAGTTGCGCGTTGCCTTCGGTTACTCGTGGGCCTACGTAGCTTTTGGTTGTGCTTGTCGCCTCTGTTTTGGTGTTTGTTTCGTCTGCTTTTGGCAGTGTTTCGGTTGCCGGTACTGGTATCGCCATGGTGGCTCCTTGTTTGTTAGAGGTAAGGGGTGCATTATTTGGTGCACACCTTTAGGAGCCATATCAAAGCGGTGGGTACTTTAGTTGGTGCGCTATTTGGCGCGGCACGTAGTGCACTGGCTGGTGACGTAGGTGAGGGGTAGGAAGAGCACCAATCAGATGGTGAAGTTCTCGCGTCTAGATTGATCGCTTACTATGCGAAACATGTTTACTCTCTACTACTTAGAGTAAACACTTACTGCTATTAGCTTGGATTTGTGCCTGGTCGGCTGTGTGCTCTAGTAGTCTGTTGCTGTCAGCTTGTAGGCAGTAGTGGCGGCACTTCGCCTTAAGGCTTTAGTAAGGACCAGTATGGTCTCGTGGTAGCGTCGCACCACAGTAGTAGCTATAGCTACAGCAGTAGCTTCAGCCTCAGCGGCTTCAGCTCCTCCTCCTCCTCAGCTCCTCAGCGTCGCGGCCAGCTTCTCCTCCTCAGCAGCAGGCTCAGCCTCAGCAGTAGCAAGCTCAGCGGTAGCGTCGCACTGTAGTAGAAGCGAGTAGCAACCGCGCGGTGTAGTGGTGTCGCGTCACGGTCCGGCTCTGCATAGCGATATGTGTTTGCGGGTGCATCATGCATCTAGCTCCACCATTGAGTAAGCCGGAGGCGTGGCTCTTTTTCATTCACTTTTGAGCCGCGTCTCCGGCTTTCCCTTTTTAGTTGGCCAGTTAGCGAGTCGTTGATGATATGGCTTTGCACAATCAACCAATAACTGAGGAGTTAGACATGATTGCGAAGAAGAAGAACGAGGCAAAGGCCCTCAAGAAGAATCAGACATTAAGTGGCAAGAGCAAAGTCAAACATTATTGGCTGATGGCAAGCGTTTCGCTTGCTGCTGTCACTGCTGTGCTTGCGCCGTCGCTCTCACCTTCAGCGGCATCTGTAGAGCCGGGACAGTTCTGCATTCAGGCTAAAGGCTACGGTGGGGAGTTTACTGGTAGTGCTGGCTGTGAGGCTCTGAGCATTGGCGATGAAGACGAGGACATTGCAGGCGAGGGTGATGAGTGCACTCCTGAAATGGTCGAAGCGCGATTCGATGCTCTGGGTGCTCGTCTCTCACAGCGCGTAGCTGAGTTTACGCAGTCTCATGCATCGGATGTCGATGCGAAGTTCAAGGAAGCCTTTGCTCACCCCCGGGTTCGATTGGTAGAAACCTCTTTCGCGCCAATCGTCCCTGCACGCGAAGGTCTACAGGACGGGTTTCAGCCTCCAAGTATTTTACTCCCAAAGGAGGAAGAACGTTTATACCCAGGCGTGGTTATCGTTACTGATAGCGCAGTTCAGCAATCCTGTGATGGTCCGTTGGTTTATAGCGCGAGAGCGAGCATTAAAGCTGGCGTTATTGGAGATGTTCGATCTACAAGCACTAGCACGGACTGGGTGCGAGCATTCGACGCTAGTGGTTTGACTATAAGCTACTTAAACGGCATGGGGACGTCTGCCAACGTGGCGATTATCGAGCCTAGTGTGGCTAACCTTCTGAAGGAAGCAAACGCTATGCGCACGCAGGCTAGCGCGTACATGAACGGCTAACGGCTCCGCACGAATAACCGCCCGGCACTAGTGGGTGCCGGGCGGTTTTTGCTGTCTGCTGTCTCTTGGCATTGGTCTATTTTCGCAGTCTGGGCGTGCAGCCTAGAGCCCCGGAGTTTTCGACCCTCTGGGCTGTGTTTTTTGGTCTAGCGGGCAACCTTTGACCGAGGGCGTGCTTTCTTGGTGATCGTGCAGGGGGTGCGCTTTTCTGTTTAATGTTCATGCTTCTCTGCTGGTGTGTGACGTTATAGCTCATTGTCGTAACTGCGCCGATATAGCTTCCTCACTCAGGAGGTAGTAATGGCATCCACTGGCAAGCTTCATTTTTCTACGCGTACGGGCCGCTGGCGGCGCTGCGTAGCTGTTCATAGCTGTCGCTATGGCGCGCATAAGACCACGGCAGACTTGGCAAAGGAGGGCGGCGCAGAAGTCCAAACTCATGGGCACAGCACGGCTCAAACAGTCTCGCCGCTTGTGGGCGGGATTTTTGCAGTCGGCACTAGTAAGCGTAAGCAGGTCTTTAGGCAAGACGGCACAAAACTCTCCCCGAAGGAGGCCAGGGTTTGGCGCAATCGGCTTAAGCGGCTCCTGCGATCGGTAAATCGTGCAGCTAAGAGGAAAGCGAAGAAGGAGCTGCGCCGTGCTGTTTCGAGGGCGAAGCTGCGAGCTAAGTGGGTGGCGAAGGACAGCGCGACGGCTGTCATTGTGGGTATTGTGCGGGTTATGGAAGCCTCTACGGACGCGGTTCAGCGAGAGATTGACGCACTGGTTGAAGAGTTTGGTGAAGAGCTAGAGCTACAGCTTGCTGCTTTTGATGAGCTTTTTGATCCTCCAGCTGGTAGCAAGTAGGTAGGATGTCCTTGGATTTCGCTGATCTTCGTTAAGTCTTTATGGTCGGCTGCTGTAATGGTGCCGTAGCTCGTCAGTAACTGCGATCTAAGACGGTTGTAGTGCTTTGTGGTGAGTTTATGCATCTATTATTTTAGACGGGCTTAGATTCGATCCTAGCGACTTTGGTAGTACTTCCTTCTTGTCTTCATAGTTTCAGCTTGCAGCGGTCTCTCTTAGGAGTTGTTCCTTTGGTTGGAGCCTTTTCTTTTCGTTGGCTTGTGGGCGTTCTCTTTCTGCTTTCCCTCCCGTGCGGGCGCGCGCGTGTACCCGCGTAGTACTACACTTAACCGACCTCTGACACAAGAGTGACGGAAGCCCGCTCTCTGCGGACTTTTAGACCGTTTATGTGTCAAAAGCAGTGACACAAGGAGCGCCTACAGCCCCCGTAAAATCGGACATCCTGCTTTTTCAACTTGTGACACAAACAGCTAGACCTTTGACACAAAACTGAGTTTTTATAGCTTTGTTTAGCTGTCTCTTATCCGTTTCGATATGGTGATGTAGCACTTCGGTGGGGTTGGGATTTGGTCGTCTCAGCTTGTAGTCCGGGGCTGCGGTTTGAGTTTTCTTTGTCGTGATAGTTTCCTCCCCGCAGCTCCGGCTATTTTTTGTCTTTATCCTCTTTTGATATGGATTGCAGCTCCACTAACCACGGAGTTGAAATAGATCACGACGAGGAGGCTTTAGCCCCATGGATTCAAAAGGTGCCGCTCTTTGGATGGCGGAAGAGATCGCCCGTATGCGCCGCGAAGAACAAGCGCAAGAAGCTGCCAATAAAGACGTTGCTGCTAAAAAAGCTGCTGAGAAAACAGAGCCAACTGCTCAAGCAGCGCCTAAGCAAAGCAGCGCAAAGCCAGAAACGGGCGAGAAGGGCGTAGATATTACCTCTCGCCGTTGGATGCTTAATCTTCCCTTTGCTAGCTATAATCAATCAGATATTGAGAAGAAGCTCGGGAAGTATCAGGCTGTTATGGGTCAGCTTGAGGTCGGGGATGAGCGTGGTTATAAGCATTGGAATCTGTATCTTGAGCACAAGCGTCAGATTCGGCTCTCAACGTTAAAGCGCGCCTTTCCTAAGGGGCATTTTGAGAAAGCTAAGAAGGCTCGCGCGGCCTGTGTGCGTTATGCAACGAAAACTGAAACCTATGCTGGTGTGCGCATCTCTCTAGGGAAGCTTGATCTTGAAGTTAAGCAGGGTAAGCGGACAGATCTAGACTCCTACCTTGAGCAAATCAGTTTAGAAGGTATGACTCCTGGGCAGGTGATCCGTGCTGATGAGCGTGCTGTTAAGTACTCCCATATGCTTGATCGGCTGCAGTTCGAGATCGACAAGGCGGAGTGGCTCAACAAGTTTCGAGAGATTGAAGTCCACTATGTTCATGGAGCCTCAAGGACTGGCAAAACCTCGGCAGTCTATGAAACTTTTGGCTATGAGTTTTGCTACCGCACTAACTCGTACCAGCATCCCTTTGACAGTTATGACGGCCAGGACATCATTATTTTGGACGAGTTTCGATCTTCATTGGCGATTAGTGAGCTGTTAGGTTATCTCGAAGGTTATCCGGTTGAGCTGGAAGCGCGTCGCTATAAGAAGATTGCGAAGTTTACGAAGGTCTTCATCATTACTAATGAGCCATTGAGCAATCAGTATAGAAAACTCCAGAATGAGCACCCTGCCAGCTGGACGGCTTTCAAGAATAGGCTCACCTCTGTCTCTGAGATGAAGCTTGAGCGAGACGATGAAGGTAATCCGACTAGGGCAGTCTTGGTCGCTGAGAAGGGCTCCCCTCCGGCTCTCGTGAGTCGTTTCACTGGCAAGCCTGTGGAGGTTGTAACTGCGCCGGAAGTGTCCTCGCGCGTCTCGCGTGTTGATGAGCAGCTTGTTGAGGTGGATGATGACGAGCTGGCTGAGTTCTTCGATGATGAGGAGCTGTTTGATGCTGACATTTTTAACTAATAAGTTTGGCAATGAAGATAGCCCGCAAGTCTGCGGGCGGAAACGAGGAGATTATGCAATGTATAGCGAGGTTTGGCCTGGAACTTTTCCCTTTGGCAAGCATAAGGGGAAGCTTTTGGAAGAAGTAGCTAGGGACCGCCGCTATTGTAAGTGGCTGCTTAAACAGAGCTGGTTTAAGGAGGAGCACGCGGTTCTAGCTGAGTGTTTGGACGAGATTATGGATCTGCATGCTTTCTTGGCTTCAGCAAGAATCAGCTACTAATCATAGAACAAACCGTTAAAGAAAAGAGCCGCGATCTCGTCGGTCGCGGCTCTTTCCTTTAACGGTTTGTTCTGCGGGGTCTACTTCGTTTTTCGAAGACGTCCAAGACTGTATTGGTCCTGTGCAGAGCTGTTGAGTAAAAGCCTGCTACGAAGCTCAGGCGAGAGGTGCGCTGAGTGCTTTCGCCGAGCGCACCGTTCGGGTGACGTTCCAGAATGTTCTGGATCGAAAACTGATTGGCATGTGCGACGGCACTGCATAAGCGCCAGACTTCCAGGCCGGAGAAAATGTCGAAGTTGCTGCTTCGATAGGGATGGTTCCGATCTACATTTTGGATCACAGCTGTAGAGAGCACTGCTTTTTGGAAGCTGGCGTGGTCTACTCCCTTAAGTTCTTGGTGGTTCTTTTCTGCGAGGTTATAGATCAGCTGGTGACGTTGGCCAGTTGTTCGGATTACGGTCTGCCACAGTGTGCGATCGGACTGAACGTTTTGCCGGTGGACGCGAAGGGTTCTGCTCGCGGCAAGGTCTTCGCTCTTAGCTTCTAGTAGCCATAGTGCAATGGAAGAGGACTCAACGGCAGCACGGATCAGTGAGTATAGCGAGTATAGGGGTAGGTGTTTGGCGAGCGTTCGGTCGACTTCACGGAGATTCTCGGCTGCAACGGATGCTAGTAGTCGTACTTGTTCCGAAGTTGGGAATGGATTCGTTTTGGCGTCGACTCGACCTAGCCAGCTGTTCTCTGGTGGTACAGGAAGCCGGTCGCTCTTTTGTACCACCCGGATGAGTTGAGGTTTGCACGCGAGGATGTGTCTTACTGCCCATCGTTCGTATTCTGGGCTTTCGCGAGTGTCTAGCAAGTCTTGAGATTTCATAGTCTCGACAGTAGTCCAGGGCTTACGTATCAAGGTTAATCTTGCCCTGTTTCGAGATGCGATTGACTTCTGAACCCGTTCGTTTGGCGGCTTCGCCTCGACGTGGGCTGCCGTTACGTTTTCTTGTAAGTGTTTGCTGACGTAGCCGGTTAAGGCGCTAGAGCCGCGCTCTCGTCGATTGTTTTTTATCTTCGGTTAGAGAATACCACCGTTTTGATATAAGTCTTACGGTTCATAAACCGTTGATCAAATAACGATGCCTAGGAGGCACTAAAATGACCAGCTTTGAGAAGCAAAACGAGCGTGATTTTATCCCGCTAAGATTCTTGGTTTCGAAGTATTTCGCTCTTGATCCTATGGAGTCTGTCTTAGCACCCTATCCGGGAGACGGCGGTGCCAAAAGGGAGCAAGTCTTCCCGTCAGGTATCCCGTCCTGGGTAGGCATTTCTTACCGAACCTAGTCAGCCGATCATTTATCTCGGTGGTGCGGCATTGTGTCACACCACCTAGTAACCAGGGAGATATAACCATGAACAATCTACCTCCAGGTCTACTTAAGGCCGAGCAGCTCGTGAAGGATGAGGCGGGGCCGACAGCAGAGCTAAAGACAATAAAACCTGTGGCTGTGCTCCAGGACGAAACTAAATGGTGGTCCGCTATCAAGTATCCGATTTTCTACTACGTCGACTACACAGTACCGGGTAGTTCGGAAGTTAAGACGTGCCGGAAGCATTTACCGCTGGACTGTCGCGAGCTTGATGAGATCGAAGCGTGGGCAAGGCAAAGGGCTGCGAACCGAGCAGCCGAAAGAGAAGATGATAGGAGTTCCAAATGACAATCAAACTAGGCTATGCCAGAGTTTCAACCGTCAATCAAAACACTGACAATCAAGAAGCTCAGCTGAAAGCTGCTGGCTGCACGGAGCTTTTCGTGGACCATGCCGTATCGGGCGCTAAGAATCACGAGAGTGAGCAGTATCGTGCACTCTTCGCTCGGGTGAAAGAGCTAAGGGCTGAGGGTTGTGATGTAGTGGTGTGCGTCGTAAAGCTCGATCGTTTCAGCCGCTCTTTGCGTGATCTTCTCGAAGGTGTGGAGGAGTTAGGAAAGCTTGGCGCTAGTTTTACTGCGCTCTCTGACAGCTTCACCTACGACTCCACCAGCCCCATGAGTAAGCTGATGCTTCAAATGCTGGGGGCTCTGTCCGAGTTTGAGCGCTCTCTGATTACTAGCCGCATGGCTGAAGGTATGGAGGCGAAAGTAGCTAAAGGGTTGAAGCGTGGCCAGAGGCCAAAGCTTACTAGTGCAGCAGTTAAGGCTATACGGACTAACTACGCTAGTGATCCCCAGCCAATCGCTCGCATTGCGAAGGAGTGGGGGGTTTCGCGCTCGACGATTGTCCGCGTTTTAGGTATCTATGGGCAGACGGAGCCCTATGTGACCTTGGACGAGTGGGAAGCTGGTAAGGAGCGGGCTAATGCGAAAGCTTAAGAATCAGCCGAAGAGGGTGGGCGGCTGGCTGTTCCGCAAAATACCTTGGTACGGCAAGATTTTGGTGCCATTCGTACTAGTGGCTGGAGCGCTTTACGCCTTCCAAAGTGTGGCGGGCTGGCTTGGCTGGCTATAAGTAAAGGAGACCATTGAGAGCCGGGGGTGAATGCATCCCCGGCTTTCTTTATGCCCTGAGCGTCCATAACTGCAAGTCCTAGACGCTTGCATCGTCTTCGTGCATATTCTCACCGTCTTCATCTTCTGCGGGCTTAGATCGACGCCCAGCACTGTAGAGGAGATTGGCGTGGTTGAGTGAAGTCTCTGCTGCTAGGAGAGCGCTGTCTGCACTGCTGTAAGTAGCAATCTGTGCGTCGGCGTTCTTTGGAGACCATCCCATCATCGAGATTAATCGTTCTCGCTCTGCGCCTCCGTCAATGAGCATTGTGGTGGCTATGTGTCGCAAGGTGTGGACGGTCATGTCTTTGGGGCGTGGCGTGATCGTGCTGACCAGCTCCTCAAGTGCTTGACGGTCACGCTGTGCGTAGATAGGCTTGCCGTCCTCGCGTGTGAAGAGTAGCTTGTCCAACCCGTGGCCTTTTTCAGGGTGGAAGGTGTCGAGTTTTCTCAGTGCTTGCTGCTTTTTTCTGTGGGCGATGAGCATCTTCCAAGCGTCCTCGGGGATTACAATCTCGCGATAGCCGCTCTCGGTTTTCGTCTCCCTCAGAGCCCAATGAGTCTCGCCTATTCTCTGGGGGCAGTTTGTAGTCGACCGTCCGCAGCTCCATTTTCCGGTGGCGTGATCGAGTTCGCAGCCGTGTTCTGCATTCACGCGTTGAATCTGCTGCTTGACGATGATCCTGCGCCCCCGGTTCTTGGCGTCTCGTCCATCGAGGCAGTCATCGGTCAATCCTAGGGCTTCACCCTGCCGGAGGCCGTAAAGTGCTAAGAACCAGCGAGCCTCTTGGTCTGCTTCTTTTGCATGCTGTAGAAGGTAGGAGCTAAGGAACTTTGAAGCTTGCCGTATCTCCTTGACCTTGGCGATGGTCTTCTTCTTTTTTGCGGGTGCTTTCAGGCCGACCATCGGGTGACGTAGAAGAATGCCGTCGCGGTGGTAGTAATCCATGGCGCTCTTGAGGCATATAAAGGTTTGGCGAATGGAGTCAACCCCTAGACCTTTAGCTGGCAAGGTTTTGTTGAAGAACTCCTTCAGCTCATCGTATCTCAGGCTCCGCACTGGTCTAGCGCCGAATGCGGGGAGTAGATGATTCCTTATGCGAGCGTCGTACATATGGATGGTTGCAGGAGCTAGGCCCTCCTGTTTTCGCTCTTGTAACCAATCCGTCAAACAGTCGCCAGTGGTGAGTTTGGCAATCTTAGGATCTACCGGGATAGCTTCCGGAGATTCGAGGCCGTAGTTCACACGTTCGAGGAGAATCTTCTGGTCGCGTTTTTCGATTGCTTCCCGTTCGGTGCGTGCTTGCGCGGTGATTTTTTTGCGCTTGTCTCCGAGTTCGATGGTCTTCGCGGCCCAGTAGTAAGTAACTACTTTGCCGTCTTTTCGTTTTCGTTCTACTGGGAAAACGGTGCCTTCACCATCTGCACGCTTCTTTGGCTTCCTCTGATCTTTGGGCCCGTGCTTCTTTAGTCCGGGGCGTCGGAGACGATCAACGGCCTTGTCATCGAAGAAATACATGGATAGATCATCGATAAATCAACTCACGAAGTCAACTCGCGCATTGAGGGCAGGCAAAGAAAAAACCGCATGATCTCAAGAGATTTGACTTCTCTATGAGACCATGCGGTTACCTTGCGGTGACGGTGGGATTTGAACCCACGGTACGGGGTTACCGTACACAACATTTCGAGTGTTGCACCTTCGGCCGCTCGGACACGTCACCAGACCTGATAACTCTACAACGAAGGAAAGCTGAAAACCAAAACAACGAGGGCCAATTGGCTAGCGAAGTGGCCAGAACCACACGGCGGCTATCCGTGCGAGTCAGCCGCAACTGTTTGCGCCGGCAAGGTTCTAGCGGCGCTTGGCGCGGAAGAAATCCAGCAGCAGTTGAGCGCATTCAGCTTCCAAAACCCTGGGGAACACCTCGACCCAGTGGTTCAGTCGGGGTTCGCGCACAATATCGAATACCGAACCACAGGCTCCGGCCTTCTCATCCCATGCCCCGAACACCAGCTTTGGGATGCGGGAAAGAACAATGGCGCCGGCGCACATCGCGCAGGGCTCCAGGGTGACAACCAAGGTGCAGTCCTCCAGCCGCCAGCTATCATCCGTGCCGCGGGCCTGTAGGGCGCGAACGGCATTGCGGATGGCCACCACCTCGGCATGTGCGGTCGGATCTCCGCCAGCCTCGCGCTCATTGCGCCCGGAGGACAGCACCTGCCGGTCGGGGGAGAGAATGACGGCACCGATGGGCACATCATCGGTAGCCAGCGCGGCCCGGGCCTCATCCAGCGCCAGCCGCATCCACTTCTCGTGTTCTTGCACCATAGTGTCACCCACTTTACGTGGCGCAGTGCCACCGGCGTGCGCGAGCTGGGGGCGACAACGGTGCCCGGCGCCTCCCGAAACCTCCCGGGCCTGTTCGGTTGGGCACATTGGCCGGATTCAGGGCCCGAATCTCGGGTAAGGGGCTCGTCGGAGCAGGTGGGCGGCTGGTAGATTTTTGCCTATGCGCGTACAGGTAGTTGACCACCCGCTGGTGGCACACAAGGTTTCGGTCCTGCGAGACAAGAACACGGCTTCGCCGACCTTCCGGCAGCTGACCGAGGAACTGGTCACCCTGCTGGCCTACGAGGCGACCCGCGAGGTGAAGACCGAAGAGGTCGAGGTCGTGACCCCGGTGGCCACGACCACCGGAATCGCCTTCGCCAAGCCCACCCCGCTGGTGGTGCCGATCCTGCGCGCCGGGCTGGGCATGCTGGAGGGGATGACCCGCCTGGTGCCCACGGCCGAGGTCGGGTTCCTGGGCATGGCCCGCAATGACGAGACCCTGGACATCATCACCTACGCCGACCGCGTCCCGAACGACCTGCAAGGACGCCAGGTCTTCGTGCTGGATCCGATGCTGGCCACCGGCGGAACCCTTGCCGAAGCCATCAAGTTCATTTTCGAACGCGGGGCCGCCTCGGTCACCTGCATCTGCCTGATCGCCGCCCCGGAGGGGATCGAGCGCCTGCGCGAGATCCACGGCGAGGACGAGCGGGTTCACCTGGTGCTGGCAGCCCTGGACGAGCGCCTGGATGAGAAGGCCTACATCATTCCCGGGCTGGGGGATGCCGGGGACCGCCTGTACGGCGTGACTCCGCCCATGCACTAGGCCTTCTGGCCCCTACGCCGCCTCGGTTTTTGCCGCAGGCGGCGTTTGCGTATCGGCCAGCGGCAGCCGCACCTCAAAAACGGTGTCCCCGGGCTGGGAAGTGACCGTGATGGTGCCGCGGTGCGCCTGCACGATGCTCTTGGCGATGGGCAGGCCCAGGCCGGTGGTGCCGTCGGAACCCGAACGGGCAGCATTGGCCCGGGTGAAGCGTTCAAAGACATGCGGCAGGAACTCGGGGTCAATGCCTTCGCCGGTGTCCTGTACCCGCAGCACCGCCTGTCCCACGTCCGCATCGGCCAGCACGCTGACCGTCACGGAGTTGCCCACGCTGGTGTGTTTGCGTGCATTGCCCAGCAGGTTGGTGATGACCCGGCGCAGCGCCGAGGAGTCGCAATTGATCGCCACCTCGTCCTGGGTGGCGATGAAGGTCCACCGGTGATCCGGGGCGGTGACCGTGAAGTCGTCGGTGATTTCCCGGGCCAGGTCCACCAGGTTCGCCCGGGAGAGCTTGTAGGAGGTTTCCTCCTCCAGCCGGGCCAGCAGCAGCAACTGCTCCACCAGGGCGCTCATGCGTGAACTCTGCTCCAGCACCCGATCCACCGCGCGCCGCCCGTCGTCGGAGAAGTGCTCGGTGGCGGCCAGCAGCTCGGTGTAGCCGCGGATCGCCGACAGCGGGGTACGCAGCTCATGGGAGGCATCGGCCACGAATTGGCGCATCTGCCCCTGGGAACGCTCACGCACCTTCAGCGCGCTGTCCACATTGTCGATCAGTGCGTTCAGCGCCTGGCCCACGTTGCCCACTTCGGTGCCCGGGATCGCATCGTGCGGGGAGACCCGCTGGGTCAGCTCCACCTTGCCCGATTCCAGGTCGGTGTGCGCCACGGAGGAAGCCACCGCGGCCACGCGTTTGAGCGGGTTGAAGGACCGGCCAATGGCCCAGGTGCCGGCCAGGCCGGTGCTGATCACGGTCAGCACGCTGATCACCAGGGTCAGCCAGGCCATCTCCCGCAACGCGTATTCGGTCGGCTCGGTGGGCAGCCCGGTGATCAGGATGCCTCCGGAGCCCTGGTCCGGGCGGGCGACCAGCACATAGTCCCCGATCGAGAGCTTGCGGATCACCGGGCGGGAGTTGACCTCCAGGGACAGCAGCGGGTCGATGTCCGCGTCGGTGATCGTGATGCGTTCACCGGTGCGTTCATCCAGCCACGCCCCGAAGGTCAGCTTGCCGTCCACGAAGCGCACGTTCAAGGTGCCCGAGGCCTGCCCGGGCGCGAACAGGTCATCGGGGGAGTTCTTCGGAGTGGAGTAGGCGGCGGCACGGTTCGCCGCCTGGGAGAGCTGCTCATTCAGCTGCGCCATCAGGGTCTGGCGCATGCCGGCGTTGTAGAGCAGGCCAATGAGCACACACACCATCGTCAGGGCGCCGAGCAGGATCACCAGCAGACGGCGCTGCAGGTTGTAGGGGGTGTGCTTGGTGGCGGGGGAGAACAGGCTCATGCCGCCGGCTTCAGGACATATCCCACGCCGCGCACCGTATGGATCATCGGTTCGGCGTCCACGTCAATCTTCTTGCGCAGGTAGGAGATGTACAGTTCGACGATGTTCGCCTGGCCATCAAAGTCGTAGTGCCAGACGTTGTCCAGGATCTGCGACTTGGACACCACCCGGCGGGCGTTGTTCATCAGGTAGGAAAGCAGGTCGAATTCGGTGGCGGTCAGCGAGATGGCCCGCCCGGCACGGGAGACGTCGTGCGAATCCAGGTTCAATACCAGGTCGCCCACCACCAGCTCGGAAGCGTCCGCGCTGGTGGCTCCGGAGCGTTCGACCAGCCGGTGCAGCCGGATGAGCACCTCCTCGAGGCTGAAGGGCTTGGCCACGTAGTCATCGGCCCCGGCCCCCAGCCCCTCGATGCGGTCCTCCACCGCGTCCTTGGCGGTCAAGAACAGCACCGGGACCTCCGGGAAGTAGGTGCGCACCTTGCGCAGCACCTCGGGCCCGTCGAAGCCGGGCAGCATCCAGTCCAGGACCAGGACATCCGGGGCGAAATTGCGGGCGGTGGCCACCGCTTCGGGCCCGTCGTGCGCGATCGCCGATTCCCAGCCGAGCATCCGGGTGCCCATGGACACCAACTCGGCCAGCGACGGTTCGTCGTCGACCACCAGGACCTTGATGGCGGTGCCGTCCGGGTGGGTGAGCCGTGGGAGCTGTGAAGGAGAGAAACGCGAATCGTTCATGGTCTTACCTTCCCCCATGCCATTGGGCTGACTTTGTGTTTTACCTGTGTGCTTGCTGTGCCCCCAAGCCCGAGTTTATGCGGTGCGAAGCCTTGCAGATAGCCGAATATTTGGTCAAGAGCAGCTCTGGGCGAATATTTGCATCGTGAACAGCGCTCGGCGCTGAATGCTTATTCATGGCAATGTATACGGTAGTCAGATTGATCGATTCTCGCCGTATCATTGTGCAATGCGTGGCTAGTTAAACGTTTAACGGAAACATTTGTTCAAAATGGCAAAGGTCACAAATGGATACTTTTGTCTCGCATCGTGGACAGGGGGGGTGATTGTTACTTGCAAGTTCCAATTGTTACGGGGAAACTGGAGGGGTGAGTCAGGCGCAGAACAGCAAAACAGGCAGGTCACGGTTCCCGTGGTCCGGTCTCCGGTGCTGTTCTCGAATGCTTTGCGTCAGCGGCCAGCTCGCAGCGGAAACCTAGTTTTCGTCGCGATCGAGCCGCTGGCGGGAAACCAACTGTCGTGGGTGTAGAGAAGGACGCCCGCGGCGCAAGCAACAAGCAAACAAGAAGCATCAGCGCCAAATCACTTGGCCTTCGCATAGTTAGAGGAAAAACATGACGGCTGGATCCGGATACGTACACGTTTCAATTCGCAACGCGCAGAACCGTGCTGCTGCAGCACAGCGTTCGACAGCTGGCGGCTATGCCCCGGCAGGCTACCGCCCACTGCGCGCCGTATCCACCAACCATGAGCCGCGCGATATTTCACGCCATCAGACCGCAGCCCCGGTCCAGGCCACCGGCGCCGGCTCGGGCAGCGCGGACACCACAGCCCGCGGGTTCGTCCTGTACGTGGGACTCGATGAGGCCACCGCGCAGGCCAACGGCACCTCGCTGGGCAAGCTGGCCACCCAGGTGCGCGCGTTCCTGGCCACCCTGTCCCCACAGGCGCAGACCCACGCCGCGGTCGCCCTGGCACCGGCCACCGCGCAGGGCGAAGCCATTGACGTGGTCCGCCAGGCACTGGGGGACCCGACGGTCAACCGCCGCGCCCGCACCGAGAACCGTCCCAGCACCCCAAGGCCCTCCGGCGTGCTGATCGACCTGTCCCGCCGCGAGGTGTACCTGGACGGGGAGACCCTGAACCTGACCTTCAAGGAGTTCGAGCTGCTGAACTTCCTGGTCGAAAACGGCACCCGCACCGTGGGCCGTGAGGAACTGCTGGAAAACTTGTGGCGCAACGCCGAAGAGGTGCCCAACGAGCGCACCATCGACGTGCACATCCGCCGCCTGCGCTCGAAGCTGGGCCGCCTGGCCAACACCGTGCGCACCGTGCGCGGGCAGGGCTACCGCTTCTACGAACACCCCGAGGTCGTCGTCTGGGCCGCCCCGGAATACTCGATCTAGCATCAGCTGGTCGCAGAACGGCCACACGGTCCAACGGGCGGGCGTGCTCCTGGCATGGAGGTACGCCCGCCCGTTCGACGTTTAAGCGGGCCCGGGACGGTGACCCCGTAAGCTGGTGGCATGAATGCTGGAGGCAAGAACACTGCACAGGACCGGCGGCTAATCCTGCTGCGGCACGGCAATGCGGACTATCCGCTCGGGGTGGCGGACCACGACCGTCCGCTGGGTGCCCGCGGTGACCGGGAGGCGCCGGCGGCGGGCCGCTGGTTGGTGGAGAATAACCTCATCCCGGACTACATCCTGTGCTCCGATGCGCTGCGCACCCGCTCCACCTGTGCCTGGGTGCTCTCCGAACTGGGGGAGAAGGCGCCCACCCCCTACATTGACTCCCGCATCTACTCCGCGGGCACCTCCGGGCTGTGCTCGATCATCAACGAAACCCCCGATACGGTCTCCACGCTGCTGGTCATTGGCCACCAGCCGGTGCTGCAGGAACTGGCGCTGCGCCTGGCCTCCAAGGACTCGGACCAGGAGGCCGTCTACGAGCTGGCCATGAACTACCCCACCCTGGGGATGACGGTCATGGAAACCGCCGAACCGTATTCGCACCTGGATGCGCGGGACGCAGCCGTGACGCACTTCGTGGTGCCCCGGCCCTAGCAAAAAGATCCCGTGACACCGCAGGCGGTGTCACGGGATCGAGGTTAGTTGGTTCGGTCGGTGGGCAGAGACTGGACCAGGTTATCCGGCGGCAGCGCGCTCCAGCCCGTGCACGGTGGCCAGCACCGCCTGCACGTAGACCTCCAGCCGGGGCATCGGGGTGGTTACCGCGCGTTCCCGGGCGGTGAGCAGCGTCGCGCCAAACATCGCGCTGGCCGCCACCTGCAGCAGGGGCTCGGGAACCTGCACGGTACGGCGCAGCACCTGGCGGATCAGCGCGGTGATCTGTTCCCTGAAGTCGCTGAGCTGTTCACCCCACAGGCTTTCGGAGCGCTGCTGCTCACTGATCCACAGCTGGGCGTAGGACGGGTAGCGCTCCACGAAGCGGAAGGCGCTGACCACCATGGCCTCCAGGGCCTGCAGCCCGTCGGACTGTTCGGCGTACTGTTCCAGCTCCTCCAGGAGGATGTCGGCGCCAAAGGCCAGCAGGGCGCCGATCATCGAGTCCTTGGAGCCAAAATTGTAGTACACCGTGCCCTTGGAGACCCCTGCGGCCCGGGCGATCTCATCCACCGAGACCGCGTTGATGCCGCGGTGCCCCAGCAGGGTCATGGAGGCCGCGAACAGCCGTTCCTTGGAATCGGTGGCCCGCACCCGGGGGCGCCCGACCGCCTCGCCGGTCATACGACCAGCTCCGGCTGCAGGGTCTTCAACGTCCAGGTCTTGTGCTTGCGCACCGCCAGGGTGCTCAGCGCCAGACCCAGCAGCGTGTAGCCGATCAGGCCCAGCACCACTTCGGAGAGCAGCGCCAGATCCGCGCCGTAGACCAGGTGGCGCAGGCCGGCAACCACATGGCCCATCGGCAGGATGCGGTGCAGCACGTGCAGCGGCTCAGGCAGCGTCTCCCACGGGAAGGTGCCACCGGCGGTCACCAGCTGCAGCACCATCAGCACCAGCACCACGAACTTGCCGGCCGCGCCCAGCAGGGCGGTGATGCCCTGGATGATCGCGGTGAAGGCCATGGAGGCCAGCGCCAGCAGGCCCCAGGTCATCCACGGGTGGGCGGTGTCCAGGCCCAGCCAGAACAGCACCACCGCGTACAGCAGGCTGGACTGGATCACCGAGAGCAGGAAGAACGGCATCCAGCCGCCCAGCGCGATCTTCCAGTCCCGGCCGTTGGAGGCCAGGGCACGCTTGGTGATCGGGCGCATCACCTGGGTCAAGATGAACGCGCCAATCCAGGTGGCCAGGGTAATGAAGAACGGCGCCAGGCCCTCGCCGTACGCGCCGGCCTTGGCCTGGTCGGTGCGGTCCACGGCCACCGGGTCACCGATGACCTCGGAGAGGTGCTCGCGGGTCGGGTCATCCGGATTCGGGATTTCCTTGGTGCCGTCGGACAGGCCGGTGGCCAGTTCCCCGGAACCGTCGGCCAGGTCGTTGGAGCCCTTGCCCAGATCGCCCACGCCGCTTTGCAGGTCCTTCAGACCGGTGTACAGCTGGGCGCTGCCGGTTTGCAGTTCGGCGGCACCGGCGTTCAGTTCCTTGGCCCCCGAATCTAGCTGCTTCGCCCCGGCCAGCGCGTCACGCTGCCCGGCATACAGCGTCTTGGCGCCGTCGTTGAGCTGCGCCGCACCGGCGGCCAAGTCGTTGCCGCCGGTGGCGGCGGTGGAGATGCCCTTGACCAGGGTGGGCACCGCGGCGTTAAGCTGTGCGGTGCCGTCTGCCAGGGTGTCCAACCCCGCCGAGAGCTGCTTGTTGCCCTGGGCGACCTGCTCGGAGCCGTCGGCCAGCTGCTGGATCTGCTGCTGGGCGGTCTTCAACTGCGTCTTGATCTCCTTGGCGCGCTGGATCACCTGCGAGTTGGCTGCGGCCTCGTCCACTGAGCTGGAGACGGTTTTGACTAGCTCATCGGCCTGCTCCTGAGTGATGATTTCATCTTTCACCAACTGCTGGATGCCATCGAGGCTCTTCTTCTCCACGGTTTGCAGGCGCTTGTCCGCATCGGCTTCCAGCGCGGTGATGACCTCGGCGGCCTCGCTGACCTTGTCATTGAGCTGGGCGTTGCCGTCGGCGACCTGGCGGGAGCCTGCGGCCAGCTGCTTGGCGGCCTTCGCGGCCTGCTGGGCGCCGTCGTTCAGCTGCTTGGCGGAGCTGGGCAGCGGGGCGGTCTGCTTCTTCATTTCATTGAGCCCGGCGGCCAGCTGGTCTGCACCCTTCTTCAGGTCCCCGGTGCCAGCGGACAGTTCCTTGGCGCCGTCGCGCAGCTGGGTCTGGCCCTTGACCAGGTCCCCGGTGCCCTGCTTCAGCGTCTTGGTGCCATCGTGCAGTTCCACCGTGCCGTCGGCCAGCTGCTTGCCGCCGTCGACCAGCTGCTTGGTGCCGTCCGAAAGCGTGGCGACCCCGTCCTTCAGCTGCAGGGTGCCGTCGTAGACCTGGCCTGCGCCATCAGCGGCTTCGGCCATGGAGGAGTGGATGTCCACGAATCCGGCGATCATCGAGTCGGCGGTTTGGGTGCCCACTTCCTTGGCCACCGAGTTGTGCACCTCATTGGCCAGGGTGTCGGCGAACGTGCCCACCATGAAGTTGTTGGCGTCATTGGTGGTGATCTTCAGCTGGGCCTGCTTGGCCTTGTCGAAGTCGGCCGGGGAGGCCAGGTTGGCGGAGAAGTCCTTGGGGATGGTCATGGCGAACGAGTAGTCGCCGTTGGCCACGCCCTCATAGGCTTCCTGCTCGGAACCCACCAGCTCCCAGCCGAAGGTACCGTCCTCCAGCAGGGACTCGGTGACATCCTCACCGACCTTCAGGTCCTTGCCGGACTTCTCGGCTCCCTCATCGAGGTTGACCAGGGCGGCGCGCACGCCGGAGAGGTGGGACTGCGGATCCCAGTTGGCATAGAGGTACATGGCCCCGTACAGCAGCGGCACACAGCTCAGGGCGATAATCGCCAGCTTGGGCAGGGTGCCGCGGGTCATGCGCTGCAGCTCGGAAAGAGCCAGTCGCAGAATCGTCATTTGGTGTCCTCCGCGCGGGAAGTGGTCTCAGGTTTTGGGTTGATCGCCGGGCCGTGGGGCTGGGCATGCTCGCCCGGCTCGGTGTCCCCGGCCGGCTCGGTCTCGGTGGCTTCGGGTTCGGCTGGGGCCGGGGGAGCCTCGCCAGCCAGCGGGGCCAGATGCTGCGGTTCGCGATCCGGCTCGATGTCGCCGGCTGCTTGTTCCACCGGTTCGGGACCCGGGTCCTCGGATTTGTGTTTCGGACCGTCCGGTTCATCGCCGTCGGCGGCAGCGTCCACCTCGATGTGCTCGGTGTCCTCGTGCTCGCCCAGCAGGGCATCAATGGCCACCGTCTGCTCCGCATCCTGGTTCTGCCCGGCCTGTTCGGGCACGGCATGCTCGCCTGCGTCGGCGTCGTCCTGCGCATGTGCCGAATCGTGCGGAAGGTGCATTTGCGGTTCGACATCCTGCTCACCCATGAAGAACACCGGGCCATGCCAGTCATCGGGGACCCGGGAGACCACGGCCACGACCGCCGGCTTGCGGCGGGACTGGGCCATGGCCTCCAGCAGGTCCAGCCAGCTGGAGTCCTCCAGACGGTGGCGGTCGGGAGAGTCGAAGACCGACAAGCGCACCTGGTGGTACTCCTCGCTCAGCCGCGCCATGATGTCCAGGCGGGTCAGCGGATCGAGGGCATCCACCCATTCGCCGGCCACCTCGGAAAATCCGTGCTGATTCAGCCAGGAGTCAATGCCGCGCTTGCGCCAGATCGGCACCGGCACCAGGGAGAGGTCCTCGGCCACCAGGTCGCGCACCTTCAGGTGGGGTTCCGGGGCGTTGATTTCCGGTGAGTCCACCAGCGCGCTGTGCTTGCGCAGCAGCTTCAGGCTGTCCTTGCCTTCCCAGCTGGCCGTGCCGGAGCTGGGCTTCATGCGTCCGGAGAGCACCAGGCTTAGTGCGGTGCGTGAGAGCGCCGGTTCGGCGACTACCAAGACCACCTCTCCGCGCTCTACTCGCACGGTGGTTGGAGGGCAGATGACGCCGTGGCGTCCGTCCACGGAAACAGAGTCAGCAAAAAGCATGAGACAAGACTAATTGAACTGACCGGTCAGTTCAATTAGTAAGGCTGTTTTCTCACTCACACGCAGGAGTTTCACAGGTCATGCCGGTGATGCGGTAAGCTTCTGCGGCTGCGGCACTACGTCCGAACGCGGGCCCTTAGCTATCGGACAGCAGCTCTTGGCTCCGAGTGTACTGGTAGCCAAACTCGGTGGCTACCGATTCCAGGGTCAGCTTTCCGGCGTGGGTGTTCAGGCCGTTGGCCAGGCCCTCGTCTTCCCGCATGGCCTGCGCCCAGCCCTTGTTCGCGATGCGCAGGGCGTAGGGCAGGGTTGCGTTGGTCAGGGCCGCCGTCGACGTCTGCGGCACGGCGCCGGGCATGTTGCCCACGCAGTAATACAGTGCATCGTGGACCTTGAAGGTCGGATCGTCATGCGTGGTGGGCCGCGAGCCTTCGAAGCAGCCGCCCTGATCAATCGCGATATCCACCAGCACCGAGCCCGGACGCATCCGCTGAACCATGTCCAGGGTCACCAGCTTCGGTGCTGCGGCTCCGGGGATCAGCACCGAGCCAATCACCAGGTCCGCGTCGGCGACCTGCTCGGCGATGGCCAGCTTGGTGGATGCGAGGGTTTTGACGCGTCCGGCGTGGGCGGTGTCGATTTCCTTGAGCCGGGCCAGGTTCACGTCAATGACGGTGACGTCGGCGCCAAGTCCGGCACTGGCCACCGCGGCGTTCTCGCCGGCCACGCCACCACCGATGACCACGACCTTGGCTGGGCGGGTGCCGGGCACCCCGCCCATGAGGATCCCGGAACCGCCCGATGGATGCAATAGGGTGACGGAACCGATCTGCGCCGCCAGCCGTCCGGCGACTTCGCTCATCGGCGCCAACAACGGCAGCGTCCGACCCCGGGTGACCGTTTCATAGGCAATCGCGGTGGTTCCCGCGGTGAGCAAGGCGTCGGTGCATTCCCGGGAGGCGGCCAAGTGCAGGTAGGTGAAAAGGACCTGGTTCTCGCGCAGCAGCGGGTATTCGCTGGGCGTTGGCTCCTTGACCTTGAGCACCAGTTCTCCGGCCTCGAAGGCCGCAGCCGCATCTGGAACCAGGCGGGCGCCGGCCTGGCTGTACTGCTCGTCGCTGATGCCCGAGCCGATGCCCGCCTGGGTTTCGATGACCACTTCGTGGCCGTGGGCAACGAATTCGGCAACACCGGCCGGGGTGATCGCCACCCGGTGCTCGTTGTTCTTTGATTCCTTGGGCACGGCAATGATCATGGAACGTTCCTCCTTGGCGGCGAGCAGTCAAGCCCTGAAGTGTTAATCCTCCACGATACGTTCGGGCTCTGAAGTGTGCTCGAAGATGACGCAACAAAGAAGAGAACAGCTTCAGATGGCTCTGGGGCGTGACCGCCCCTTGGTTCCGCGAATGCGGAGGCGGTACCAAGCGCTAATGCCTGAACCGAATAAGGGGATCAAAGCCAGCCGGACAAGCGCTCCCGGGTCGGAGCGGCAGCGGGGAGCAGGGGAGTTAGGTTAAAAGCAGGAATCCCGGGAGCTTGAAAGCTTCCCGGGATTCTTGAACCTGTGCGCCCAAAGGGATTCGAACCCCTGACCTTCTGTTCCGTAGACAGACGCTCTATCCAGCTGAGCTATGGGCGCTTATTGAGTTGTTGTCGTCGTGACGACTTGAATAACTATACACGGGCGAAGGCGGACTCGCGAACCGGAACGGTTCAAAGTGCCGCGATTCACATCCACGTCCTCCAGTCCAGTGCGTGGGCCCGGGTTCCTCGCTTGGCGCGAGAAAGATGTGACAGGATCCGACGGGGCGGAGCGAGGGCGCCCGGGTGGCTAGGCCGGGGTGGGCCTCCTTGGAAGCTGAGAACGGGAACAAAAAATCCCGGAACTCGCCGTTGCGATGTTCCGGGATTTGCTGGTGCGCCCAAAGGGATTCGAACCCCTGACCTTCTGTTCCGTAGACAGACGCTCTATCCAGCTGAGCTATGGGCGCGTATTCTTTTATTTGGCCCGCAGGTGCGAACCTCGAATAACTATACAGGCCAACCGCCCGGCCTCCAAATTGGCTCGGCGGGGCGCCGGTATCTCGGTTTTTACTTTTATTGAGGACCGAAAAAGGGTACCGGTCTACGTGACCTTCGTCACAGTAAAAGCTGGTTGGTGCACCAATCTTCCCCGAATTCACGGTGTTTTTATTCTAACGATGTTGACCATCCCCGGATTCTGCGGCTTGGGTCACAAGCGGCCGAAAACGTTGACCCCCTAGCCTTGAACTATTGCAAGTTCAGCCCAATGGAGGGAATGGATAATGAGCACCAGCTCCGATCAGAACGTACTCGATGCAGCACCGACCACCCACGCGAAGTTGGCGGCTTGGGTTGAGGAGGTTGCGGCACTGACGAAGCCTGATCGTATCTATTGGGTTGATGGCTCCCAGGAGGAGAACGACCGCCTGTGCGGCGAGCTGGTTGAAGCCGGCACCCTGGTCAAGCTCACCGACCCGAACTTCCCGAACTCCTACGCGGCCTTCTCCGACCCGGCCGACGTGGCCCGCGTCGAGGAGCGCACCTTCATCTGCTCCGAAAAGGAGGAGGACTCGGGCTTCACCAACAACTGGGAAGACCCGAAGGTCATGAAGGAGCGCCTGACCGGACTGTTCGATGGCGCCATGCGTGGACGCACCATGTACGTCATCCCGTTCGTCATGGGACCGCTGAATGCCGAGCAGCCTGCTTACGGTGTGGAAATCACCGACTCGGCCTACGTGGTCGCCTCAATGCGCATCATGGCCAAGATTGGCGATGAGGTCCTGCGCAAGATGGAAGCCGAGGACGCCTTCTTCGTTCCGGCCATGCACACCGTCGGTGCCCCGCTGGAGCCGGGACAGAAGGACGTGGCCTGGCCGTGCAACGAGGAGAAGTGGATCGTGCACTTCCCCGAGGAGCGCTCCATCTGGTCCTACGGTTCGGGCTACGGCGGCAACGCGCTGCTGGGCAAGAAGTGCTACTCGCTGCGCATCGCCTCGGCGATGGCCCGCGACGAAGGCTGGCTGGCCGAGCACATGCTGATCCTGAAGCTGACCAGCCCGCAGGGCAAGTCCTACAACATCGCTGCCGCCTTCCCCTCGGCCTGCGGCAAGACCAACCTCGCGCTGCTGGATCCGACCATCGACGGCTGGAAGGCCGAAACCCTGGGCGATGACATCAACTGGATGCGTCCGGGCAAGAACGGTGAACTACGCGGCGTGAATCCGGAGTACGGCCTGTTCGGCGTCGCCCCGGGCACCGGCTGGTCCACCAACCCGAACGCCATGCGCGCCATCACCAAGGGCAACTCGATCTTCACCAACGTCGCGCTGACCGATGAGGGAGGCGTGTGGTGGGAAGGCATGACCGACGAGGCCCCAGCCCACCTGACCGACTGGAAGGGCAATGACTGGACCCCGGATTCCGGGCGCAAGGCCGCCCACCCGAACTCCCGCTTCTGCACCCCGATCGACCAGGTCGATATGCTTGCCGAGGAATACTACTCCCCGGACGGCGTGAAGATCGATGCGATCCTCTTCGGCGGCCGTCGCAAGACCACCATCCCGCTGGTGACCGAGGCCCGCACCTGGACCAACGGCATCTTCATGGGGTCGACCCTCTCTTCGGAGACCACCGCCGCCGCCTCCGGGGCCACCGGCGTGGTGCGCCGCGATCCCATGGCGATGCTGCCGTTCATCGGCTACAACGCCGGTGACTACCTGAACCACTGGGACCGCATCTCGCAGAAGCTGAACCCGGAACAGATGCCCAAGATCTTCCTGGTCAACTGGTTCCGCCGCACCGCCGAGGGCGGCTTCGCGTGGCCCGGCTTCGGGGACAACTCCCGCGTGCTGAAGTGGGTCATCGAGCGCATCGAGGGCACCGCCGAGGCCAAGGAAACCGCCGTGGGCTACGTGCCGACCGGTGATTCCCTGGACCTGACCGGTCTGGAAGGCTTCACCTCGGATGACGTGGAGGTCGCCGTGAAGGTTGACACCCAGGAATGGCTCGAGGAAGTCGAGAGCATCGAGGAATGGTACGCCAAGTTCGGTGAGGCACTGCCGGACTCGCTGCGCGCCGAACTTGACGGCCTGAAGGAGCGCCTGAGCGCCTAATCCGGCTCCCGGACACAACACCTACCCCGCGGAAGAATCATTGATTCCGCGGGGTAGGTGTTTTAAGCGCTCGTCCACCGGCAAGTTCCCGGGGCGCCAAGTTCCCGGGGAACACAAGCCCGGGTCGGAAAGAAGGCAGGGAGCTAGGCCCGGCGGGGGCGATGCCGCGCGTCGGAGGTGGACCAGTAGGCGCCCAGCGCCAGGAGCAGCCCAACCAGTGCGGTCACCGAGAATGCCACCGGAGAATCTTCCCCGCCCAGCCCCACCAGCGGGCTGACCAGTGCGCCGGCCAGGAACTGTGCGCAACCCAGCGCAGCCGAACCGCTGCCCGAGGTGCGTCGCACCTCCTCCAGGGCCAGGCCGGTGGTGTTGCCCATGACCAGGCCAACGGGAGCCACCATAAAGAAGATCACCACCGCAAGGATGGGGGAGCGCACCCCGGAAAACACCAAGGTGAGCATCACCAGGCCGGAAACCAGCAGGATCACCAGGGCCACCCCCACGGTGCGGCGCAAGGGGACCCGCAGCGCCAACCGGGCGGAGATCAGGCCGGAAAGAATCAGGCCCAGGGAATTGACGCCAAAGCACAGGGCGTAACCGGTGGGGCTGAATCCCATGACGTTCTGGTAGAGGAACGGGGAAGCCGAAATGTAGGCCATCATCGCTCCGAAAGTCGCCGCGAACTGGACCATGTAGCCCACGAACCGGCGCTGGGTCAGCACCGTCCCCAATGGCCCGAACAGTGCCCCGGTGGAACGGGCCGCGGCCGGGTGGGTTTCACGCACCACCGCAAACGAGCCCAGGGCCATCAGCCCCGCCGCCCCGGCCAGCACCCACAGCACCGCGCGCCAGCCCCCGGCATGGGCCACCGCGGCACCCAGGATCGGGGCGACCGCCGGGGCGACCCCGCCGATGGTCATCAGGATCGAAAAGATGCGTGCGGTGCGCGGCCCGGAGGTGACGTCGGAAACGATGGCCTTGGAAATCACCAGGCCCGCCGCAGCACCCACGCCCTGGATGCCGCGTGCGGCAATGAGCGTGGGCAGGCTCGGGGCCAGTGCGGCACCGATCGAGGCCAGCACGAACAACAGCGTTCCGTAGCGCAGCGGAATGGTCCGTCCCCAGCGGTCGGAGAACGCGCCCCACAGCAGCTGCCCCAGCGCCATCCCGATCAGGAAGGTGGTCAGCGTCAGCTGCACCCCCGAGGCGGTGGTGGAAAACTCGTCCTGCATGGCTGGGAAAGAGGGCAGGTACATGTCCGTGGCCAGCGGCCCGGTTGTGCCCAACAGTACGATCACCATAAACAGGGCAGCGGTCAGCCGGGAGGCGGAGGGGGAAGATGACATATCTGCCATTCTAAATGTGGCCCTGGTCGGGGACCGCGGCCGGCCTGGCAGGTTACGAAGCGCCCGTTCGGGCACCCACGGGGTCACCGGAAGCCGGGGGATTGGAGGCCGTGGCGTCGGGGCCCTCCAACCAGGCCACGCACGCCCCGGCCAGCGCAACCAGCCCAATGCCCGCCAGCGCCACCGGCGACAGGGCCTGATCCAGCAGCAGCCACCCGATCAGCGTGCCCATGGCCGGGTCAATGGCGAACAGGGTGCCAATCACGCGGGCCGAGGAAATCCGGGCCGCCAGGGTGTCCACCGCGTAGGGGATGGCCACCCCGATCAGCGCGCTGAGCGCCAGCATCATCCACTGCCCGCCAGCGACCTCCGCCCCCCGTGGAACCCCGAAGGGCAGGCTGACCAGCGCCGCAACCGTGACTGACAGGGCCAGGGAGGAAATCGACTCCGAATCCTGTTTGCCAACCTTCTCCGCCAGCAGCGTATATAGGGCAAAGCACAGTCCGGCACCCAGACCGAAGGCGAAGCCCAGCAGATCGAAATAGCCGCCGGGCCCGGCAATCAGGATCACGCCGGCCAGGGCCAGCAATGCCCACAAGGCCTCGCGCACGCGCCGACTGAGCACCAACGCCACAATGGCCGGACCCAGGAAATCAAGGGTCACCGCGATCCCCAGCGGCAGATGCTCAATGGCCTTGTACAGCAGCAGGTTCATCGCTGCCATCGCGATCCCGTAGCCGGCAATGGCTGCCCACTGCCGGGCACTGCGCCCGGTGAGCCGGGGACGGAAGAAGGCCAGCAGCATCAGCGCTGCCAGCACCAGGCGCAGCGAGCTGACCGCCGGGGAGCCCAGCGAATCAAACATGCTCGCGGACACGGCGGAGGAGAGCTGGATCCCCAGAGAGCCGATCAGCACATACAGTGCCGCCCGTGCGCCGGGGTGCGCCGGGGCTAACGCCGACGCATTTTTGTTCGTGGACAACAGCTCACTCCTTTGGGACGGGGCGGGACGTCACATCCCGGGGAGCCGGAGGACGGATGGAGGATGCGCTCCGACTTGAGCCTGAGTAAAGAATTCGTTGCGCTCACGGCGCACCGGTGGGTGCAAACTCCCCTACCTGTGAAAGTATAGTCACATGGTTTTGGCGCGATTGATCCTCGGGTTGTTGTGCTTGTCGCCGATGACCGGCTACGAGCTGAAGAAGCACTTTGACTCCTCCATCAACCACTTCTGGAACGCCGACAAGGCGCAGATCTACCGCACGCTGGCCCAGCTGGTGGACAAGGGCTACGCCACGGTGCGCACCGTGCCGCAAAGCAACTACCCGGACCGCCAGGAACACCACATCACCCCCGAGGGCCGCCAGGCGCTGCGCCAGTGGCTGGGGGACGGGGTGGCCCGCGGCACCGAACGCGACCCGTTCATGGGCCAGGTGTTCTTCGCCGCGGAACTGGAACGCGAGGAAATCCAGGATCTGCTGGCCACCCGGCGGGATCAGACCCAGTCCACCCTGGATGACTACCTCTCCCAGCGGGAGGGCATCGACATGCGTGCGGCCGCCGACCGACGCAGCTTCCTGATGGCCGCCACCTTGGACCACGCCATCCGCCAGCAGGTGGCCGAAATTGAATGGCTCGACGCGGTAATGGAGTACCTGCCATGACTGATAAGAAGAACCCCGAGGGCCTGGGCCCGAACCAGAAGAAACCGACCGACCAGCCCGCCGGTGAGCAGCCAACGGCGGCCGGGCAACAGACCGGCACTAGGCAGCCAGCCGAGGGTAAACCTCAGCAGGCAGCGCCGCAGACCAAGGACGCCACCGCCGCAGGCAACCAGGCCAAGGGCAACCGGCCCCAAAACGTGGCAGACAAGACAGCTGCCGCCAAGGCAAGTGCGGCAAAGCAGGACGCAGCAAAGGAGCCGGTGAAGGAAAAACCGGTCGCCAAGGCCTCCACCGCGAAAGACTCCGGTCAGCAGGCCCCCGATGGGCAGAATCCGGCGCCCCAGAAGCCGTCGCCGAACAAGCCAGCGAAGAGCAAGCCGGCGAAGAGCAAGGCGGCACGGGAGGGCGCGAAGCAGCCGGCCGCCGAGCCGCGGCCCAAGCCCACCGACCCGGTGAACAGCTCCGCCCCAGCGCAGGCGGCCAAGGCCGGCAAGCTCAGGGCCGGTGAACCGATTGGTGAACAACCCAAGCCGGGCACCGGGCAGCGTCCGGGCGTGGTCAAGTCCCCGAGCGGCCCCAGCCGCGAGGGATCCGCGCTGAGCCACCTGGCCGACAAGGTCAAAAACGGCCGGCTGCTTGCCGGACAGGGGTTCGGGCGCAAGCCGCAGGCCGGCCCACTGGCGGACAAGTCCGGCACCGGCGCGACGGCGAAGCCGGCGGCCGCCGCCAGGCCCGCCACCCCCACCCGGGTCGACGGCAAGGGGCCGGGCGACTACCCGGAGGTGCATCCGGTGCGGCGCCACAGCGGCAACCAGACCCCGCAAACCGTTGTGTTCCTGCATGGCGGCAACGTCGGCAACTGGTCCTGGGACCCACAGGTGCTGGCGCTGGGGGACTTCCACATCCTCACCCTGCACCTTCCGGCGTTCGGGGCCCGCAGCGAGGAGCCCTGGCAGGGACTGGAGTCCGCGGCCGATGACGTGGCGGCGCTGATCGCCGATGAGGTCGCCGAGGGCGGGGTGCACCTGGTGGGGATGTCCCTGGGCGGGGTGATCGCCCTGCACGTGGCCGCCCGCCACCCGGAACTGGTGGAATCCCTGATGATCACCGGCACCCCGGTGGCCGGGGTGCCCGCCCCGGCCCGGGCGTTGAGCCGGATGCAGCTCAAACTGCTGGGCAACGAATGGTACTGGCGTTTCCAGGCCGGCGCGCACGGCATGGTCGATGACGAACGCGACCTGTTCGCCTCCCACGGCCTGGCGTTGAAACCGGCCAACCTGCGCGCCATCATGGACGAGCTGGACCCGGGAGGGCTGCCGGCGAACCTGACGGCCTTCACCGGCCCGGTGCTGATCCTGGCCGGGGCGAAGGAGCCGAAGGTGGTTCAGCGCTCCTTCGCGCCGCTGCAGACCCTGCTGCCCCAGGCGGTCACCCGCCTGGTTCCGAACCTGCACCACCAGTGGAACATCGAGGATCCGGTGTTCTTCAACTCCGTGGTCCGCCGCTGGGTCACCGAGGGCAAGGTCCACACCCGGCTCGTGGACCCCGCCGCAGCCAAGCCGGCCCAGGGCAAGTAGGGATCCGGGCCCCGGCCCCGGTGGCCTGGGCCGGGGGACAAGGGAAAAGGCGCGGCCGCTGTCGCGGACGCGCCTGGTACCCGTGCGGCCCAGCGGACCCCCATGATCCGTTGGACTGCCAGAGTGCGGTGTTGTGGCTAGACGGCCAGCCACACATCCGGTCCGAAGACCTCATAGTGGATGCGCTCGGCCGGAATGCCTGCAGCCAGTGCCTGTCCACGCACTGCGTGCATGAACGGCAGTGGACCGCACAGGTAGACGTGGGAATTCGGGTCGAACTCGGCATTGTTCAGGTTCATCAGGCCGGCGGTGCTCTTCACATCGGTGGGCAGCTCGCCGCGCTCGAACCAGGTGGTCAGGGTCGCGTTGGGCAGCTTCTCCACGGATTCGACCATCTGGGCGCGCAGGGCCCAGGTGTCGGCTTCCTGGTCGGCGTGCAGCACCGTGATCGAACGCTGTGAGTTGCTCTCGGCCAGGGTGGCCAGGGCGGCGGCGCTCGGGGTGCAGCCAATGCCGGCGGTGGCGATCACCAGCGGCTCACCGGAGTGGTCGATGACCAGGTCGCCGTAGGGGTTGGAAATCTCAATGGTGTCCCCAACCTTCAGCTGGGTGTGCAGGATCGGGGTGAACTCACCGTTCGGATCCAGCTTCACGGTCACGGTGCGCCGGGAGGTGTCGGCGACATTGCCGGAGAGGGTGTACTGGCGGACCTGGCGGACGCCGTCGGCCATCGGCATGCGCAGCGAGATGAACTGGCCCGGCTCGGCGGGGGTGACCGGGGTGTCATCGGCCGGCTCAAAGGTGAAGGTCACCGAGCCCGGCGCGGTTTCCTCCCGCCCGGTCAGGGTCCACAGGCTGTAGTAGTGGTCGTTGACCTGCTTGGCGTACAAGCCCTTCTCGATCTTGATCAGCGCGTGGGCCATCAGCCAGTAGACCTCGGACCAGGCGTCGGCGATCTCCGGGGTCAGGGCGTCCCCGAGGTTCTCGGCGATGGCGGCGAACAGGTGTTCATAAACGATCGGGTACTGTTCCTCGACGATGCCCAGCGAGGCGTGCTTGTGGGCGATGCGCGCCAGCATGGTCTCGGGCAGGGTGTCGGGGTTGTTCAGCAGGTGCGAGGCGAAGACCGCGATGGAACCGGCCAGCGCCTGCTGCTGCTTGCCGTTCTTCTGGTTCGAGCGGGAGAAGTATCCATCCAGCAGGTCCGGACGCGCGGCAAACATGCGGTTGTAGAAGTTCGGGGTGATGCTGGAAATCCGCTCGGCGATGATGGGCAGGGTGGCTTCGATGACCGGGCGGGATTGAGTGGAAAGCATCGGGTCTCCTTGTGGCGGTTTATCTTGCATCCCATATGCAAGATTTACACCTTAAGTTCTACGCGACGTAGAACTGATTGGCAAGTCCGTGACGCCCGGCAGCTGGCTAACGGGTGCCTCTGGGACGGATTTGGGGGAAGGGAAGGCGCGTAAGCGCCGGGGAAGCGGAGACCACATCGGCCACCGTCAGGTTGTCCAAAGAAGCGTAGAAAGCGTCTCTGGCTTGGCGCAACGCGCCGCGCAGCCGGCATCCGCCGACCATCGGGCAGTCATGGGCGGCGTCGTGGGTTGTGCAGTCCACCACATCTTCACGCCAGTCCAGGGTGCGCAGCAAGGAGCCCAGATTCATCTGCAGACCCTGTTCGGTGATGCTGGCCCCGCCGTGCCGGCCTCGGGTCACCTCCAGGGCCCCGAGGCCGCCCAGCTCGGCCACGGCCTTGGTCACGTGGTTGTACGGCACGTGGATCAGTTCGGCGATTTGCCGGGTGGTCAGCTGGCCGACACCGTGCGCGCCAAGCACCATCAAGGTGCGCAGGCACACGTCGGTATAGGCGCTGAGTCTCATTGCTGATCCATCACTAGGTCCGGGTTGCTGGGCGGGGGCCGGTGGCTACTGGGCGTCCGGGGCGAACAGCGACATGTCCGCCGGTTCGGCCACCGGGTCCTCGAAGTGCCAGGTGCCGCCGGGCTCATCGGGCATGGTGTAGGGCTGGACAATTGCCAGCGCGGCGCCGGCCTTGTGCTCGGCCACCACATGGATCGCGTCGCGGTTGTCCTCGGCCAGCAGCACATCGGAGGTGATGGCCACGGCCGCGAAGTTCGCGCCCTCCTGGTTCAGCACCTGGACCAGGTCCGCGGCCATGGCCTCGGTGTCGATATCGGCTTCCGGGTCATCGGGGTTCTCGGTCGGCGGCACCGCCAGCAGACGCAGCTCCGGCTCTTCGGCCCCGCTCTGCGGTTCCAAGCCGATCGCGAAGGGCAGGAAGACGCCCTGCTCCTCCAGTTGCTCGCGAGCAACACCCAACGCCGTACCCAGCACCTTGTTCAGGGCTTCCTTGACCGAGTCATCGAGTTCGTCAAAATTCATGGTCTCGTCCTCTATTTCCTCGTTCGCTTGCTTCGTTTCGGTCGCTTACTTCGTTTTGGCGTTTTCCCGCACAATGCCCAGCACGGTGTCCCGGATGGGGGTGATCACCGAGGCCTGCGCCCCCTCGCCGTTAAACCGCAGGTACGGTTCCGTGTTGGAGGGACGCAAGTTGATCCACCAGCTACCATCCTGCGCGCTGATGGTGGTTCCATCAAGGCGCTGCACCTCCACCGGCTGGCCGGCGAAATGCTCCAGCACCCGGTCCACGGCCCCCTGCTTGTCCTCCACCTCGGAGTTGATCTCCCCGGTGGCGGTGTAGGGCTCGTATTCCGCGCCGAATTCTGACAATGGTAGCGGCTGGGAACCCAGGGCCGCCAATACGTGCATGGCCGCCAGCATCCCGGTGTCGGCGTTGAAGAAGTCCCGGAAGTAGTAGTGGGCCGAGTGCTCGCCACCGAAGACCGCGCCCTGGCGCGCCATCTCGGCCTTGATGAAGGAGTGGCCCACCCGGGTCATCACCGGCTTGCCCCCGGCCCGGGTCACGAACTCCGGGACCGCCTTGGAGGTGATCAGGTTGTGGATGATGGTCGGGGTCGGTTCCCCGTCCTTTTGGACGCGGGCGATTTCACGCACCGCCACCAGCGCGGTGATGGCCGAGGGGGAGAGCGGTTCGCCCTTTTCGTCAATGACGAAGCAGCGGTCCGCATCCCCGTCGAAGGCCAAGCCCATGTCCGCACCGTGCTGGAGCACCGCGGCCTGCAGGTCCCTCAGGTTCTCCGGCTCCAGCGGGTTGGCCGGATGGTTCGGGAAGGTGCCATCCAGCTCAAAGTACAGGTCAATGATTTCCAGCGGCAGGCCGGGCAGCACCGCATCTCCCAGCACGGCCGGGGTGGTCATCCCGGCCATCCCGTTGCCGGCATCCACCACGATCTTCAGCGGGCGGATCTGGGACAGGTCCACCAGCTCACGCAGGTAGGCGGCGTAGTCGCCCAGCACGTCCAGTTCGCTGGTCGTGCCCTGGGGAGCGTCCCCGGAGACCGGCAGGCCCTCATCGAGGTACCCCTGGGCCACGTCACGGATGTCATACAGCCCGGTCTCGGAGGAGATCGGCACGGCCCCGGCCTTGGACATCTTGATGCCGTTGTACTGGGCCGGGTTGTGGCTGGCGGTGAAGACCACCCCGGCGGCGTTGTGCTTGCCGGCGGCGAAGTACAGCTCGTCGGTGGAGATCAAGCCGAGCATCTTCACGTTGGCCCCGCGGTAGGTCGCCCCGCGGGCGAAGGCCTGGCAAAAGTCTGCGCTGGAAGGACGCATGTCCCCGCCCACCAGGACCTGGCGGCCGCCTAGTCCCAAAACATCGACGAACGCTGCGCCAATGGCTTCCACGGCTTCCTCGTTGATGGTCTGTCCCACCACGCCGCGCACGTCGTACGCCTTGAAGCACTGCTTAAGATCAATCTCTGCACTCACGCACCTCACACTACCGGGATGCCGGGCCCAATGCCCTGTCCTGGGGCGGTACGGGCATAGGAGTTCGCTAACAGTTTCGCCCTGGGCAGGACCGTGCGCACGCCGGTGCCCGGGCAGAAGCGCAAAAGGTCGGAGGCTGCTGGAATACTGGGGGCATGGCGCAGCTACAGCAGACCGAATTAAAGGAACTGGCACTGGAGAAGCTGCGGGCGCTGGTCCAGCACCCGCAGGCCGAGTTCCATCCTGGACAGTTCGAGGCGATCTCCGCCCTGGTCGCCCAGCAGCGCCGCGCCCTGGTGGTGCAGCGCACCGGCTGGGGCAAGTCGGCGGTCTACTTCGTATCCTCCCTGCTGCTGCGGGCCATGGGCCGCGGGCCGACCCTGATCGTCTCCCCGCTGCTGGCGCTGATGCGCGACCAGGTTGCCGCCGCGGAGCGGGCCGGGGTGCGTGCCGCGGCGATCAACTCGGCCAACGTCCTGGAATGGCGTGAAATCCTGGACCAGCTGCAGCGTGACGAGCTGGACGTGCTGCTGGTCTCCCCGGAGCGGCTGAACAACCCCTCCTTCCGGGAACACCAGTTGCCGGTGCTGATCCAGCGCATGGGCCTGTTGGTGATCGACGAGGCGCACTGCATCTCCGACTGGGGGCATGACTTCCGCCCGGACTACCGTCGCATCCGGGACCTGATTTCCCGTCTGCCGCAGGGGCTGCCGGTGTTGGCCACCACCGCCACCGCCAACTCGCGCGTGGTGCAGGACGTGGCCGAGCAGCTGGCGGTGGGCGGTCAGGAGGTGTTTACGCTGCGCGGCACCCTGGCCCGCGACTCGCTGCGCCTTGGAGTGCTCAAGCTCGCCTCCCCGCGCATGCGTCTGGCCTGGCTGCTGAGCCACATTGAGGACTTCCAGGGCTCCGGGATCATCTACACTCTCACCGTCTCGGCGGCCGAGGACATTGCCCGGATGCTGCGCGAGGCGGGGCACGAGGTCGCGGCCTACACCGGGCGCACGGATCTGGAGCAGCGCGAGCGGCTGGAGGCGGCGCTGAAGGCCAATCAGGTCAAGGCGCTGGTGGCCACCAGCGCGCTGGGCATGGGCTTTGACAAGCCGGACCTGGGCTTCGTGATCCACGTGGGCGCACCCAGTTCCCCGGTGGCCTACTACCAGCAGGTGGGCCGCGCCGGACGCGGCAGCATCAACGCGGACGTGCTGCTGCTGCCCGGGGTGGAGGACGCCGAGATCTGGGAGTACTTCGCCACCAGCTCGATGCCCGACGAACAGCGGGCCGGGCAGGTGCTCTCCACGCTGGCCGCGGCCGATGGCCCCATGAGTGTGCCGGCCCTGGAAAGCGCCGTAAACCTGCGACGCACCCCGCTGGAGCTGCTGCTGAAGGTACTGGCCGTGGACGGGGCGGTGGAGAGGGTGGCCGGCGGCTGGATGCGCACCGACATGCCCTGGTCCTATGACGCCGAACGTTACCGCCGGGTCGCCCAGAGCCGGGTGCATGAACAGAACCTGATGAAAGACTATGAGAACACCACCGGCTGCCGGATGGAGTTCTTGACCCGCACCCTGGATGACCCGCAGTCCGAACCGTGCGGACGGTGCGACCGCTGCGCCGGGCCCTGGTATGACGATCACATCCCCGACACTGCGAAGGATTCCGCGCAGGCGGCCCTGGGCCGCGTAGGGGTGCCGATCGAACCCCGTAAGGCCTACCCGTCCGGGATGGACCGGCTGGGGCACTCGCTCAAGGGCAAGATCCCGGTTGACGAACAGGTCCAGGAGGGCCGGGCCCTGGCCAGGCTAACCGACCTGGGCTGGGGCAACCGGCTGCGCCAACTGTTCGCCGATCCCACTGACGCACCAATCAATGATGCCCTGCTGCAGGCCTGCGTGAAGGTGCTGGCCGAATGGGACTGGCAGACCCGGCCCGTCGGCGTGGTGGCGATGCCCTCACGGGCTCGTCCCCAGCTGGTCGGCTCCCTGGCCTACCGCCTGGCCGAACTGGGCCAGCTGCGCTACCTGGGTCAGCTGCGGTACCGCACCGCCCCGGCCGAGGGGGGAGCCGGAGGCAACTCGGCGTTCCGGGTGGCCGAGGTGGCTGATGCCTTTGACATTCCCGCGGACATGGAGGCCCTGCTCTCCTCGGCGCCGGGACCGGTGCTGTTGGTCGATGACCTGTGCGATTCGCGCTGGTCACTGGCGATGGCGGGCCGTGCCTTGCGGATTGCGGGAGCTCCCGGTGTATTGCCTTTCACTTTGGGCATAGCCGGGTGAACGGGCAGGGAAAGGAAGTACGCTGGAAGCATGGAAATCCTCATCTGGCTCGTCGTGGTCATCTTTGTCCTGGTAGCGGGGTTCTTCTGGCTGCAGTCCGTGCGCAAGCGCAATATGGAGCAGATCTCCCAGTCGGTTAGCCGTGAAGCTGCCCAGGCTGCCGCGGCCGAGCTGGATGAGGAATCACGCAAGTCGATCTACCGGGACCTGGCCAAGGGGGATGTCATGGCCGCTGTGCAGAAGTACCGCGCCAAGACCGGAGCCAGCGTAAAGGAATGCGTGATCGCCGTGCGCAGCCTTGACGCCTACCCGCAGGCCGGTGGCCCCGCAACGATTCCGGAGCTGGATGCCGAACCGCACCAGGACAGTTCGGACCTGCCCCCGGCGGCGCGCGACGTGGCCGTGGCTGAAGCCCCCAAGGATGGAAGCGACCCGGACGCAAATGCCGAAGACTTGCCGGATTCGAAGGAACCCGTCGCTGATCTGCCGGTTGATGACTCCGGGGCGGGCATCGAGGTGCCACGCACTGCGGATACCGGGGACATGCAGTCGCTGCCCGACGATGAAACTTGGGTGGTGCCCACCGAATGGAACGAAAAATTTGGGTCGGACCGCACCCCCAGCTCCACTCATTTCAAGCTGGCCTACGAGGTGGATGGCGAACAGCATGAGTTCTCCAGCGAGAAGCTGCCGCCGAACGAGTACGACCAGCTCTTCTCGATGTTGCGCGACGGTGATACGGCCGGGGCCGCCCAGATCCTGCACGAGCACACCATGCTTCCGGTGGAGGATTTGGAGCGCATGATCGCCACTTCACCGATGGCCGGGGGAGAGGGCACCGGGAACGTGGCCGACTTCCGTTTTGAGGGGCAGGGCCCGGACGGCCCGGTCTACTTTGACGCCGCGGACCTGCCGGAATCAGAGCGCGAGGAGCTCTTTGAGGCGATCGCGCGCACCGACCTGGAAAAGATGAGTTCCATCATCGTCAAGCACACCTCACTGCCCGAGGACATAGTCCAGAACATGCTCCGTTCCTTCGTCAAGCGTGAGGAATAGCCGCGCATTCACGGTGGCAGATAACTTCTGGAACATCTTCTTGGAGTTTCATGTGAGTCACTGATTTCCGGTTGCAGGCCCACAGCGCCCTCACTAGCGTCGTAGATATCAACGCACCGCACGGTGTGTGAGATCGCTACGGAAAGGGGAAGTACATGGGACTCGGAGATAAGATCAAGAACCAGGCCCAGGACCTCTCGGGCAAGGCCAAGGAAAAGCTCGGCGATGCGACTGATAACCAGGACATGCAGGCCGAGGGTCTGAAGGACCAGGCCGGCGCCAAGGCCAAGAAGGCCGGCGAAGAGGTCAAGGACGCGGCACACGACGTGAAGCGTGACCTGAAGTAAACCAGTATTAACTTTTGAACCGGTGGGGCCGGAGTCGACCAAGGGGTCGGTTCCGGCCCCACCGCTGTTTACCGGCAGAAACCCTGATAGACCTGCAGCGCCTTCAATGAACGGGTAAATCGGAACGAGAACGAATGCCTGCTGCAGCCCAGCGTGCCTCGAGAAGTGTGTGTGCCAGTAGAGGTTGCGGAACCAAGTGCCAGGGACTGGCCAGGGCGGCGTCGAGCGCTATCACCCAAGACAAGGCGTCCTTGCGAAACGCCCGCCTTATCGAGATGGTTTTCAATGGCATGTCGCGAAACGAGGCCAGTGTGCCACGAGCGAGTTCTACTGCTAGTTCCACAAGATGCGCCCGAATCGTTACAGTCGATTTGCTGCTTCTCGTCTAATAACCTCTTTGCATTCTAGTAAGCTTCTGAGTGTTTACACATAATATCCTGCGTGCTCATCACTCGCAGTTGTACCCCCTCTGGAGAGCGTTTTGTCAACACAAGTTCCCGCAACCAAACAAGGTAATGGCCTTGGTCTGGCCGCAATGATCCTCGGTATCGTAGCGGTGGTATTCGCAGTGATTCCGCTTGTCGGAATTCTCGCGTACCTCATCGGCGGCATCGGACTAATCCTTGGCATCATCGGGCTGGTCTTGAAGGGCCGGAAACGCGGCATGGCGATTGCTGGCGTGATCCTTGCTGTTGCGTCTTTCATCATTGCCGCTGTTGTAACTGGTGGCACGGTGGCCGCCATTGACGACGCCCTGAACGAGCCCACTTCCTCATCGGCTCCCACTGACGCTTCGGATACTTCAAGTGCACCGTCCGAATCAAAATCCGAGCCTAGTGCTGCAGAGGAGACCGAGGCCGCGACCGAGAAGAGCGATGAAGTCCCGACTGAGTACAAGTCGGCATTGAAGAGTGCTGAGCGGTACGACGAAATCATGCACATGAGCAAGCAAGGTATTTTTGACCAGCTCACGAGCGAGTACGGTGACAAATTCTCCAAGAAGGCTGCACAGTATGCAGTGGATAATATGGAAGCCGATTGGAACGCCAACGCTCTGGCCAAAGCAAAGGACTACCAGGAGACAATGTCCATGTCTCCCTCTGCGATTCACGACCAGCTGACCAGTGAGCATGGAGAAAAGTTCACTGAAGCGCAAGCTGATTATGCTGTGAAGAACCTCGACTAGGGTCTTTCGCCTCTTTGCCCCCTGCTAAAAAGCAGGGGGCATTTTTGTGCTGACAAGCTCGTGTTGCTAGTGGCCTTTAGTCATGCAAAGCAAACTGTCCTGTTGGCGGACCACACGTCTTTTGGGGTCCTCTTTAGGTGCGAGCGGCACAGAGGGCGCGCAAAGTATCGCGGCTCTCCGGTTGGAATCAGTTCTTGCGGAATTGGAGCGCGTGTTCGGTTTTGAAGCGCACACGCTTTCCATTTGTCTTTGTCGGACCAGTTGACGCGATAAGCGAAGATCTTCTTTGCGACGCCTTTTGGGCCCAATGTATGACCTGTACGCGGCTCTATTCGCTTTTGAGAGGTCGCCACCAATGACCGAAGCCCGGAAACTTCATTGAGTTTCCGGGCTTCTTTCGGCGGACACGGGGGGATTTGAACCCCATCCCCAAAATCGGCTCGGAACTCAATCCTAGCGCAAGATTACGCGGATTTTCCACCCCGTGAACCCACTAGGGAAAAACCGCACAAACCGCACAATTGGGGGTGATTCGGCAGGACGTCCCCCCATTGGGGGGAGCAAGTTTTAGGCGTGAACGGTGGCAACGTGGTTCATCATCGTGAGCACCTGGCGGGCGCCTAGCGTGTTCACGAAGGACTCGATCACCCACGGCATGACACCAATATTGGCGGCGATCTCCCCGGCATCGAGCGTCACCCTCGCATGCTCCATGAGAACCTCAAAGTCCAGTAGATGCCGAGCCGCCCACTTATCAGCTTTCCGCTCATTTCTGGGGTGATGCCCATGATGGCCGTAGAACGCATGCCCCAATTCGTGCGCGTACGTTGAAACGTACTGAGCTTCAAGTAGTCCAGGCTTCAACGTGATCAATCTGAGTCTGTGGTCGTACAATCCCCACCAAGTGCTGGGGGTGGGTGCTGTGCGCACCCGGACCCCTAGCTTTTCTGCTATTTCATCAAGGTTGGTGTGGTGGTTCGTCGTGCTCAATGTGAGGATCTGCTTCCTTTGCTGCCAGACCATAATCTCTAGCATCTGCTTCCGACATGTTGGAGTAGTCCGGTTCGGAGAAATCGAGCGCCATCTGACCGGGCAGTGGCACATCACGGCGGTCGACCGCTCGCAGTTCAAGCTGATCGAGTTCGTCTCTGATGCGCTCGATTAGCTCACTAAGGGGCATGTCGCTAACCCCTTCCGAGAACTGGTAGTCACCTACAAAATCTTGCACCTCCTCGGGTGTCACCAAACCCGAAATGATTAGTCCTTCCACCGGGTTGAGGTTGTACCGGCGGCAAACGGTGACGATGGTTTGCTGGGCACTATTGCCCTTGCCTTCCTCGGTTAGATGCCTGCGCACCGTACTGACGCTGATTCCCGAGTTCTCGGCGGCGCTATTGAACGAGAAACCCCGTACGCGGGATTTGAACCATTCGGTTATTGGCGTATCCATAGATCTATCATGATTCATTTTTGAACAGTTGTAAAGCAAAGTTGCCCTAACTTCTCGGGCTACTCGTGTTCAAAGTTGGAACACACGTCCGATCAAAAATGAATTACACGCTTGCAATTTTGAACAAGCGTATGCCACTATGAGATTGTTCGAATTTCAACAGCAGGAGGTCAATTATGAATGGGCAGCTGAGGATTAGGAGCGGCCTACTAAAGCGAATGCGTGACTTTAGTGGTCTCCCCTCCGAAGAGGCGCAGGCCCGGATGCTCGGAGTTGGGCTGTCCACTGTTCGCCGCATCAACGCAGGCGAGCAGCCGTCCGCGGCGTTTATTGTCGCGTTCTGCACCACGTACAACATGGGCATTGGCGAGGCGTTCGAAATCGCTCACAAGAGCAATCCCCAGGGCGCGGCGGCATGACCCGTGACAGTTCTCCCTATGCTTCCGCTCAGGACATGGCGCATAGGTTCAAGATCAGTGATGACTCGGTTCGGCGTAAGGTTCAGTCCGGCGAGTGGCCCTGTGACCGAATTGGCAGGCTCTACCGTTTTTCACCAGAACAGCAGGAGGAAATCGCCCTCATCGTCTCTGGCGAAAAAGACAGCGGATTCGACAAGAACCGAATCGCCGCAGCGCTCAACGCGCTATCCGCCTAGTTCTAGGCACCTTCTCTAGCCCCTTGTCTGGGCAACCTTCCCCCTAAGTCAGCCGATTGGCTGCAAGCTCACCAGCTTTAGAAAGGTCTAATTGTCATGCCCAAAAACATGATCCCACCGTTCGTTCAGCTAAAGACGATGTTCAAGGACTGCGCTAAGAGTGCGGGCGAGAAGCTTTCAGATCGCAAGGCACATCGTATGGCGCAAGGTTTCATGCTTTCGAACGCTTGTGAGCGCGCCGAAGATGAACAGTATTTTCTGGCGCACTCGGACGAGACGGGCGAAACCGCAGTGAAGAACGCGCTTCTCGAATACATCCACAAGTACGGGTCACTCAATAACAAGGTGGTGTCGGCATGAGCTTGCATGTTATTGAGACCGGGGAAATTGTGGAGGAAATGAGCCGTGTGGAAGCGGAGCGCATTACCTCTCGTATTGCCGACAAGCTGGACACTATTGCGGACAACCTGGAGCAGGTTCTTCCGCTGATCGGTGAAGCGTTGACTCGTGAAGCATGGAAGGTGCTGGGCTATTCAAGCCCGACCGCTTATGTGTCGGAGCGGTTCGCTGGGGCACTTACCCGGTTGCCGGTAGAGGTTCGCCGCCCGGTTGTTGTCCAGTTGAGCGCAGCGGGCATGAGCACAAGGGCAATCGCGCCGATAGTGGGCAAAGATCAGTCGGTTATCACTCGCGACATTCAGGCATCGAAGCAGGTGATGCAAAGCGCATCACCTAAGCCTGAGCGCGAAACTGGCATGTTCCAGACCGGCGCGGCTTGGGTGGAATCGGGCGAAGAAATCCCGCTTGAAACCGAAACGACTTACGACAAAGAAACCTACGAAGTATTAGACGAAGCCCCGTTGCCGAAGTCCGAGAAGATCATCGGCGCTGATGGCAAGCAGTACCAGCGGCCCGAACGCACCGAGCACGCCCCGCGGCCTGACTCGCTCACGAAGCAATTCAGCGGGGCAGTATCCGAGCTAAACCGAGTACTGGACAAGTTCTATCGCATTCGCGGGAACAAGAATTTCGACCGAAACAAAGAACAGGTCGCCACCCTGCACGGTAGCGACCTGAACCGAGCGATCAGCGAACTGCAAGAACTCGCTGACGCACTCAACTAAGAAAGAGGAATCATCTCTCATGGGTAAGACTATCAAAACCGAAATCGCCACCATCACCGCGGAAAAGGCCACTGAGCTACTCGCCGCGAACACGGGGAATCGCAAGGTCAGCGAATCGAATGTTGCAGCAATCAAGGCATCCTTGCTTCGTGGCGAATGGCAGGTAAACGGCGAAGCAATCAAGATTGCGGAAGACGGCAAGATCCTGGATGGGCAACACCGCTTGCTTGCGTGCGTCGAAACCGGAATCGCGTTCCGAACGCTCATTGTCTACAACGTTCCGGCTGAAGCGCAGCCGACCATGGACACCGGCAAGGCTAGGACACTAGCGGATGTTCTCGCGCTTGCAGGGTATCCAAATGCAAGCGCTCTGGCCGCGACTACCTTGGCAGTCTTGCGAGCAGAGACTTATTCGCTAAAGGCAGCGATTCAGGCCGGTTCCAAATACCCAATCACACGAAATCAGGGATTGGAACGTGTGAACGCTGAGCCAGTCCTGCAAGAGGTGGCGATGTACGGCAAGAAGTTCGCACGGCTTGGACTTGCGGGCCGTATCGCATCGCTTATGTTCTACACGCTATCGAAGATCGACGCTGAGGATGCTCAGCACTTCTTCGAAAAGCTACGCACCGGAGACTCCCTGGAGCGCGGAAACCCGATCTTGACGCTTCGGAATCAGCTGTTGATGGTGAAGGAAAACAAGCGCGGGGCAACTAACCAGACCTATCTGACGGCTCTCGTTATCAAGGCTTGGAATAAGTTCCGGCGCGGGGAGCAGTGCTTGCAGCTGAAGTTTGTTGTGGGTGGCGCCAACCCTGACAAGTTCCCAGAAGCGGTGTGAATCGCGCCCTAGAAAACAGTGAAGCCCCGACCGGGCCAACGGTCGGGGCTTCGTTCATTCCAGAAAGGAAATCAACAACATGGCTAGCTTACATCGCCTAGAACCGACGGTGGAAACCGTTGGGCAGGGCACTTACCAACAGATTCAGGTGCGCGCCAAGGTGAACCGGCACGAACCGGACATTGTGCTGTACCTGATCGACGCGGGCATGAAGTTCTTCGTCTCGGAAACCCGAACCGGCATCGGGGGCACCCTCATTTCAGGGCACCGCCGCCGGGCGGACGCTGAGAAGAAGGCGTTGCGGATCGTTGGCAAGCGTTTCCGTGATGCCGAGAAGGCCGCGCAGAAGCGGACAACGCTTTATGGGTAGGACGAAAGCGAAGGGCTTGCCGGTGGCAATGGTCTTCGAATCCAAGGACGAGTTCTTTGCAGCGTTCGACGGCGCGGTTGTTGAGCTTGTCAACGAGGGCCGGTCATTCACGAATGACGATATTCGCGACCGCTTGCCAACGTATCCTCCGGAGTCGAATTGGTTCGGCGCGGCAATGAACCGAGCGATCACCGAGTTCTCTTTGGTCGAAGTCGGTTACGAGAAATCACGAACGAAGTCACGCAACGGCGGGCGCTTGATCCGCTGGGCAGTCAAGGGAGGTTCGCGTGAACGACGTTGAAATGACATGGGATGCCTGGCTATGGGTCGGGATTATCGTCGCTAGCCTTCTCGCTGGCGGCGTTCTTTTATTGCGCGGCCTGGCACTGGCCGCTTACTGGATTGGAGGGCCACTGTGAGCAACCGCGGATTCATGGACGGCAACTACGGGCCGTTGACGGCAGAAGCCCGACACCTCTACGGGCAGACCGAGGAATATCGAAAGGGCTACCATCTCGGCAAGCACACCGGGAACGAAGGAACCCTGAACGAGAACGCCATCCACGCAGCACTTCGGGGCGGCAAATTCCTCTCAGGATTCATCACAGGCAAGACCGTCCGCGCATTCGGCCCACACATCCTGCTAGGCCGCTACACAGGGTCATACCGCGACCCCGACATATCACCCCGCTGGCTCTCAGAAGCCGAATGGAAAGCCAACCAACACGGCCTAGAAGCATGGATCTACCGACGCGACTACCCAAAAATCATCAAGCGCCTGATCCAAGAAGTTCGGAAGCTACGGGGGTGGGCATGAAATTCACCCGACGCACCTACCGAAAAGCCATCCGCCGATCAGTAGACCGCCAAGCAACCCTATTCGCAGAACACCCCAAACCGCTCTGGGCACTAGCAGCATGGCTCAAACAAATACGACACACCGACGCACTACGCGCTCGCCGTGTTCGAGAAACGGGGAAGTGATGACACGGCTTGTTGAGACGGCTACGGGAGCGCAGATCCTCCCGCCAGTGCAAGACCCTCGGAGGCTCACCAGCGCATTCGAAGCGCATTGCGCGGTGTCTGACGCTGATCTACGCCACACCAGCGGCCCACACATGGCAATCGCAAAAAGACTACACATCCAAGGAGACAACAATGAGTAATCTACCCGGCAATCCGCACGCTTCCGTGGCTATGGAACGGTTGCGTGAAATGACCTCGCCGGAGTCAGTGACGTTCGATCTGGAAAAGGCGATTGATGCTCTTGTTCAGTCGAACCTTGCCGTCGCTCATGAAACCCGAACGGCAACGCTGGCGACGATGCAGGTCGCCAATGTCCGTTCGGCGGAAAGGATCTACGGCTCGGAGTTCCAAGACGCGCCCGCGGAACTGTTCGAGTTCCTGAATAAGCGCGGCAACGAAGTAAACGAACGACTGGGGGCAACCGATGACTAGGGGATTCAGGAACGATCTAGACGAAACCGTACAGTTCCGAATCGAGCCAAGGGTTGGTGAACCCGGCATTTATCTAGAACTCAAGGAAAACGGCCGCACAGCTACCACCGTGTTCCCAGCTGGGAGCGGGCCTGTCCTGGCGTTGGCGATCCTCGAAGCGGCGAGGGTGGAGAAGAAGTTGCGCCGTCGGTTTGAGTTTAAACTTGGATCACCCGGGCACCTGGAAGCGATCGCGTACGAGCTGGACTTGTATATCAGGGCGGAAATTGAGCGCGCTGACGAAGCAAAAGCCCGCGAGCTGGCGGAGTTGGAAGCCGAAGCACTTGAACTGATGAACGTTCGGCTTGGCGCTGCGGGTAGTACCAAGCGCCTAACGAAAGAAACCGTCGCCCCAATCGCCTTGAAAGCATGGCTCGCTGTTGCCCGCCGCGCCCGTGAAATGAGGGCGGAGAAGTGAGTCGAAGAATTAGCCCTATAGCGAAGCTACTTATCAACCACCGCAAATGCATCTACGGCACAACGAATTACATTTGCATCTGCGGCGAAGATCTCCCAAGTAATTCTCATGTGCGCCTAGCTGAGCACCAAGCACAGAAGATCGAAGAGTTCCTAGAGGGAGAAGAAGTGAAAGTAATGATTGTCGATGGCTAAGCCCCCACTCAACCCGGAAGCGCTCGAAGCGGCGTGCGCTGGCTTCTATAACGACCCTATGGGCCTGACCAACTGGCAAAGGTTGTGCTCCGCAGACCCGGCCCTCGCTGATAAATACCGGGTCGGGATGAATACCGCCGTGTCCGCTTACCTGGCCGCTTTGCCAGCGCCCCGCACCATCACCACCGTGGAGGAACTGGAAGCGCTGCCCATTGGTTCGGTGGTAATCATCAACGGCACAATGCTTCAAGCGACGGACAGAGACGACTACGGCACCATGTGGAGCCGAGTTTGCGACATCGACGCTTACCCGTCGAACGTGCTAGATCTACCCGCTACCGTAATTCACCGCCCGGGGCGCGACTGATGCGCCCGCTTGGCCCCGGTGGCTACCAAAACAGTTGCGGCCCCGGTTGCGGTTGCGACAACGACAACACACAAGACCCTGAACACTCAGGGTCTTTTTTCATGCCCGAAAGTGAGGACGAAGAATGAGCCTAACAATCTTTGAGGACGTCGAGCAGGGAACCGATGAATGGTACGAACAACGGCGCGGCCTAGTCACCGCTTCCGTAGTCGGCCAACTGGTCACCACAAAGACGATGAAGGCCGCGAACAACGAAACGTCACGCGGACTGACCCGCCACCTAGCCGCTGAAAGGATCACGGGCTACGTCGAACCGTCATTCACTTCGCGAGACATGGAGCGCGGAAAGCTGGACGAACCCTACGCCCGGGCGCTCTACAGCGAAACCTATTCCGAAGCCCGCGAAGTTGGTTTCATGACCCGCGACGATTGGGGCTTCACCATCGGATATTCACCCGATGGGCTGGTGGGGGATGACGGCTTGATCGAGATCAAGTCACGCGCCCAGAAGAAGCAGCTCGAAGCGTTCCTGACTGACGAAGTGCCCGCTGAGAACATGGCGCAGATTCAGTGCGGGCTTCTAGTGTCTGGGCGTGAATGGCTGGATTACGTGAGCTACTGCGGTGGTATGCCGTTGTTCGTGAAGCGCGTTTTCCCGTATGAGCCGTGGCGGGCAGCCATTCTTTCCGCTGTGGAGCAGTTCGAGACGAACGCCGCGGAGATGATCAGCACCTTCGGCGCACGTTCGGCTGGTGCACCGGTGGCTGAACGCATCGATCATTTCGAAGACATGGAGGTTTGGTAACCGTGGACATGACGGAGAGTATTGCCCCGAAGTCCGACCAACTCAACGCTGACGATCTGCTAACCGGCCCGCGCACGTTCACGATCGACTCAGTGACGAAGGGAAGCCGGGAACAACCGTTCAACTTCCACCTGGTCGAAGTTCCTGGTCGCCCTTACCGCCCGTCGAAGACTATGCGGCGGCTCATGGTTTCGGGATGGGGGAAAGACCCCCGCGAGTACATCGGGCGGCAACTGACCCTCTACCGAAACCCAGAAATCACGTTCGGCAAAGAGAAGGTCGGGGGCATCGAAATTAGCCACATGACCCACCTAGACAAGACGCTGCGTGTATCGCTGACGGCGGCGCGTGGCCGACGTCGAATGTTCACTATCGAACCGCTGACCGTGGCCGCAGTAAACGCGGAGCCGACGATTAGCCGTGAACAGTGGGATGAAATCGCTTCCGCCGCCGCGAACGCTGGCATCGAAAACCCTGCCCAGTTTGCGGCGCAGGTACTCGGACGCCAACTAGCGGGGCCACACGAAATTACCTTGCACGACCGCGCCGTGCTCTTGGAACAGATTGGAGGGGCAACAAATGGCTGAGATTACCGCATTTGGCACCCTGGCCGCGGACTCAGAGCTTCGCTACACCCCGAGCGGATCGGCGGTGCTGAGCTTCCGCATGTGCGACGAGAAGCGCAAGAAGAAGGGCGACGAATGGGTGACCACCGCGAAGCAATGGCTGAACGTGAGCATCTGGGGATCGCTAGCCGAACACCTAGGCGACAAGCTCTCAAAGGGCGTCCGCGTCAAAGTCGTTGGCGAAATGTACATGCGCGAGTACGACGGCAAGAACGGGCCGGGCGTGAGCCTGGACGTTGTGGCGTGGGGCGTTGACGTGAAGACCCCGCCGAAAGGTCGCCGGGCTGGCGCGTCGGACACGCAGCAGGGCACCAGCCCCGCCGCGAACACGCATGAGCCGGGGCCGGGCTGGGGAAGCCAGCAACAGGGCCAGCAACCGCCGCCGCAACAGCATCAGGGTGGGGGCTGGAATACCCCGGCCAACGATCCCTGGTCATCGGGAAGCCAGCCGCCGAACGGTGGCGGGAACCCTGGCGGCTGGAACTAGCCAATCAAGATTTAACAAACTGCACGCCTTGTAAAGCAATCTACAAGGCGTTTTTTAGTACCACGAAAGGGGCGCACTTGAGCGCTGTAACCGTCTACTCGACACCCAACTGCCAAGGGTGCCGAGCCACAAAACGGAAGCTCGACGCGGCACAGATCCCATACCAGGAAGTCACCGCATCCGACAGCATGGAACTCACCGAGACGATCAAGGCCCGCGCCGCTGAGCTTGGCACCCCCGCGGCCATGCCCTACGTGACCATCTACGACGAAAGCAACAACCTGATCGCGGATTGGTTCGCGTTCAGGCCCGACCTGATCAACCAGCACCTGATCAACTAACCGAACGGAGCAACAATGAAGCTGCGCAAACGACACGGCATCATCGCCGCAGGACTGGCCGCTACCGCCCTACTGGCAGGATGCACGAACGCCGACCGAGCATCCCAGAATCTGAGCAAGGGTGCCGATCATTTCGAAGTGAACCGGCGCATCGTGATGTTCAACGGCATCACCGACAACTACCTGCTGAGCATCGAAGGCCACTGCTCGATCAAGGACGCCAACGAGCAACTAGAAGTCACCTGCCGACTGGGGGATGACGAGTACAAAAAGCACATTCTAGGGCTGAGCGACAACGTGTCCTACTTCGTCGAACAACTCGAACCCTCAGATGTGAGCGTCTATCACTACAGGGTGATTTTCAAGCCAGAAACCATCCTGCCCGAAGTCGAAATGCAAACCGGCAAACAGTAAACCGAAGCCCCGCCACCGGGGCTTTTTTCATGCCCAAAACCGCGGGGTCGGCCCACCCGGCCCCGCGCTTCCTGAAAGTAGGAACCATGACGAAGATCGAGAACGCGGAAATCAACGACTTTCAACGCATCGAAGTCGCCCGCATCGCCCCATCAGACCACCTCATTGTTTTTGCTGGCAAGAACGCACAGGGCAAGAGCAGCGGCCTAAACGCACTCGAAGCCGCCCTGACCGGACACAACAGCCGCAACAACCCGAAGCCGATCCGCGAAGGCGCCAAACGCGCAGACGTGCGCCTGGAACTCGACAACGGAATCACGATCGAACGGAAGTACACCGCATCGGGCACCACCCTAACCGTGAAGTCGACCGACGGCGCCAAGTACGGGCAATCGAAGCTCTCAGAGCTAATCGGTTCGCTTGGGCTGGACGTTTCAAGCTTCCTCGCCCTGGGGGAGAAGAAGCAGCTTGAAACCCTGCTGAACGTGGTCGACCTGCCATTCGTTCCCGCCGAACTGGCCAGCGAACGCAAAGCCATTTTCGACGCCAGAACCGACGTGAATCGGCACGTGAAGGATCTAACCGCGCAAATGAACAGCTTCGAGCCGGTCGACCTGACCTTGCCCGAAGACGAGGTGAGCGCCGCGGCTTTGGTGGTTCGCCACCGTGAAGCCGTCGAACTGAACCGCCGGATCGACGAAGCGGAAAAGGCGCGAGATGGCTGGGCAGACCGTGTTGTGCAACTGGAAGAACAGCTGAACGAAGCCCGCAAAAACCTGGCCAGCGCTCAGGATCACCTATCAGCCGCGCCGCCACGGGTCGACACAACCGAACTCGAATCCAAGATCGCTGCCGCCGAAGAAACGAACACGGCGATTCGCAACGCCAACCGATACCGCGAACTGCAGAGCACCTTCGAGCACAAATCGAGCGAAGCCAAAACGCTGACCGCCAAGCTCGAAGACCTAGACCGACGCAAGGCGGAAGGTCTAGCCGCCGCGAAGATGCCGGTGCCCGGGCTGACGTTCGACGATGACGGATTGCTCTACAACGGAGTACCGTTCAGCCGCGCCAGCGACGCAGAAAAGATCATGGTTTCGGTCGCGATGATGATCGCCATGCAACCCGAACTTCGGTCGCTGATCGTCCGCAACGGCAACAACCTAGACGCGGCGCACCTCACCGAGCTGCGCGCCCTGGCTGAACGCCATGACTTCCAAATCTTCGTTGAGCTAGTCGCAGAACACGGAGAGTTCGAATACACGTTTCGCGACGGCAAGCTGACCGTGAACCGCCCATAACAACCAGCTACGGCGCCCCGGAAGCAACCCGGGGCGCCGTACCCATACCCGAAAGCAAAGCCGAAACCCCGCATGAAGAAATATCTGTGCTGCACCAAATGCAAGGGCATGATGCCCGCCTTCCGCTGCAAGCAACCGTATTGCGGATGCCACGAAAAACAGATGCGGATACCCGAAGCAGGGAAGCCGCTTTTCCGTGACCCCACACCACAAATAGCTATCGGCAACCTACCCGCGCACTTGAAAGGCCCGAGGAAATGAGCCATGACGCCCAGAAGGCAGAAGCCCTCCAAGCACTTGCCGCGCTGATCAGCCACGGAATCCCCGGCTTGGAATACCACGCCTTGCCCTTGCACACGTGCTTGTTCTTCCGAACCGAAGCCGACCGACAGAACGCCATCGACGCGTTCAAGCGGGCAGGACACGGCACCGAACACGCCCGCGCCGGAAGCATTGTGACGCACATCGGCGGAGACCACCTCACCGCCGGGATCAGCGTATCCCTGATCGTTCCCACCATCGACCTACCCGACGAGGACACCAAATAATGAAACTCACCATCGCGCCCCACGACCTCAAAGAAGCAATCCGGTACGCAAACACCGTGATCAACAAACGCCACTCAAGCCCCATCATGGCCGGCCTATTGCTGGAAGCCGCCGACGGTCGCTTACGGGCGTTCGGTGCCACCTACGAAGCACACGCCGCGGTCACCATGCCCGCCCAGGTGGCCGAGGACGGGCGGGTGCTGGTCAACGGCGCACTAATCGGGCAAGCCGTCGGCAAACTACGGGGGAGCAAGCCCGCCACCCTAGCAGTGAATGAGAAGGCGCTTGTCATCTCGCAGGGCCGCGTCGTATTCAGCATCCAGCTGATGCCAATCGACCGTTACCCGAACGACCTCGACAAGCCTTTGCCAGTAGTCGGGCACGTCGACGGGGAGAAGTTCGCCCGCATGATTCACGAGATCGAAGGCGCCGCGTCCGACGATTACGCACGTCCAGCGCTTACCGGTGTGGAGATTGCGGGCAAGGCCGGGCAACTCATGGCAGTTGCCACGGACACCTACCGCCTGGCTATCAGTGAAATCGAGTGGGAGCCAGCAGACGAAACAGAACCTTCGTGGCTGGTGCCCGCGGAATGGTTGCGTCACGCAATCAAGAGCGTTGCCGCAGACACCACAATCCACTCGGACGGAACCGCATTCGCGATCACTTCCGGCGACTACACCACTTGCACCAACACCCGAGACGGCGACTACCCGAAAGTTCGCGCCCTGTTCAAAAACACGGGGCGCGAGACTTACCGGGTCAACCGGGAGGAATTCGCAGAAGCTGCCGACGCGGCGGGAGTGATGGCCGAGAGCCTGACCCCGATCAAGATCACCGGGAGCGAGAACGAAGTCATCTCGCTCACCGCCGGAAACGACATGGGCGCCGGTGTTGCGCAGCTCAAGACCGACAACGCGGAACCCTTCGAGGTCGGGATCAACCCGAAGTTCCTGAACTGGGCATTGCGCGCACTCGACGCCGAAACGATCCATTTCACCCCGCAAGGCTCAAAGCCGATCCACATCACCGCGCCCAGCACGAACACCCAGTACCTGATCATGCCGATCAGGCTTACCAACCAATAGCAGGAGGAACCCGTGAAGCGGGAACTAAGAGAACACGAATTCATGAGCGCCGGAAAAATCCTCTGCCCGGAAGTGTATGTAATCGGGTGGGCGAAGTCAGGGATCGTGAAAATCGGTTCCACGCTTCGCGGGTACGAACGCTACGGATCAATGCTGGTGAGAGGCGGGGAGTTGATCGCGAGCCAGCCCGGAACTGACTCCACAGCGCGGGAACAAGCCCTCATACACGCTGTTCGCGGGCGGTGGCCGCGGGCATTCTCATCCAAGGATGAAGCGCGCACGCACCTGCCGGGCGGGGCTGGCTACTCAGAGTGCTTCAAAGTGCCCGAAACAGAATGGCCGACGTTGGCCGCAATGGCGAAGGAGCTGACCTGATGGCGTGGTTCAACGCTGATGACAAAATGCACTCGCACCCCAAGGTGCGCCAAGCGGGCCTTGAAGCGATCGGATTATGGCTAGTTTCTGGCACATACTGCACCGACTATCTAACCGATGGGGCGGTGCCTGAATGGTTTGTTCTTTCATGGCCTAAGGGGAAGGGGTTAGCAACCAAATTAGTCGAAGTGAACCTATGGGAAAAGACCCCGGGCGGGTGGCAATTCCTCTCTTGGAACGAGTACCAGCGCACAAAAGCCCAAGTCATGGAGGACAGAGAGAAGGCCGCTGAGAGAAAACGACGATTCAAGAACAAGCATGACGGACAATGACGGAACGCAAATGGAACGCCGTTCGGAACGCGTTCCGATCACCGTTCCGTTGCGCGCCTGAACGCCGTTCGGAAAAGTGCCCAATACCAATACCAATACCAATACCAATTAACTACTTACGGAGCGTCGAAAAGCTTAGTAAGTCGGTGGTCATCTTTTAATGCTCTGGGCAAGAAAAGCGGCGATCGTTCAGTACTTAAACGCGAGAGAACACGACGAACGCCGCCATTTTTTTAAGAGAGGAGAAAACCCAAATGATCCTGACCCGATCACAAGGACAACGGCTAGTCCAAATCATCAAGCTCATGCGCCCCGACTGGGCAAAGAACCCCGTCGACAAGATTCTTTCGGACGCCAATCAGGCCGACGGGCTACCAGCCCACGACTTCGAGCACGCCCTACGCGCCGCCGCCTACTACGCCACCATGACCGACCCCGGCGGCGGATACGCGAAACGAACCCCGAACATGTACCCCTCCACCGGCAAGCACTGGGATGCAACAGCCCCTACCGGTTCGAAGCACCAGCGGGCCACTGCCCCTCAGTGCGAAGACCACGCCGGGCAAGACGCCACCACGTGCCGCAGCTGCCACGCAGACATAAAGCTGGGGCACCGGCCACCCGAGAAGCTTGGCAAACGCCTATCGGGGCCAGCAACCCCACCGCCGCCCAACTGGAAAGCCGTCGGAACACCCGGCGGCTTTTCTCATACCCGAAAGGACGATAAATGAAGCCCTACTATCAAGACGACCGCGTGACGCTCTACCACGGCGACGCGTTGGCAATTCTGCCGCAATTGGAAGCTGGGGCCGCGCAAGCGGTACTCACTGACCCGCCCTACAGCTCTGGCGGCATGGTTCGCGGCGACCGGATGGCATCCACCCAGAGCAAGTACGTTCAGACCGACAGCATGAGCGGGAAGCAACTGAACTCATTCAGCGGAGACAATCGCGACCAGCGCGCCTTCCTGCTCTGGTCAAACCTATGGATCAGTTCAGCCCTCAAAGTAGTTACTGAGGGCGCCATCATTGGAAGCTTCACCGACTGGCGGCAACTGCCAACGATGACCGATGCGTTACAGATAGGCGGCGCGGTATGGCGTGGCGTAGTTCCCTGGCATAAGCCCAACGGTCGCAACACACAGGGGCGCTTTGCGAATAACTGCGAATACTTCGTATGGGGAACTAACGGGCCACGGACGCGAGAACTCGACCAGCAAAGCGAAACACTTGGGGGATTCTGGCAGGAGAACACGCCCCGTGAGAGGGTGCACCAAACCCAGAAGCCCATTGCCCTTATGCAATGGCTGGCGCGCTGCGTGCTGCCCGGGGAAACGATACTTGACCCCTTCGCGGGGTCTGGATCAACGCTAATCGCCGCTTCCGCCATTGGGCGGAAGGCGATCGGTGTTGAGCTGGACGAGAGGAACTGCGAGATTATCGCCAAACGCCTCTCTCAGGAGAACTTCGATTTCGGGGCGCTGGCATGATCGAGTTTTTCGTGAAGGGCAACCCGGCACCACAAGGTTCAAAGAACGCCGCGGCCCAGAAGAAGAACGGCAGGTACACGGGCAAAGTGAACGTCTACGAGTCTTCCAAAGCACTCAAGCCCTGGCGCGACACCGTGACATGGTTTGCCCGCCGACGTAAGCAATCGGAGCCGCTGGAAGGCCCGCTGGTGTTGACCGCGGATTTCTACCTTCCAAAGCCAGCCACGACGAAGTATCCCGACTACCCGTTAGGCACCCCGGATACCGACAAGCTACTGCGGGCGATCGGTGACGCGCTAACGCAGTCGGGGCTAATCCGCGATGATGCCCAATTCGTAGACACCCATGCGCGGAAACGATGGGCCACCGAAAAGCCCGGCGCATTAATCAGAATCGAGCGGATAGGAGACGAAGCCATAGAATCACCACATGTCCACAACTAATACCCTTAGCTGCACGAGCATTGTTGATCCGCCAAATTACGTGGAGTTCATGAGGAACTGGGCGACAACGGTCGAGTGCGATATTCCAAATCCACCATCGTCATGGAGCTTCGGCTGGGAAGGCATAGCGGCACTCGCTACTTTGGTTGCAGTCGGTCTATCTTGGTTCTTTAGTGCGAAGGCGCAACGACGAGCAGAACGTGAAACCTATCGAACTATTGAAAGTCAAAATGAGCTCAGGGAGATGCAGAAGAAGGTAGAAATACGGGAGCACGAGCGCGATGTTCGCGAAAGAGAGAACGCTGAGTTCGAGAAGCGCAAACATGCAGAGCAAGTTGCTGCCTGGTTGTATCCGGCTGGTGATTTATACGAGGACACTGTAATCAATATTGTGAATCACTCGCAGTTTCCCGTCTGGAGCGTTGTTATCAACCACGAAGCGTTCGGCCACAGCGAAACCGTCATTTATCCGACTATGGTTGCGGGATCCGAAATATCTATCCCTGTTGGCACGTGGGCTATGGATAACTATTCGGCGCCCAACAATCTGTTACTTCCATCTAACGTACGAATCACGTTCGTCGATATTAACGGTCGAACATGGCAGCGACCTGCTGGCGATGTGCCCCTCTTAAGGGAAGTTCCGTCAAATAGCCAATGACACCCAACCGCCTCCGGGCGGTTTTTTCTTGCTCAAAATCATGCCCCGATTAGGGGCTTTTTTCATACCCAAAACTGAAAGGAACCACCCCATGAAGCCAGGAATCATCAAAGTAGACGTGACCGACCGAGCGCGAATGGAGCGGCTTATCAAATGGTTCACAGCGAACGGGCTACGTCACCACGTCCCCGAAGACGCTCGGATTATCTTCACCGGCAACCGGCTAATCATCCCCACGTTCGACACTGAGCGCATAGGGCAAAAGCGCACCAATTGGGCAATCGGTCGCATTCGCTTCGACGCTTACGGCGATTTTGATATTCCCGTGAAGATTCGAACCTACCGCGTGCGCGTTCCATTCGGAGCGACCAAATGAGCCGTCTCCTATTCGACGCGTTGACCGCCGAGGACAACAAATTTCGTTGCTTCCGGCTAGGCGAAACCTGGGTGATCATGCGCGGCGACGAGTTCACCGCACGCACTGACGGCCCAGCGTTGGCCTTCGCTCTCCTACGCTCATTCATCGCATACGGAAAGGAAACCCGCCGATGACCGTCTACTTCGCCGCAATGGACGAGCCTTTAGAGAGTGACAACTGGCAAACGCTGGAAGCGATCAGCGCCGACGGGATGCAACTTGAACAGGCGCCTGTCGCTCACTACACGGTCGACATCGACGGACGGACTCACCAGAACACGCAAATGCGGCACACGGTCGAATTCAAAGTGCTCTCGGGGAACGTCGAACTGCTCAACCTTTTCTACGGCTTCAACTACATCGAACTCGTGCGCACAGTCAGTGGCTGGCGCTTGCGAGAGCATTCGGCAAACACCGTCATCCCACCGATCAAAGCCGCCGTTGTGGTCTCCCATAGCGGACGGCAACCGACCGAAGAGGAACTCCTAGAACTCACCGCGAAATTCGCCGCAGCTGCCCAAATTTCCCTCGAAGAATCGAAAGACGTCATTCGGCAACTCGGAAGAATCCCAACCACCCACCGGCGACCCCTACGGGCCTACAAGTGACCTGGTGGGGAGCCGGAACCCTCTACCGCATAGGCGATGAAACATACCGGCAAACGCTCAACCAGTTCGCCATTGCCCCAGCCATCAACCGAAAGGAAAAGCCCACCAATGCGAAAAATAACCAAGGCCGCCAGTATCGAAACTTCCGCCAAGCTCACAGCCCGCGAAATGCAAGAGTTCCTGGCCGAAATTCCCGCCGCCGCTGAACTCGAAATCGCCGTGACCCGCGGCGACCATCGGGACCCCCGCGAAGCCGCATACAGGAGCACCAGAATCACGGCTCGATGGGATGAAACACCCAGCACGCCCTACGCGGCCAGCGTTGGCCCAAGGCGCGTTGTGCCCCGCAACAAAGCCCGCTAAATCAGTGCCCTCAACGATGCCCGCCAGGCACCCCGCCTGGCGGGCATCGTCACACCCGAACGGAGAAAACATGAGCGAAATCGAAATCACAATCCCCGGCGGCACCACCATCACCGTTAGCCGCACAGACAGGGCGGAACGTGAAGTGATCTTCACGAACCCGAACGCACCCGAAGACATGCGACGAGTCGCGGCGGGGCGCATCGCCAGATTCGAAGGTCAGTACGGATTCCAGCCCGCACCGTTTGCCGCCTTCATCCTTGGCACGGACGCCTTGCGCGCCATTGCGCAAATCCTCGAAGCGACAGCCACCGAACAGCAAGGCAAAAAATGATCCTGCTCGACCTCATGAACGCGATCATGACCCTGCTCGACGCGTTCACGCTGACAGTCTTCGCGGCCACCATCCTGCAAATCACCACCGCCGCGATCATCCTCACCAGACTCCGCAAACCAAAGGACAAACCGTGAGCCAAGTTCCCCACGTCATCCTCAACGCCATGTGCCACCTGCACAACTGGGGCTGGTCATTCCTCCACGGAACCCGCAACGGGGCCACCAGCATCGAAGCAATCGACGGAGAAACCACCCTGCACCTGTGCCACACGCACGACAACCCCTCATTCAGCATCAACGGGCGACCAGCCACCCACGCCGCCTTCTACCGGGCCATCGAAAGGAAACCACGCTAATGGATCAGAACACCGCCGAAGTGATCACATTCGCAATCATCGTTGCCGCCGGGTGTTTCCTGGCTTGGCTAATCTTCCGCGACTAACGAAAGGCAAAACATGAACAGCTGTTGGTGCGACGAACAAGGGCCAGCCGAACTACCGGGAACCCTAATCGAAGCCATGACCAACGCGCACCGCGCTTTGCACGACGCGGCGCGGGAACTGGTCTGGCCGTTCCGGTTATTTATGGATCGAAAGCTGACGGCAACGCAGCGCCCAATCTTGGAAACCTACCGAATCGAAAGGCCGACAAAATGACCACCGATGAACTGATCACCCGCGCACGCCGCGCCATCGAAACCGGGCAACCGAACCTAGCGCAGCTCTACATGCGCAAAGCCGCCCAGCAGGTCGAACAGCACCGCCAACAACTCGACCCACACCGGCGGCAACGCCAGCAGCTGCAACAAGCCGCCGAAAGGATGCGCCGAGGTCTACAGCAATTCGTCGACGCGTTTCGGCCAGTGGTTCAAGCGTATGTCGACGCCCTTCGGCCAGTCGCCGAAACCCTCGCCGAAAACATGCAACGCGACTACGCATTGGCAGGGCCAGCCAAATGACCATCACCGCTAAAGACCTCAACGGCAACCACATCGGCAAAACCGTGACAGTACACCACTACCTGGGAACCTACACGGGAGAACTCGACAAGGTGGAACACCACCGCGAAACCGAAAGCATCGGCCACTACCGGACAGACACCGGCCAGTGGGTGAGCATGTGCGTCGGAGTAGCCGAAATAGGACACGTGCCTACCAACACCCCCGTCACCATCTTGGAGGAGAATCGATGACGCTTTGCACGACCGATGATTGCGAAAACCCCGCTGAGCAATTCATCTGCCAATCCTGCGTGGGCGACCTGCAAGCGTGGCTCGACAAGGTGCCCGAACTACTCGACGAACTGTTCGTCACTATGGCAAAGCTCGACGAAACCGCACCCCGAAACCGGGAAGGCGGCGACGGAATGACCACCGCCCCAGGAATGCCCCTACGCGTAGGGGCACTCGAAGCACGCAGCGCCCTGAAACTCTGGGCAACCCAAAAACCCAGCGGCGAATGGGTTCCACGCACAGCGAAGGAACTCGCAACCGACCAGCACGCGGGCAAGTTCCTTCCAATGCTCATGAAACTGGTCGAGAAGGCAGAACGCGTCATCGACAACCCCATGGAACAACACGTCTTCGGGTACTGCTCAGCCAAATGGCAAACCGAAGACGGGGAACACGCCGAATGCCACGAAGAACTACGCGCCGCCCCCGACGCCGCCACCACCGAATGCCCCGGATGCGGCACCCTCTACGACCTCAACCAGCTACGGGAAGACCGCCGCAACTACTTCCGCGAAACACCCGTGCCGCCGCGAGAGGCCCGCGAAGTCCTACAGGAACAAACCGGTGTAGAGCTCAGCAAGAAAACCTTCGAAAACTGGGTAGCCCGTAGAGCCCTGCGCTACGTTCTAGACCGAATCGGATTCGGAGCCGACGAAAGGCGTCTCTATTTCCCAATTGACTTACTCGCAGCACACCAAAGGATTCGCGAGTAAACGAGAAGTCTGTTACCCTCATTTCTAGGGGAAAACTGTATTCCCCAATCGACCACCCAACGCGGTGGTTATTTTTTTGCCCGAAAGCGACCCGTAAGCCCACACGCTCACGGGTCGCTTTCGTCGTTAAGGCACCTGTGCGCAGCCGGAAAACACAGGCAAATAAAACCGGCACCCGCCCTAGTCACCATCCCAACGTGGCAAAAGGCGGGCAAGCCCTTGTAGCTCAACTGGCAGAGCGGCCGCCTTGTAAGCGGAAGGTTCCGAGTTCGAATCTCGGCATCGGCGCCACGCTGTGAGTCAAAGCCCCCTAGATGAGTAAGTCCTAAATCCGCATAGGTACGAAAAGGCCTCCGGAACAGAAAGAATCTGTTCAGGAGGCCTTTTAATGCTTAGCGGAGAGTGTTAAGAGTTATGGTGTGAACAAAAA
>Ga0153920_1000018_pt1 | contig 95396 bp, 78 predicted proteins | sample TSNJ004MetaG_FD_104713 | JGI IMG/M metagenome (GOLD analysis project Ga0153920, IMG submission 104713) | Attine ant fungus gardens microbial communities from New Jersey, USA - TSNJ004 MetaG | ecosystem: Host-associated > Fungi > Mycelium > Unclassified | place: USA: New Jersey, Brendon T. Byrne...
CCGGGCAAGTCTCCGGCGCTGAGGAGGTCTCCACCGATGACGAGCCCGCAACTGAGGAACCGGAAGCCGCACAGGAACGGGGCAGGCGCCCAGTCCGCCGGCGACGTACCGCACAGCGGACCGCAGCACGTCGCCGCGCTGCCCAGCGCAATCGGTCGCGCCGTTCGTCCTAATCCAGGGTAGGGCCCCAACCACCGCAGACACGTGGGCGGGTGAGGTGCGGGAGACAAAAGGATGGAGGGGAAGCACACTGTGCTTCTCCTCCATCTTTTTCTCTTATGAAAAGAGCGGAACCCTAGAGCTGGTCAATCACGTAATCAATGCAGTCCAGCAGCGCCTGCACGTCGGAAGGTTCGATGGCAACAAAGGTCGCGATGCGCAGCTGGTTGCGACCCAGCTTGCGGTACGGTTCAACATCCACGACGCCATTGGAACGCAAGGTCTTGGCGATTGCCGCAGCATCAATGGAATCGTCGAAGTCGATCGTGGCGATGACATTCGAACGGTGCCCCGGGTCTCGGACGTACGGGCTGGTCTCTTTGCGGGCCTCGGCCCATGCGTAGACCTTGCCAGCGCTTTCGGCGGTGCGAGCCGCAGCCCACTGCAGTCCACCGTTGCTGTTCAGCCACTTGATCTGCTCGTCGAACATGACCAGAGTCGCCAACGCCGGGGTGTTGTAGGTCTGGTTCTTCAGCGAGTTATCCAGCGCCGTCTTCAAGTTCAGGAAGTCCGGGATCCAACGATCCGAGGCAGCAATCTCCTCGATTCGGGCAATGGCTGCGGGGGAGACCATGGCCACCCACAGCCCGCCGTCCGAGGCGAAGTTCTTCTGCGGCGCAAAGTAGTAGACATCTACCTCGTTCAGATCCACATCCAAACCGCCGGCTGCGCTGGTCGCGTCGACCACGACCAGGGCATCGTCATTCGCGCCGGGAACGCGCTTGACGGGTGCGGCCACTCCGGTCGAGGTTTCGTTGTGCGCCCAGGCATAGACATCAACATCGGCCTCCGCCGAAGGCTGCGGCAGCGAACCAGGCTCGGCGCTAATGATGGACGAGGCGGAAAGGAACGGGGCCTTGTCGGTCGCCTTGGCGAACTTGGAGCTGAACTCGCCGAAGGACAGATGCTGTGCCTTGTCGCGCACCAGCCCAAACGCGGCCGCATCCCAGAAGGCGGTGGAACCGCCCACGCCCAGCAGGACTTCATAGCCTTCCGGGGCCTTGAACAGTTCCTTTAGTCCTGACTGAACCGAGGCCACCAGGTTCTTGACCGGAGCTTGGCGGTGGGAAGTTCCCAGCAGCCGTGGGCCGGCATCCACCAGGGCCTGAACCTGTTCGGGGCGAACCTTGGACGGGCCGGCGCCAAAGCGGCCGTCGACGGGAAGAAGGGACTGGGGAATGGTGATGCCGGTGCTCATCGCGCTCCTCTTATAGCGATTGATTCGAAAGCGCGTTTTAGGACGTCCAAGCCCGGATGAGGGGAATTTAAGGCTCGCCAAACGCGTTCCACTAATATCTTCGCAAACCGGTCTGCGAAGAGGGAAAATTCGCGTCGTCGGTTACGTAGGCCGCGTAGGGGTCAGTGCACTAGTTGTCTGTTGCACACAGTAGAGTGGGTAACTGACGTCTCGTTTTACCGGCAAAACTTATTTGTTACTTTCAGGAGTGGCTACCGTGTCTGACCTAATCGATACAACTGAGATGTACCTGCGTACCATTCTTGAGCTTCAAGAAGAAGAGATTGTCGCTCTGCGTGCGCGGATTGCCGAACGTCTGGGCCACTCGGGTCCGACCGTCTCACAGACCGTCGCCCGCATGGAGCGCGATGGGCTGGTCGTGGTTTCCGCGGACCGTCACCTGGCTCTGACAGAAAAGGGTCACGAACTGGCCACCAGCGTGATGCGCAAGCACCGTCTGGCCGAACGGCTGCTCTCGGACATGATTGGCCTGGACTGGGAGTACGTCCACGAAGAGGCCTGCCGCTGGGAACACGTCATGAGCGACCGTGTGGAGCAGCGACTGTACGACCTGCTGGGTAAGCCGACCATTTCTCCCTACGGCAATCCGATCCCGGGTTTGGAAGTGCTGGGAGGGCCGAAGGTGTCGGAGATCTCCTATGAGGTAGAAAACCTTGACCAGGCGCTGGAAAACGGCAACGCCGGTCCACTGCCGATCGAACGACTGGCCGAGCCGATCCAGACTGACCCCATCCTGCTGGGCCAGCTGAATGAGGGCGGAATCAAGCCCGGAGCAGTAGTAACGCTGGAACGGGCCGAGGATTACGTGGTGGTTCGCGTCGAGGGAATCGAGGGCGCGCTGGAGCTTCCGGTGGAAGTCAGCAGCCACGTTTTTGTCCGCACGGCCCAAAGATAACGAAATTGTAACTTTAGCGTTTGACCTGTAGTGTGTACTGCTGGTGTCACCTACTTTCTGACACCCGCAGGCACCGCAGTGAACACCGAGTATTGCCCTCACCGGAGCTATGCGAGAAACAAATCCAGGGCAGTAGCGGGGGACCCAGACTTTGGCGTTGTCAACGCCTTGGGGTGAAGTCGTGCCTTCCACGGGTGAACGACCGGATATTTCTCAGGATCCGAACCCGACAGCTAACTTCGCAGGTGTGTCAACGTGAGAGGGAAAGTATTGGCAGAATCCAAGCCAAGCGGTCGCCGTCGGGCCGAGGGTGTTGAGCTTGATCCAACATTCGAAATCTTGAACGACGTTGCGAGCCGTCCGGCTGGTCGTCGGGCCCGCAGATCAGCTGCGTCTGGCGTAGCACCGGCAGCACAGCGTGACTATGCAGGTCGCCGCTTTGAAAGCATTCAGCGCTACGGTGTTTCACCGCAGCAGGCCGACCTGGCCAGCAAATTCGCCGAGAACATTGTTCCCCTCTCCGCTGCCAAAACAGCCGAGGCGCCTGTTCCGGCCAGTGATGACCTTATTGAAGAGCTGCGCTCGGTCAAGCGTCCGAAGAGCCGGCTCGGCTTCACTCACAAGGTTGCGGCTGTTGCTGCCGTCTCGGGCCTGACCCTGGCCGCAGTGACCCCCTACCTCGACGGCGCCGATCCGCAGAAGGCCGAAGCCTCGGCCCAGCGTACGGCTACCAGCGCCGTGGTGGACGTCCAGGCTCCGGGCAACAGCGGGCTTGAAGTCGAACGCGCAGCATTGACCTCCGACCGTTCGGAAGAGGTCAAGAAGGAAGAGAAGTTCTCCGAGGTCCTGACCGCCGCAGGCGGGGACATCTCCCGGATCGCGACCCCGGGACTGCTGGATCGCCCGGTGGATTCCAATCGAATCACCTCTCCCTTTGGACATCGCAAGAACCCCACTGGTCCGGGCTTCATGAGCCACAGTGGCCTAGATTACGGTGTGGCATGTGGCACCCCGGTCAAGGCGACAGCCTCGGGCACCGTTACCGTTTCGGGATGGGCGGGGCATTCGGGTAAGCGCGTGACCCTCTCCCATGGAAATGGTCTGGAGACCGGCTACAGCCACAACTCTTCCCTAAAGGTTGAGGTCGGACAGAAGGTTGAGCGCGGACAGGTGATCGCGCTCAGCGGCACCACCGGTAACTCAACTGGGTGCCATGTCCACTATGAAGTGATCGTTGACGGCAAGTTCCAGAACCCTGCTGGCTGGCTATAACGATCTCCGTCACCATTTCGTGACCAAAATGTGACAATCGAAAAAACATCCTGTAGGCTCGACAGCGTGCCTCGGGACAACCCGGGCAAAATTGCGTGAGAACCGAACACTGCCAACACGCAATAACACGTTATGAACAACTCGTACGGCAGTGGCGGGGGACCCAAACACCGGGTGGTTGGCTTAGGCCAAAAACCCTAGGGGTGAAGTGTGAAGAGAAGGAAACTTCGACTCCACCGAGGTAACTCCACTTCGAACCCGACAGCTTACCTCGTAGGTATCAAGGAGAGGCTTTAATTGTGACTAAGCGTCAATCGCAGGGGCGCCACCGCGCCGTGCCGGCACGCACCAACCCGTTGGAAGCTATTTCGCAGGCAGTGTCCTCGAACGCCGGTTCGGTCGGCCGCCAGGCCGCCGTCGTGGCCGCAGCTTCCGGTCTGATCGTTACCCTGGGTGTACCGGGCCAGGCCACCGCGCCACGCGACGTTTCGGCAGCACCGGTTGACATCGTCAACCCGGAGCGCGTCGCCGTCAAGGCTGTTTCGGTTCCCGCCAAGAAGGCTGACAAGTTCGAAATCGAGCGCGCCAGCTTCACCGCAGAGCCGAAGCCGGAGCCGGTTGTCGTCGCCGTGGCCAATGAGGTCGCCCCGGTGAGCAACGACAACGCGCCGACCACTCGCGAGAATGCTCCGACCACTCGGAACAGCGTCTCGACCACTCGTAGCAGCGCGTCGACCAATAGCGACAACGCTCCGATGACCCGCGAGAGCCGTTCGCAGACTCAGCGTTCTGCCGCCTCGGCTCCGGAATCGAGCAAGTCCAAGGCTCCTAAGAAGGAGTCGACCAAGAGCGTTCCTGGTCTGTCCGGCATCGCCGCGACGGCCAGCAAGTACGTGGGCGCCCCGTACGTCTGGGGCGGCAACACCCCGTCCGGTTGGGATTGCTCCGGCTTCGTGAAGTACGTCTACGCACAGCACGGCATCAACATTGCCCGTGGCACCTCGGCCATCCTTGGCTCCGGTCAGTTCAAGCGCACCAGCAGCCCGAAGCCGGGCGACCTGGTGTTCCAGCGCGGCGGCAGCCACGTCGGCATCTACCTGGGTGGCGGCAAGATGATCGGTGCTCAGAACCCCACCACCGACACCAACATTCACCCAGTGACCCAGAACCCGCTTTACGGGTACTACACCCTGGCTCGCTAGGAACTTAGCAAACGGTTAGGCTGCGGTGACGCTGTTGCGTCACCGCAGCCTAACCGTTTAATGCGTCTATCTCTACCCGCGACTTGATCCCCGCCAAGCGGCTTCGCATTGTCGCTCACCTCAGGCAACTGTTCGTTTTGGAAAAGCCCAGAAAGGCTTAGGGACAGCGGTGAACAGTGTGCGTTCATTGGATTAAGAATGTGCTTGGCCGGCAAAATAGTTGCAATTCATGGTGAGCTATCGCATAGGCTAGCGCTTGTGAGGACTGTCCAACAGCGCTTCGTGAGGCATGTGGTAGATGCAGCACGCGGCGCTCCGGGGGAAAGTACATAGATGCGCACGCTGGTATTGAATGCAGGTTATGAGCCGCTGGCCGTGGTTTCATTTCGCAGAGCACTGCTGTTGGTGCTCGCCGACAAGGCTACGATTCTTTCAGCCGACGACAGTCGGCCGGTAATCAGTGCCCACACAAGCCTTCCGCGGCCGTCGGTCATTGTCCTGAACCGCTATATCCGTCGTCCGCACCGAGTAATGAATCATGTCACCCGTCGCGGGGTATTGCGTCGCGATTCCTACAAGTGCGCCTATTGCGGACGTCCCGCCACCACTGTGGACCATGTACTTCCGCGGTGCAAAGGCGGCAAGGACACTTGGGAGAATCTGGTCGCCGCGTGCTTCCCCTGCAATAGCCGCAAGGCCGATATGACGCTCTCGCAGCTCGGCTGGAGGCTGAAGGACACCCCGAAATGCCCGCGCTCAAACGTGTTGTTCATCCGTGGTCTGGAACGGGTTGAGCAGGACTGGGGGCAGTACCTGCAGGCCGTTTGAGCAGGAAGCTTCGTCTCTGCGTCACCGGTTTGCCCTCACCCCGTCAGCCGAGGGGAAGCACGCTCAGCGGATTCTAGCTCGCCTGGGTAAGTCGCTCGATAGCCTGGGGGAGTACGTGCTCGCGCAATAGGGGAGCGAGGTCATTGCGCTGCAGGGCTTCGTGGGGATCAACCCAGATGATCTCCTCCAACTCAGCCTGCGGCCTGGGGGTATGTTCGAGCCGCCCGGCAAATAGATGTGCGCGCAGCCCGGTGTCAGGCTCATTGGCCGCCAAGCCCTCCCAGATGCCAAGCGGTTCCAGATCCGACAAAGCGTAGCTAATTCCCAATTCTTCTTCAATTTCGCGCACCACTGCCTCATGGGCGCTCTCGCCGGGTTCGAGTTTCCCGCCTGGTTGCATGAACTTACTTGTGCCCCGCTTTCTCACCAGGAGCACTTTATTTTCGCTATTCATCAGACAAGCCGCTGCGACGGTCAAAAAGTTCTTCACTAAACGAGGATATCGCGTGTGAAAACGATCTACAGATGGTAACGTGCATTTATGGATCTTCAACTGTTTTATTTGAACTAACCGCATCGTCCTGAACTCGCACTTTATAGACGTGAACGGCATGTTTGAATTGCGGTTTGAATCGGAAGGATCGATCCATCAACTTTATAGATCAATGGAGCGCAGATGCGACGGGGCACCAACTTAGGCCGTTTGGGAGACTTCAACCAAGCAGTCATTCTTGAATCAATCCGCCGGGCACCAGATGGGATCAGTCGGGTGGAGCTGGCCGGGTCAACGGGGCTCTCCCCGCAGACTATTTCCAACGTGGTGCGGCGACTACTGGACGACGGGATTGTGCGTGAGGATCGCACCATCGTATCCGGTCCCGGTAAACCACGCACTGTCCTGGAGCTGGAAGGCAACCGTATGGTTGCCATCGGAATCCACCTGGACCCCAGCGTCCTGACCTTCGTGATGATGAACCTGCGCGGAGAGGTCATCCGGGAACGTCGCATCGATGTGCCGAACCTGGAAGTGGCCAGCGAGACCATCGAACTGATGGCGACTACGGTCAAGGAACTGATCGCCGAGGTGCGCATCCCGAAGAAGCACATCGTCGGTGTTGGCATCGCCGTTCCGGGTCCGGTGAACGTTGAGGACGGGGTCGTGCTCAACCCGCCGCTGCTGGACGGATGGGCCGATGTGGACATCGTCGCGCCGCTGCGCAAGATGCTGCGCCTGCAGGTCATCATCGAGAAGGACACCATCGCCTCGGCGGTGGGTGAGCTGTGGCAGTCCAAGGAAGAGAAGACCGAGGACTTCGTCTTCGTGTACTGCGGTCACGGTTTCGGCGCTGGCATTGTCTTCGATTCAGATGTCTACCGAGGCTCCAGCAACAACGCCGGAGAAATCGGGCATTACTCCACCGGACACAAGTCGATGTTCTGCGACGAATGCGGCGCCGATGACTGCCTGGCAGCGGGCACCTCATATGAGTATGTGGCCAAGAAGGCCAAGGAACGCGGGTTGGATCTGCCCTACAGCGACGATATGGGCCCGGAACAGCGTTCCGAGGGCTTGAATCACCTGGTTGAGCTCGCCCAGCAGGGCAATGAGATCGCCAAGGACCTGATCAAGGAATCCATGATTCTGGTTGGCGAAGTGGTTGGACAGCTGGCCAACTCGCTGGATATCCGCCAAATCGTTTGCGGCGGACCGCAGTGGGAGCAGGTCAAGGACTTTGCCGAGGAAGGCATGAGCGAGGCCATCCGCCGCCGCTTTGCGCTGCGCCAGGTGCATGACATTGAAACCCGCACCTCGGTACTGGGCTCGAAGATCGGTGCCATCGGTGGAGCCTGCGCGGTGATGGATGCTTCGCTATCGCCGAAGGCCACCGCCCTGCTTCTGCGCTAAGTCCGACGGTCCGCCCCGCGCCGGCCCTCGCCCTGCACGGTACTGGGGCGCAGTGACAAAAAAGAAATCGCATTCGACCACGGTCGAATGCGATTTCTTTCTTAAGGTGTGCCCCTGGCCGGAATCGAACCGACGGCCTACCCTTTAGGAGAGGGTCGCTCTATCCTACTGAGCTACAGAGGCAGGCGTTTCACACGCACGCATAACACTATCTTAACCGGTTACCCGCTCAGAATTCCCCTGTTCGGACCCGGACGCAGGCTGGTGGTTGCCTAGCGTTGTGTCGCTTCCGCGTACTTTTGGCGAAAGGTGCGAATGAAGCGTCGAAGTCCCACCACCACGATGGTCAGCGCGCTGATAATGAGCAGAGCCCATCGCAGGATGGTTAGTACTGAAGCAAGCTGGACGGCCGCGCCGTCAAGATCTGAGACAAACAGTGCGTCAATTGCCTGATTGCTCCACAAATCGACCACCACGAACAGCATCGGTCCCGCCCACGCCAGCCAGCGTCGAGAACGGGTGCGCACCCACTGGCCCAGGGTCAGCAGGCTAAAGAAGCCAAACAGCAATGGGAAGAACAGGCCCACGCTGCGGTGCACATAATTTAACTGGGCCACAGCATCCTCGTTCATCACCGAACGCAGGGTCTGAATCTGCTCTTCGGAAAAACCGAAAACGTACTGATCCGGCATGGGCTGACCACCGGACAGGTCGGCGAGCTGCCCCAAGGCCCACGCGTGGTAGTAGAAGAACAGCAGTACCGAGGTGACCAAGCCTGCCGAAATCAGGATCATCGCATTGGACTGCGCCTTGGCCTCACTGCGCGGAGCGGCTGGATTCATCGGCGCTACGGGCTGCTGCGCGAACTGTGAGGGTTTGCGGTATTCCTTGGATTTCCTGACCTTTTTTGCCATACCCCCATTATGCCGGGTGCATCACGGCAAGTGTCCCGGGTGCGACGTAGACTGGCACCACCATGGATTTTCTCTTTGACGACTTCACTCCCGAACCGGCAGTAAAGCCCCTGCCGAACGCCGATGAACTGTTGGTTGGAATGAATCCGCAGCAGGCCGAGGCGGTGAAGTATCACGGCGGGCCGCTGCTGATTGTCGCCGGTGCCGGCTCCGGCAAGACCCGTGTGCTGACCCACCGAATTGCCTACCTGTTGGCCACCGGCCGGGCCCGCGCTCACGAGATCCTCGCCATTACCTTCACCAACAAGGCCGCCGCGGAAATGCGCGAGCGTGCCTCCGACCTCATCGGTGAAGAACAGTCAAAGAAAATGTGGATCTCAACCTTCCACTCCTCGTGCGTGCGCATTCTTCGCCGCGAGGCTGCCACCATTGGGCTGAAGTCGAGTTTCTCCATCTACGACTCTGCCGACAGCCTGCGACTGATCACCATGATCGCCAAGGGCTTGGAGCTGGATCCCAAACGATTCACCCCCAAGGCCATCGCGCACAAGATCTCCTCGCTGAAGAATGAGTTGATCGACGAGGAGGACTACGCTTCGTCAATCAACACCAATGATCCGTTCTCCCGTGCCGTGGCTGAAGTGTACCGCGGTTACGCTCAACGACTGCGCTCCGCAAACGCGCTGGATTTTGATGACTTGATCGCCCAGGTTGTCTACATGTTCCGTGCCTTCCCGGCCGTGGCGGACAACTACCGGCGCCGGTTCCGCCACGTGCTGATCGACGAATACCAAGACACCAACCATGCCCAGTACGCGCTGGTGCGCGAACTGACTGGCCCCCAGGGGCAGACCCCACCGGGGGAACTGACCGTTGTGGGCGACTCGGATCAGTCGATCTATGCCTTCCGCGGCGCTGACATCCGCAACATCGTGGAGTTTGAAAAGGACTACCCCCAGGCAGCCACGATCAAGCTGGAACAGAACTACCGTTCCACCCAGAACATCCTGTCGGCGGCCAACGAGGTGATTAAGCGCAATCCGGAACGCAACGCCAAACGGCTGTGGACCGCCAGCGGGGACGGTGAACAGATTGTTGGGTATGTAGGGGAGTCCGAGTCCGACGAGGCCCGGTGGATAGCGGAGGAAATCCTGCGGCTGAACGACGAGCAGCAGGTGCGTCCCGGAGACGTGGCCATCTTCTACCGCACCAACGCCCAGTCCCGTGCGCTGGAAGAGCAGCTGATGCGCGTGGACCTGAAATACCGGGTGGTTGGCGGCACGCGCTTCTACGACCGCAAGGAAATCAAGGACGCATTGGCCTACCTGCGGATCCTGGTCAACCCGGACGATGACGTAAACGTGCGGCGGATCCTGAACGAACCCAAACGTGGCATCGGCGATCGGGCTGAAGGCGCGGTGGCGGCCCTGGCCGAGCGGGAGCGAATCACTTTCATGCAGGCGTTGCGCCAGGCCGAGCAGGCACCGGGCCTCGGAACGCGCGGGCAGAAGATGATTGCCGCATTCGTCTCCATGATTGACGACCTGCAGACCGTGGCCGAGGGGTCCGGGCCCGCAGAGGCGCTGGAAGCGGTACTGGAACAGACCGGATACTTGGAAACGCTGCGCGCCTCCAACGACCCGCAGGATGAATCACGCGTCGAAAACCTGGCCGAACTGGTTGCCGTGGTGCGCGATTACGTCAATGAAGAGCCGGAGGGCGGGTTGGAAGGTTTCCTGGAACGCGTGGCCCTGGTCGCCGACGCCGACCAGATTCCTGAGGCCCCCAGCGACGCGGAGGGTGCAGCCATGGCCGCGCAGGAAGGCATGGTCACCTTGATGACCCTGCACACGGCTAAGGGGCTGGAGTTCCCGGTCGTGTTCCTCACCGGCATGGAACACGGCGTATTCCCGCACCAGCGCTCAATGACGGATGAAAAGGAACTGGCCGAGGAACGCCGACTGGCCTATGTGGGGCTAACCCGAGCCCGGGAACGGCTCTACCTGACGCGCTCGGAACAGCGCAGCCTCTGGGGACAGTCGCAGTACAACCCGGCCAGCCAGTTCCTGGAGGAGATCCCTGCCTCCCTCATCGACTGGAAGCGCGAGGGATCGGTGGGCGGATTTGGGGGCAGCTGGGGCAGCGGCTCCGGGTCACTGAACTTCGCCACCAGCCGGTACGAGCGCGGCAGCCACTGGGGCGCGGGCACCTCGGCGCCCGCTGCCAATCGGGTGGCGGCACCGGTGTCCAAGCAACGTGTCCAACAGAACAAAGACATCGTGATTCCCAAGGTGGGCCAGCAGGTCAAGCATGCCAGCTTTGGGCAGGGAACGGTGTTGGCGCTGGAAGGGGCCGGGGATAAGACCGTGGCCAAGGTGCAATTCCAAGACTCCGAAAAACGTCTGTTGCTGCGTTATGCGCCCCTGGAACTGGTCGATGGCTAGGGCGCATTCACGCCCGTTGGCCACCGGCTGGGACCGAAAACACGCGACTCCGTTTTCTCTACGGCCGGTAAAACTGTGAACTATCGGAAAGTCGCGCTAGTCTGAGAGATGCGCACGGGCCAAGGCGCCGGAAATCACGCCGACGTGTTGCTCTGCGCTCTCCATTGGGTGCGGTGCATTGCATCGTGCCGTGAGTCAGCTTGAACTTCGAACGAAGGACACATACCCGTGGACCTGTATGAATACCAGGCGCGCGATCTTTTCGAGGCACACGGCGTTCCCGTGCTTGCCGGCATCGTCGCCTACACTCCCGAGGAAGCCAAGGCCGCCGCAGAGAAGATTGGCGGCGTCGTTGTTGTCAAGGCTCAGGTCAAGGTCGGCGGCCGTGGCAAGGCCGGTGGCGTAAAGGTCGCCAAGACCGCCGATGAGGCCTTCGAGCACGCACAGAACATCCTCGGTATGGACATCAAGGGCCACACCGTGAACAAGGTCATGATCGCCCAGGGTGCCGACATCGCCGAAGAGTACTACTTCTCGGTGCTGCTGGACCGTGCCAACCGCAACTACCTGGCCATGTGCTCGGTGGAAGGCGGCATGGAGATCGAGCAGCTGGCCGAAGAGCGCCCGGAGGCACTGGCCCGCATCGCCGTTGACCCGCTGGTTGGTATCGACGCAGCCAAGGCCGCCGAGATCGTCGAGGCTGCCGGCTTCGCCGAGGAACTGCGCGGCAAGGTCGCCGAGACCTTGCAGAAGCTGTGGGTTGTCTTCAAGGAAGAAGATGCCACCCTGGTCGAGGTTAACCCGCTGGTGAAGACCGGCGCCGGGGACATCGTTGCCCTGGACGGCAAGGTTTCGCTGGATGACAACGCCTCCGAGGTCCGTCACCCGCAGCACGAAGAGCTGGAGGACAAGGCCGTAGCCGATCCGCTGGAGGCCAAGGCCAAGGCCAACGGCCTGAACTACGTCAAGCTGGACGGCGAAGTGGGCATCATCGGCAACGGTGCAGGCCTGGTCATGTCCACCCTGGACGTCGTCGCCTACGCGGGTGAGAACCACGGCAACGTGAAGCCGGCCAACTTCTTGGACATTGGTGGTGGCGCCTCGGCAGAGGTCATGGCCAACGGCCTGGACGTCATCCTGAACGACCCGCAGGTCAAGAGCGTCTTCGTGAACGTCTTCGGTGGCATCACCGCCTGTGACGCAGTGGCCAACGGCATCGTGGGCGCACTGAACACCCTGGGCGACTCGGCCAACAAGCCGCTGGTGGTTCGCCTGGACGGCAACAAGGTGGAGGAAGGCCGCGCCATTCTGGCCGAAGCCAACCACCCACTGGTGACCCTGGCAGCAACCATGGACGAGGGCGCCGACAAGGCCGCCGAGCTGGCCAACAAGTAAGAGGGATTAGCGAACAATGAGCATTTACCTGAACAAGGACTCCAAGGTCATCGTCCAGGGCATCACCGGCGGCGAAGGCACCAAGCACACCGCCCTGATGCTTAAGGCCGGCACCAACATCGTCGGCGGCGTGAACGCCCGCAAGGCCGGAACCACCGTGACCCACGGCGAGAAGGACATCAAGGTCTACGGAACCGTGGCCGAGGCCAAGGCCGAGACCGGTGCTGACGTCTCGATCGTCTTCGTGCCGCCGAAGTTCACCAAGGATGCGGTCGTCGAGGCCATTGAGGCCGAGGTTGGCCTGGTCGTGGTCATCACCGAAGGCGTGCCGGTGCAGGACTCGGCCGAGTTCTGGGCGCTGGCCCAGTCCAAGGTCGACGAGAACGGCAAGCAGATCACCCGCATCATCGGCCCCAACTGCCCGGGCATCATCACCCCGGGTGAGGCCCTGGTGGGCATCACCCCGAACAACATCACCGGCTCGGGTCCGATCGGCTTGGTCTCCAAGTCCGGCACCCTGACCTACCAGATGATGTACGAACTGCGTGACCTGGGCTTCTCCACTGCCATCGGCATCGGCGGCGACCCGGTCATCGGCACCACCCACATCGACGCCCTGGAGGCCTTCGAAGCTGACCCGGAGACCAAGGCCATCGTGATGATCGGCGAAATCGGCGGCGACGCCGAGGAACGTGCTGCTGAGTTCATCAAGGCCAACGTCACCAAGCCGGTTGTTGGCTACGTGGCTGGCTTCACCGCTCCGGAAGGCAAGACCATGGGCCACGCTGGCGCCATCGTCTCCGGCTCGGCCGGCACCGCCCAGGCCAAGAAGGAGGCCCTGGAGGCCGCTGGTGTGAAGGTCGGCAAGACCCCAAGCGAGACCGCTCGTCTGCTGCGCGAGGTGTACGAGGCGCTGTAAGCTGCCTGGCACCCGCACCGCGGGCCTGAAAACCCCACTGCCTTGAAACCAATTGGTTTCAAGGCAGTGGGGTTTTTGTTGTCTTCAACAGGCGCGGTGTGATGGGCGCCCGCTGCAGGATGCGACGATCCCTCCAACGGACGGATGCGGGAAGGCCCCGGCGCTGCCCCTGCGGCCCCCTCTGCGGCCGTACCAGGACGGTCACCGTCCCCGGTGGGAGGCGCCTAGTCGCGCAGCCCGCCAGCCGCGTCGGTGTCCACCCGGAGGAAGGAGGAGCCGACCACCACGAAGGCCCCAGGAATCAGCAGCATCCGGTGCTTCGGGTTGTAAAAGATTTCGGTGAGCGAAGCGGCGACGACCCGGCGCAGCTTCTCCAGCAGGTGAACGTTTTCCAGTACGAGCTGTTCCTGCTCAGTTTCAATGACCACACTGTTGTGCTCGGTGCTGACCCTGGCAGCTAACCAGTCGTCGCTCGGGGCACCTAGCGTCTCCGATTTAATCAGGGACACGGATATGACCGCCTTCGGTTCTTCGTTGTTTTGCCGAACGTCATTGTTGGCAAATGGGCGCGTGGACTGGTGCTCGCCTGTGTGGGGGACGTTTGGCACCGTGCACGCATATCGAATATAGCGGTTCGGACTGACAATAAGCTGATTTGATGACAATGTTTATCACACTGTTATGCCAAACGGTGGACCGAGCGGGCAGGCTGCTATTCCAGCAGGTCGCGGATGTCCTGCGCGGTGAGCGACTTGGCGAACCCGTCGGCCCCGTCCATGACCGTGGAGATCAGCTGCCGCTTGTTTTCCTGCAGCGCCACCACTTTCTCCTCGATGGTGCCCTGGGAAATCAGCCGGTAGACCATCACCCGGTTCTGCTGCCCAATGCGGTGGATCCGGTCAATCGCCTGGGCCTCAACTGCCGGGTTCCACCAGGGATCCAGTAGGAAGCAGTAGTCGGCCTCGGTCAGATTCAACCCGAACCCGCCGGCCTTGAGGGAGATTAGGAACAGCGGGGCGGTGCCGGCCTTGAAATCCTCAATGACCTGCGAGCGGTGTCGGGTGGAGCCGTCCAGGTACTCAAAGGCGATGCCCCGTTCGGTCAGCCGCTGGGCAAAGACCTTCAAAAACGAGGTGAACTGGGAGAACACCAACGCACGGTGTCCCTCGCTGATTACGTCCTCCAGGTTCTCGAACAGGGCATCGAGCTTGGAGGAGGAGATGTCTGCCAGCTGCGGGTCGACCAGTGCCGGATCCAGGGCGAGCATCCGCAGATGGGTCAGCGACTGGAAGATCGTGAACCGGTTGCGGTCCATATCCTGCACCAGATTCAGAATCTTCTGCCGTTCCCGGTTCAGGTGCGTCTCATACACATGCTGGTGCTCGTCGTTCAGCCGCACCAGCACCTGCTGCTCCTGCTTGGCCGGCAGGTCAAGCACCACCGACTCCTTGGTGCGCCGCAGCATGAACGGTTTGATCCTCCGGTGCAGCAGTGCCAGACGGTCCTTGTCGCCCAGCGTCTCAATGGGCCGGGCGAATTGCCGGTTGAACGTACTGGTGCTGCGGAAGAGCGAGGGAGCCACCAGCGCCAGCAGGGCGCCGAGTTCCCCCAGGTTGTTCTCCATCGGCGTGCCGGTCACTGCCAGCTTGAATGGGGCGCGGATTTCGACCGCAGCGCGGTGCGCCTTGGTGTTGCGGTTCTTCACGAACTGCGCCTCATCCAGGATCAGGCCCGCAAACCGGGGAGCGGCGTACGCTTCGTCGTTCAGGCGCAGCAACGTGTAGGTGGTCAGCAGCACGTCATTCTCCGCGACCAGTTCGGCCAGCCGCCGCTCGGAGGGCAGCTTGCCCTCGATGCTGGTGACCCGCAGCGAAGGCGCGAAACGGCGGATTTCCATCTCCCAGTTGGAGACCACCGAGCTGGGGGCCACGACCAGGAAGGGAGCTGGCGTGCGCTGGGCTGCTGGCAGCTGCTGGCGTGAGTGCGGGTGCTCCCACAGCTGCCGGGCGTGGAGCATCAGTGCGATCGCCTGCAGGGTTTTGCCCAGGCCCATGTCATCGGCCAGGATCCCGCCAAATCCGCCGCGGTAGAGCCGTGAGAGCCAGCCGAACCCCTCCAGTTGGTAGGGGCGAAGCTCGGCCTGCAGGCCCTCGGGCAGTGCTGGAGGCTCCTGCCCGGCAATGTCCAGCAGTGAACGCATCCGGGCGACGAACACATCGGCGCCGTCGATCCCGTCGGCCAGGTCGTTCAGCTCCTCGAACAGCGAAACCTGGAAGACCGAAACCTTCAGGTCTGCGTCCTTGGGCTTGTCGTTGAGCATCTGGGCCTCGTCGACCAGGGCCTTGAGCTTGGCGAAGATCGGATGGTCCAGGGAGAACCAGCTGTTGTCCGGCAACTTGACCTTCATCGCCCCGTTGCTCAGGGCCTCCACGATCGTGGAGAACGGGACCTCATGGGAGCCGACTGTGATCAACAGCCCCAGGTCCAGCCAGTCGTTCTTCTCAGAGTCCACGGCATTGATCTTCAGTTCGGGCAGCTCCGACAGCTTGCGATAGACCGGGCGGACGCCGGTTTCGTTCAGCCGCACCCGCTGTTCTGCGCGCAACGCCGGAACCGTGTAGGAGACGAAGTCAATCAGCCCGTCGCCCTGGTAGATGCGCGGATCCAGGGCATCGTTCTCCCGCCCGGTACTTTCAAGCAGCACCCGGTTTAGCAGCGCGCGCAGCAGCTCCTCCTGCGCCTGGTCGGGGACGACCTGGTCATCGGGGATTCCCGGGTAGCGGATGGCGAAGTTGACCTCGGCCAGGTCCTCGGCAGGCCGCGCCGGGGCACCCTGCCCGCTCTTGTCCTGTTCCGGCCGGGTCTTGGTGTAGTGGATGTCCACCGCCAGGTAGGGCGGCTCGAGTTCGGGCAGCACCAGGTCGGGGGAGGCGCTGCGCAGCGGGAAGCGGCGGGCCAGGCGCGGGTAGGCCCGGGTGAAGAACTGCTCCTGCTCCGCGGCCGGGATCCGCAACGGGGTGCGGTTCATGAACCAGCGCCGGTGTTGGGCTGCGATGGGCTGGGCGCTGGGTGCCAGCCAAATCCTCCGGCTGTCCTGCGGCTGCAGGTAAAAACCGTGGTCCCCGACGGTTCCGGCGGGACTATCCGGGTCCAACTCATGCTCCTGCCCGTCCAGGGTCAGGGTGCCGCTAAGCAGCAGGGCATCGTCCTCACGGGCGGCCTGCAGCTCGAATTCCGCGCGTGCGCCGACCTGCACCTCGGTGTCGTTGCGGGTGCCCATCAGTTCGATGCCCAGGTGCTGCGCCTCGTTGAGCATCGGCCAGAGCAGGGGTGAGGAATAGTTGTCCAAGAACAGCCAGTCCTCGTCCTGTTTGAACTGCAGCTGCGTGTTGCTGCGGGCCAGGGCGGCGAAGCGGGTAAACCAGTGGTGCTGTGAGTACAGCAGGTTCCAGCCGAAGGTCTTGTACACGATGGTGGTCCAGCGCAGCTGACCGCGCACCCAGCGGCCGTCCGCGCCGCGCACCATCGGCCGCACCCCGAGGCGGAAACGCTGGTTGCGGTTCAGGAATTGGGTGGTGCCCGAGGGCAGCCACTGCTGTTGGGCCTGGTTCTTGACGTCCAACACCAGGAACTGCAGCCCCATCGGGTTGACCGGGTCCGCGGCCGAGCGGGTCACCCCGATGGGGTTGAGCGGGTCGGCCTGTTCAAACCAGTCATCGATGCTGCGTTGCCATCCGCGCTCCGGCTGCTCCTGCACCTGCTCCTGCGCCTGCCGGGCGGTGGCCAATTTGTTCGCCGCCAGCACCAGGGCCGCCTCGTGGCGGCAGGGCCCCTCCACCTCACAGGTGCACTGCGCCTGGCGGATCTGCCATCCCGTGGTGGCCCGTTCCAGCTGCACCCGCGGCTGGAACGTGTCGTCCTCGTCCTTGACCTCACCACGCAGTTCCGCATTATCCGCAGCAAAATACACGCCACTGACGGCGCCCGGGGTGCCAGCCAGCTGCTGGCCCAGGAAGTATGGCAAGTTTCCCAGGTAGGCAAGCAAAGTCCTGCCATCTACCTGCGGGGGTACGGCGTTGGTCATCCTCTCATCGTTTCACGTTCGGAGCTGGCAGGGAAAGTTGGGGTCATCGAATGTGCACAACACCTCCGCGCCGCCGGATCCCCGCCCGTGTGCGCACCGGCCTGCGGGCGCAATCCGGCCGAATGGGCTAGGCGACGGGGGCACCGAACAGCAGACCCAGGCAGTAGGTCACCGCGGCGGCGCCCCAGCCGATGGCCAGCTGGCGCAACCCGCGCTTCAGGGGCGAGGCCCCGGAAAGCAGACCCACCACGCCGCCGGTAAACATCAGGGCCGCTCCCACCAGGACGGCGGCCAGGATGATGGAGGGCAGCCCGGACATTCCGAAGATGAACGGGAGGATCGGCACGACCGCGCCGGAGGCGAAGAACAGGAACGAGGAAGCCGCCGCCCCCGGGGCCGAACCCAGTTCCTCGTGCTCGCGGGCCAGCTCCTCACCGCGCAGCTCCGGCTGCAGTGAGAATGAGGGGTTGCAGTCGCAGGTGAACAGCCCCATGCGTTCGGCGGCCCGGTGCTCGGCGTCCTCATCGCTCATGCCGCGCGCCTTGTAGATCAGCACCAGTTCGTTCGCGTCCAGGTCCAGGTCCTGCGCCGCGGAGAGCGTCACCTGGGTGGGCCGGGAGGCGGTGAGCAGTTCACGCTGGGAACGCACCGAGACATATTCGCCCGCCGCCATGGACAGCGCGCCGGCCAGCAGGCCGGCGATGCCGGCGAAGAGGACGAAGGAGGAAGCCACCCCGGTGGCACCGATGCCCAGCACCAACGCGAAGTTGGAGACCAGCCCGTCGTTGGCGCCGAACACCGCGGCCCGGAAGTTGCCGGCCAGCCGGGTGCGCCCGGCGGTGGCCAGGGCGCGCACCACTTCCTCGTGCACCAGTTCGTCGGCGGCCATGTGGGCCGGGGCGTCCGCGTCCTTGGCGTAGGGGGAATCTCCCTCCGCGCGCTGGGCCAGGGCCAGCACGAACACCGACCCGAAGTGCCGGGCCAGGAAACGCAGCACGGTGCGGCGCAGCGAGGGGCGGCTGGGTCGGGCCTGGTCGCCGAGCAGTTCGCGCCAGTGCGCCTCATGGCGGGCCTCGGCTTCGGCCAGTCCGAGCAGCACCTGGCGTTCCTGCCCGGTGCGCCGCGAAGCCAGTTCGCGGTAGATCGCACCCTCGGCGATCTCATCGGCCAGGTATTTGCGCCAGCGCCGAACCTGCGCCGGGGTGGGGGAAGAAGGGGGATTGACGGTCATCACGGCAGTGAATCTCCTCAGTCAGGCCTCCTGCCTACAGCAGCTGTGGCAGGGGACGGACCCCGTGGTGCTCCGCGGCGCGTCCGTCATCGGCATCCAGTGTAGTGACCGAGGGGTGGGCGGGGAATTTGGCAAGGCTAAAAGCCACCGGACGCCCGCCGCTGGTGCCGCGCCGGGGCAGGAACACCAGCAGCCGCCCGTGGGCCGGATCGAACCGGGCCGGGCCGGCCGCGCGCGTGAGCAGCCGCAGCAGCCGTTGCGGCTCGCTGGTGTGCAGCACCTGCCAGGAGCCATGGAGGGTAAATTGCACTTCTCCGCTGTGCAGGTCGATCAGCGGCAGGACGGGAATGGCGTGCATCGCAGGCACCGGCCTTTCAGGCTAGCTCTTGCCCGGGCACAAGCTGGTGCCGCGGACCGCTTCCTCATCCGAACCACCCATGAACCTGGGGTTGGTGTGCGGCCAGTCGGAGCTTGGCGCCGCATCTCGTGAAGCTACGCTTCGATGCTACACGGAGTCGGCGATCTTCTTCAGCCGTGCGTAATGTTCCTTCCACTGCTCGTCACTGAACTCCGGCAGGTTCCCGTTCTGCGCGGACAGGCCCGTCTGCCCGTCAATCAGTTCGCGCACCAGATCCAGGTGCCCGGCGTGGCGGGAGGTTTCCCCCACCATGTGCAGCATTAGGTGCTCCAGGGTGGTTTCACTGTCCTCACCCCACCAGGGCACCGAGGCCGGGGCGTCCAGCTCCAGTTCCTCGAACGCGGTGTTGGCCGCGTCGATCGCCTGGCGGTAGAACTGCAGCACGTCGGCGGCGCCGGTGTCCGCCTCCACCACGAAGTCCGCCATCGGGTCTTCGGAGGTGAAGGCCTGCACGGCCCGGGGACTGTCCACCGGGCGTTTGAGGCAATAGCTGAAGTAGCCGAATTCCATGACCGCCAGGTGGTTGATGACCCCCAGGACGTTGGTGCCGCTGGGCACCATGGGCCGACGCAGCTGGGCTTCGTCCAGATTCTCGGCCTTCCACAGCGCCGCCTGCCGGGCATGATCCAGGTAGCGGCGCAAACGCTGCTTGCGCGCGGTGACTTCGCTGTCCATGGGCTGCAGTCTAGTGCAGCAGCCGCCGCGGCAACAGGGGGTGTTTACGGGGCAGCGCTCGCCGCGGGCCGGGTCGGCGGACGGGCGCCGGGGCGCTCACCGGCGCCCGGCTCCTGCCCGGTACCCGGTGTGGTGCGGGTATCGACCGGCACCTCCAGGCTCACCCGGTAGCCCTCGGTGTTGCTGCCGGTGACGGCGGCCAGCTGGCTGGCGCCGGCGTCGTCGCCGAAGGCGTTGTCGCTGCGCAGGCTCACCGCGGCCAGGTTCTTGACCGAGGGCTCATAGCCCACGGTGGCGTACACCTGCTCGCACGCCTCTTGGGGCAGTGCCACCTGGGAGGTGGCGATCGCGTTGGCCGCATCGGTGACCGAATGCTCGTCCGGGTAGATTTCAAAGTGGATGTGCGGCCAGCGCCCGGCATAGCAGGCCGGGAAGATGCTGGTGAAGCTCACCATCCCGTCCTGGTCGCTGAGCTGCACGCCGCGCAGGTAGTTTTCCTCCTGCACCCCGGTGGAGTACATCGAGTAGCGGCCCTGGCGGTCGCACTGCCAGACGTAGACGGCCACCCCGATCATCGGGGCGTTGTCCTTCGCGCTGTCCAGGATGCGCAGCTGCAGCTGCATCTCGATGCCCTGGGCGGTGCCTGTGGCGCCGTCGAAGCTGGAACGGATATCGCTGCGCACGATCCCGGAACGCTCCAGCACGTCCGGTCCGTTGGACCCGTCCGCGGGGTAGGGGCCGGCCGTCTCCTCGGGGATTTCAGCCGCGTCCCGTGAACCGGTTCCGGCGGTGGGGGCGCAGGCGGACAGGGTGAAGGCCAGGGTGCCCAGCCCCATGGCGGTGAGCATCTGGCGCCGGTCGATCAGGGTCTGCACGTCAAACCCCAGCCCCTGATCCTCCAAGTCTTCGCCCGGGCGGGGCAGGGGGCGGTTGTTGAACCAGCGTCCTGGCGGGGTGGATGTCATGACGGCTCCTTTGTGCATCCGGGGCAGCTTTAAAACCAAGGGCACCACCGGGCCTGTTGCCCGATGGTGCCTTTGAGGATATGCACCGGTATTGGGTTCCGGCACAGCTGCGGCTATGCGGCCGCTATGACCTTGTGCTTAGCGCACCGCGGAGTCCTGCACGCCCTCCACGCTGCTCTCACCGGCCACCCGCCGGTCCCAGCTGGCCAGCACCTGCGCGTCGGTGCGCCCGGTGGCCAGCGAGACCACGATGTAGGTCAACGCCGAGGCGAGCAGGCCGAAGTAGATCGGTTCGTTCGCGTACACCCCGTCGAACGTGTTCTTCGCCCCGATCTCCAGGTAGATCATCGTGCCCAGGGTGACCGCCGTGCCCGCGGCCATCGACCAGGCCGCGCCCACCCCGTTGCCGCGGCGCCAAATCAGCCCGCCGAGGATGGAGATCAGCAGCCCGCCGACCAGGATGTCATAGGAAATGGTCAGCGCGGCGACCACGTCGTCCACCACGATTGCCAGGATCATGATGACCACGCCCAGCCCGAACACCCACCAGCGGTTGTTGCTGACCTCGTGTTCCGGGTTCTTCTGTTCATCGCGCTGCAGGTCGCGGCCGAACCAGCTGGCCACAAACGGGGCGACGTCGGTGCGCGCCACGGTGGCGGCGGCGATCAGTGCGCCGGAGGCGGTGGACATCATCGCGGCCACCGCGGCGGCCAGCACGATCCCGCCCACGGCCAGCGGCAGCACCTGCAGGGCCACCTCGGCGTAGACCGCGTCCGGGTTCTGTTCGGCCTCGGCCGCGATCCCCGGCAGCGCCACGCGCGCGGCCATGCCGATGATCGCGCCGGCCGCGCCGTAGATGATGCAGTAGATGCCGGCCGACAGCCCGCCCCAGCGGGCCACGTTGTCGCTGCGGGCGGTGAAGACCCGCTGCCAGATGTCCTGGCCGATCAGCAGACCCAGCCCGTAGACAACGAAGTAGGTGATGATGGTCTGCAGTCCGATGCCGTCCCACTGGAAGAAGGTGGCATCCAGGCGCTGCTGCATGGCCGACCAGCCGCCGCCGGCACCCAGCACGAAGGGCAGCATCAGGAAGAAGACGCCCACGGTCTTGATGAAGAACTGCACCTGGTCGGCCAGGGTGATGGACCACATCCCGCCGATGGAGGAGTAGATCAGCACAATGCCGCCGCCGACCAGGATGGCCAGCCAGCGTTCCCAGCCGTAGAGCACCATGAAGATCGTGGCGTAGGCGCCGGTGGAGGTGGCGCACAGCATCAGCGTGTAGGCCAGCATGACAATGCCCGAGGTGTTGGTTGCGGCCCGGGAGCCGTACCGCAGGGTGAGCATCTGGGAGACGGTGAAGATCTTTAGCCGCTGAATCTTCGGGGCGAAGAACAGTGAGAGGGCCGAGACCCCGATGCCGATGGCCACCACCAGCCACATCCCGGAGATGCCGTGGCGGTAGCCCAGGCCCACGCCGCCCACGGTCGAGGCCCCGCCAAGCACGACGGCGGCCATGGTTCCGGTGTACAGCACCGGTCCCAGCCGTCGGCCGGCCACCAGGTAATCGCTCGTGGAATGGGTGCGGGACTTGCCCCACCAGCCGAAGGCCAGCATGCCCACGAGGTATAAGGCGACAATGCCGCCGTTGATGTAATCCATTGAACTTCCCTGTGATGAAAATGACGCTCCACAAAGAATGACAGCAAAAACAAAAGATGTCTATCAGTAAACGCGAGGTGAGTCACAGAACGTCGCGGATCCGCCGTCGCCGCGTGCGGGAAATATGAGGTCGCCCACTACAGTGGAGGCAGGAACCCAGATGCGCGGAGGAAAAATGAAGGCGTTGCCCGTCGAGCCCACCGGCTCATCGATCAAGATCGGCAGCCGACTGCGCGTGGCCCGGCAGGGCCAGCGCCTGACCATTGACCAGGTCGCGGAAATGGCGGGGCTGACCAAGGGCTTCCTCTCCCGCGTGGAGCGTGATCTGACCAGCCCCTCGGTCGCCACCTTGCTGACCCTGTGCGAGGTGCTGTCCATCGAAGTGGGGGAGCTGTTCACGGTCCCCGAGACGAAGCTGGTCAAATTGGAGGCCGCCCCGCGCATCTCCCTGGGCGGGGAGGGGATCATTGAACAGCTGCTCACCCCGCGCACCGAACGCCGGGTGCAGGTGATCCGCGCCGAGATCGCGCCGCACGGTGCCGGGGAAGCCGAGCTGTATTCCATGGACTGCCAGGTTGAGGTGCTGCACGTGCACTCCGGGCACTTCACGCTGATTCTGAGCGAGGAGCGCATGGAGCTGCAGGCCGGGGACACCGTGACCTTTCCCGGGAGGGAGCCGCACAGCTGGATCAATCCCAGCCCCGAGCCGGCGGTGGTGACCTGGACCCTGGTGCTGTAGTCGCTGCCGGGGAAGAGCGCCGCGCCGGGCTATCCTAGACAAGGCGGGAAAACCGCCGGGCCAGGCAGGAAGACGGACGGGAGTGCGGTGAACGCAACGCAGCCAACGGCGGCCGAGGGCTCTGTACCGGTCATCCCCTGGTGGTTCTCCGCGGTCCTGGGCATCATCATGGGCGTCACCCTGACCCTGATTCGCACCCAGCGCTACTTCTTCATCGTCGGTGCCGGGGTGCTGGCGCTGATGATCTTCGTGGTGGGGATCCTGACCATCCGCCGCCGCCAGCGTCACGCCGAGCTGATGCAAAGCCGCACCAGCCTGGGCTACCTGCTGTGGATGCTGGTGATCATCATCCTGGCCGGTCCGGTGCACACCATCTACCTGGCCGATGAGCCCGCTGAGCTGTGGCTGAAGTCGGTGCTGCTTTCGCTGGGCTTCACGGTGGCCATCCGGCAGGTCGACCGCCACCTGGTCACCCATTCACGGCAGCGGGGCTAACCCGCCGTTCCCCGCCCCCGATAATGGAATTGGCGCGACTGCGTCCAGCGCACCGTCAAGTACCGGAGCCTTCTGGCGTGGCCGCATTGGATTCTCGCGGCCCGGCGGGGAGGGTTGCGGCGCCCAGGAACGCCGCGTGCTGCGGCGGCCCTACCTGGGCACTTTGACCCACGACCTGGATGAACTATCCCTAGCCTGTGCCCCGTCGGTTCCCTAATGTGATCTGCATCATTGAATGCGGGAGGGAATCGCTATGACGACATCGGGTGGGGCGCCGGCGCAATCCGGGGCCGGACTGAAAAAGGTCCTGGGCAAATGGGACATCCTGGCCATCGGCGTGGGCGCCATGATCGGTTTCGGCTGGGTGGTGCTCACCGGTGACTGGATCACCAGCGCCGGTCCGCTCGGCGCGGCCCTGGCCATGGCGGTTGGCGGTGGCATCATGGCCATCGTCGGGCTGACCTACGCTGAACTGGTGGCCGCCATGCCCAAGGCCGGCGGGGAGCACAACTACCTGCTGCGCGCCCTGGGCGCGCGCTGGTCCTTCGCCGGTTCCTGGGGGATTGTGGGCGGTTACATCACCATCGTCGCCTTCGAGGCGGTGGCCCTGCCCAAATCCGTGGCCTACATCTTCCCGCAGATCAACCAGGTCAAACTCTGGGACATTGCCGGTTCGGAGGTGTTCCTGTTCTGGGCGCTGGTGGGGGTGGCCGGGGCGGTGGTGATCACCTGGATCAACATCCGCGGCATCAAGACGGCGGGAATCGTGCAGACCTTCGTGGTGCTTTTCCTCTTCCTCATTGGAGCCATGCTGCTCACCGGGGCCTTCACCGGCGGCCAGGCATCCAACATGGAGCCCTTCTTCCTCAACGGCACCGCAGGGTTCTTCGGGGTGATGATCATTGTCCCGTTCATGTTCGTCGGCTTCGACGTCATCCCGCAGTCCGCGGAGGAGTGCAATATCGCCCCGCGCAAGATTGGGCGCTATGTAATCATCTCCGTCATGATCGCCACCGCCTGGTACGTCATGGTCATCATGGCCACCTCCTCGGGAATGAACGCCTCCGCGCTGGCCGGCTCCGATCTGGCCACCGCCGACGCCATGGGTGCCCTGTTCAATTCCGACACCATGGCCAAGGTGCTGATCGCCGGCGGCATCGCCGGCATCCTCACCTCCTGGAACTCCCTGCTGATGGGGGCCTCGCGCCTGCTGTTCGCCATGGCGCACTCGGGCATGCTGCCGCGCTGGTTCGCCTACCTGCACCCGAAGTACCGCACCCCGTCCCATGCGCTGCTGTTCATTGGCGGGCTGTCCGTGCTGGCCCCGTTCTTCGGCTCGGCGATGCTCGGCTGGCTGGTGGACTCCGGCTCCCCGTCCATTGTGGTGGCCTACCTGCTGGTGGGGGTGGCCTTTGTGATCCTGCGCCGGCGCGAGCCGCAGATGAGCCGTCCGCTGCGCGTGGGTGGACGCGGAAACTTTGGGCAGGTGATCGGCGTGCTTTCGGTGTTGTTGTGCGCCTGGCTGATCAGCCTGTACCTGCCGGGCATGCCGGCGGCGATCGGCTGGCAGCCCTGGGTGCTCTTTGGCAGCTGGTGGCTGCTGGGCATGATCTTCATCCTGCGCATCCCGCGCGGCATCACCCCCGGCGAGAACGCCGAAATGGAGCTAATGCAGCTGATGAGCATCCGCCAGCAGGCCAAGCTGGGGGCCAGCGGCCCGGATGCGGTGGCCGCCCGGACCGCCCGCCCCAACCGCCAGCGCGCCGCCCAGCGCGACGGGCGCTAGCCCACCGAACCGGGCAGCATGGACCGGCTGCGGCCCACCCCCCCCGGGTTGGCCGCAGCCGGTCCATGCGCCGTTAAGCCCCGGGCAGGCTGATGCCAACCGGGGGCTTGGGGCTAGGGTTCTTCGCGTCGAATGGCCAGCCACAGGCGGGCGGCGACATCCGGGTCATCCAGGTTCTGCTGCAGCAGCTTGCCGGCCGTGGCGATCCGCAGGCGCAGTGAATTGCGGTGGATCCCCAGCTGCCGGGCCGCCTCCTCCCAGGTGCCGCGGCTGGCCAGGTACGCGCGCACCGCGGGCAGCAGGTCGCTGCGCTGATATTCGCGCAGCGTGCGCACCCAGCCGGCCGCGGTCGCCTCGGTTTCCCCGCCGGCCCCGGTGATCATTCCGGGCGGGGCCTGGGACAGGGCCAGACGCATCCCGGGCAGGACGCCGGGGATCTCGGCCAGCCCCACCGGTTCGCTGAGCACCGCGCACGCGTGCCGCGGCGGTGCCGGTTCGCCTAGTGCGGGCACCGGGCGGGCCGCGGGGTCCCCGACGCTCGGCTCGGACAGCACCAGGTACCAGGTGCCGGCCTCACGCAACGCCAGCCGGTGGGTGGACAGGGCGGGCAGCGTCCAGGCCAGCCGGGGGTCGGGGGTCAGCTGCTCCAGCTGACGCAGTGCATCATGGGCCTCGGTCTGGGGCAGGGTGGCGGCCAGCAGGCGCACCGGCGCCTGCAGCTGCCGGTCCAGGCCGAGCTGGTCACCGACCAGCACCGCGGCGTGGTGCTCGCCGTGCAACAGCAGCCGGGTGACCGCGGCCCCCAGTTCCCGGCGTGCCTCCTGTTCGGTGGCGCGCTGACGGGCCCGCATGCTCAGCAGCGTGGCCACCGTCATCATGACCTGGCGTTCGGCCCGGGTGACGGGCCGGTCGGCGCACACCGCCAGGTAGCCGGTCAGCCGGGGACCGCTGAGGATCGGGTAGACCACCACCGCTTCGCCGGCGATCTCAAAGGTTGCCGCCGAGGGCATGTCCACGCGGGCAAAGCGCCGACACTCCTGGCGCAGCTGCGCCAGGTGGACGGCGGCCGCGGCTGGCCAGTGGGCTTCCGGGCCGTCATCCACCCGCAGGTAGGCGGCCCACCCGCCCAGTGCCCGGGCCAGTTCGCGGATGACCGAGCTGTCCGCAGCGGCCCGGTTCGCCGCCCGGGCCAGGGCCGTCTGGGTGCCCAGGCTCTCCATCAGGTTGCTGGCGTCGCTACGCGCGCTCAGCCGCCAGTAGGCGCGGGAAACCTGCTGGAAGGGAACCTCATCGGGCACCACCCCCAGCTGGATGCCCAGCCGCAGGCAGCCGGCCGCCACCCAGGAGGGAACCTCGTCCAGCCACGGCCCCAGCCCCAGGCCCAGGCTGGTGATTCCATGCGCGGCCAGCCGCCCCAGGTACTCGGTGCTGGCCTCGGCGGTGTCGGCGAAGGACATGCCCGTGGTCAGCAGCAGCTCCCCGCCCTCCAGGTAGGGGGTGGGGTCGGCCAGCTCGGAAATGTGCACCCCGGTGACCGGGTTGGCCCGAAACGTGGTGCCGCTGGCCGGGTAGAAGCTGCGCCCCAATTCGTTGCCCAATTGCAAAAGCGTGATCACGGTGCAAATTATCCTGTATGAACCGCCGAATTGGATGGAACGGCCAGTGACGCGTGTCACCGACGGATCATAGCGTGGTTCCCATGACTGAAACCCTGCCTTCCGCCGTGCTGTCCCAGCTCGCTTCGAACCCTGCCGCCGACAGCGCCCACCGCCTGCCCCAAAGCCGCCACCTGGCCACCCAGATCCCCGGCCCTCGTTCCCGGGAACTGCATGACCAGCGGCTGGCCGAGGTCAGTGACGGCTTTGGGATTACCCTGCCGGTGTTCGTGCAGCGCGCCGACGGCGGGATCATCGAGGACGTGGACGGCAACCGGCTGATCGACTTTGCCTCCGGGATCGCGGTGACCTCCCTGGGCGCGGCCAACCAGCGCGTTGCCCAGCGGGTGGCGCAGCAGCTGGAGAAGTTCACCCACACCTGCTTCATGGTCAGCGAGTACGAGTCCTTCACCCGCGTCTGCGCGTGGCTGAACCGCAACACCCCGGGCGACTTCGCCAAGCGCACCGCATTGTTCTCCACCGGAGCGGAGGCCGTGGAGAACGCGGTGAAGATCGCCCGCGCGGCCACCGGACGGCCGAACATCCTGGTCTTCGACGAGGCCTACCACGGACGCTCACTGCTGACCATGGGGATGACGTCGAAGGTCAACCCCTACAAGCTGAACTTCGGGCCCCTGCCCGAGCACATCGTGCGCGCCGCCTCTGCGAACCCGCTGCGTTCGCAGGGCCGCGACGTCCACGAGCTGCTGGCCCTGGTGGAGCAGCAAATTGTGGAGCACGGGGCACGCAGCTTTGCGGCCATGGTGATTGAGCCGATCCAGGGCGAGGGCGGGTTCATCGTCCCGATGCCCGGTTTCCTGCCCGGGCTGCGGGTCCTGGCGGACAAATACGGGATCGTGCTGGTGCTAGACGAGATCCAGGCCGGGATTGGACGCACCGGCAAGCTGTTCGCCGCCGAACACGAGGACGTGGTCGGGGACCTGGTGCTCACCGCCAAGGCGCTGGCCAACGGCGTGCCGCTCTCCGCAGTGACCGGGCGGGCGGAGCTGATGAACGCGCCGCACGCCGGAGGCCTGGGCGGCACCTACGCCGGAAACCCGCTGGCCTGTGAGGCGGCGCTGGCGGTCTTCGAGCAGTTCGAGGACGGCAGCGTGCTGCGCAACACCCAGCGGATCGAGGAACTCACCCGCCAGATGCTGGAGCCGCTGGTGGACTCCACCGACAGCGTGGCCCAGGTGCGGGGGCGCGGGGCGATGCTGGCCGTTGAGTTCGCGGACCGCGACACCCTGGCACCGCGCCCGGAACTGGCAGCGGCGGTGTCCCAGGCCTGCCACGCGGCCGGGGTGCTGACGCTGACCTGCGGCACCTACGGCAATGTGCTGCGGCTGCTGCCGCCGCTGGTGATCGGCCAGGAGCTGCTGCGCGATGGGCTGCAGGTGCTGCGCCAGGCGATCCTGGACCTCGCCTAGGCGCCATCCACGCCATTTTCAGGGGCCGGCCGAAGACCGGGAACGCGGCAGACTGCGTCGGTCTTCCGCCGGCCCGCGGCGTCCGGAACGGACCCTCACCCTTGACGGAACGGGCAGGGGAAAATAGCATATTCGACAACGAGAGTTTCCTATTGGAAAACAGAGGTTTTCCCCTTCAGCGTCGAAAGGACCAGCCGTGGAAGAAATCCGTATCGAGGAAAACGGCAAGCTCGGACCCATCAATGCCGCACTGATCCCGCGCTACGCCGGTGCCGGAACCTACGCCCGGCTGCCGCGCCTGGACCAGGTTGAAAAGGCGGACATCAAGATCGTCGGCGTCCCGTTCGACACCGGGGTCTCCTACCGTCCCGGTGCCCGCTTCGGCTCCACCCACGTACGCGAGTCCTCCCGCCTGATCCGCCCCTACAACCCGGCCGTGGACATCTCCCCGTTCGCGCTGAGCCAGGTCGCCGACGCCGGGGACATGGCGGTGAACCCGTTCAACATCAACGAGGCCATCGAAGCCATTGAACACAACGCCCTGGAGCTGACCGAGGACGGGGCCTCGCTGGTCACCATCGGTGGGGACCACACCATCGCCCTGCCGCTGCTGCGCGCCGCCTCCCAGCGTGCCGGCGGACCGGTGGCGCTGCTGCACTTCGACGCGCACCTGGACACCTGGGACACCTACTTTGGTGCCGAATACACCCACGGCACCCCGTTCCGCCGTGCGGTGGAAGAGGGCATCCTGGACACCGAGGCCATCAGCCACGTCGGCACCCGCGGCCCGCTGTACGGCAAGAAGGACCTGGAGGATGACAAGCGCTTCGGCTTCGGCATCGTCACCAGCTCGGACGTGTACTACCAGGGGGTGCGTGAAATCGTGGACAAGCTGCGCGATCGCATCGGCAACCGCCCGCTGTACATCTCGGTGGACATCGACGTGCTGGACCCGGCCCACGCCCCGGGCACCGGAACCCCGGAAGCCGGCGGGATCACCAGCCGCGAGCTGCTTGAAATCCTGCGCGGGCTGCGCGGGATGAACATCGTCGGCGCGGACATCGTGGAAGTGGCCCCGGCCTACGACCATGCCGAGATCACCGGCGTGGCCGCCTCCCACGTCACCTACGACCTGATCAGCCTGATCAGCGACCTGCGCCACGGCAAGGGAATGAACTAGCATGTCCAACACCGCGCAACGCAACGGCGGGGACCTGGTCATTGAGACGCTCAGCGCGCTCGGTGCCAGGACCGTGTTCGGAATTCCCGGGCAGCACGCGCTGGGACTCTTTGACGCGCTCTCCCGCTCGGACCTGCATTTCGTCTCCTCCCGGGTGGAGAACAACTCCGCCTTCGCCGCCGACGGCTACTCCCGGGCCACCGGGGAAGTGGGCGTGCTGTTCCTCTCCACCGGCCCCGGGGCGCTAACCTCCCTGGCCGGGCTGCAGGAAGCCTACGCCACCGGCGTGCCGATGGTGGTGGTGGCAAGCCAGATTCCGGTGGATGGACTGGGCGCCCGGCGCAAGGGCATGCTGCACCAGCTTGATGACCAGAAGGCCTCGGCCGCGAACGTCACCAAGTTCCAGCGCACCGTGCACCACGCCTCCTCGATCCCCTCGGCCATCCAGGACGCCTGGGCCGAGGCGATCACCGTGCCCATGGGCCCGGTCTGGGTGGAGGTGCCGCAGGACGTGCTGCTGGCCCCGGTCATGGTCCCGCCGGTGCGTGATGCGCTGGCCGAGGCCTATGAGCACCCGCCACGCATCGAGCTGATCGAGGAATCAGCCCGCTGGCTGGCCGAAGCCCGGCGCCCGGTGATCGTGGCCGGAGGCGGCGTGCGCCGCTCCGGTGCGCAGCAGGCGCTGGCGCAGGTCGCCGAAACGCTGCAGGCCCCGGTGCTGAGCACCCCCGGCGGCAACGGCGCGTTCGGGTGGGACCACGAACTCTCCCTGCAGTCCTGGGTGGAGGACCGCTACGTCACCGAGGTCCTGGAGGACGCGGACGTGCTGATCGTGGTCGGCTCCTCGCTGGGCGAGGTGACCAGCAACTACTTCACCCTCACCCCGCGCGGGCGGATGATCCAGATTGACGCCGAACCGCGGGTGCTGGAATCCAACACCCCGGCCCTGGGGCTGCGCGCCGATGCGAAGGCCGCGCTGGAGTTCCTGGCCGAGGAACTGCGGCGCACCGGGCACCAGGCCCGCGTGGACTGGCACGGCCAAAGCCCGCAGCAGCTGGTGGCCCAGACCCTGGAAAAGGTGCAGCGGCGCCTGGAATCGCAGGACCTGGACAAGGAACGCCGGTTCATGGCCGACATCCGCCAGGCCGTGCCGGAGCGGATGCAGACCTACTGGGACATGACCATCGCCGCCTACTGGGGCTGGAGCTGCTGGGACGCTCGCCAGGGCCAGTTCCATTCGGCGCAGGGGGCCGGGGGACTGGGCTTTGGCTACCCCGCGGCCATCGGCGGTGCCGTCGGGCTGGAAACCCAGGGGCTGGGCCACGCCGAGGCGCGGGTGCTGGCCGTCTCCGGTGACGGATCGGCCATGTACTCGATCGCCGAACTGGCCACCGCCAAGCAGCACAACGTCCCGGTCACCTGGCTGATCGTGGATGACGGCGGCTACGGCATCCTGCGCGAATACATGGAAGGGGCCTTCGGCAAGGCCACCGCCACCGAGCTGGCGCGCCCCGACTTCGTGGCCCTGGCCGAGTCCTTCGGGATTCCGGCCCGCCAGGTCCCGGTGGAGGAGGTCGGGCAGGCGCTGCGCGAGTCCTTCGCCGCCGAGGGGCCAAACGTCGTGGTGGTGCAGACTCTGCTGAAGATGTTTGCCCCCACGCACCTGGAAGCGTAAGCCATTCCGGCGTGCCGCGCAGCACCGGGCACCAGCAATGAACACCAAGGGGACCTGCCGTGGGCAGGCCCCCTTGGTGTTTGGCGGCAGCAGGACGGTGGGGCTACCCGTGCCGAAGCGCCGACTGATCCTGGCCCCGCACAGCCGGGAACAGCTGCTAGGCCCGGGTCCATGATCCGTTCCTGAGCTACCCGCAGATCCATGGAAGACCCACGAACGGAACAGCCGTGCCCTCAGACCTTCTCAAGATCGATCCCACCCAGGCGGGCCTTGAACTGCCCGCCACCGAAGATGCGCGGATCCAGCCGATCCATCCCCCTCACGCCGCGGACTTGGCGGCCGCCTACCTGGAGGCGTACCCGCCCGAGGTGGCCGCAGCAACGCTGCACGACGCCACACGGGAAATGGAGCAGACCTTCGCCAACCACTACGGGCGGTTGCTGCCCGAATGCTCCAGCGCCGCCGTACTCGGTGCACGGGCGGTCGGTGCCGTCTTTGTGGTCCAGCGATCCATCTGGGATCCCGGACTTCCCGGTGCCTTTATCATCGACCTCTTCGTGGCCCCCGCTGAGCGGGGACGGGGGCTGGGCCGCGCCCTGGTGCTGGGGGCACTGGCGGGCTGCGCCCGCAGCGGGCACCGCACGCTGAGTCTGCGGGTGGGGGAGGGCACGTCGGCTGCGGCCTGGAGCCTCTACCGGCAACTGGGGTTCTGCCCGATCCCCTGCACCGGGTAGGTGGGGTCGGGCAAGGGTGCTAGCGGCCGTGGCGTGCGGAGGCGGACCGGTGCTCGGCAATGCGCTGGGCGGCGGTGCGCAGGCTGGGGTAGTCGGCGCCCGGCCCCTGGGCGGTGAACCCCGGGGCCAGGTGGTCCGGGCTCGGCTGGCCGCCGTGATGCAGGCCCCGGTAGCTGCCCCCGCTCATGCGCACCAGGTGGGCCCCGGCAGCCACATCCCAGGCCTTGGTGTCAAAGCCAATGGTGGCGTCGGCCCAGCCGGCCGCCACGTGTGCCAGGGCCATCGCCGCGGAAACCTTGCGCCGCACGGTCGCGAAGTCCAGGACCCACTGGCCAAAGAGGTCCAGGGCAATCCTCCCGTCGGCCGCGATCGCCTCGGCCGATGGGTAGTCGGTCATCAGGTTGGCGTGCTGCTGGCCGGGGCGCGGCCGGGGCCGTAGCGGCTGCCCGTTCAGGAACGCGCCCTGGAGGTTGGCGCTGAACTCATCGCCGGTGACCGGGTCGATCACCACCGCCGCCACCAGCTCATCGTCGATGGCCGCGGCAATGGAGACGCAGAAAAATGCGATGCCATGCACGAAATTGCTAGTTCCATCCAGCGGGTCCACGATCCACTGGATGGGCGCCGAGGGATCGCCGGTGGGCAGATCCTCCACCGTTTCCTCGCCCAGCACCCAGGAGTCGGGGCAGCGGGAGAGCAGCTCACGGGTGAGCAGCAGTTGGCTGCGCCGGTCCAGTTCGGTGACCAGGTCGTGGGTGTTCGTCTTGTGCTCGGCCCCGATTCCGGTGCGGAAGTTCTCCCGCAGCAGCCCGGCGGCCTGGCGCCCGGCTTCCAGGGCATCACCGCGCAGCCGTTCGGCCAGCTGCTGCCGTTGCGTGCATGCCGGGGCCGTCGGCGGCTGTCGGGGGTCGGTTGCCTCGATGGTCGCGGGACGCGGAGCTCGGTGCCTTGATGCCTGGGATTCCACGCCTCCAGCCTAGCGCCCCGACGCGCTGCACCCTCGTTGCGCGGGCCGGGGAGCCGGGCGCGCGGGATGGAACCGGCCGATGCACCGACCCGGCTCGGGCGAAGCAAGATAAGCTTCTGGCCATGAGTAGCATGCAACCGATCGTGCCCAAGGTGACGTTGACCGAACAGGTGACCACCATGATCCGTGCCGCCATCGTCTCCGGAGAGATGAAGCCGGAGGAGCACTACTCGGCGATCGCCATCGCCGAGAAGCTCGGCGTTTCGCGCACCCCGGTTCGCGAGGCCCTGCAGCTGCTGGAGAAGGAAGGCATCGTCACCGTGGCCAAGAACCGCGGGGTACGGGTCAACCAGATCTCCCTGGACGATATCGTCGAGGTCTTCCAGGTGCGCCTGGCCGTGGAACCGCAGGCCGCGGCGCGCGGGGTGCTCAACGCCAGCGACGCCGATATCCGCACCCTCACCGAGCTGCACCAGCGGATGCTGCAGATCGGCGAAACGGGGGACGGGCGGGCCACTTTGGAAGCCGACAAGCAGTTCCACCTCTACCTGTTGGGGTTGGCAGGAAACGCCAAGCTGGATGCGATCATCAGCGAGCTGCGCAATCTGGTGCTGGCCCACGGGCAAACCACCATCCCCCAGGCCCGCACCAGCCAGGAGCTGGCGGGGGACCGGGATGAGCTCATCGAGGCCATCACCCAGCGTGACCCGGCGGCGGCGGCCACCGCGATGCGCAACCACGTCATGCGCACCGCCCAGCTGCTGATCCGCTCGGTCTGTGCCCGCACCCCCGGCCTGGATGCCCAGAAGTTCATTGAACGCCTGGACCAGCTGATGCTCCTGCCGGAGAACTGCCCCAAACCGCAGTAACTTTGGCTCCACCCCTTGTCGTCGACGACCACCTGATCTAGAGTTGCATGCAACATGTAACAACGATGTTGGATGATGAAAAGGTGGTCTAGCCGATGACCCAACCACTGCAGGGAATCAAGGTCGTTGACCTCTCCCGGATCCTGGCCGGGCCCTTGTGCACCATGACGCTGGCCGACTTCGGCGCCGAGGTGATCAAGGTCGAAAGCCCGGCGGGCGACGAAACCCGCAGCTGGAAGCCGCCGGTCACCGACGCCGGGGTCAGCACCTACTATTCGGCGGTCAACCGCAATAAGCAGGCAGTAGTCGCCGACTTTGCGGATCCGGCCCAACTGCAGGCCCTGCTGGAGCTGATCCGCGACGCGGATGTGCTGGTGGAAAACTTCCGGCCGGGGGTCCTGGCCAAATTCGGCCTGGACTACCACAGCCTCGCCGAACTCAACCCCCGGCTCGTGTACTGCTCCATCTCCGGATTCGGCGACAAGCAGGGGGTTGCGCTCCCCGGCTTCGACCTGCTGGTGCAGGCCGTGGGCGGGCTGATGAGCATCACCGGTGAGCCGCAGGGCACCCCCTCGAAGGTCGGGGTCGCGCTGGTGGACGTGCTGGCCGCCCAGAACGCCACCACCGGAATCCTGCTGGCACTGCGCGAGCGGGACGCCAGCGGGCAGGGTCAGCAGGTGAACATCACCCTGATGGGTTCCCTGCTGTCCGGGCTGACCAACCAATCCAGTAGCACGCTGGCCACCGGGCGGTCCCCGGCCCGGATGGGTAACGCCCACCCCAGCATCGCACCCTACGAAACCTTCCGCACCGCCGACGGGGTGGTGGCCATCGCCGTGGGCAATGACCGCCAGTTCGCGGCCCTGCTGCGCGAACTCGGACTCGAGGCACTGGGGCAGGACCCGCGCTTTGCCGAGAACAGCTCCCGGGTGGCGCACCGCGAAGAGCTCAAGGAATTAATCGAGAATGCCACCGTCACCCGCCCGGCGGCGTACTGGGCCGAAGCGTTGATGGGGGCCGGGGTTCCGGCGGGCAAGGTGAACTCGATCGCCGAGGCCATAGACTTCGCCCGCGACCTCGGGCTGGAACCCACCGCCCTGATCCGCGACCGGCACACCGCGCAGGAAACCCGGCAGATCGCCAGTCCCATCGGGCTCTCCCGCACCGGCGCCCAGTATCACAGCGTGCCCCCGGCCCACGGCCAGCACCAGCAGCTGCTGCTGAACCCCACCGGCAGCTAGCGCCACCAACCCAGGCCGGGCGCCCTCACCGGCCGGGCTACTACCCACCCAACCCCTCTTCCGTTTCAAGGAGCACACCATGACCACGACCACCACCGGCACCGCCCTGGACCCTTCGGACCTGATCAACTTCGATGCGCTGCTCAGCTCCGAGGAGCTCGCGCTGCGCCAGCAGGTGCGCCAGTTCGTCGCCGAGAACATCAAGCCGAACATCGCCACCTGGTACGAGAAGGCCGTCTTCCCGCTGGAAATCGTGCCGGAAATGGCCAAGCTCGGCCTGCTGGGCATGCACCTGGAAGGCTACGGCTGTGCCGGGCGCAGCGCCGTGGAATACGGGCTGGCCGGTGCCGAACTGGAGGCCGGGGACTCGGGGCTGCGCACCTTCGTCTCCGTGCAGGGCTCCCTGGCCATGAGCGCCATCTACAAGCACGGCTCCGAGGAACAGAAGCAGCAGTGGCTGCCGCAGATGGCCGCCGGCGAGGCCATCGGCTGCTTCGGGCTGACCGAGCCCACCGCAGGCTCGGATCCCTCCAGCATGACCACCTTCGCCCGCCGTGACGGGCAGGACTGGGTGCTGAACGGAACCAAGCGCTGGATCGGGCTGGCCAACGTGGCCAAGGTCGCCGTCATCTGGGCGCAGACCGATGAGGGGATCCGCGGTTTCGTGGTTCCCACCGACACGCCCGGGTACTCGGCCACCCCGATCGAGCCGAAGCTGTCGATGCGCGCCTCGATCCAGTGCGAAATCGAGCTGAGCGACGTGCGCCTGCCCGCCGAAGCGGTGCTGCCGCACGTCACCGGGCTCAAGGGGCCGTTCTCCTGCCTGAACGAGGCCCGCTACGGCATCATCTGGGGCTCCATGGGCGCCGCCCGGGACGCGTTCGAGGATGCCCTGGCCTACTCGCAGACCCGCATGCAGTTCGACAAGCCGCTGGCCGGCTACCAGATGACCCAGCAGAAGCTGGTGGACATGGCCCTGGAAATCAACAAGGGCTTCCTGCTGGCCCTGCACATTGGCCGGATGAAGGACGCCGGAACTCTGGACCTGCACCAGATCTCGGTGGGCAAGCTGAACAACTGCCGCGAGGCCATTGAAATCTGCCGGGAGGCGCGCACCATCCTGGGCGGCAACGGCATCACCATGGACTACTCGTCGCTGCGCCACGCCAACAATCTGGAATCGGTGCGCACCTACGAGGGCACCGATGAGGTGCACACCCTGATCCTGGGCAACAAGCTCACCGGGGTGCCGGCCTTCCGCTAGGACCGGCATTGCGTCGGGGCCGGCAAGCGGCCGCCCCGGCGCGGCGTCCCAAACACGAACCGTCACCAGCACCGCCTCCTCCAGCGGGCAGCATCTAGAAAGTCAGGCATATGAAGGAACAGAACACCGTGGTCGAGCTGCGTCAATTCCTCAATGGCCAGTGGGTTCCCGGCCAGGGGCAGCAGGTCAGCTCCAGTGCTGCGGCCACCCCCGAACGAACCCTCGCCCAGGGGGCGGCGGCCACCGCCGAACAGGTCGGGCAGGCCCTGGACGCCGCGAACGCGGCGTCCGCCGACTGGGCGGCAACCCCCATGGCCACCCGGGCCGGCTACCTGCAGCGGGCCGCAGCCTGGCTGCGTGAGCGCGCGGAACAGCTGGGCGCCGAGCTGTCCAGGGAGGAAGGCAAGACGCTGGCGGAGGGGATCGGTGAAGTCCGCCGGGCCGCGCAGATCCTTGACTACTATGCCGGGCAGGCCGAACGCGATGCCGGCACGGTGTTCCAGTCGCCACGGGCCGGGGAACAAATCCTGGTGACCCACAAGCCGCTGGGTGTGGTGGGGGTCATCACCCCGTTCAACTTCCCGATCGCTATTCCGGCCTGGAAGATCGCCCCGGCGCTGATCTTCGGCAACACCGTGGTGTTCAAGCCCGCCAGTCTGGTGCCGCTGCTGGCAATGCGGCTGGTCGAGGCCCTTCAGGCCGCCGGCCTGCCCGCCGGGGTGCTGAACCTGGTCATCGGCCCGGGCCCACTGGGCGATGCCATCATGGACCACCCGCGGTTGGCCGGACTGTCCTTCACCGGCTCCACCGGGGTCGGACGCCAGCTGTGCGCCGCCGGCGCGGCGCGCGGGGTCCCGGTGCAGGCCGAGATGGGCGGCAAGAACGCCTCGGTGGTGCTGGCCGACGCGGACCTGGAACTGGCCGTGGAGCAGGTGCTGTTTGGCGCGTTTCGCTCCACTGGCCAAAAATGCACCGCCACCTCACGGCTGATCCTGGACGCGGACATCGCCGAGGACTTCTTGGGCCGGCTCACCGCCCGGCTCGATGACTGGGTAACCGGGGACCCTCTGGACGCGGCGGTGCACATGGGGCCACTGGTGGATGCCCGGGCCCGCGATGCGGCCCAGCAGGGGCTGGAACGTGCCCTGGCGCAGGGCGCCAGCATCCGCTATCGGGGCGCCGCCCCGCAGGAGGCCGGGTTCATGCCGCCCATCATCCTGCAGCTGCCCGAGGGGCCGCAGGGGCGTGAGAACGCGGGATGGCGTGAGGAATTCTTTGCCCCCATCCTCTCGGTCATCCAGGTCGCCGGCGCCGAGCAGGCCTTCGCCGCCGCCCAGGACAGTGAGTTCGGGCTGAGCCTGGCGCTGTTCACCACCAACCTGGCCACGGCGATTCGCGCGCAACAGCAGCTTGATGTGGGTATTCTGCATGTGAATTCCGAATCGGCCGGGGCCGACCCGCACGTACCCTTCGGTGGGGCCAAGGCCTCCGGATACGGGCCGAAGGAACAAGGGGCTGCGGCCCGCGAATTCTATACGCACACCACCACCACCTACCTGCGCGGCTAGCACCGGCACGGGAATCGGAAGGACAACGATGCAGATACAGCGGATCCTGGTCATCGGGGCGGGCACCATGGGGCGCCAGATCGCCATGAGCGCGGCCCTGGCCGGCTACAACACCACCCTGAACGACATCTCCGGCGAGGCGCTAAAGGCCGCGGGGCGGGAACTGGATAAGTGGGCCGCGGGCCGGGTGGCCAAGGGCAAGCTGATCCAGGCCGATGCCGACGCGGCCCTCGCCCGGCTGGAACGCAGCACCGACCTGGACGCGGCGGCCGGCAACGCGGATCTGGTGATCGAGGCGGCCGTGGAGAAGCTGGAGGTCAAGAAGGCGCTCTTTGAGCAGCTGGGCCGCAGCACCCCGGCACACGCGATCCTGGCCACCAACTCCTCCACCTTGGCCTCCTCGCATGTGGCGCAGGCTTCCGGGCGCCCGGACTTGGTGTGCAACATGCACTTCTTCAACCCGGCCCTGGTCATGAAGTGCGTCGAGGTGGTGCGCAACGAACACACCAGTGACGCCACCGTGGAGGCCGTGATGCAGGTGGCGCGCGCCATGGGCAAGGACCCGGTGCTGGTGCAGAAGGAGGTCCCCGGGTTTGTCGCCAACCGCATGATGGGCGCGCTGCAGCGCGAGGCGCTGGAACTGGCCGCCAACGGGGTCGCCAGTTTCCAGGACATCGACACCACGGCCAAGACCGCGCTGGGACATCCGATGGGTCCCTTTGAACTGATGGACCTGGTGGGCATCGACGTCATCGACTTCATCGCCCAGGCCACCTACGCCGAGACCGGCGACGCCGCCGACAAGCCGCACCCGCTGATAGCCGAGAAGGTCGCCGAAGGCCGCCTGGGACGCAAGAGCGGCGCCGGGTTCTACGACTACTCCTAGCGTCGGGCACCGCCGATGGGAAAGCGCCAGGGGACCGCGAGAATTCGCGGTCCCCTGGCGTGGTTGCGCCCGGCGCGGGGCAGGGCGGGTGAAGCGGGAATCAGGCCTCGTCGGTAACCTCGGGTTGGGCGCCGAGGATGAAGTGGCGTCCGGAGATCCGCTCGACCTTGACCCGGACCCAGGCGTCCTTCAGGGTGGGGATCCACGGGGTGACGCCCGACTCGCGGGCCTCGCGGATCTCCTCCTCGCTTTCCAGCACGGCCGCGGTGCCGTGCACCACGACGCTCCAGGCTTCGTCGGAGAGCACCCCGTCGGCCTCGAAGGCGATGGAGGAGTTCACGGTCATTGCCGCGAGCTTGTTGCCCGGAGCGGTGCGGATGAAAATATAGCCCTTGTGCACGGCAAAATTCACGGGAACGATGTCGATGATGCCCGCCGCGGCGGTGGCAACACGTCCGTGGGCGCTATGGGCCAGCAATTCCCAGCACTGTTCCTCGGTCAGTTTAAGGACCGGATCGTCATTGTCGTGTTCAAATCTCATACCCTCAGTTTTCTACGTCCTGTAGAAAAAGTCCAGTGCATTCGGGCACAAATTTCTGGCGACACCCGCAGTCCGGGCCAGTCGTGAAAGACTGGTTGCATGACTCATGCTGCAACTGACGGCACCGCGCGCCATATTGCCGCACGCCTGGAAGACGGCTTTCACCGCTGGCGCGCCCGTCGGGCTCAGGGCCGGGGGCTGCGTCCCATCATTATGCCGTATCTGGGTTATGGATACAGCAGTGGCGACGGGGGCTGGGTGCGCGTCTTCGCCCGGGTCGCCCTGGCGCGTCCGGGATTCTTCGAAAACGGGCGACACAAGGCCCAGATGATCGAGGACGGGATTCGCGGCTTTCGAAACTTCATTTCCCCGATCCTGCCTTACGCCGAGGTCATGGTCCACGTGGCCGGCCAGGACTTCAAGGTCCACGCCGACCGCGGCGGGGTGATTGACGCCAAGCTCAGCGTCGACCTGGCCCCCGGGTGGCACCGGGTGGATGTCAGTGTGGCCCAGGGGGAAGGAGCCAGCACCGAGGTGCTGGTCATTGACGAAAACCAGCGCACCGGGGTGATCTGCGATGTGGACGACACCGTGGTGGTCACCGCGCTGCCTCGGCCGCTGCTGGCGGCCTGGAATTCCTTTGTGCTCTCCGAACATGCCCGGGTGCCCACCCCCGGCATGGCGGTCATGATGGAGCGGCTGGTCACATCGCGCCCCAACACCCCGACCATCTATCTTTCCACCGGCGCCTGGAATGTCGCGCAGACCCTGAACCGGTTCCTGAGCCGCAACCTCTATCCCCGGGGACCCATGCTGCTCACCGACTGGGGACCCACTCCCAGCGCCTGGTTCCGCAGCGGAGTCCAGCACAAGGTGGACCAGCTGCGCCGCCTGGCCCACGAATTTCCCAACATCCGCTGGGTGTTGATCGGTGACGACGGGCAGCATGACCCGAGCACCTACGCCGAGTTCGCTCGGCGCTATCCGCAGCACGTGCGTGCCATTGTCATCCGCCAGCTCACCCCATCCGAGGCGGTGCTGGCCGGCGGTCGCTCCCACGAGCTGCAAATGTCCACCCCGGACACCGACTGGGTCTACGAGGCCGACGGATCGCGCATCGCGCTGCGGCTGCAGCAACTGGGCCTGCTGGAAGGTGAAAAGCGTGGCGCCGCAGCCGCGCCCGAGTCCGGGAGCCAGGCCGATGACGGAAAGGGATGAAGCGATGGAAGCCGGAACCGTATTGCGCGTCGAGGTCCCCATGCGCTGGGGCGACATGGATGCGTACGGGCACGTGAACAACGTGAACCTGATCAGGCTCATGGAGGAGGCGCGCATCGCCGGCTTTGGCGTGCCCGGGGGCACCGGCGCTCCGGGGATGCGTCCGAAGGTGGATATCTTCTCCGCCGTCCCGGCCGGGGTCCAGATCCTGGTGGTCGAACACCGCGTGCGGTACTCCAGGCCGCTGGAATACCGCAACGTCCCGGTCAACGTGGACCTGTGGATCGCCAGCGTGAAGCCGGCCAGCTTCGATATCTGCTATGAATTCCGGGATCCCGTGGAGGACACCCTGTGTGTGCGGGCCACCACCACGCTGGCCTTCTTTGACACCGCCAGCTCGCGGGTACAGCGCCTGAGTGAGGCCGAACGCGCCGGGCTGGCACCCTTCCAGGGGCGGCCGGTCTTTGGGCGCTAGGTGCCGTTGGCCCCAAAAATGAATTAGGCTAGCTATATCTAACCTATTAGTTCAAGGGGTGTTTTTGTGGCCAAGAGTGATGGTCGTCGTCCGGTGCGTCCGCAGGTAGTGCTCGAAGTGGTGGCTCGCCAGCAGATCTCCGCCCACCTGGTGCGCCTGACCTTCGGCGGTCCAGGGTTTTCCGGCTACCAGGACAAGGAGGCCACCGACCGCTATGTGAAGATCCTCTTCGCCAAGCCCGAGCTGGGGCTGCAGCCGCCCTACAACCTTGATGAGCTGCGGGCCATTCTCCCGGCCCAGGATCTGCCGGTGCGCCGCACCTACACTGTGCGCAACGTGGACACCGAGGCCCGGACGCTGGACATCGACTTTGTGGTCCACGGGGACGAGGGGCTGGCCGGGCCGTGGGCACGCGACGCGCAGGTCGGTGACAAGATCTGCTTCAGCGGTCCCGGCGGACGCTATGCGCCCAGTGCGGAGTACGACTTCCAGTTCCTGGTCGGGGACGAAACCGCGATCCCTGCCATCGCCTGCACGCTGGAGGCCATGGATGAGGACATGGTCGGGCGGGTGATCATCGAGGTCAACGATGCCAAGGACGAAGTACAGTTCCAGGCGCCGAAGGGCATCGAGATCACCTGGCTGCACCGCAATGCGCCGTTCTCTCCGCAGACCACCATCCTTGAGCAGGCGGTCCGCCAGGTGCCGTGGCCCGAGGGCAAGGTGCAGATCTTCTGCCACGGCGAGCGTGAGGTCATGAAAAAACTGCGCATGTACTTCCATGGGGAGCGCGAAGTGCAGCGCCAGGAGATGTCCCTGTCCGCGTATTGGGCCTACGGCCGGGTGGAGGATGAATTCCAGGCCGAAAAGCGCAGCGCCATCGGCCAGATTTTTGACGAGGAGCCGGCGCCGGCAAAATAGCGCCAGCGGCGGAAGATTCTAGGGGCCTGGCCCCGCAGTGGCCCGGAGCGACACCCGCTCCGGGCCGCTTTTTCTTAGATTAGACACGCCTAAGAAAAACTCTGAAAAATTAAGCCAGATGCACTTGACGTTATTGTGGTCGGGTGTCGTATGCTTAGTGCAGAGCCTTCCCCGTGTGTGGTCGGGGGAGGCGCTGACTTTGGTCGATGCGAGTCGACCAAGAGCCGTCACGGGACTTGCTCAATCCCCGGCGGTGGTCGGCCTAGCCGGCTTGAAGTAAAAGGGAAAGGGAACGGCTGACCTGCTCAGTCAGCCGAGTCGCAGAATGAAGCGCATCAAGCATGCACGCCTTGATGCGCTTCTTCTGTTTTAAGTCCGGGTTTTGGCTGAGTGAGATTTGTCTGGGTGAGCCAGGGCCGTCCTCACATCGGTAGCGCGCCTGCGCCTGGCGGGGCGCCAAGTTCGCCCGCGACCTTCCAGAGCAGCACGGTCGCCAGCGCGTTGTCCTTTTCCCAATCCAGCAGGGACGCCTTCTGCTCCCAGCCCAGCAGCTGCAGGGCGCGGCGCACCACCAGGTCCGAAGCCAAGAAAACACGCGGGTCGCGCAGCCCGCGCAATGCCACATAATCCACCGTCCATGGACCGACTCCCTTCAGAGTCAGTAGACTCTGGCGCAGCTGCGGGACCGGGGCCTTCATCGACGGGCCGAAATCCAGGTACCACTGGGCCACCCGTTGCAAGGTTGCCGCCCGGGAGGCGGGGCACCTGATGATGGACACCAAATCGGGAACCGATGTTCCGGCGACCCTCGCGGCCTCTGGAAAGGCGTGGAACCCGCTCGCGTGCTCGACCCCCAGTGCCGTGACAAGCCGCAGCGCCAGCGTGCGGGCGGCGCGGGTGGAAATCTGTTGACCCAGCACCGTGGTCACCAGGGCCTCAAAGAAATCCGGGTAGCTGATCAGGCGCAGGTGCGGATGCCTTCGGGCGCAGGCACCGAGCAATGGATCCCTGGACAGGCGGCGCAATCCCGCAGTGCCGTCCTGCGCCAGCCCCAGCCAATGGGTCACGGCGTCCCGCAGCCCTGCTTCGGCGCTCGCCGGCGCCTCGGTGGTCACCTCGACGCCGCCGGCATCCACCCGCAGCTCGGTCAGCTGCCAGCCGGTGGCCGTGCGCAACAGCCGTGTGATCGTGCCCTGCGCCGGATCCAGGGTTTCCTGGATGGGCAGTGAATGCACCTGCAGCACCTGGAACAGGTGCGCCACATCCAGCGCCCCGGTGGAGGTGAGGCGGAACCGGTGCGTCACTGTCGCCAGATTCCCGAACTGCCGCGGCGGTGCGAACCCAGCAGGTGGGTGTCCACCATGCCGATGGCCTCCATCAGCGCGAACATGGTGGTGGGTCCCACGAACCTGAAGCCGGCCCGTTTCAGCGCCTTGGACAGCGCCACCGATTCGGGGCTCTGCGTGGGAATCTCGGCCAGGGTGGCCGGCCGTGGGGTGTGCTGCGGGCGGTGCGACCAAATTAGCTCCGATAATCCGCCGGCGGCGCGCAGGGCGACGGTGGCCCGCGCGTTGCTGATGGTGGCCTCAATCTTGCGCCGGTTGCGCACGATCCCCGCGTCCTGCAGCAGCTGGTCAATCTGCGATTGGCCGAAGGCCGCGACCGCGTCGGGGTCAAAGCCGGCGAATGCCCGGCGGAAGTCCTCCCGCTTCTTCAGGATGATCGCCCACGACAGGCCGGACTGGAAGGCCTCCAGGCTCAGGCGCTCAAACAGGCCGCGCTCATCGGTGATGGGCATGCCCCATTCGGTGTCGTAGTACTCACGCAGCAGCTCGCTGCTGGCTGCCCACGGGGGCCGCGCCAGCCCGTCGACCCCGATGATTAAATCTCCCATGCCACCATCCTGCCACTGCAGCCTGGCCCCGCTTGCCCTCGCGTCCGTTCCTGCTATCATCGTTATATGGCGATAATAGAGTCAGTGACCGATGAAGATGCGGGTGCGGTGACCCGCCGACGCACCGCGGCCCTCTTCCACTGCCTGGCCGACCCGATGCGGCTGATGATCCTGGAACACCTGAAGACCGGGGAGCACAAGGTCAAGGAACTGACCGAGCACCTGGGCCTGGCCCAAAGCACCGTGAGCGCCCATTTGGCGTGCCTGCGCGAAGGCAACCTGGTCAAGGCCCGTTCGGTGGGGCGTTCCAGCCTCTACTCGCTGAACGACGAGGCGGGGCTGCAGACCCTGCTGAAACACGCAGGACCGTTGGTGCGCGCCCAGCAGGGCGAGCACCACTGGCTCGACGAACACGAAGGCCCGAATTCCAACCAGGAGGCGCTGCACAGTGTCCCATGACCACTCCCATGACCACGGCCTGGCCGAGATGAACCGCAAACGCCTGGCCTGGGCGTTTGGCATCACCGCCACGATCCTGATCGCCGAGGTCGTCGGGGCGCTGCTGACCAACTCGCTGGCGCTGCTGGTGGACGCCGCCCACATGCTCACCGACACGCTGGGGCTGCTGATGGCGCTGACCGCCGCCAACCTGGTGATGCGCAAATCCACCGACCAGCGCACCTGGGGTTTCCGACGTGCCGAGGTGCTCTCCGCGACGCTGCAGGCGGCGCTGCTGCTGGCGGTGGGCATCTATGCGGCCATTGACGCGGTGCGCCGCATCTTTGAACCGGCCGAGATCCAGTCCACCGGCCTGCTGGTCTTTGGCGTAATTGGCTTGTTGGGCAACCTGGTTTCCATGTGGATCATCTTCGCCGGGCGGCAGGACAACCTGAACATGCGCGCCGCGTTCCTGGAGGTGCTGAACGACGCGCTGGGTTCGGTGGCGGTCATTGTGGCCGCAGTGGTCATCTGGCTGACCGACTGGGCCACCGCCGACTCGCTGGCCGCACTGTTCATTGCCGCGCTGATTGTGCCCCGCGCACTGAAGCTGCTGGGGGAGACCACCCATATCCTGCTCGAATCCACCCCCCGGGGCCTGGACCTGCATGACGTGCGCCAGCACCTGGAGAAGCTGCCCGGGGTGTTGGCGGTGCATGACCTGCACGCCAGCCAGATCGCCTCGAACCTTCCGGTGCTCACCGCCCACGTCGTGGTGGCCGATGAAATGTTCTCCTCGGACTCCACCGGCGAGCTGCTGCGCCTGCTGCAGCAATGCGTCGCCGAACACTTCGAGGTGAGCATCAGCCACTCGACCTTCCAGATCGAACCGGCCTCACATCGCAGGAGCGAATACCACGTGGACTGCTGATCGTGCGGGGCGCGTGCCTTGCGGCACTGCGACGGCCGGTGGGCGCAGCTCTCCACCCCTGGTATGACACTGTGGCGCCAAACACCGTTCATTTGGCCGATCCCTTGGTGGCATGCGGGTTTATAGTCTTGGACTATGAATCAAGAAACCGTTGTGGAAACAGATTTCGCCGTGCAGGCCCGGGGCCTGACCAAGACCTACGGGCACGGCTCGACCCGTGTCGAGGCGTTGAGGAGCGTTGACGTTTCCTTCGTACGTTCGCGCTTTACCGCCATCATGGGCCCCTCCGGCTCCGGCAAGTCCACCCTGATGCATTGCCTGGCCGGGCTGGACACCGCCGATGACGGGCAGATCCTGATCGGCGGCAAGAACCTGATGCAGCTCAGCGATGACCAGTTGACCGAGATGCGCCGCGAACAGATCGGCTTCGTCTTCCAGTCCTTCAACCTGGTGCCCACCATCACCGCGCGGGACAACATCCTGCTGCCGCTGGCGCTGGCCGGCAAGAAGCACGACCCGGCCTGGTTCGAGCAGGTGGTGGGGATCCTGGGGCTGAACGACCGCCTGGATCACAAGCCGCACGAGCTCTCCGGCGGCCAGCAGCAGCGTGTGGCCGTGGCCCGCGCCCTGCTCACCCGCCCCGAGGTGGTCTTTGGCGATGAACCCACCGGCAACCTCGATTCACGCACCGGCGCCGAAGTGCTGTCCCTGCTGCGCGCCTCCACCCGCGAAATGGGCCAGACCATCATCATGGTCACCCACGACCCGGTGGCCGCCTCCTACGCCGACGAAGTGCTGTTGATGAAGGACGGGCAGCTGGTGGGCAAGCTGGCCGAGCCGACCGTTGCCTCGGTGACCGACGCGCTGGCCAACCTGGCGGAGTAGGACGGATCATGCTTCACGTCGCATTAGCGAATATCAAGACCTATGCGCGGCGCTACATCGCCGCGGTGTTGGCGGTGGCCATCGGCACCGCATTCCTCGGGGCCAGCCTGGCGGTGGACACCTCCACCCGGGCCACATTGAAGAACTCCGTGGGCGAGGTCTACCGCAACGCCGACCTGGTGGCCTTCCAGGACTGGAAGAACGAGGACTACGGCACCGAGTCGGACAAGCCCATGACCCTGGACGTGCTGAACTCGGTGCGCAAGCTGCCCGAGGTGTCCACCGCCTACGGTTCGGTGCGGGCCGGCACGAGCCTGCGCACCGACAAGAACGCGTTCGGCGCCTGGCTGGTTCCAGTCTCCGCCGAGAACCGCTTCTCCGGGCTGAACCTGATCGAGGGCCGGGCCCCGACGAAGGAAACCGAGATCACCGTCGATGAGAAGGGAGCCCAGGAGGAAGGCCTTTCGCTGGGGGACGTCGTCGCCCTGGACGGGGTCAGCGGCGAGGACGGACTGCAGGAAGTACGCATCGTGGGGCTCAGCGCCCCCAGCGCCGACCCGTTCATGGGCGGGATGATGCAGGTGGGCGTGTCCGAAGACGCCTTTGAATTTTTGATGGGCGAGCAGGCGCAACTGGATGAACTGATCGTGAACGCCTCCGGTGACGTTTCCGCCGCCGCGCAGGCGCTGCGCGAAGAACTGGCCGAGCAGTCGGTGAAGAGCGCCTCGGTGCTTACCGCCGATGAAAAGATCATTGAGGACGTCGCCCAGCTCACCGGCGGCACCGACCAGCTGACCGTGGTGCTGCTGATCTTCGCCCTGGTGGCCCTGGTGGTCACCGGCCTGGTGGTGATGAACACCTTCTCCGTGGTGATCGCCCAGCGCACCCGCGAACTGGCCCTGCTGCGCACCCTGGGGGCCAAGCGGGGGCAGATCCGCTCCTCGGTGCTCATTGAGGCGCTGCTGATCGGCGTGGTCTCCTCGCTGCTCGGCGTGGCCGCCGCGGTGGGCCTGATGGCCGGGCTGATCAAGCTGCTGCAGGTGACGGTGCCGGACATGGCCTACGCCACCCTGGCGCTGGATCTGAAGGTGCTGCTGGTGCCGTTGGCCATCGGCATCGTGATGACCGTGCTCTCCGCCTGGGTTCCGGCCCGCCGGGCCATGAAGCTAGCCCCGCTGGCGGCGCTGCGCCCCTTTGACGCGGCCAGCGTGAAGAACCGCGCCGGCAAGCTGCGGATCGTCTTTGGCGCCATCCTGGCCCTGGCCGGGATCGCCGGGCTGGTGGCCGGGGCGATGCTCAAGTCGCTGCCGATCGCCTTTTTGGGCGGATTGTTCTCCTTCCCCGGCATCCTGATGCTCGCCTCGCTGTTCGTGCCCTCCGCGGTGTACGGCATCGGGCGCCTGGTCTCCGGGGGCAAGGTGGCCGGCAAGCTGGCGGCACTGAACTCGGTGCGCAACCCCGGTCGCACCACGGCCACCGCGACGGCGCTGCTGATTGGCGTGACCCTGGTGTCCATGATCATGGTGGGCGGGCAAAGCGCGAAGGTGTCCCTGAACCAGGGGCTGACCGAGGAATACCCGGTGGACCTGATGGTCCAGTCCGGGGACCTGAACCCGGCGCAGGAAACCCAGCTGCGCCAGATTGAGGGGATCTCGGCGGTGAGCCGGTACGAATCCGGGGCACCGAAGATCGAGCTGGACAACGGCACCAGCGACGAGTCCTACCTGTTCATCGTGGACACCACGACGCTGCAGGATGTGCTGCAGCAAAACGCCCCGCTGCCGCAGGACGGCGAGCTGGTGTACACCAGCGGGGCCAGCGGGGACGCCAAGGCCACCACGGCCACCATCAAGGGGCATGAGCTGAAGCTGGTCACCTCCTCGGCCAGCTACCTGCCGAACATGATCACCCGGGACACCGCACAGCGGATTGGGCTGCAGCATGAAGAGGTGATGGGCGGTGCCCTGGTGCGCCTGGACGACTCGGTCAGCGACAGCCAGGTCAAGCAGGTCGTGGAGCAGATCTCCAAGACCCTGAACGTTGACCAGGCGCTGGTCAGCGGCGGGGTGACCGAGAAGGCGATGTTCTCCCAGATCATCGACGTGCTGCTGATGATCGTCTCCGGCCTGCTGGCGGTGGCGGTGCTGATCGCGCTGATCGGTGTGGCCAACACGCTCAGCCTCTCGGTGCTTGAACGCACCCGTGAGAACTCGCTGCTGCGGGCCCTGGGCCTGAGGAAGAAGCAGCTGCGCTCCATGCTGGCGGTGGAGGCGGTGCTGATCGGCGGGGTGGCCGCCCTGCTGGGCCTGATCCTGGGCGTCATCTACGGCATGTTCGGGGCATACAGCACCCTGGCGGCCGTGGGCACGGTGTACTTCGACATCCCGTGGCTGCAGCTGGCCCTGGTGCTGGGTGTCAGCCTGGTCGCCGCGCTGCTGGCCTCGCTGACCCCCTCCCGCCGGGCCGCGAAGCTCTCCCCGGTGGAAGGCCTGGCCACCGAGTAGCCCTCCGGGGCTGGGCACAGTGAAGGGCTGGTTCCACCTGATGGTGGGACCAGCCCTTCACTTGGTTAACCACAAGGTTGGGGCCGCGGCAACCAGCGCCGCCGCCCGCCGCCCCTTCTAGTCGCGCAGCGCGATGGTGGTGGCCATCGCCGGGGAGCGCCCGGTGGTGACAAACCCGGAGATGTTCGAGCCCGGGTGCTTGATGATGTCGGTGATGGAGCCCAGGTGGCTGCTCAAGTCGATCTTGTCCTCCGGGGCGGCCAGCACCAGGTGGAAGCCAAACTCCTGCAGGGCCCGGATGCCGGCGGCGGCATATTCCGAGTTCGCCTGGATGAAGGCCTCGTCGATCATCACGGTGCCGTAGGAGGTGAACCCGGCGGTGGCGAAGCCCAGCTGGTAGGCCAGGGCGGCGCCCATCACGAACGAGGTGAAGCGCTGTCCCTCACCGCCGGAGAGGGTTCCGGGCTCCAGCCCGGTTTCCACCTCGCCATTGGGCTTGTGCTCATCGCAGCGGATCACCACGTGGTGGCGCACATCCAGCACGGTGGCCCGCCAGGAGCTGCGGCCCGGGTCGGCCAGCGCCTCCACGATTGCCTCCAACGCTGCGTAGGAGCGCTTCAGGGTGCTTTCCTCCCGGGTGCTGTAGGCCTCGTTCAGGGCCTGCTTCAGTTCGCGGCGGAACGTTCCGGCCTCGGCCGGGATGGCCGGCTCCACCTCGAAGCGCAGGATCGATCCGTGCTCGAAGGGCACGTCGGCCAGGATCTGGTTCAGCGGCTTGATGCGTTCGGCGATCATCCTGCGTTCCTCGTCAAGCAGCTGCAGCAGGTCGCTGAAGCGCTCGTAGGAGCGGTTGGCGAAGTACTCGCGGAACTGGGCCTCATGGTGCGGCAGGCCCTCGGCGACGATCTGGTCGTGCAGCCGTTCATAGTGTTCGCCGGCCTGCGCCCCGGTGCCGTGGGTCTGGGCGTGGGAGGTGCCGAATTCCCGGGCGAAGCGCTTGAAGGTGTCGCTAAGCTCGTTGGCCACCGCCACCCGTTCGGCGTTCAGGGTGCCCAGCTCACCGGTCAGCTGCACCCGGGCCTCGGCGAAGACGGTGGCGATCTGCGCCGGGTCGGCCAGCTCGGCCTGCTGCAGCGCACCGATCACCGTCTTGACCGGTTCCAGCTGGGTGACGCCCTCGGGCAGGCGTCCCAGCAGCTGCCGGGCGTCGGCCTGCTCCTCGCCCAGGGCCTGCACCACCCGGCGCGCCTTGGCGATCTCGGCCTCCAGCTCCTGGATCCGGGAGCGGATCAGGGCCAGCTGGCCGATCACCTCATCGGATTCGGTCTGGGCCTGCTTCAGCTGCTGACGCAGCCCGGAGGAGTCCCCGGACCGGCTCAGCGCGTCCCCGAGCTTCTGTTCGCTGCGGCGCAGCGCCTCCAGCGCCGCGGAGGTGTCCAGCTGGGCGAAGCTGCGATCATCCTCGGTCAGGGCCTGGAGCACCCGCGCCTTGGCCAGCACCTGCTCCTTGGCGGCGCTGCGCTGGTCGGCGGCGGCCTGCGCGTCGGTGATCTGCTCCTGCAGCCGGGCCTGCTTGGCCTGCAGCTCGGTGATCTTCGCTTCGTTGGTGAACCCCAGCAGGTGCTCGGAGACCGGCAGGCTGCGGGTGTCGCGTTCGAAGCTGCCGGTGCCGGACTTCAGGGTGCCGGCCGGGGTGATCGCCTTGGCGTGCCGGTGCATCTGGGCATCGTTTTCCACGCACACCAGCGGATAGTCGGCGGTGATCTTGGCCTGCAGCCAGTGCCCGGCGGCGGTGGACATGAATTCGAGCTTGCTCACCAGGTCTGAGGCCCCGGCAACCGCCGGCTTGGGGGTTTGGGACATGTCCACCCAGCGGATCCGGCCCAGCCCGTCCAGCTGGTCGATGGCGTGGGTGACCGCCGCCAAATGCTCCCCGGGGACCAGGATCGAGCGGGCCAGGGTGCGCAGCGCCTTTTCCGCGGCCGTGCGCCAGCCCGCCTCGCTGGCCGCCACGTCCATCAGCTCCCCGGCAAAGGGCAGCTGGTCCTCGGGCACGCCGCTGGCCGAGGCGATCGCACGCCGGGCGGCCACCGAACGGTCATCGATGTTGCTGGTGCGCCGCTGGTAGGAGTCGATCTGCTTTTGCAGGTTGGCCGCCCGCTGGCGCAGGTTCATCAGCGAGGCCATGGCCTCGTACTCCACGGTCTGCGCGTCCTTGGTGATCGAGTCCAGCTGCTGCACGGTGCGCGCCGCATTGGCGCGCAGCTCATCCAGGCCGGTGGCGCTGAAGTCAAAGCTCAGCCCGGCCTGGGTGACCTGTTCGTGCAGGGCGCGCAGCACGCTCTCCTTTTCGGACAGCGCCTTGCGCGCCGCATCGGCCTCCCGCTCCAGCAGCATCAGCGCCTGGGCGCCGGTGTCGTCCTGCAGCTGGCGCAGCTCGCCAAGCTGGCCGGCCAGCTCCTCCTTGCGGGCCTGCAGCTGCCCCTCCTGCTCGCGCAGCGTGGAGAGCTGCGTGGTGTGCACTTGCAGGTCCCGGCGCAGCACCTGGGCGCGCACGGCCTGCTCCAGTTCGGCCAGCTGGGTGTTTACCAGCTGCTCAATTCCGGCGATCTGCTCGGCCAGGGCCGCGTACTGCCGGTTCTGTGCCGGCACCTGGGCCAGCACGTCGCGCTGGCGCCGGGCGGTATCCAACTGGCGGTAGATGCCGCGCAGGTGGGCGAAGTCCTCCACGGCCGCTGCCGCGGCCTTCAAGGTGGCCGGTTCCTCCAGCACCTCGTGGCGGAAGAACTGGTTCACGCCCTTGGCCAGGCCCTTCCCATTCTGCAGGGTGCGCAGCAGGGCGAAGGCCTTGTCGTTCTCCACCCCGAGCCGGCGGCGCAGCCGTTCCACGAACGCCTTGTGGGTGTCGAACGCCTCGGCCGGGTCCAGCAGCTTCTGCAGCGAGGAGACGGTGAAGCGCCGCGCCCCATGGTGTTCCAGCTCGGCCACATCCAGCGGCCCCTCGCACAGCAGGTAGTGCTTGGAGACCTGGTTCTCCAGGCCCGCCTCGGGCAGGTCGAAGACGGCCGCGGCGGTGACCGTGTTGCCCATCCCGTCCTCGTAGCCCAGGCTGACCGCGCTCCAGGTGGCCCCGGGCCGCTGGTAGACGGTGCCCGAGCCGGTCTTGAACTTGCGTCCGCGCATGTAGGAGAACGTGGTGCGCCGATCCTCGCGGGTGGCCGCGTCGTTGGCGGACTCGTTCAGCCTCGGGGTGGCGAAGAACAGGTGGCCCATCGCGTCAAAAAGCGTGGACTTGCCCACCCCCGGGTGCCCGGTGATCAGTGTCCCGGCCCGGTCCACCTGCAGGGTGTGCAGGCCGTGGAAGGTGCCCCAGTTCACGATCTGGATCCGGGAAAGCCGGTGCTGGCCCGGGTTGAGGGTGTCGCCCAGCGGCAAGGTCATTTCTATGCTCATCGGTGCTACTCCTGAACCATCTGGGATTCGTCGCTGATCCGGGCGTCGCCCCCGCCGGGCAGCGGCGGCTCATCAGGATCCTCCGCCAGCTGCCCCTGGTGGGCTTCGCCGGGCTGATCGGGCAGCGCCGGCTGCGCCTCGGTGTTGTCGATCGCAGCGATGTAGCCGGGGATGTCCTGGATGCTGGCGATCGGCAGGGCCATCGCCAGGGCCGGGGAGATGCGGTACTCGTCGACCAGCTCGGTGCCGGTGATCAGCCGCAGCGTGTTCAGCCGGCCGATCGCCGCGTCGCAGGACTCGGCGAAGCGCTTGTCGTCGCGGTCGCTGGCGGTGCGGTGCTCGGCCAGGATCTCGTGCATGGCGGTGCGCGAAATGACCGCGTCGGTGCCACTGCCCGAATGCTGTTCCAGCAGCAGGCGCAGGCGCAGCGCCAGCAGCGTCTCGTCCCGCTTCAGGCCACGGCGCGGGGCGATCGGGGCCGAATGCGGCAAATCCACGTCCACCGGGCTGAGCATCGCGATCTTGCGTTCGGGATCGATGCTCAACTCCAGGAAGATTTCCGAGACGTACCCGGTGATCGCGGCGCGCTGATCCAGCAGCAGCTGCCAGCCGGCCGGGTCCACCGCGCCGTCCAGGTAGGGCCCGCGCAGCAGCTTGACCAGCAGCTGGCGCAGCTGCACCGGGAAGGAACCGGTGTCGCCGTCGAACAGGGGCTCGGTGATCGTTTCGGGGTTCACGGTGCTGGTGCTCATAGCGGCTCCTTGGTAAAGCTCAGTGCGGGCAGCAGGGCGGTGCGGGTGCTGCCATCGACCTGGAAGTATTCGACCGGGTGCAGTTCGGCGGGGCTCAGCGCCTCACCGTTGGTCCGTCCGATCTCGATCAGCGCCCTGATGGTGTTCAGGTGCCGGTGTTCGGCCGGCAGCCGCGTGTAAAGCTGGTGCAGCGCCACCGGGGCGTTGCCGGCGTCCTCCAGCCCGGTGCGCACCGCCTCGCGCAGGAAGGGCATGTCGGCCTTCGCGGTGCTGGGGGTGCGCACGATGTCCGCGGCGTCGAACTGCGGCGCCTCGGCCAGGGGCGGGGGAGCCACATGCTCGGAAGGGTCAAAGATGCCCAGCCCGTGCAGGGTCACGAACTGCGGGGCGTACAAGTCCAACGGGGCCAGCGCGCTGCGCGGCTTCAGGTTCGTGGAACGGCTGATCGCCAGCTCCGCTTCACGCACCGCCTGGCGCAGCAGCTGCGCCTGCTGGTAGTCCTCGGACTGCACGAACGCGTGCAGCGATTCGGAGAGCCGGCCGTAGGATTCGTGGACCTCGGCGGCCTGGCGGCGCAGTTCGCGCAGCAGGTTGGTCAGGATCTGTCGTTCGGGGGCCTGCAGGTCATCGACGAAGTCGCGCTCCAGCACCTCGTTGACCGCGGCCCGGAAACGCTGCTGCGCCTCGGGAGAGCCGAGGAATTCGGTGAAGCCGGAGAAGGTTTCCCCCTCCGCGGTGGAGCGCAGCTGCCGGTCGGCCTCCAGCACCTGGCCCACGGCCACGCCCTTGGCGGTGGAGGCATCCAGGATCCCCTCACGCAGGCTGTGCAGCATCTGGCGCACCCCGTCACGCATCCGCCGGAAGTCGGCGGGCAGGCTGGAGGCCAAATCCAGTACCGAGCGGGTGGCCGACAAGGCCGAGGCCGGGGAAAGCACCGCCGGGTCGTGCCCGGCCCGCAGCGCATCGATCTTCGCCTGGCGCTGGGCAATCTCCGCCTCCAGCGCCCGGATGCGGGCCTGCGGGTCCGGGTCGGTCTCATGGGCCAGGGATTCCAGGGAGGTCAGCAGCGTGTTCAGCCGGGAGGAGTTCAGCCGCGAGTCGTCGGTGGACAGCTCGTCCAAAAAGCGAAGCACCCGCAGGGTCGCCGCGGACGGCTCGTAGCTGAAGCGTCCGTCAATCAGCGGCCGGGCCAGGATGCCCTGGCGCACCCAGCCTTCGGCGAAGTCCTCGGCCGTGGAACTGGCCGGAACCTGCTCTTCGCTGTCCCGGGCCTGGCGCAGGAAGGAATCCAGGGAGGCGTGGAACAGTTCCAGGGACACCCGGGGACGGTCGGCGGTGAATTCGGCCCGAATAAACGCCAGCGCCCACGGCGGGGCGGTGATCAGCCGGTAGGCGGCGGACCGGCGGAACTGCTGGGACTGGTGCCACAAGCGATTCGCGCGGTGCGAGGGCTGCATAAACTTCCTTCGTCCTTGTCTCCTGCCTAACCTGTTTATCCTAGTTCATCTGCTGCAACACGCGGTGGGCGCCACAGCCGAAGCAACCCGGGCACCCGGGGCTGAGTAGGAGGGGAATGTTCACCTCGGGCAACACGCTTGTCCAAAGTTACACCGGCGGTTCTGAACCGGCCCGGGCCTGTGTAGGGTCGAAGCAAGGAAAGCGTAAACCTGCCGACCTTTGGAGGCTGTCAACCCGTGAACCGAACCAAGCTGCTCTCATCCGTGGCAATTCTCTCCCTGCTGCTGGCCGGCTGCAGCCAGGCAGACGACGCTGCGGGCGGCCCGGAGGCCGCCGGATCGCAGCAGGATGAACAACAGAGCCAGGAGCAGGCCAAGGCCCAGGAATCCGAACGGGTCAAGCAGGTCAAGGCCGAGGTCAACCGGCTGGCCGACGGGTACGACTATGACGCGGCGATGAAGCTGGTCAAGGACGAGCCCAATGAGGAACTCAGCTCGCTGGCCAGCGGCCTGCAGGAGGAAAAGGACGCGACGGTGGCCTGGGCTAAGCCGAACCAGATCCCGCACCTGTTCTTCCACTCCCTGGTGATCGACACCGACCGCGCCTTCGACGGGGACGGGGAAGCCCAGGGCTACAAGGACTACATGGTCACCCAGGACGAATTCTCCAAGATCCTGGACCAGCTCTACGAACGCGACTACGTGCTGGTCAACCCGACCGACTTCGCCAAGCCCGACAAGAACGGGAAGATGAAGTACGGCAAGATCATGCTGCCCAAGGGCAAGAAGCCGCTGGTGCTGTCCATCGACGACGTGAGCTACTACGAGTACATGGACGGGGACGGGTTCGCCGACAAGCTCATCGTCACCGACGAGGGCAAGGTGCGCAACGTCTACACCGACGCCGAGGGCAAGGAACACACCGGCGCCTACGACGTGAGCACCATGGTCGATGACTTCGTGGAGGAACACCCTGACTTCTCCTACCGCGGGGCGCGCGGGCTGCTGGCGATGACCGGCTACAACGGCCTGTTCGGCTACCGCACCTCCGACAGCCAGTATCCGGAGAACAAGAACATGGACAAGGACAAGGCCGCCGCCAAGGAAGTGGCCGAGGCGATGAAGGACAACGGCTGGGTCTTCGCCTCGCACTCCTGGGGCCACATCGCCACCGGAAAGGTCTCCCTGGATCGGCTCAAGCGCGACACCAAGCTGTGGAAGGACGAAGTGGAGCCGCTGGTGGGCAAGACCGACCAGCTGATCTACCCGTTCGGTTCGGACATCGCCCAGGTGGGCCAGTACTCCGGGTCCCGCTACAAGGTCTTCAAGGACGCCGGCTTCCGCTACTTCTACGGGGTGGACGGCACCACCACCGCCTGGATGCAACAGACCGACGAATACCAGCGGCAGATGCGGGTCAACGTTGACGGCTTGCAGTTCGCCAAGGAAAAGCGGGGGGACCGTCCGGTGCTCTCCCACTTCTTCGACGTGGACGAGGTCATCGACAAGGCCCGGTAGCGGCCGGTAGCCAACCTCATCCCCGTGTGCGTCCTGCTGTCACCAAGACGGCAGGACGCACCGCGTTGCGGCATGAACGCAGATTGATGCCGCAGGAGTCCCTGCGTTGATGCGCCAAACTTGGGCCAAACCTGGGGCACCGGGGAGCGGGGATGGGCTGGCAACGCAGGATCAGCGGCTGACGTCCAGGGCTCTGCCCCGGAGCACAAGATGCCCGTCCTGCCTGTGAACCTGCACCTGCTCCAGGTTTTGCACCACGAAATCAGCATCGGAGAGCTCTTGGGCAGCGTGGGAGGTCGCGACGGCCAGTACCGTGGCTCCGACCGCCCTTCCGGCGTGAATGCCGGCCGGGGGATCTTCGATCACCAGCGCTTGTGAGGGATCTACCCCTAGCCGCTGTGCCGCCAACAGGTACCCCTGCGGATCCGGTTTGCCCTGCGACACGTCTTCGGCGCTGATGAAAACTTGCGGGGACGGCAACCCTGCTGCCGTCAAACGGGCACGCATGAGCTGCGCGCCACCCGAGGTGACCACGCCCCAACGCTGCGCAACGAGACCTTGAAGCATGCTTGAAACTCCCGGCAGCGCCACAACACCGTCCAGGTCAGCAAGCTCCATCTCCAGCAGTACGGCACACGCCTCGTCGACCTGATCCGCCGACAGCAGCATGGAGACCACATCCTCGGTACGCCGACCGTGGCTCTGGGTGAGGATACGGGCCGCATCAAACCCATAGCGCTCAGCCCACGTCCGCCAGGTCCGTTCGACCGCGGGAGTCGAATCCACCAACGTTCCGTCAATATCGAACAGTAAGGCCTTTGCGCGCAGTTCCATTCCTCCAGCCTACTGACCTCGCACTGCCCCCTGAGCGGTGCCCAGCTGCAGAATAGATTCAGCCGCCATGCTGCTACGGTCTTTTGCCCACCATGGACGGTCAGAACGCCGCTTGCCCGCTGGTTCCGTTGGTGCCGGTGGTTGACCGCGACCCGTCTTTCCCGTTGCGTCAGTCAGTGCGCGTCTGTCGAGGCGGGCCGCTGAAGTCTTGCCCGATGAGCCCACAACCTCTTTCCTCCCCATGAAGGAAGCCGGATGCTGAGGATCTATGGAGCTAGAGGCTCAAGAACGCACCGAGCTGGGAGAGGTTGGGAATCGAGGTTGGCAGGTAGTCGGTCAGCCGCGGGGAACGCACAATCACCGCCCGCCATTGGCCGCGGGAGATCGCGACGTTGATCCGGTTGCGGTTGAGCAGAAAGTCGATGCCGCGGGCCGCGTCCTCGGCGCTGGAACACGCCATGGAGACCAACACCACCGGGGCCTCCTGGCCCTGGAACTTGTCTACGGTGCCCACCCGTACATCGGCGTAGCCGTTGTCCTGCAGCAACTGCTGCAACAGGTTCACCTGCGCGTTGTAGGCGGCCACCACCAGGATGTCGTGCTGTTCCAGGGGCCGCGGCGCCGATTGCGGGCCGTCGGCCCATTCCAGCCCCAGATGCTCATCCACCAGCCGCAGGATCTCGTGGGCCTCCTCCACGCTGCTGGTGGTGTTGCCGCGGTGCTCAACGAAACGGGTTTCCACCCCGGCCCCGGGCCCGGCCAGGTGCCGTTGCCCGGCGGCCGGGGCCGCCTGCAGCTGTCCGTCGTAGCTGAGCCGGGACACCTTCTCACACAGCTGTGGGTGCATGCGCCACGAGGCGTCCAGGAAGTAGCCCAGCTCGGCGGGCAGGATCGGGTGCCCGTCCGAAAGCCAGCCCAGCGCCGAAATGTCCACCGGCTGCGGGTGGGAGCCCTGCGTGACCTGCGGCAGCTGCTGCGGATCCCCGAGCAGCAGCAGGTTGCGGGCCGCCACGGAGACCGCCAGCGTGTTCGCCAGCGAATACTGTCCGGCTTCGTCGATCACCAGCAGGTCCAGGGCCCCGGGCGCCACCTGCTTGCCGGTCATGGTCCAGGCGGTCCCGCCGACCAGGCAGCCGCCCTCCTGCTCAAGCAGTTCGGCGACGGCGTTGGCCCCGGTATGCTGCCAGGGAACCTCCTTGCCGTGGTTGGGCTTCTTGCCCACCTGGTCCGCCGGAACCCCTGCCTGCACCGCCTTGTTCAGCACGTTTTCGATGACAGCGTGGGACTGGGCGACGACCCCGATCTTCCAGCCGTGCTCCACCAGCTCGCGGATCACGTGGGAGGCCACGAAGGTCTTGCCGGTCCCCGGAGGGCCCTGCACCGCCAGGTAGGAGTTGTCCAGGTCCAATAGCGCGGCCACCACGGCCGGATAGACCTGGGCCGAACCGTCAACGACCTCCGGCGGCGGGGGAGCGGTGTAGCTCTTCAGCCGCGGAGGGCGGCGGCGCAGGATGTCCAGCCCGGCGGTGTCCGGCAGCGCCGGGACCATGGCGCCGACCTGGTTCGCGACCTGCGCCAGGGCCTGTTCAATGCTGGCGGTGCGCAGCGGCTGGTCCGGGGTCAACGCGACCGGCACCGCCCCATATTCGGGGACCCGGGTGGTGGACTTTTCCTGGATCACCAGGTGGTCCTCGCCGACCTCCAGCACGGTGGCGTTGAACGCACCGCCGCGCACGGACTCATCAACCTCCATGCCCTCGGGCAGTGGATCGCCGAACATGGCGAAGAAGCCGGTGCCTTCGGAAACCAGGGACCCCTCGGCCAAGGTCCCGTAGACCTTGGAGTGCCGCGCCAGGGTGCGTGAACGCGGGGTTGGCTTGTGCCAGTCCTGCAGCACCTGTACCGAATCGACGGTGAATACGCCCCGCGTATCGGACCAGTCCTCCATGGGCGCGGCGAGCCGGTCGAAGTGCTCCCACCAGAACTGCTTGCGTTCCCGGCGGTGGTAACCGGTGGCTGCGGCCACCATGGCAATTGCCCGGTCGTCTGCGCTCAACGCCTGCCCAGCCGGCAGCCCGGCGATGTAGCGCTGCAGCCGTTCCTCCTCTGCGGTGGGTTCCGCCGTCGAGTCCGGCAGCTGCTCTTGGGCCAGTGGCGCGGGGGCCTGGACCAGGCTGGCGGGAACCAGCCCGAGCAGCCAGTCGCGCAGCCGCAGGGTGGACAGGCAGTCATACTCGTTGTAGTCGGCGATGGACTCAAGCACCTGACGGGCCTCGGCCTCGCGCCCGGCATCCCGGGCCTGCATATAGTGTGCATAGACGACCACCGAGGCCCCGGCATCCACCACGTCCCCGGAGCGCAGGTGCTCGCCCATGTAGAGCGGTTCAAGCTTCTTGATGGAGTAGGAACGCGTGGAGAGCACCAGTGAGTTGCGTACCGTTTCATAAAGGTCCACCAGCAGGCCCTCGCGCAGCCACTGGTCGATGGCTTCCTCCCCGGTCACGTGCACCTGGGACAGGTTGCGCAGTGCCGACTTCTCATACGGGGCGTAATGGTAAATGCGCATGTGGGGGAAGCGTTCACGCCGGGCGGTGACGTAGTCGATGAACTGCAGGAACGCGGTGCGCTCCTCGCCGCGGTTGTGCGCCCAGAAGGGGCGGAACACCGGGGTGCCGGTGTCGTTTTCCACTACCCCGAACAGGTACTCCAGTCCCCAGCTGCCGTCGGCGGGCTCCTGGTACATGGGATCGCCCTCGAAGTCGAAGAAGATGTCTCCGGGATCAGGCGCCGGCAGCCGGTTGATGGTCTGTGTTTCCTTGACCCGGTAGGACACCGCGCCAACCTGCCCGTCGGGTTCGGCCAACCCCAGCTGCATGCGGGCCTGGTCGACGTAGCGGCCCAGCGCGGTGCCGGGGGCCGCCTCCACCTCGGCCAGCTGATGGATGCTGTGAATTCCGCGACGGCGCAGCTTGGCCCGCTGGGTCATGGACATGTTCGCCACCTGCAGCACATCCCCGGTGGCGCTGACCTGCTCGGCACAGAAATCGCAGCGCCCACACACCTTGATGGCATCCGAATCCCAGAGCACCGGGTCCCCGGACTGGCGGTGACGTTCGGTCAAGGCCAGGAATTTGCGCCGTTGGGCCCGGAACACCGGCAGGATTTCGGTGATCCGGTGCACCGAATGGGTGCCGTCGCCCAGCACCAGGGTTGCCTGCGGGCTGAGCGGGATGCCCTCGGTCTGCAGCTGGTCGGCGTAGGCTCCGAGCTGCAGCAACGCGCTGACCCGGGCGTGCCGGGCCAGTTTGGTGTCCCACACCGCCCAGGACCCGTCGGGCTGGCGGACCAGGAAATCGGCGAACCCCACAAAGGAGCCGTCATAGAAGGTGGCCTGGTAGACCACGTCCGCGCCGTTGCGCAACACTTCGAGGGTCTGTTCGTGGGCGGCCAACAATCCCTCATGGGTCATCACCGGACGATCCGGGAAGGACTTCACGCCCCGGTGGGCCGCCGCATCGTAGGGCCCGTACTTCTCCTCCAGCTCGGCCAGGATCCGCCGTTCGTGCACGTCGCCGAGCTCCGCGCTGCGTTCGAGCATCTCATCGGGGGCAAAGTGCGGCTTCGGACGCAGCCCCAGCTTGATGTCCAGCAGGTACAGCGACTGGTACTCGCACCCTACGGCGATGGCCAGGTCGCTGGCCGAGTAGATGAAACGGTCCTGGAGGAAGAACACGGGGACAGGTGCCTTTCGTTGACCTGGAAGTTACCCTGTCAACCTAGCACCGGTCCCCGACGTTTGTGGTGTGCCGGATCCTGCGTTCGGGCACTGGCCCGCTGCTACTTGGCCCGGCGCCCGCCGAAGATCAGCGAGGCGGCGGCCACTGCCGCACTGACGGTGTTGACCGCGGTCCACGGGCCCATGTTCTTGGCCAGCGGATGCGAACCGCCGAACGCCCCCAGGTAGGCGGCGGTCAGGGTCACGGCCCGTGCGGTACCGGCATCCTTCTTCCAGATCAGGAACGCGCCGGTGCCGGCGGCCGCCAGCACGGCTCCGCCCAGGGCGCGGTTGCGGGTGCTGCGGGCGGTGGCGAACCCTCCGGTCAGGCCGCCGACGGCCAAAGCGGTTGAGACGATACGCGACATGGGTGCTCCTTGCGTCGGGGTGGTTGGTACTGATGCCATCCTATGCCGAGCCCCTCCGGTTCCCGGGCGCTCGCCGCACGGGCCGGTAACGCGAGCCCCGGCACGGGAGGACGGAAATCCGGGCGACGGGCCCGGTGTTGCGTAAGCTCGACTGCAGGCGCGCCGCTCGACGCGCCAATCAAAAGCTGAAAGGTCCGGTGTGGGAGAAACGCTCAACGCGATGTGGCAGCGGCTAAGCCTGCAGCATGAACTGCAGCTCAGCCCTTGGCAATGGGTGTTGCTGGGCGCACTGGTGGCGCTGCTGGTGCTGCCGCGACCCGCCTGGCGGCTGACGGGGATGTACTCCACGCTGGTTCACGAGCTCGGGCACGTGGTGCTAGCGCTTTTCACCGGCCGCTTTGTCACCGGGCTGCGCCTGGGCTGGGACCACTCCGGGGAGGTGGTCAGCCGGGGACGCGGCAAGGCCTCGGTGATCATCTCGGGCGTTGCCGGCTACCCGGCTCCGCTGTGGTGTTCGGCGGGACTGCTGGCCGCAACGGCGGCCGGCTACCCCGGACTGGCCCTGGGGGCCTACGCGATCCTCTTCTGCCTGGCCCTGGTTTTCGCGCGCAACCTCGCGGCCCTGCTGGTGTGCGTAGCCAGCGCGGCGCTGGCGTTGGGCATCGTGTTCTTCGCGCCGGTGGACATGTTCGTCTATGTGGCCCTGCTTTTGTCAGGGTTCCTGCTGGTCGCCGGGGCCCGGGACTGTCTGAAGCTGTTGGCCGTGCACACCTGGCGCCGGCAGGATGTGCGCCAATCCGACGCCTATCTAATCGGGGCGTCCACCGGAACGTTCTCGGGGATTTGGCTGCTGGTGATCCTGACGCTTGCCGGGAGCGGACTGTGGCTAGCGGTGCGCAGTCTCATCCTGCTGATCTGAGGAGGCGGCCGGATCGGCGGAGGCCTCGTGCTTCCTGATTAGATGCCGCATTCCCAGCCAGGCGGCGGTGGCGGCCCCGGCCGCGAAAATCAGCCGATGGTGCGACTTGTGCTGCGGAAGCATGGAACCGTCCGCGCTCTCCAACGGGTCCCCGCCGTGCTGGATCCGAATCTGCTGGGCGTGGACCAGGTCGCGGAAGTTGCTCAGTTCCCGGCGGGCAAAGAGCGTGTCGTCGCGCACCGGGTACTGCAGTTCTTCATCGGCGGCCACCCCCTTGCGCAACTGCGACAGGCGGGAGAACTCGACGTCCACGACCGCGCCCATCAGCAGGGCAATGTTGATGATCCAGCAGGCCACCACCAGGATGATTACACCGCCAATGGCGCCGTAGGTGGCCGAATAGGAAGCAAAGTTGGCGATATAGAAGGAAAAGCCGCCCACCGACAATCCCAGCACCACCAGGGCGCTGATGGTGCCGGTGGAGAACCATTTAAAGGGGCGCTTCACGTTCGGGGTGAAGTAGTACAGCAGTGCCAGGACCAACAGCGCCATGACAAACATAGTCGGTGGTTTGAGCCAGTTCAGTACGGTGGCGAATTGGTCTCCCAGCCCCACCACGTTGCCTATGCCGCGGGCGACTGGCCCGGAGGTGACCAACAGTGCGAAGGAGACCACCATGACAATCATGATCAGGATGGTGATGCCCAGCATCTGGGGACGGCGTTTCCACTGGGGACGGCCTTCTTGCACCTTGTACAGGCGGTTCATGGCGCGGCTGAAGGCGTTGACGTAGCCGGAGGTACTCCACAGGGCGCCGGCGATGCCCAGGAAAATGGTGAGGCTGGTGCCCGAGGTTTCGGCCGCCAGACCGGTCAGCAGCTGCTCGGCCATGTCCATGACCTGTTGGGCGTCTTCGCCCAGGTGCTCATGGCCCTGCGGGTTCAGCGCCTGGTGCAGGATCTCCAGGATCGCCTCGGTCGCTCCCTGGCTGGCACCCACCAGTGCGAGCAGAGAAACCAGGGCCAGGACCCCGGGAAAGAGCGCCAGCACCATGAAGTATGAAAGGGATGCCGCCGAGTCCAACCCGTTGTTGCGGAAGAACTCCCGCACCGCCCGGGAAAATGCCTGCAGGACTTCCGGTGCCTTGCGTGGGCTGGCACTACTGGTCATGGATGTCCTCTCGGCTCGTTTGGCGCACCAAGGGCAACGGGCACCCTGATCAGTCCCACCCTACCCAAACTGGTCGGAAGCGCCCTGCTCAGAGCAGTCATGGCTACCGGATGACGAATGCGATTTGAGAAGCTGATCGCGTCGGTCATCTAGTGGGTTCTGGATGGTTCAAAGACTCTGTCGGATCGCCTTCCGTTGCCTCATTGAGCTCGCCGGGAGCGTGCGGCAGCCTCCCAGCAGGGGAACAGCTAATACCACATTTTGTAGCACGCATCACCCCAAATTCGCTTCCATCCAAATAACGTTTTGGTTCCAAAATTCGGTGCTCCGGGGTGTCTCGAAGAACTTTTTTTGAAAATTTTTTAATGGGGTTGACTGCAACAAACGCCGATTCTGGAAGGAACCTGAGTTGCCAAGGGGGTCAGGGTGTGGGCTATCGTCATGGATAACGTTTCGATAACACTCGCAGTGTTATGGGAAAAAGCAAAACGCCGCCGGAACTTCCGTGTGCCCATTCGGTAGGCGTTTCAGTAATGTCGAAATGCGACGCTGGGCGCAGCGCCAGGATGGCTTGGACAGCCTACGCGTGGGAAGAGCACTGGAGAACCATGATCCAGCAGAAGAGCAAGAAGACCATCCGTCGCGGCACCGCCGCTCTGGCAGCAGTCGCCGTTGCAGGTGGCGCCATGGCCGTAGCAGCAGTTCCGGCCTCCGCTGCCAGCACCTGGGACGCCCTGGCTCAGTGCGAATCGAGCGGTAACTGGTCGACCAACACCGGTAACGGCTACTACGGTGGCCTGCAGTTCTCGGATTCCACCTGGAAGGCCTACGGCGGCAAGGGCTCGGCAGCCAACGCTTCGAAGGCTGAGCAGATCCGCGTTGCCACCAAGGTCCAGCAGGGCCAGGGCTGGGGCGCATGGCCCGCATGCTCGGCCAAGCTGGGTCTGAGCGGGAAGCCGACCGGCACCCCGAAGGCTCAGACCAAGAAGGCTGCTCCGCAGCAGAGCACCCAGAAGACCACTGCCAAGAAGTACACCACTCAGAAGGCTGCCCCGAAGAAGCAGACCACCCTGAAGTCGGTGGAGCGCACCGCAGTGAAGACTCAGTCCGGCAAGCACGTCGCACCGGTTGCCAAGGCTCCGGTATACAACGTGAAGGCCACCGACTCGGGCAAGAACTACACCGTCAAGGCTGGCGACACCCTGTTCAAGATCGCCCAGGACCTGGGTCTGGACGACTGGCGTTCGCTGTTCTCGGTGAACAGCGACAAGCTGTCCAACCCGGACCTGATCTTCGTGGGTCAGACCCTGAACGTGCCGACCAAGTAATCACCTACCTGGTCTTCAGCCCCGGACACTGCCGCATGCGGCAATGTCCGGGGCTGAACACGTTAAAGAGGTACGCACCTTAACGGTAGGCAGAGCGGAGAATGCCTTCGAGCGTGAACTGACTGACTGCCCAACCACTGCATGGCGCACGCCACGCCGTCGATGTTCCCCACAGGCAACACAGCACTCATCCGCGCGCTGCCCACTGAAGACGCGAGCAGAGGCAAGAGTCACCTTTTGCAAGTCGGCTAGACACTATCGAAGCCACGCGTTGCCGGAGCTTTCCCTATGGCGCAACGTAATACCCGTGCTGGTGGTTCACGGTAAGTCCACGCGAACACTGTGCACCTGCTGTCCGACCTGGGCATGATGGTTCCATGTCGCGCAGCACTCAATTGGTCCCCGGTTCCGCTAGTGCGGCGTTGCCGCCTTTGAATGCACCGTTTCTTGCGCATGGTTTGCTGCCTTCTGACGTGCACAGCGCGCCGCCGGGCCCGCGCCGTTGGTGGGCCGGGCCCCTGGATGTGGAGGGGCTGGCCCTGGCTGCGGTCCAATTATGCGTGCAGGCCCTTGAGTGCTGTGGCGCTGGCGCGCACCGGCTGACGACGCCAGCGCACCGGGTGGCGCAGGCCTTCAACTCCTTCGGGCTGCTTCGTGTCGATTCCCAGCCCATCCCGGGTTTTGCGCCTCATTCCGGGTTCTTTCGCTGCGCCGAGGGATGGATCAGGACGCATGCCAACTACCCGCACCACGAGCAGGCCCTGCTGCGCGGGTTGGGGCTGGGGGCGGATGGCAATGTGGAGCAGTCTCTGCGGGAACTGACGGCGCTAGAGGCCGAGCAAAAAATTGTGAATGCCGGGGGAGTGGCCGCCACCGTAAGAACACGCAACGAGTGGAATGCCATGATCGAGCGCGGCAGTCCGAGCACGCCGGACTGGGTCGAGTTCGATATGGCGTCTGGGGGCCCAACGCGATCATGGCAGCCCGGGCCCACCGGCGACGCCCCTCTGCGCGGCCTTCGCGTACTGGATTTCACCCGGGTGCTAGCTGGCCCTACGGCTGCCCGCACGCTAGCCGTGTTTGGGGCCAGTGTCTTGCGGATTGACCCGCCTCAGCTGCCTGAAATCATCGGACAGCACATCGAGACCGGCTTCGGGAAGCGAAGCGCCACGGTGGATGCCGGCAGCCGCGCGGGACGAAGGCAGCTGGAGGACCTTTTAACCAAGGCGGACGCTGTTCTGCTCGGCTACCGCCCAGGGGCCCTGGAGCGCCATGGGCTATCCGTTCAGGGCCTACGGGAACGTTTCCCGCACTTGGTACTCGTGACCCTCGATGCCTGGGGAGATGCGAACCCCTGGTTCGGGCGACGCGGTTTTGACAGCATCGTTCAGGCTGCCACCGGGATTGCAGAACTTTATCGAGCGCCGGGTGGTGCGCCGGGCGCCCTGCCCGTGCAGGCTCTGGACTACGCCACCGGGTACGGCATGGCGGCAGCGGCCATCGCCCTGCTTACAGAACGCACTCGCAGCGGACAGTGCGGGGTGGCCCATTTCGCGCTGGCACGCACCGCCAGGGAACTCATTGACGCCCCGGTGCCGCAGGTTAAGGCTGAGCGGCTGCCGGACGCGCCACTGCGGTCAATGCCGAGCCCGTATGGAACCCTGACCTACGTGCCACCTCCTTTTAATAGGAGGCACCGCACCGTTGACTATCCCGGGCCTCCACCGGCCTACGGCGCGGACGAACCGGTGTGGGACACCCGGGAACCTTCGGAGGTCTAAATGATGAGCCCCCTGGCATAGTCGTCGGCGCTGTGGGCAAAGCGCCGCGATAACTTGAGGAATCGCTCCCGGCTGGTGCTGCCCGGCCAGGTCCCCGGCAACATGTAGGCCGGCAGCCCGGGATCCAGGTAGGGAATGGCACGCCAGGCATCGATGAGCCGCACATAGTGGCGGTAGGCCAGGGCGTCGGTGAGCTCACGGTCCTGGTCCATGGTCGAGACGGTCTGCAGGAAGTCCTCGTGTCGCCGTGACAGCCGCTCCAGGTCCCACCACTGCTCGGCGGCAGTGCGCGCTGAGCCGGGAAAGTCGGGCGTGTGGGCGCGGAACACCGTGACGTGGTTCCTGGCTTGCAGGGCCTGAACCACGGCCGAGACCTCATCGTGCAGGTATTCGGGAAAGATCCATACCCCGGCCGTTACCTGTCCGCCGCCGAGCTGGCCGAAGTGCTTGCGCAGTTGGTGACGCAGGGGGCGCAGGGATTCGGGCACGGAGTAGGTCAAGAGGGTCCACCCATCATGGGCGCTCATCTGCCGGGGGGTGAAGATGCGCCGGTTGCCGCGGGCAAACATGGCTTGGGCCGGTGAGGTGACGTGGATGGCCCCGTCACCGCTGGTGCCCAGCAGCCCCCGATCCACCAGTCGAGACAGGGCGGTTTGGGCCGCCGGTTGGCTTACGCCGGCGGCAACTGCCAGCTCCAGCACGGTGGCGCGAGCTATCGGGGCCTCGTGATGGCGCAGGTACAGGCCGGCGATGGTGCGGATGATGGAGGTCGCGCTGCCGCTGCGGGATTCAAAGTCGTCCAGCGTGAACGCGGCCAGTGCGTTAGCTGGCGCCAATTTCGGTGCGCACCGCGAAGAGCTCGGGGAAGAAGGTCAGGCCCAGGGCCCGCTTCAGGAAGCCAACCCCGGATGATCCACCGGTTCCGGTCTTGAAGCCGATGGTGCGCTGTACGACCCGCATATGGCGGAAGCGCCAAGCCTGGAAGTTGTCCTCCACGTCCACCAGGTCCTCGCAGGCCTGATAGAGGCTCCACAAGGTGTCCTCGGATTCATAAATGTCCTTGAAGACCGGGATCAACCCTTGCTGGAATTCCCAGGCCTTGGTCACGTCACGGTGCAGGACTTCTGCCGGAATGGCGTACCCCTTGCGCGAGAGCGCGGCCAGGAACACATCGTAGAGCGTCGGCTCATGCAGCAGCTGCTCCAGCAACTGGTGCGCCTTGGGGTCGGCCTCATGCACCTTGAGCATTCCCGCGTGCTTATTGCCCAGGACGAACTCCACCGCACGGTACTGGAAGGACTGGAAGCCGGAGGAGGAGCCAAGGAACCCGCGGAACTGGGCGTATTCACGCGGAGTCAGGGTAGCGAGTACCGACCACTGCTCGGTGAGGGTCTTTTGGATGTGCTTCACGCGGGCCAGGCACTTCAGCGCCTTGCCGATCTCGTCCTGGGTCAGCAGGCGCCGGGCCTCCATCAGCTCGTGCAGCATCAGCTTCAGCCATAGTTCGCTGGTCTGATGCTGGATGATGAACAGCATCTCGTCATGATGCTGGGGCTGGCTCACCGGATGCTGGGCGGAGAGGATCCGTTCCAGATCCAAGTAGCTGCCGTAGGACATTGTGTTGTGGAAGTCGGTGTGAACTCCCGGTTCAATGTCGCGCTGGTTGGTGCCCTGCTGCTCAGTAGTCATGCCCCAAACTGTATCAATATCATGGCGACCGTCACAATGATGAAACCATGAACGAGCGGCTGACTGCATGAGGGGCATCTCCTTGCAGTCAGCGGGGAATGTTTTTGCAGACGAGGGTGTTTTGTATGCAAACGCATGAACTACGGAGGGTATGAGATGAGCGAATCGATTGTTGTGATTTCCGGGGGACTGGGCACCCCCTCCAGCTCCGGACTGCTGGGCCGCCAGCTGGCGGACGCCGTTGCCCGCGAACTGGCCGTCACCGGCGTGCAGGGTGATATCAACGTCATCGAGTTGCGCGACTTCGCCACGGACATCACCAACACCCTGCTCGCCGGCTTCGCCCCGCCCCGACTGCAGCAGGCCATCGACTCGGTGGTGGGCGCCGACGTGCTGATCGCCGTCTCCCCGGTTTTCACCGCCTCGGTCTCGGGCCTGTTCAAGTCCTTCATTGATGTGCTGGACCCCAAGTCGCTGGAAGGCAAGCCGGTCGTGCTGGCCGCGACCGCCGGCAGCGCCCGCCACCAGCTGGCCATCGACTACGCGATGCGCCCGATCTTCTCCTATCTGCGCACCCATATCCTGCCCACCACCGTCTTCGCCTCCTCGGAGGACTGGGGTGCGGACCAGGGGTCGGGAACGCTGGCCGAACGCGAACAGCGCGTGGCCCGCGAAGTGGTGGCCACCCTGGCCGGCAGCAAGGGGCTGAGCGCGGACCTGGATCTGGGAGATACCCGCTCGATTGCGCCCCGGGTCAGCGAGAACGCCTCGTCCCGTGACGAGATGACGTCGCTGCCCTTCGAACAGCTGCTGGAACAGGTTCGTTCGGGCATCAACTCCTAAGGGAACATCGGCTTTCCCGGCCCACCCTGGCGGGCCGGGAATCTAAGTACGATGTGCCAAAGCGTCGGCATCCTCGATAGCATTCCCCTTACGAGCCGTGAAGTGATCCGGCTCGCAGGGCAACGAATCGAATGTGAAAGGTTGATCCGTCGATGCTATCCGAGGAAACGATCACGGCAATCGCCGATGAGCTGGTCCAGGCCGGTGCCACGCGCACCCCGGTGCCGCGGCTCACGGCCCGCTACCCGGAAATGACCGTGGAGGATTCCTACCGGGTCCAGAACCTGTGGCGCCAGCGCTCGGAAGCCAACGGACGGGTGCTGGCCGGACGCAAGATCGGGTTGACCTCCCGTGCCATGCAGATGGCCACCGGCATCACCGAGCCGGATTACGGGATCATCTTCGATGACATGGTGCTGGACTCTGGCTGCACGGTGCAGTGGGAGGACTACACCCACCCGCGCATTGAAATGGAACTGGCCTTCAAGCTGAACAAGGACATCGAAGGCCCGAATGCGAACATTTTTGACGTGCTGCAGGCCACCGAATACGTGATCCCGGCACTGGAAATCCTCGACTCGCGCATTGAGATGGAAGGCCGCACCATTGTGGACACCATCAGCGACAACGCCGCGATGGGTGCCATGGTGATCGGCGGGAACCCGGTCAAGGTGGACACCCTGGACCTGCGGTGGGTTTCGGGCATCCTGTTCAAGAACCAGACCGTGGAGGAGACCGGCGTCGCGGCCGGCGTACTGAACCACCCGGCCGCCGGCGTGTACTGGCTGGCCAACAAGATCGCCCCGCACGGCGACAAGCTGCAGGCCGGGGAGATCATCCTCGCCGGCTCCTTCACCCGCCCGATGTGGGTGTACCAGGGCGACACCGTCTTCGCCGACTATGGACCGTTGGGAACCGTGACATGCCATTTCGAGTAGAACCCGACCCCTCCTTCAAGGACGCGCTGCACGGCGCGGACCGGGCGTTGCTGGGCATCTGGGTGTGCTCCGGGTCGGCGCTGAACGCCGAGATCTGCGCCGGGGCCGGCTTTGACTGGCTGTTCATTGACGCGGAGCATTCACCCAACGACCTGTCCAGCATCCTGGCCCAGTTGCAGGCGGTGCGCAGCTACCCGGTGGTGCCGGTGGTCCGCCCGCCATTCAACGACACCGTCTTGATCAAGCAGTACCTGGACCTGGGCGTCCAGTCACTGATCATCCCCATGGTGCACACCGCCGAGGACGCGCGCAACGCGGTGGCCGCCTGCCATTACCCTCCGCACGGGGTGCGCGGGGTGGGTTCGGCGCTGGCCCGTTCGGCCCGCTGGAACCGCATCGACGGCTATCTGCAGCGTGCTTCGGAAACCCTGACGCTGATGGTCCAGATCGAATCCGCCGAAGCGGTCGAGAACGTGGAACAGATTGTGGGCACCGAAGGTGTTGACGGGATCTTCATCGGACCCTCGGACCTGGCCGCCTCCATGGGAGTCATCGGCCAGCAGGGCCACCCGGACGTAGTCCAGGCCGTCACCACGTCGATCAACGCGGGACTTGCTGCCGGCAAGTTCGTGGGCGTCAACGCGTTCGACAAGTCCACCGCCCAGCGCTACATCGACGCCGGGGCCCACTACGTGGGGGTCGGGGCCGACGTGGCGCTGTTGGCCCGCGCCAGCGAGGCGCTGGCCGCGTCCTTTGGCGAGGAACGACCGACGGACGCCCCGGCCAGCTACTGAGCAGGTCAACCTCAGCAGTTGCCATCATTGCGCGTCGCAGAGCAAAGCACGACGCCAATGGTGGCAACATTGTTTTTTAATGAGCCGCGAAAAGAAACCCATGAAGGCAGTAATGCTGCGCCTGCGCAATGGCTGGCCGATGCCATTGATGCTGCAGGGAGTATTTGAGATCCTGCAATCGGTGGTGTTCGTCGCTGCCATCCTGCTGGTGCCGCTGATCGCGGTCTACTTCAGCGGGGGCTTCAGCGAGGAATCCTTCGAAGCGATCATGCAGTTCGGCGGACTGATCTGGTTGGCCGTGCACGGGGTGCCGATCCAAATCCACAACCTCGGCCCGGAAACCGACCCGAGTTCGGTCTCCGGGTGGTTCACCCTGATTCCGCTGGGTTTGAGCCTGATCCCGCTGTTCTTCGCCATGCGCGCCGGGCGGCGCATCGCCCGCGCTTCCTACACCGACCAGCTCTGGCAGGGCCTGCTGGGCGCCTTCACCGCCTATGGGCTGGTGGGCCTGGCCACCGGGTTCCTGGTCAGCAACGACTACGCGTCGGTCAACGTGGTGGCCGCTGCGCTGCTGCCGCTGGTGATCGTGTTCTTCGGACTGCTTATCGGTGCCCGGCGTGAAGCCGGGTCCTGGGGGAGGCTGATCGGAATCGATACGGCCAAGTACCTGACCAGCATCTCCCCGCACCGGCGCTGGGCCGGCTCCTACGTCTGGCACGTGATCGTGGCCGGGTTCGTGGGGTATGTCGCGGCCGTGGGCATCAGCGGGGTGGTGCTTTCCGTGGCGGTGGGCACGCACTGGGTGGACGTGGCCAATGTGTACCAGGAACTGCGGCCCGGGGCGGTGGGTTCCTTTGCGCTGACCCTGCTGCAGCTGGGGTTCATCCCCAATGCCGTGTTCTGGGTGCTGTCCTGGATCAGCGGCGGCGGGTTCGCCATCGGCACCGGCAGCACGCTGTCCACCCTGGAGACAACCGTGGGACCGCTGCCCTCGATTCCGCTGCTGGCTGCGCTGCCCTCCGGCGACCATGGAAACTTCTGGCTGTTCATGCTGCTGCCGGTGCTGGCCGGGGTGGCAGCCGGCTGGTACTTCCTGCGGGTGGGGGAGAACCACCTGGAGGACTGGTTCGCCCGCCGCATCCCCTACCACTGGCTTTCACTGGCCACCTCCACCGCGGCGCTGTCGGTGTTCACCGGCATTGTTGCCGGGGTGTTGAGCCTGGCCGGGGCGTGGCTGTCCTCCGGCTCACTGGCGGTGGGCCGGCTGACCGAGGTGGGCCCGCACCTGTGGGCCTCGGCCGGATGGCTGGCCCTGCAGGTCGGGTTGGGCACGGCAATCGGCTATCTGATTGCGCCCTTGTTTGAAACGGACCCGGTGCTCGAAGGGTAGCCAGGTCCTTCCGCCGGGCCGGGCACGGGGCCGCTACGCCTTGATGTCCCATAAGTGGTGCAGCACATCGTGCCAAGCGTATTGTGCGAGGCTGGCCACCGTGAAGGCGGCGCCGTTTGAGCGCAGTCCCTTGCGGGAGTACTCATGCGGTGAAATCCCATCCAGCCGGGTCATGAACATCGCCGAGGCGGCACGCAGCCGGCTGGCCGCCTCCTCCGGATCCAGCTCGTTATACCGGGCCTGCTCGGCCGCCTCATCCTGGTCCCAGTTCGGGAACGTGGGTTCGTCTTCGGCCAGCATCAGATTAAAGCGCAGCACCATCACCCGCAGCATGTCCGCCACATGCACCACGTATTCCTGGACACTCCAGCGGGAGGGATCGGTGCGCTCGCGGGCGTGCTCACGGTGCAGGGCCAACAGGTAGCGGTCCACCTTGTCCGGCAGCTCATCGACGATTTCCTCCGGTGTCGTCGAGCGCACGTCATGGGCGCATTCGGTGCAGATTTCATCCAGCACCACGGTCCAGTCCTTGTCGTCGGGGACGATGCCTTCCATTGCTCCTCCTGGGAATCGAAGAATGGTGGCTCCAGTCTAGGGCCGTGGCCGACGCATTCCGAAGGATGTCCAGTGTCTTCCGGCTGACTCTTGAGCTGCCACCCAAGCAACCTCCTGGGTCAAGAGCGCCAGTGCGCCGCCTGCCGGCCGGTAGCCCAGGCGGTGGGCTGGGGCCATGGCCAGCACCACGCGGTGCCGGGCCACCGATTGGCTCCCCGCAGCCCGCTGTTCTACCCTGAAGGCAGGCACATTGCCGTTTTTCCGGTCGGGACGACCCGTCCGCTCGCTCGACATGGGGACGACCCCATGGAATAGGTTCTGAACCCTTGCGTTCCACTTCCTTGTTGCGATCAATCGTCACCCCGGTGGCCATCCTCCGGCTCGTCCTTGGCTGGGGCACCTTCTTCCTGCTGCTCGGGCTGGGACGGTTCCTCGCCCCACCGGTGCCCGGCGGGCTGCTGGTGCTGGCCCTGTCAGTCATCGTCGCGGTCATCCTGCTGTGCTCCTTCGGGGTGGTGCACGAGGCCGAGCAGCTCGCGCGTCGGCTGGGAGACCCCTACGGTTCGCTGGTGCTGACCCTGTCCATCGTGCTGATCGAAGTCATCCTGATTTCCGCGGTCATGCTGGGCCCGGGCGATCATTCGACGATCGCCCGCGACTCGGTCATGGCGGTGTCGATGATCATCATGAACCTGGTGATCGGCCTGTCCCTGCTGGTGGGAGGCACCCGGCACGGGGCCATGGCCCCCAACCGCACCGGTGCCTCGGCCTACCTGGCGATGCTGGTGGTGCTCACCTCCCTGGCGTTCGCCCTGCCGGCGCTGATCGGCACCGGGGGCAGCTACACCACCGCGCAGGAGATCCCACTGGTTCTGCTCACCGTCGTGCTGTACGCCTACTTCCTGTACCGCCAAATGGGGGCGCAGTCCGGGGACTTCATTGAGGTGGACCCCAAGGTGATCCAGCGCCTGGGGATTGGCGGAACCGAGGGCCAGGCCGATGCGCAGCGGACCCCGATCGGCCAGCTGCTGGCCACCCACCGCACCGAAGTGCTGCTGCGGCTGGGACTGCTGGTCATCACGGTGCTGCCGATCGTGCTGCTCTCCCATGACATGGCCAGCCTGCTGGACGACGGCCTGGGCCGGCTGGGGGCACCGGTGGCCCTGTCCGGGATCCTGATTGCCATGATCGTGTTCCTGCCCGAATCCATCACCTCGGTGCGCGCCGCCCTGAACGGGGAAATCCAGCGGGTGAGCAACCTGTGCCACGGCGCGCTGGTCTCCACGGTGGGCGTCACGATTCCCGCCGTGCTGGTCATCGGCATGCTCACCGGGCAAAGCGTCGTGCTCGGTGAATCCCCGGCAAACCTGCTGCTGCTTGGGCTGACCCTGCTGATGACCGTGGCCGGGTTCGGGGCGAAGCGGGTCACCGCCGTGCACGGGGCCGCCCACCTGGCGTTGTTCGTGGTCTACGGGCTGGTGGTGTTCGCCTAGCGGGCCGCTGCTGCGCCCGCCCACCTTGCCGGTGCCAGGCGGCGGGCGCAGCCACCGTAGAATTGAAGCCATGCGTATTGTGGTTTTGGTTTCCGGCACCGGTTCGAATCTCCAGGCAGTCATCGACGCGATCGCCAGCGGCGAGCTGCCCAATGTGGAAATTGCGGCGGTCGGCGCGGACAAGCACGGCACCCTGGGGGTGCAGCGCTGCGCGGATGCCGGGATTGAAACCTTCGTGGTGAACTTCAAGGACTATTCCGAGCGGGCGCAATGGAACCATGCGCTGACCGAAAAGTGCCTGTCCTACGCCCCGGACTACGTCATCTCCTCGGGCTTCATGCGCATTGTGAACGAGGAGTTCATCAATGCCTTCGAGGGCACCTACATCAACACCCACCCGGCACTGCTGCCGTCCTTCCCCGGCGCCCACGGGGTGCGTGACGCCCTGGCGTACGGGGTGAAGGTGACCGGCTGCACCGTGCACATCGCCGACACCGGGGTGGACACCGGCCCGATCCTGCGCCAGGAGGCGGTCGAGGTGCTGCCCGGGGACACCGAGGAATCCCTGCACGAGCGCATCAAGGTGGTCGAACGCCGGCTTCTGATCACCACCCTGGCGGATTTGGCCGCCGGCAAGGCGTAGCCCGGACGCATTATTCCGGCGCGTCCCACAACGCGCGGTAGGCGGCAATGCGCTCCCAATCCGGCGCCACCCCGTAGGCGCTGAAGAAGAGCTCCTCGTAGCCGGGGCCGAAGTTGATGTCCCAGCCGATGCTGTAGCTGGCAATCGCCAGGTCCGACCAGCGGTCCGCCACCTCCAGCAGCCCCAGGTCCACGTGGGCGGCAAAATCGCCGGACGAATCCAGCAACGTGTTCGGCACGCACGGATCCCCGTGGCAGACCACCAACTGCTGCGGTGCCAGAAGCCGTGCCGTGTGGGGCTGCGCCCAGCTGCCGGTGAACGGGCAGTCCTCGACCGGCAGGGTCTCATGCAGCCTTCGCAGGCCCCCGGGCGATCGCGACGACGGCGGTGCGCGGCTCGGCGCGCCACCGCTCATCCACGGCGCTGGTGCCCGCAACCGCCTGGGTCAGCAGCCAGGATCCGGCGGATGTGGCTCCCTGCCCGAGCACCAGGGGAACCGGGTGATACATCCGGGCCCAGCGCAGCCGCCGGGCCTCGGCCGCCAAATCCACCGCCCGCGCATCTTGCCGGTCAACCGGCGGGCGCGGCTGCCACTTCAGGTACAGGCACCGGCCTGCGGGGGCCAGCCGAAAGGTCGTCCCACCCAGCTCGTTGCGCCACACCGGTTCGGCCCCGCCGTCCGCGGCCAGCCGCAGCAGGTGCTGCGGCAGGTGGGCGGGAAGTTCAGTCAAGCTCGCGGCCCTTGGTTTCCGGGGCCACCCGCGCCATGACCAGCAGGGCCAGCACCACCAGCACGGTCGCCCCGGCGAACAGGGCGCTTAGGCCCACCACCGGCCACAGTGCGGCGAACAGCAGCGGACCGAACCCGGCCGCCAGCCGGGACATGGTCGAGGCCCACCCGAACCCCGAGGCGCGCAGCTCGGTGGGGTACAGCTCCGAGACATAGGCGTAGAGCACCGGGATCGCCACCTGGACCACCATCCCGAACACCAGCACCCAGCCGATGGCGGCGGCCGGCACGTGAAGCACCTGGGCAACCAGCACCAGCACCAGGCCGGAGAGCGGCGCGGAAACGCCCAGCAGCCACTTGCGGCCCACCCGCTCAACGAGCAGGGCGGCGATCACCACTCCGAGCAGACCCATCAACGCCATCACCGCGGTGGTGAACAGGGCCGCGGACTGGGCCATCCCGGCCTCGGCCAGGATGGTGGGCAGCCAGGTCAGTGCCAGGTAGTAGACCAGCAGGATGGTGATGAACAGCAGCCAGCTGGTCGCGGTCAGTGACGGGGAGTACCGCCACAGCGCCACCACCTGCTGCCACCACGGTGTGGGCTTGGCGTCCGGCATCTCGATCCGGTACTCGCGCACCTTGGCCCCGGTGCGGGTCACCAGGTCGTCAATCACCGCCCGCGCCTCGGACTCCCGGCCCCGGGAGGCCAGGTACAGCGGGGACTCGGGCACCTGGCGGCGCACAAAGTAGACCAGCAGCGCCGGCAGGATCATCACCACCAGGATCAGCCGCCAGTTCTCGGTCGTGGCAATCACGGCCCCGGAAATGAAGAAGGACAGCGCCGCACCCACCGGCCACCACCCGTCCATGGCGGTGAGCACCTTGCCGCGCAGCCGGGCCGGGGTGAACTCGCCCACCAGCGCATAGTCCACCGGGATGCAGCCGCCCAAGCCCACACCGGCCAGGAAGCGGAACGCCACAAAGAACCCGAAGTTCGGGGACAGCGCGCCCAGCACCGTGAAGACCGAGAACATCAGCAGGGTCGCCGAGAACGCCTTCTTGCGCCCATAGCGGTCCGCCAGTCCGCCCCAGATGAACGCGCCGATCGCCATCCCCACCAGGTTCGAGGTGCCCAGCAGCGCCGCGGTGGTGCGCTCCAGCCCCCACTCGGCGGCGACCAGCGGGATCAGTGCGCCGTTCAGCGTCACGTCCCAGGCGTCGAACATGAACCCCAGGCCGCCGATGATGAAGATCGAGCCCTGCACGGACCACTTGAAGGGCAGCTCCTGCACAATGCGGGCGCCGGAGGGGCGGGTAATGGTAGACACGGTCAAAGTCCTTCGGTGGAGGATGCGGCTGCGGAGGCAACAGGCAGTAGCCTACCGACACTGCCGTGGCTTCGGGCACATCGCTACGCCCGATTGCCCGGTGCGTCAAGGCCTACCGGTGGCCCGCCGAACGGGGTAATCTCTGGACATGGGAGTAGATTGGACCGCTCTCGAAGAGGCGCTACGGGTGTCCGCCCTTCGACACGCGGCGGAGATTTTGGAACAACACCCGACCCAGGACTTTTACGCGATTGCCCTGCACGGGGTCAGCAGCGAGGAGTCCGAGTCCATTGACATGCCCCTGCTGGCGTTGAACTCCATCCAGGCGCTGGAACGCGACCGGCTGACCGAAACCCGCGAACTGCTGGTGGCGCGCGGCGAGGACCTGGACGAGGACGAGGAATACGAGGACCGGGCGGACGCCGATGACTACTCCGGCGTCGAACCCGGGGACCGTGAAACGGAGGACGACTCCACCGACGGGCACGGGGCCGAGGACGAGGACCACGACGGCCAGGACCTGGACGATGTGCTGCAGGCGCTGGAAGCGGACCTGGAAGCCGACGACGATGACGGATTCTATTCGGACAAGTGGGAACCCACCGAATGGCACTGGTCCTCCATCGGGCTGGTGGAGGAGGTGGCCGCCGAAATCTGGAGCGACGCGCTGGCCACCCAGGCCCAGCGTGAGGGCTGGAGCGAAACCATCCGCGCCTACTACCGCACCATGGTCAGGGTGGCCATCGGGTTGCGTGATGCCCTGAACGAACGCACCAAGCTGGACCTGGTCACCTACGTGGCCGACGACGACCACGCCGAGACACTGCTGAAGCTGTGCCTCACCCCGGAACAGCTCAGCGAACATTTCCCCGACATCGTCCAGGACCAGACCCTGTCCGAAACATCCTAAAGGTTGACCGCACCCCGGGGCTAGAATGGTTGCGGCGGCCGCCGTGCCGCCGCAACCACAATGTCGCACTGCCCGGGAGACCATTTACGTGAGCAAGACCGCCCTAGACCGTGTAGCGATCCGTCGCGCCCTGATTTCCGTTTACGACAAGACCGGTCTGGAGGAGCTGGCCGCCGGACTGCATGAGGCAGGGGTGCAGCTGGTCTCCACCGGTTCAACGGCCCAGCGCATCGCCGCGGCCGGCATCCCCGTCACCGAGGTGGAACAGGTCACCGGTTCCCCGGAAATGCTGGACGGGCGCGTGAAGACGCTGCACCCGCGGATCCACGGCGGCATCCTGGCCGACCGCCGCGTGGGCAAGCACATGGACACCCTGGCCTCCATGGACATTGACCCGATCGACCTGGTGGTCGTCAACCTCTACCCGTTCGTGCAGACCGTCGCCTCCGGCGCCGCGCAGGACGACGTGGTCGAGCAGATCGACATCGGCGGTCCGGCCATGGTGCGTTCGGCCGCGAAGAACCACGCTGCGGTCTCCATCGTGGTGGACCCCTCCTTCTACGGGCAGGTCATCGACGCCGCCAAGGCCGGGGGCTTCGACCTGAAGACCCGCCAGCGCCTGGCTGCCAAGGCCTACGCCCACACCGCCGCCTACGACACCGCCGTGGCCTCCTGGACCGCCAGCCAGTTCCTGGACGAGGACGAACAGGGCCAGGTCCAGTGGCCGGCCTACGCCGGGGTGGCCCTGGAACGCGAAGCGGTGCTGCGCTACGGGGAAAACCCGCATCAGCAGGCCGCCCTGTACACCGATGCCGCCGCGCCGGCCGGGATCGCCCAGGCCAAGCAGTTGCACGGCAAGCCGATGAGCTACAACAACTACGTGGACGCGGACGCCGCCCTGCGCGCCGCCTTCGACTTCAGCGAACCAGCAGTGGCCGTCATCAAGCACGCCAACCCGTGCGGTGTTGCGGTGGCCACCCCGGGCGCCGCGGACCCGATCGCCGACGCCCACGCCAAGGCCCACGCCACCGACCCGGTCTCCGCCTTCGGCGGGGTGATCGCCGCGAACCGCACCGTCACCAAGGCGATGGCCGACACCGTCAAGGGCATCTTCACCGAGGTGGTCATCGCCCCAGACTTCGAAGATGAGGCCGTGCAGATCCTTTCGGCCAAGAAGAACATCCGCCTGCTGACCCTGCCGGAGGGGTACCGCCGCGCCGCCAACGAGTTCCGCCAGATTTCCGGCGGCATGCTCATCCAGGCGTCGGACACCATCGCAGCCGACGGTGATGACACGGCCAACTGGACGCTGGCCGCCGGCTCGGCCGCCGACGAGCAGACCCTGGCCGACCTGGCGTTCGCCTGGCGCGCGGTGCGCGCCGCCAAGTCCAACGCCATTCTGGTGGCCAAGGACGGTGCCGCGGTGGGCATCGGCATGGGACAGGTCAACCGCGTGGACTCCTGCAAGCTGGCCGTGGAACGCGCCAACACCTTGGGCGTGAGCGTTGAATCCGGGGCCGACGCCGCCGGCGGAGCCGAGAACGTGGACGGCGCCGAGTCCAAGAACCGCACCCGGGGCGCCGTGGCGGCGTCGGACGCGTTCTTCCCGTTCGCCGATGGCCTGCAGATCCTGATTGACGCCGGAGTCAAGGCGGTAGTCCAGCCCGGCGGCTCGGTACGCGATGAGGAAGTGATCGCCGCGGCGAACGAAGCCGGCATCACCATGTACTTCACCGGAGCCCGCCACTTCTTCCACTAGGTCCTGGCGCATCGCGGGCCCCCGCACGACCTGAATGACTCAGGCGGGCGGGGGCCTGCCGCGTCTTGCCGGTGCCCCCGGGGATTTTGTGTCGGCAAGCCGCCGGTGGCGGCAGCGGAAACGCGCTTTAACCGCGTCGAGGGGCAGCGCCCGGCGCCGTGGCGGATAACCGTGAGAGCAGCTCGGTTTCGGCCGCTTCCAGGTAGCTGCGCAGTTCATCGGCTGCCGCGACCCGCTGCCCGCGATCGAGCAGTCCCACGACGTTCACATTGCCCTGCAGGTAGGTGCGATGAAAATCCGTGGTGCCCTGCGCCGACTGGAACGCCAACCGCATCCGGGCCAGCACGCGGTGCATCAGCTCCTGCAGGTGCCTGCTGCCTGCCCCGGCAACAATCTGCTGGTGAAACCGCTGGTTCGCATCCGCGACCCCGACCGTGTCGCTGGCCGCCATCGCCTCCAGGCCAGAAACCACGGTGCGGTGCAGCTGGGCAACATTTAGGTCCGCGCCCCAGGCCACCGCCGCCGGTTCGATCATCCGGCGCACCGCGTAGATTTCACGTACATCCTCCGGCCCGGGAGAAGCCACGAACACCCCGCGGTTGGGGACCCGCGTGATGATCAGTTCGTTGTTCAACATCCGGAACGCCTCGCGCAGGGTGTTGCGGGAGATCCCAAAGGTTTCGGAGAGCGCCTTTTCCCCAAGCTTTTGGCCGGGAACCATCTTGCCTGCGGCGATGAGCGCACGCAGCCGTTCGGCCACCCACGCGCCGGTGTGCGCGTGAGCGGCCACCCCGCGTTCCAACAGGCCGTTGCAGGGGGCAGCATCCGTGGCGGCGGCTGCTTGATGGGGCTCGTTCATCTGCGCCCACCTCCCGTCCGCGGCATCGATGAGCCGGGTTCCAGCAGCACAAAGCGGATGGGGGTGCCGGGGGCGAGCTGAGCGGCCTTTGAGACGTCCTCATCGACCAAGGTCGCGATGACCGGATAGCCGCCGGTCACCGGGTGATCTGCCAGGAACAGCACGGGCAATCCGGAAGGGGGAACCTGAAGCGAACCGCGGACCATGCCTTCGCTTTCAAGCTCACCGTCGCGCAGCCGGACCAGCGGCCTGCCGCCCGCGGCATTGCTCAGGCGCAGTCCCACCCGGTTGGACTGGGCGCTGACTTCCCACGTTTGGGAAACAAGCCGTTCCAGGCCCTGCGGTCCGAACCAATCATCGCGTGGACCGGCCACGAGGCGCAGCCTAAAACATCCGTCCGGCTCGGGCTGGGGCAGCGTGGAGGGTTCGGCGCCGCCCACCGGATGGGTGCCGCGGATCCTCGCCGTGGGCAGGCGCTCGCCGGGTTGCAGGGGTGCCGGTCCGAGGCCGGAGAGGGAATCGGTGGACAGGGAGCCCAGAACCCGGTGGCCATCAAAGCCGCCACGGACCGCCAGGTAGCTGCGAAGCCCGGCCGTGGCCGCGGAACAGCTCAAGGTTTCCTTGTCCCTGAGGATGAACGGCACGTTCATCGCTGCGGTGCGCATGCTGGTGTGATCCTCGGCTTCGCCGTGGATCTCGAGCCGCACCTCGGCCCCGCTGACCGCCAGCACCTGGTGGCCAATGGCCCGCACCCGCAGCGAACCGGCAAGGGTCTCGATAACGGGCGCACCGGGCAGGTTCCCGACCAGCCTGTTCGCCTGGTGCGCCGAAATCGCATCGGCAGCGCCGGAGGGGGAAACGCCAAGGTTGCCGGCGCCGCGGCGTCCTGCATCCTGGATCGTTGATTGCGGGCCGGGGCTGATGACTTCCACCCCCGACGTCACCTGTGGTGCCGGTGGCTGGTGGTTCGCGGCAGGAACGCTCAGTCGCAGTGCCGCGCGTTGCGGCACGAATTTCACCTTGTCGCCCGGTTGCACCAGGGCCGGGGGCGTGCGGTTCACGTCCCACATGCGGGTGTCGGTATGCCCGAGCAGCTGCCAGCCGCCCGGGGACGCCGCGGGGTAGATGGCCGAGTACTTCCCGCCCAGGGCAACCGCGCCGGCGGGCACCGTGGTTCGAGGCGTGCTGCGACGTGGAACCTCCAGGGGCGGGCCCTCGGACTGCAGGTAGGCGAACCCCGGGGCAAAGCCGGTAAATGCGGCAGCCCATCGTCGTGAACTGTGCAGTTCGATCAGCGCTTCGGTGCTCAGGCCGAGCAGCTCGGCCACCGCGTGCAGGTCCGGCCCGTCGTAACTGACGTTCACCGTGATGAGCTCGCCTTCGTGCCGGCGGTCCAGGTCAAGATGCAGCGTGGGAATGAGCCGGTACGCGTAGCCGGCATTGGGCAGGCAGTCGGTCCTGAGCAGCACCGTGCGCGCACCGGTTTGCACATCCTGCTGTCCTGGCAGGGGATGGGATTCCAACCAGGCGGTCAGCGCCATCGCGGACGCGGCATCGGACAGCTCCACGAGCACCGCTCGGGTGCCGGCAAAGTGGACGGCATCGATCGTCATGCGAAGCTCTTGATGTCTATCCCCGAGGACTCCAGCCCGGCACGCACCGCGGCGGCCACCGCCACGGCTCCGGCCGTATCCCCGTGAACACAGATGCTCTCAGCGGAAGTGCGGATGATGGTGCCATCGATGGCCCGGATGGTGCCTTCGCTGGCCAGGCGAATCATGTTCTGGGTGATGCGTTGGGGGTCATGCAGGACGGCAGCGGGATCCGTACGCGAAACCAAGGTTCCGTCCGGGTTGTAGCTGCGGTCGGCAAAGGCCTCGCTGACCGCCCGCAACCCAGAACGTTTGGCCTTGTCCAGGGCGATCGACCCGGGAAGCAGGAGCACGGGAAGGTCGCGTCCGAAGGCCCGTATCGCGTCAATCACCGCCTGGGCGTGCTCTTCATGGTGCACGATGGCGTTGTACAAGGCGCCATGCGGTTTGACGTACTTGACTTCGCTGCCGGCAGCCCGGGCCATGGCGTCCATCGCCCCCAGCTGGTAGAGCAAGTCATCTGCCAGTTCGTTGCCCGGAACCTCAATGAAGCGGCGGCCGAACCCGGCCAGGTCGTGGTACCCGACATGAGCCCCGATGGTGATGCCCGCCTTCGCCGCCTCGCGGCAGGTGTGGGCGATGGTGCGCGGGTCACCGGCATGGAATCCGCAGGCCACGTTGGCCGAGGAGACGGATTGGAAGATCGCGGTGTCATCTCCCATGCTCCAGCTTCCATACGATTCGCCCACATCGGAATTCAGGTCGATGTATTGCACTGTGATCCCCGTCTCTACTTGCCTCCGACCTTAACCATGCAGCAAATGACGGGATTGTTCAACAATCTGGTTGCGTGCTTGCTGCCGGGTTCTTCCGGCGGCAGTCCCGGGGCGTCTGGGTTGCTGTTATGCCCCTCCCATGGCGGGGTTTGCGAAAAAGCGGTTTGAGTTACGAGACCTTAACTTAAAGCGGGGATGCCGATCTCGGGCCGCCAGGCCCGACATTCCAGCGCAAAATCAAGGCAGTTCGCAGGGATAACTAGGCCACAAAACGTGTCGTGGAGCCCGAAATCAGGTAAGTTGGGAACGTTGAGTTTAGGGCGGTTAACCCCGCTTCCGCACGACGATCAGGGAGACGCCACACCTATGGCCAAGATTATCTACACCCACACCGATGAAGCGCCGATGCTGGCGACCCACTCGTTCCTGCCGATCGTCGAGGCCTACGCTTCGACCGCCGGGGTGGAGCTGGAAACCCGCGACATCTCGCTGGCCGGCCGCATCATCGCCAGCTTCCCGGACTACCTGACCGAGGAACAGCGCATCGCCGATGCCCTGGCCGAGCTGGGTGACCTGGCCAAGACCCCCGAGGCCAACATCATCAAGCTGCCGAACATCTCCGCGTCGATCCCGCAGCTGAAGGCCGCGATCGCCGAACTGCAGGCCGCCGGCTACGCCCTGCCCGATTACCCGGACAACCCGAGCTCGGATGAGGAAACCGACATCCGCGCCCGCTACGACAAGATCAAGGGTTCGGCCGTGAACCCGGTGCTGCGTGAAGGCAACTCGGACCGCCGCGCGCCACTGAGCGTGAAGAACTACGCCCGCAAGAACCCGCACTCGATGGGTGCCTGGTCCTCCGACTCGAAGACCAATGTCGCCACCATGGGTGCCGATGACTTCGCCTCGAACGAGAAGTCCGTGGTCATCGACAAGGACAAGAGCATCTCGATCCGCTTTGTCGCCGAAGACGGTGAAGTCAAGATCCTGAAGAAGCCGTTCAAGGTGCTGGCTGGCGAAGTCATCGACGGCACCGTCATGCACGTGGCGGCCCTGGACGAGTTCCTCAAGGACGCCGTGGCCCGCGCCAAGCGCGATGACGTGCTGTTCTCCGCCCACCTGAAGGCCACCATGATGAAGGTCTCCGACCCGATCATCTTCGGCCATGTCGTCAAGGCCTACTTCTCTGAGCTGTTCGACACCTACGGCGAGCAGCTGGAAGCCGCCGGGCTGAACCCGAACAACGGCCTGGCCGCCATCCTCGGCGGGCTGGACGAGCTGACCGACGAGGTCCGCGAGGGCGTGGAGAAGCTGATCGCCAAGGGCCTAGAAGAGGGCCCGAAGCTGGCCATGGTGGATTCGGACAAGGGGATCACGAACCTGCACGTGCCCTCCGATGTGATCGTCGACGCCTCGATGCCGGCCATGATCCGCCTGGGCGGAAAGATGTGGGGCCCGGACGGCGAGGAAGCCGAAACCCTGGCCGTGCTGCCTGACTCCTCCTACTCCGGCGTCTACCAGGCCGTGATCGAAGACTGCCGCGCCAACGGCGCCTACGACCCGACCACCATGGGCACCGTGCCGAACGTGGGCCTGATGGCCCAGAAGGCCGAGGAATACGGCTCGCACGAGAAGACCTTCGAGATGACCGGCAACGGCCACGTCCAGGTGCTGGACGAGTTCGGCACCGTACTGATCGAGCACCAGGTCTTCACCGGCGATATCTGGCGTGCCTGCCAGACCAAGGACGTTGCCATCCGCGACTGGGTGAAGCTGGCCGTCAACCGCGCCCGCGCCTCCCAGACCCCGGCGGTGTTCTGGCTGGATGAGAACCGCGCCCACGACGCGGTGCTGATCAAGAAGGTCAACGAATACCTCAAGGAGCACGACACCGAGGGCCTGACCATCAAGATCCTCTCGCCGATCGAGGCCACCAAGTACTCGATTGAGCGCATCCGCAAGGGCGAGGACACCATCTCGGTGACCGGCAACGTGCTGCGCGACTACCTCACCGACCTGTTCCCGATCCTGGAGCTGGGCACCAGCGCCAAGATGCTCTCGATCGTTCCGCTGCTGGCCGGCGGCGGCCTGTTCGAGACCGGTGCCGGTGGCTCGGCCCCGAAGCACGTACAGCAGCTGGTGAACGAGAACCACCTGCGGTGGGACTCGCTGGGTGAGTTCCTGGCCCTGGCCGCTTCCTTCGAGCACCTGGCCAGCAACTACGACAACGCCCGCGCCCAGGTGCTGGCCGACACGCTGGACGCCGCGACCGGTACCTTCCTGCTGGAAAACAAGTCGCCCAAGCGCAAGGTGGGCGAGCTGGACAACCGCGGCAGCCACTTCTACCTGGCCAAGTTCTGGGCCGAGGAGCTGGCCAAGCAGGACAAGGACGCCGAATTGGCGGCCGCCTTCGCCGACGTGGCCAAGGCACTGTCCAACGATGAGGAAACCATCCTCAACGAGCTGGCCGAGGTCCAGGGCCACAGTGTTGAACTGGGCGGCTACTACCGTCCGGACGAGGCCAAGACCACCGCGGTCATGCGTCCGAGCAAGACCCTGAACGCTGCTTTGGAACTGCTGACCAAGTAGTCCCGGCGCGTTGAACCAGTGGAGGCACCAGCCATGGGCTGGTGCCTCCACTCGTTAAGGCGGGTGCGCAACCGTTCAGTGGCCCCGACATCCTGCACCAGCTGCCGCGTTCCGGGTCGGCCCGACCCCTCCAGGCTCCCAGCGAATCCAGCCATGGCTGGTGCAAAACATCCTGCGCCCCGGGAAGCTGGGACTTTTTTAATTCGGCGGCATCGGTAACGCCCCCTAGCCTTGAAGTAGTACTGACGAGGAAGTGGACATCACCATGCGACTGGCAATGCTGCAAGACACCGCGACCGTGCTGGATGGGGACGCGAACATTTCCCTGATCGCCCATGCGGCCGAGCAGGCCGCCAAGGCCGAGGCCGACCTGCTGCTGACGCCTGAGCTGTTCATCAGCGGGTACGCGCCCGAACAGATCCTCCAGCGGCTTGTCCCCGAGCAGGCCGCGGCCTGGGGCCAGCGGATGCCCGAGGTGGCGCGCGCCGCCGGGATCGCGATTGCCTATTGCCTACCGGAATACGTTGACGGCCAGTGGATGATTGTCGGTTATGTGGTGGACCGAAACGGGGCCCAGCTGGCCCGCTATGTGAAGGTGCACCTCTACGGGCCCGAGGAGCAGCGGGTGTTCAGGCCCGGCACCGCCGCCCCGGCCCTGTTCGAGCTTGAGGGCCTGCGCATCGGGCTGATGATCTGCTTTGACGTTGAATTCCCCGAAACCGTACGCGCCGCGGCCGTTCGTGGTGCCGAGCTGGTCATCGTGCCGACCGCGTTGAGCGTGGGCAACGATCCGGTCACCGATTCGCTGATTCCGGCCCGCGCCATGGAAAACGGGGTCTACGTGGCGTACGCGAACCACAGCGGCATGGAGGCCGGACTGGAGCTCTCGGGGCACTCGGTGGTGGCGGCGCCCTCCGGCACCGTGCTGGCCGCCGCCGGGGCCGAGGCCGAACTGCTGATCACCGACCTTGAGGCCCGCCAGGTGAGCGACGCCCAGCGGAGCACCCCCTACCTGGCCGAACTGCGCAACGACCTCTACCAGCGCTGGGATGCCGAAACCCGGGCGGACTAGCCGCTGGGCTGGACTATGTTCTGGTATTGGAAATGAAACGCAGCGCCAGATAAAGCTCCTGACGCACCGCCGCCTCGGACAGGTCCACGCCCAACAGCCCGGCAATGGCGCTTACATGCCGGCGCATGGAGTTGCGGTGCAGCTGCGCAGCGGCTGCCGAGGCATCCCACTGCCCGTTGGCCTCCAGCCAGGAACGCAGCACCCTCAAGTACAGCTCGCGGCGGGCGGTGGACAGTTCCAGCAGCGGGGCGAGCAGGTCATGGGCCAGTTGTCGAGCCGCATTCAGCGGCAGCAAGTCGGCGAAGGTGCTGCCCAGATCCGCGGCCCTGAGGCTGCGCTGCTCATCGAGCACCCGCCGCAGCAGCCCCGCGGCCTGCAGATAGGCCTCGTGCAGTTCCGCGCCGCGTTGCCGCCACCCGGCGGCGGACGGATCCAGGGCGCGGGAGACCGCCACCAGCATTCCCGCTTCCCGGGCGCGCAGCATCAGCGGGTCGTCGACCGGTTGGCGGGTGACCACGGCCAGCTGCCCATCCAGCCGGGCCACCAGCCGGGTGTCGAACAGGCTGCGGCAAAGCACCACCTGGTGATCGGGATCGGTGTCCCCGTCTTCCTGGCCGGCGGCGAGCACCACGTGGAGCGGCTGCCTGGGGTTTCCGCCCACCGCAGCATCAAGCAGCTCATCGGTGCGCCCCGATTCGGGGTCCTGTCCGGTGATTCCCAGCACCAGCAGCGTGGCCAGCTGGGTCGCGGCGAAGGAGCCAACCAGGCGCTGATGCAAGATGACCTCCAACAGGCTCAACGCCGTACCGGCGATGCTGCGCACCGCGACCGACGGGGGTTCGGCCAGGGAGAGCACCAGGGTGCCGGTTCCCGGGTCCGGACGCTGGCTGGCGGCATCCCTCGGGCCGGGGGAGGCCGTGGGCTGGCGGGCCCGCAACGGGTAGACCAGGTGCGTGACCTCCCCGTCGCTGAGCACCTCCAGGCGTGCCGAGCGGTGGGAGGCGAGCTTGTGGCGCACAGCGTGCAGGGCATCCTCATCGGGCAGGTCCACGCTGCTGCCGCGGGCCACATGGCGCAGGCGGCCATTGGGGTCCAACAGCTGCACGGCCGCGCCGATGCGTGGGGCCAGCTCCTCGATCAGCCTCGTCTCGGGCCGGTCGCGGTCCAGGGCGCGCAGCAGCGCCCGGTTCGCCTCGGCCACATCCTTCATCATCCGCGCGGTGTCACTGCGCAGCAGTTTGGCGAACGTGATACCCAGGTGCGCGAACGGCACGGAAACATCGATCTGCCACAGGCTCAGTCCGTGGCGGCGGCAGGCGGCGCTCAGGGCCGCAGGCACGTCTTGGAAATAGGGTTCGGTGCCAAAGCCCAGGGCGCTGGCCCGGGCACGAACCAGTGCGGTCACGTAGTCATCGATCCGCCGATCGCGCTGCGGCCCGGGCGGCACGTCCAGCCATTGGGCGCCGGTGGTCAGCACCAGTTCGTGGGGGATCAGGTAGGCGGTGGGGTCGGCCAGGTCGCTGGGCTCCACCCAGTGCAGCGGGGCGTCCCCGCCCTCCACCACCACCTGCACACCGCCGCGGATTTCGCGCAGGAAGCGGGCCACCGTCAGTCCTTCCCAGGGCACCCCGGCGTCTTCAGCCACAGGTGCGCGATCCAACCAGTCCGGTGCATTTTGTCCCATGTGCTCAAAGTTTAGTTCAAATCGGCTAGGGTTGAGATGCCGCTCACAGACCTAGTCTGGAAAGCGATGGATGAACAGCTACGCAAGGAACATCATGAGTACACCGAGCGGCTTGACCAGGTCCCCACGCCCCACCCTGACGGCGCAGCTTCGACGCCGTAAGTCGATTTCCCACATGGTGGAGTCAGCCCACGCCGACAACGGCGGCGGGCAGCTGAAGCGCACCCTGGGCGTTTTCCAGCTCACCATGATTTCCGTGGGGGCCACCCTGGGCACCGGCATTCTGGTGATCCTTGGCCAGGCGGTGCCGATCGCCGGACCGGCGGTTTTCATCTCCTTCTTGCTCGCCGGTGTCACCGCCCTGCTCTCGGCGGTCAGCTACGCGGAAATGGCCGGCATGGTGCCGGTCTCCGGGTCCAGCTACTCCTACTCCTACGCCACCCTGGGCGAGGGCATCGCCTGGGTGTGCGGCTGGTGCCTGGTGCTGGAGTACGCGGTCTCGGTGGCGGCCGTGGCGGTGGGCGCCGCCGAATACGTCAACGAAACCCTCAGCGTCTTCGGTCTGGGGCTGCCTGCCGCCCTGGCGGCAGGACCCAGCGAGCCAGGCGGAATGGTGAACCTTTCGGCCCTGATCGTGGTCGGGCTGGCCACGATCCTGCTGATCCGCGGTGCCCGTGAATCGGCCCTGGTGAACACCGTGGTGGTCATCATCAAGACCGGCATCCTGGTGTTCTTCTCCATCGTTGCCTTCACCGCCTTCAACGCCGGAAACTTTGAACCGCTGCTGCCCATGGGCGCGGCGGGGGTCACCGGCGCGGCCTCCATCGTGTTCTTCTCCTACATCGGCTTCGACGCCGCCTCCACCGCCGGTGAGGAGGCCCGCAACCCGAAGCGGGACCTGCCCCGGGCAATCCTGTGGTCAATGGTCATCGTGACCACCGCGTACGTGCTGGTGGCCGTCACCGCCGTCGGTGCGCGGCAGTGGCAGTGGTTCGAAGGCTCCCAGGCCGCCCTGGTGCAGATCATCCACGAACTGACCGGCCAGCAGTGGATCGTGCTGCTCTTTGCCGCCAGCTCGGTGCTGGCCATCGCCTCGGTGGTGCTCACCGTGCTCTACGGGCAGACCCGCATCCTGCTGTCCATGTCCCGCGACGGACTGGTGCCCGGCATCTTCTCCCGGGTCAACGCCCGCACCGGCACCCCGATCGCCGGCACCGTGATCACCGGGAGCGTGGTGGCGCTGACGGCCGCCTTCATCCCGCTGGGACAGCTGGCCGAGGCCACCAGCATCGGCACCTTGTTCGCCTTCGCGCTGGTCAGCGTCTCGGTGATCTACCTGCGCCGCACCCAGCCGCTGGCCACCCGCACCTTTAAGGTGCCCTTCTACCCGCTCACCCCGATCCTGGGCGCCGCGGCCTGCCTGTTCCTGATGAGCCAGCTGGCTCCGGTGACCTGGCTGGTCTTCGGGCTGTGGATGTGCGTGGGCATCGTGATCTACTTCGGCTACGGCCGGCGCCACTCCCGGCTGGGGCAGCTGAGCAAGCAGCAGTACATCGACGCCCACCTGAACCGGCCGGCCGACTAGGTTTTGGCGGGCCGGACCGCCCACGACTTTTCAATCCCAACGTTTCACGCACGACCAAGGAGCAACACCGAATGAGCCTGAGCATGCTCAACCCCGACTTCCCCTTCAGCTACGACCACTACCTGGCCGGCGTCGAGGGGCTGGGCCAGATTCCCCGGGAACATCACGGCACCGAGGTAGCCGTGATCGGTGCGGGGCTGTCCGGGCTGGTCACCGCGTATGAGCTGATGAAGCTCGGGCTCAAGCCGGTGATTTTCGAGGCCGACCAGATCGGCGGGCGGCTGCGCACCGCCTCCTTCGCCGCCGCCCCGGAGGTCACCTGCGACCTGGGAGGGATGCGTTTCCCGAGCACCGGCAAGGCGTTCTACCACTACATCGACAAGCTGGGCATCGACACCTTCGAATTCCCCAACCCGATGGCCGGGCCCACCCCCTCCACGGTGATCGAGCTGAAGGGGGAGAAGGTCTACGCCGAACGACCCGACCAGCTGCCCGCATTCTTCCACGAGGTCGCCGACGCCTGGCGCCGGGCATTGGCCGAGGACGCCGACTTTGAACGGATGCAGCAGGCCCTGATCTCCCGCGACACCGCGAAGATCAAGGAGCTGTGGGACCGGATGGTGCGCGAACTGGACGAGGAGACCTTCTACGGCTTCATCGCCAACTCGGCGGCCTTCAAGGAAGCCGGCTTCGAGCACCGTGAGGCGTTCGGCCAGGTCGGATTCGGCACCGGAGGCTGGGACACCGATTTCCCGAACTCGATCCTGGAAATCCTGCGGGTCGTGTACACCGACGCGGATGACAACCACCGCGGCATCACCGGCGGGGCGGCGAAGCTGCCGCACGCCCTGTGGAACCACGCGCCCCAGGACCTGGTGCACTGGCCGGCCGGCACCAGCCTGTCCTCGCTGCACCACGGGGCACCGCGCGGTGCGGTCTCCCGGATCGTGCGCGGTCAGGGCCATGGCCCGCACGGGCAGCGCATCGCGGTCACCGAGAAGCACGGGCGGACCCAGGAATTCGATGCGGTGGTCTCCACCACCCAGTCCTGGCTGCTGTCCACCGGCATCCACGTGGAGGAGTCCCTCTTCGAACCGAAGATGTGGACCGCCATCGAACGCAGCCACTACATGCAGTCCTCCAAGACCTTCGTGATGGTGGACCGGGCGTTCTGGAAGGACAAGGACCCCAAGACCGGCCAGGACCTGATGTCCATGACCCTCACCGACCGGCTGAACCGGGCCACCTACCTGCTGGACAACGGCCCGGGCAAGCCGGCGGTGATCCTGCTGTCCTACACCTGGAATGATGACGCGCTAAAGTGGCTGTCCCTGGATGCCGAGCGCCGCACCGAGCTGATGCTGCACTCCCTGGAGCAGATTTACCCGGGCCTGGACATCCGCAGCCACATCGTGGGCACCCCGATCACCGTCTCCTGGGAGGCGGACCCGAACTTCATGGGCGCGTTCAAGGCCAACCTACCGGGCCACTATCGCTACCAGCAGCGGCTGTACACCCACTTCGACCAGCGGGGGCTGCCTGAATCGCAGCGCGGGATCTTCCTGGCCGGCGATGACATCTCCTGGACCGCGGGCTGGGCCGAGGGCGCGGTGACCACCGGGCTGAATGCCGTGCACGGGGTGATGCGCCACTTCGGCGGGGACAGCTTTGCGGCGAACCCGGGCCCGATCCACTTCCTGGAGGAATACGGGCCGATCGCGCTGGACTAGCGGATCCGGTCCTGGGGGCTGGCGGCCGCGGCGCGGATCATGTTTCGTGCTTCGGTCCCGGCCGCCAGCGCCTGGACCTGGGTGAGCGCCAGGTCGTAGACCAGCTCCATCACCCGGTGGGTGTTCCCGCCCACGTGCGCGGTGATCAGGCAGCCCGGGGCCTGCCACAACCGGTGGGCGGCCGGCAAGGGCTCGGGGTCGGTGACATCCAGGACCGCGCGCAACCGCCCCGCCTCCAGCTCGGCCAACAGGGCGGCAGTGTCCACCACGGCGCCGCGGCCGATGTTCACCAACAGCGCCCCATTACGCATCCGGGCCAGGAACCGCTGGTTGACCAGCCGCTGGGTGTCATCGGTGTGCGGCAGCGCCACGATCACCACTTCGGCGTGCGGCAACAGCGAATCCAGATCATCGACGCCGTGGACAATCGTGCCATCGGGCAGGGTGCGCGCCGTGCTGGCCACCGGCAGCAGTTGTGCTGGTTTGAAGGGCAGCAGCCGCCGCTCGATTTCCCGGCCCACCCCGCCGTAGCCCAGCAACAGCACCCGGGCCCCGTGCAGGCTGCCGCCCCAGGTGGGTTCCCAGCGCTGTTCACGCTGGCGGTGCACGGCGGTGTCCACCCCACGCAGCACGGCCAGGATCAGGGCCAGGCAGTGCTCGGCGGTCGCGTCCTCGATGGCCCCGCGCGAGTTGCTCAGCCCCACCCCGGCGGGCAGGTGCTCCAACACCCACTCGTAGCCGATCGACATCAGGTGCACATGCTGCAGCCCCGAAATACGCGAGATCCGGGCGCGGTGCTGCGGGTTGCGGGGCCGCTCGGTCACCAGCACCTGCGCGGCCGGGGCATCCGCGACAGTGTCGTTCAAATGCCACACGATCGGCTCGACCCCGGGCAGATCCAGGCGGCGGGCCAAGTCAGTGGAGGGAACAAGAACACGAAGGGGCATCCAGAAAACCTCCGAGATGGGCGAGGACGAGCGGAAGCTGAATAGGTAAGCTGCGAAGGGTACTTGCAGTAATCGCAGTTGGCTGCAAACGATAGACAGATGGGAGATGCAATATTGACTGGTCTTAGCCGTAGTTCTATAGCACGACCGATTCTAAGGTGTCTGGACTACATTCCCTGGCCAGGTCGAGTTCAGTAGACCTTGTTGGCACCTCCGTCAGCCATCAGGGTTTGGCCGGTGACGTACCGTGCATCTTCGGAAAGGAGAAATGCCACAACCGGGGCAACGTCGGCTTCAGGATCCCCGAAGCGGCCCAGCGGGACCTTGGACAACGACTGCTGGTAAAGCTCGGGGGCAGCTTCGCTCCACGCCTTGACCCCTTGGGTTAGCGCCATCGGCGAGACAATGTTGACACGGATATTATCCGGCGCCCATTCGTTGGCCACCACGCGTGAAAGCCCACGGATCGCTTCTTTTGCGGAAGCATAGGCGGCCTGAGTGGGTTGACCGACGATTGCTGATCCTGAGCCGAAATTGACAACTGACCCGCCATTGACCCTAAGTAACGGGTAAGCAGCCAGCATGAACTGGCGAGTGGCTATGAAACCGGTGTTGAACGATAGATCCCACGCGGACTGGTCTAGGTCCGTGAATGATGCCTGACGGGAGGCATGGGCATTGTTCACGAGCCCGTCGAGTTTGCCAAATTTGCGCTGCGCCGCGTCAACGGCTGCGTCGGCGGTTTCCTGCTGGCTCACGTCACCCTTGAGGAAGGTGAGGGAACCGCCTGCCTCATTTTGAAGATCAGCGCCGGCTTTCTCATCTACGTCTACCGCTATGACCTTCGCACCACGGCGCACTAGTACCTTGCTGATCGCACCGCCGATTCCAGAGGCGCCGCCTGTAACGATGATGACTTTGTCTTCGAGCTGCATCTTTCAGTCCCTTCCGTAGGCCACGTTAGGCCAATTGCATCATTGGTCTTAATCACCAGGGTGCTTTTTCTCAGTCCATGACCACGTTTTTACAAAGTGCAGTAAAAGCGTCATCCGCGGCCAAGATCTCACTGACGCGTAACGCGGTAGGCAAATAAGTGTCTTACGCGGGTGTCGATAACCGCTACTTAGAGCCCGCGGCCCACTTCCCAGATCCCTTCCGAGGTTCCGGTCAGCAGTGCGTTGACCGACACCGCCTGCGCGTCGGTGAAGGAGGCGATGTAGTCCACGATCGCCCGGGCCTGGCCCAGGCGCTGGACCTCCCCGTCCCCGGCCGGCCCAAAGCGCTGGGGCTCCATGGCCCGCAGCTGGCGGTACTCCTCGGTGGCGGCCTCCACTGAATCCAGCAGCCGGCGCGGGGCGCGGGAGGCATCGTCCGGGTCATTCAGCCAGGCCTTGAACCCCTCGGCCAGCGAGGAGATGATCCGGGTCTGCCCCCGCTGGTAGACCGCCAAATCCGAGCGGTCCAGCACGAAGCGCGAGTGCACGAACTTGAGCACCACCACATCATGCCAGGCAGCGTCCGCGAGCCGGACGTGGCCGCTGCGCACCACCGGGGTGCGTTCCACCGCGATCGAGGCCTGCAGCCGGTCAATCCAGCGCCGGGTGAAGCCGGTGACCGCCCGGTCCGCCTCCAGCCCGCCGTTGTACGGCACCGCCAGCAGCCCCTCCACCAGGTCGTGTTCCACCCGTTCCACCGAGTCGCGGAACGCCTCCGGGCAGGCGACCCACGGGTCCTTGGCCAGCAGCCGGCGCCAGGTGCGCTCCAGCGCGTGACCCGGGCGGCGCAGGTCCAGTTCCCCTTCGGGGATCTCGGCCAGGGAGCGCGAATGGTTCAGCCAGGCCCGCAGCTCGGCGGAGACCGTGGTGTACTGCAGCACCCCGGCCCGGTAGAAGTCATCCAGGTCATGCACCGCATAGGCGATGTCGTCGGCGATGTCCATGACCGAGCATTCCAGGGTCTGCTGGTGGGTGGCGATGCGCGGGAACACGGAGAGCACATCGTGCATCTCGGCGAGCTCGATGTCATAGCAGGAGAACTTCGCCGCCCCGGCCCCCGAATGGTTCCCGGCCCCGCGCGGCAGGTCCTGCGGGGAGCGCAGCGGCCGGTTCAGCCATTCGTTGCGAGACCACGGGTACTTCAGCACCCCCGCGCGCACCGCCCGGGTCAGGTTCAGCCCGCGGGCGGTGGCGTCGCAGCTGTCCAGGGCGGTGAGGATGCGAAAGGTCTGGGCGTTCCCCTCAAACCCGTCGGGCAGCCCCAGGCTCTGCCGCGCCACCCGGTCCAGCTCCTGCTCACCCAGGTGCCCAAACGGCGGGTGGCCCAGGTCGTGGGCGGCGGCCGCGGCCTGCACCACCACCGGGTCGCAGCCGCCCAGCTCCTCCACCAGCTGTTGGGTGCGCGGATCCGAGTTGCGCAGCCCGATCGCGATCGAGCGGGCCACGGCCGACACCTTTAGCGAATGGGTCAGCCGGTTGTGCACCACGGTGCCGGCCCCGGCCTGCGGGATCACCTGGGTGACCGCGGAGAGCCGGGAAAAGTAGGGGGAGAAGCGGATCCGCTCAATGTCCACACGGAACTCGTCCTCATCGGGGCGTGCAGCTTCCCTGATGGCGCGCTCGCGCCCGCCGCTTACGTGGGTCTTCTGCCTGGCATTCATCGTAGTCACCAGCCTAGATGATGCACCGGCCGCGGCCCGGGAAGCATGCGGGTTCACGCCGCGGCCCGCCGATCCAGCGGGCGGGCGGGGCGGCGCAGCAGCAGCGCACCGAGGGTGAACCCGATGTACACCAGCGCGGCCAGGAAGGACTGGGTTCCGAAAAACCAGCTCAGCTGCCCGTACCAGCTCAAGAGCACACAGCCGGCGGCGGTGAGCAGCACCAGCCCAGCAGCCGGCCAGCGCCGGGGCAACTCCTCCAGCACCCGGCCCTGCACTGCCAGCAGCAGCCCGTAGACCAGCAAACAGGCCCCGGTCAGCACCAGCAGGCCGCTGATCGTGCCCCCGGTTTGCAGCTGCTGGCGCAGCGGCTGCAGGAGGCGCGAATACAGCATCGGCAACACCAGCGAGGCGACCAGGCACAGCACCACGGTCAAGGACAGGCGGATTGCGGTGTACATTGCGGCTCCTTGGCACCGGTCCGGCCCCTGCGCCCGCAACCCCAGGCGCCGCGGTGCTTCGCGGCGCCTGCCAGCGCCCCAGTGGCCGAAGACTTTCATCCTTTCCCGGAGTGTACGTGATCGGCCGGGCTTTGGCACGGGCCGCACGGTGCGTCATCACCGCGTCACACAAAGCCGCCCGGTGCAACACTTCAGCGGCCCTGCCCCCGGCGCGCCCGGCAACCCGGGGAAAACCGGTCATCGCCCACGCGTCACAGGGCGGGCGTAAGAATCGCGTCATCTTAACGTTCGCGCGTCACATGACGGGGTGGGACGGCGGATGACGCGGCAGGGCCCGGCGTGCTTGCGCCTCCGCCGGGCCCTGGCGAACGATGGAATCACCAACAACCCATCAAGAGCGGCTAAGAGATCTGGCTCGACGACGCCGCAGCAACCACC